>Ga0100403_1000036_pt1 | contig 119803 bp, 139 predicted proteins | sample CryGeymet201501t_FD_83663 | JGI IMG/M metagenome (GOLD analysis project Ga0100403, IMG submission 83663) | Groundwater microbial communities from Crystal Geyser aquifers in Utah, USA - Crystal Geyser metaG 2015-01t | ecosystem: Environmental > Aquatic > Deep subsurface > Groundwater | place...
CTGACACCACACCATTCTATCCCAGTATTACTGGTAAGTAGTGGTGAAGGGGAAACTCAGTTTCCCCTTTCATCCCCTTCGAGAAGGCGACCCACGACGCAGAGCGTCGGGGAATACGGGATTAAAATAGCTGTAGATATTTTTTTGATTCATCTGCTGGTTAATACTTTTTGGTCTATAACTTTCTTTGGCCTAAAGAATTTGCTCTTTGCGCTAGCGATCATACTAATTTTGTGGGCAATGATTGTGTATCTAATCAAATTATTTTGGAAAATTAACAGAAAAGCATCATGCCTGCTCATCCCATATTTACTTTGGGTAAGTTTTGCAACAATACTTAATTTTTCAATCTGGAGATTAAACTAAGTATTGCTTGATGCCTCATTAATCTGGTGCCAATTGTGTCTTGAAAAAAGGTATACTGGCGACAACATGCTTAAAGAAATACGCAGTAAGTGTACTTTTGATCAAGCGAAAATAATTGAGGCGTTAGCTGAAACATATGCAGTCAGCATTGAAACCTCTCCACATTCTCAGAATCCAAATCTTGCTCTTATTGTAATCAAAGAGCTGCAGGAAGATACTATATATGCAGATTTTTTCGGTGCTATGTATACCCTTCTTCAGGAGAACCCAAAACCAGAAGTTCTGGCAACTGTACCAGCGGTAGTTTCCTCGCCTGTTGTAGAACGGCCTGCAACTGCGCAAATACAAGATACCTTGACTATCACTTTCTGGCGCAGGATGAAATCTTTTCTCAAACCTGAAGCTAAAATATTTGCCGAAATTTAGATTAGAAATCGTCTGGTTCTGGTAAATTGGAAACCAGAAGAGATACCGTAACAAAAATACTGGGTTAGCTGATGGACAGAATTACTTCATGGCCACTAGGCGCAAATTGAGTTTGGGATAATGCCTCCAAAATTTCTCTAACCTCTCTCGCTACTGCATCTGATATTTCAAACGGATTTCTTCTGAAACTATAATTCATTGCAGAACTGTTTGGGTTGAATAAAAAAACTGCCCCATCAATTCCATTCAGATGATCAACTCGGATAAATGGAATGAATTTCTCACCACCTAGTGTAAATCCAACTGCCCATTGGATCGTAGGTGTGAAATCTCTTGATAGGATCCGTCAAGTACAACCGCGTCTTTGGAGTCTCCATTTGATTTTTTTACTAAACAAGCCCAAACATGCGATCCTGTTCTGAAATGTGTGTTGTTATTACCGTTCGAAATTCGAAGCACTATAGGATTCATCTTTGATTTCCGCGTTGACCCGATCCAAAAAATTACTTGCTAGAATTCGCTCAATCAGCGCATCAGTGATGTCACGACAGTTTCCAATGTATGAAAGTCCATTCTCCCCAACTATTTCAGGAAAACTTACTATGCGATCATATGACCCGTTGTCAACGTAATATGAATGACCTTTTTCATCGAATAGTCTTGAGATTTTACTTCTCTTGATGCATTTTTACCTATATTGATCATATCGAGCGAGTCCTCGAAATGATTTTTGATTGACTGTCCAGCATTTTTACAAGATTCTTTTGCCTTTTTTACCACTGGAAGAAAATGTCTATACTCAGAGTACTCAAGGACCTTTGCAAGTTGCCTTGCAGACCAGTATTCTGAGTTATATTCGTTGATCTTTTTAATTTTTTCGAAAATTATCAAAGTACTCATCGTCAACTCTCTTCTATATTTAACTCCATCAGCTTGTTCCCACTTTTATACACCGCACTGTAAGAAATAACCCTGCCGTCTTTGTTAAACAAATAGGGCAATACAGCGTGAATTTCTGCAAGCATGTTTTCTTTTTGCAACATTTCTTCGGGAGTCAGCCAGACAAGTTCTCCATTTTCCGGCTCGGGAATAACTTCGCCACCCGCGTAATCTGCTTCCACAAAATGAAAGAAAAACTCCTGATCAAGATCTTGCAAATGTGCATTGCCTGTTGCGATAACCCGCAAGTTTTTGATATCTAAACCTGTTTCTTCTTTGATCTCTCTACGTGCGCATGCAAACAGCCCTTCGTTAAACTCTCTATGACCACCTGGAGCCATCCAGACATCGGACATAATTCTTTTGTTTGGACTGCGATGCAGCATGAGATATTTACCGTCTTTTTTGACAAAACATTCGAGCGTAACAGCGATATTTCTTTTGGGTGTTGGCATACCAAAATTATACAGTAACTATGTTACGATACAACGCATGCCCCTACAGCTACGAATGTATTTTGCCATCTCAGCAATACTTTTTGGCGTTTTTGTTTTTAATATCTAAGGATGCGAAAAAAGTAATTGGCAGATTGGATCTATACGGAGTGATTATCCTGATCGGGTATATTCTCATTGAAGTTTTGCGCGATCATAATTTAAAATCCAGAAAATTGTAGCACTAGAAATAATCCTAGAGTTTGGTATATGTGCTGTGAGGCACACAATGAATCAAACAGAAGCAAAATGGCAATTAATTGATTATATCTATTCTATAACCGAAAAACATCGTTCTCTTGCCACAGGTGAGACTCGAATAGATGAGGATGACAAATCCTTGGAATTAGCGGGGTTCAGAGCTGTTGCGTTTCTAGGCATGGTCGACAAAATTTCTATAGATCAAGTTTGTTTACTTTTAGGTACTGATCCTGACGTCATAAAATATCTCAGGCGCGCAAGCATTGCCGGAGAATTCTTCAAAGAGCATTTATACACAAAAGAGATTGATGCATTCTTCCTCTATTGCTTGAGTATTCTAACCACTCCTCAAATCGGAGAATGGTATGGCGCTACAAAAACAGCAGCGGGACAATGGATTCGTAAAAGCATAAATGTATTAAAAAATGAGCACGCTGGAAATTACTTTCCAAACCTACTTCTCGAAGTTCCAGATGTTCGATTTTTAAAACGGCCTGGAGTCTATAGCAGATTGCTGCATGCAAAAGTTGCACAGGAAGTTGCTGAGTCATTGATTGCAGGTAGAAAAATTGAAGATTATCAGAGCATACTTGCGCCAGAAATCTACACACTAGCAAAAAAAATTCTCAACGAATTTGATTTACGAGAGAAATGGAATGTTTATGATTACACAGAGCTTGAGAGATTGCTTTCTCAGCGTTGGACAAAGCAATTAGGTTTAAACACCCTCACAGTCAGAACAGCAGAGGCAGCTGAAAAAAAAGGATTGGTTATTTCAGTCAATAGGCTTTATAGAGATGTAAACAAAATGATCGACAAAAGCCTTGTCAGAGAAAGACTGAAGCGAAACAAAGTTCCGTACATCATTATTACTAGACAAAATGGCAGTAAAACCATAAATACAGCAGCGTCAGACTTACAAACTGTTATAACAATTTTTAACTCAAGAAACCTAGAAACCAAGTACTCTTTGCGTGCCGCCTATGTGTAAATTCTTGTAGCAAACAATTTACCAACTCCCTCCCCCGCCGCCACCTCCGCCTCCTCCCGAAGATCCGCCGCCGCCAGAGCCTGATGACGAAGATGAGGAAGGATTGTAAGAAAGACTACTACCTGCGTCCTGAGTAAAGCTATCCATCCAGTCGGTCGTGCTCCAACCAAGCGCCTGCGCACCCAGTAGATACTCGGGTGGTTGCAAGTTGAGCTCGCGCATATCACCAACCAGCTTTTTGATAACTCCGAGCGAGACTGCAAATGGCAAAATCTCTTCGATAAAAAGATTCTTCTCCTTTATTTCCTCACGCCACTTGCCATATTTGATACTTTTGCGCAAACCGCGTGCCTGCAACCAAAGATTGGTGCCTATTGCTGTTTTTTGTGGCAAATTGTATGCAAACAGAAAGCCAAATGGCAATTGGAGAACAAGCAAAACAATCGGCCAATAGATTCCTACAGTAAAAAGTGTGGTGACGACAGCAAATCCCACAGAAAATAGTGATAAAGCAAGCAGAACCATGCCCTTTGCTCGAACTGAATTCGGATTGTTAACATAACATTGCTTGGCAACCAATGAGGCATCGAGCTCAGCCTTTGCCGCAAGTATTGTTGTGTAAAAACTCCCTTTTAGACTTGAAGTTGTCTCTGTATCGTTTTTCGCAAATAATCCTTTGAACAGCAGTTTTTGTGCACCAGAAAGACCTTCATCTGAAGCAGCAAGTTGTTTAAATTCAAATTCTCGACGCTTGCCAAAAAACTGTTTGGTTTCAAGAGCAGTGATTTTGATATATTTCTTTCGCGCCAGTTCCAGGAGCTCTGCTAAAACATCTCGTATGTCTGCTTTCTCATCCAAAAGTGCACCAGCCTCACCAGGTGATAACTGCTTGAGTGGCTCGTACACAAATGGTTCGCGAGCAAATAATGCAATTGGCCGTCGCTGTTTTGGCTGATCAGGATCAAGCAAAAAAACATTGGGCGAGATAAATTGCCAATCCCGACCCGATCGAAACCACCAGATACTCATGAGTAAAATTGGCAATGGCGTCAGCAGCAGAGCCCAGTTGTAGCGAATCCAAAGTAAGATCAGACCTGTTTGAGAAGGGAATTGCAAACCACTTTCTTTGGGTAAACTAAGTAGCACGGTGAAGTTATCGCCATATGAGATAGTCTTTGGGTAGACAAAATTTGCCAGCGACGGCTCGGACTTTTGCTCACACAAACCATCATCTGATCCAAATCTGCCTGAAAAACATGCAACGCTCGTAATGCTAGCAAACGAAGAACTAACTGTTGCCGAACTGTGTAAAACTGGAATCTGCCAACCTTCACCTGTAATATCCCAATATAGTTCTGCATGGTCGGTAAATTGCCTAACACCGCGATCAACGAGGTAGTGAATGACATACTTCTTTGAACCAGTAAAAGTAACGTCTGTATCACCAATTTTGAGCGTAAGAAACACACCATCGCCCGACTTCGTAAAAGTAAGTTTTTCGCCAGCCGTATCCCTCACAGTGATATCGCGAATTGGCAAAACTTCTTTTTGGCCTTCCCGGCTGTAACTGATTGGAATATAGCGATAGATTCCGTGTTTTTGTAAAGTGGTTGCGTACTCAATGGTTTCGGTAATACTCAGTGAGGTATCTTGATTGATGACGATGTCCGAGTGAAATGAGGTAATTTCATCTTGCGAAACAGCATAAATCTGCTGAGGCAAACGTAAGATACAGTAAAACAAACTTACAATCAGAAAAAAACGGCGGATCACAATAAAATACTACCTTGTCATACGATAAATAGCTATGCCATTTCTATGCACCTGTGGCTCCGCAATTAGCTCTGCCTGAGTCGCCCCAAACTGAGTTGTCTCCCAGTGCGTTGAGATAAGTGGATCTGCATTGCCTTCTTCGCGGATGTAGTACAAAACATCAGCACCCTCGTACTCGTACTCTGAATGGGGCATGTAGCCATCGCGAGCGAGTAAAAAGCGATACTCGTACCCCAAACCAGTCATTTGATCGCTGCTGTCTTTGAAAATAGTGAAACTACCCGGCTGCGTGTTTTCTATATCTTGTTCGATAACAGCTGTTATCTGTGATAAGTTTTTTACCGTGCGAAATTTATCGTTATACGTTAGCCTTGAAAACGATAACAAGCTAATTATAGTAGCCAATAGTATTCCCAAAAATCTCGGTCGCAGCTGCGCAAGCAGCGAAGCAAATAGAAGCAACCATACAGTAGTTGGGATAAGCAAGTAGTACGCAAACAAATAACCTTTATACAAAAAGGCTAAAGCGAGACTGCCAAGTGAAAGAACAATAAGTGTTTGTACATACTTTGCAGCCAGCAGTTTCTTGTTTCGTAAACCTCCAGCAAATCCAAGCATAAAACTTAATATAGTCAGTGACAATACGGGAGTGAGGAGCTCACCGATCAAACTGGCTTTTTCGAGCATGCTCAAATGTGGTCGTGCATCACTCAGTGTCGAACCAGAAATTGTCGCCTGAGCATAACCTAACAGCGATCGGGTGGTAATGAAGTCGTGACGGATATCAAACAAAATTACTGGTGAAGCCATAAAAAATATACCAAGAGCAAACATGCTTAAGTGTAAGAATTTTCTCTTAAAATCTCCGGTCGCCTGCCAAAAAAATAGCGGCACCAACGGGATGAAAATAAGGAATGCGCTAAAATGAATATGGAGAAATAAACCAAAGACTATGCCGGTGAGAGCATCAAAAAGTAGTGAATTTTTCTTCAATCCAGCCATATACACTGCGAGAAATAACACGGTCACAAGTGGCATCATTGGTTGATTGGTTGCCGATTGACTTGCTGTGACAAGTGGGACACTAGTAGCTGCCAAGAGTGCGAAGAGTATCGCGGCGTGCGTAGAAATATATTTTTTCTGTATCCAAGCACCGAGTACGACAACCATCACACCCATCAGCACATATGATATCGAGATAGCAATTGGATTAAAACCAAACACCAAATAAATCGCAGCTATAAAATAGTAGAGTAAGGGTCCAAGATAAAATCCACCCACGCTCGCAGCTGGCCCCAAAAGTGTTAGATTGCCATCGAGTATTCTGAGCGCAAATAGTGAATCTCTACCGAAATCACTGTCGAATTGAAGATTTGTTGAAAAAGAGTGTGCGCGAATAGCAAAAAGTATCAAAGCAACAAAAAAAATTCCGGCAATCTGCAACCACTTAGAAAGTTTCATAAAATTACCATCGAACCAGCATAACCCCTATCTGAAACAAATTCCAAACGAACAAAATTGCTGTGCCAAATAACCACAGGCGCTGTTTGGCTACGGTTAACAAATGTGCCAATCCAACACCTAGAAATGGCAATGTCCCCACAAACATACGAGAGCCATACGGACCGCCAATAATTTCTGGACCCCAACTTGCTATGACATATAACTGGCAAAGAAAAACGAGCAAACAAACGATTGCTACATCTTTTTTTACTCTTGCAAAAGAGAAAAGTCCAAAAAAACTAATTGCAGCAAATGGGGCGTATCGGAAAAAACCATTGCCAGAAGAAAATAATACGCGGATAAAATCTGGATGCAACCAACTCAAGGCTTGTCCAGTGAGAATGTATGGACTCTGCCAGCTATGAAACAGTGTCCAGTTTGTTGCAAGCTGTATTGAACCAAGACCGATTGCAACCAAAGATGTAAGAGAAATCTGCTGCAGCAGTAACACACGTGGCTTGACTCGAAAAAGTAAACTGCCGAGCAACACAACACCTGTCAACACATCTTGATTGCGAATCAGTGCCAGCATACCCAAGCTGGCCCCCAAACCAATCGCTTGTTTCCAAGTACTGGCTCTCTTTTGCCAAATGTGCACCCAAATAAAAAATGACAAACTAGCAAGTAAAAATGAAACGGAGTGAGAGTTGAGCGGATCAAGCGAGAGATAGTACAAAAGCTGCGTCGCGAGTAAAAAACTTATGACGGTACGAATAACAGTTTTCTGCGGAAATAAGGCTCTTAGCCCTTTTGCAAAAAAATGCACACCAAGTGTACCAAATCCAACAGCACTGAGTCCGACAATAATCTGAGTGATTAATGAATAGCCGTTACTGAGAACTGGAGCGCCAAGCCAAGCCAAAGTACCTGCAACAATTTGACCAAATATAAAAGCTGGGATCCAAAGCAAACTTGTGCCAGGAGAAAAATTATTCTCAACTAGATTTGTTTCAGAATTAATTACTGGCGGGTTCGGATACGGTAAACTCGGCTCAACACTTTCGTTGGAGAAATCTATATTCCGATCCATGACTAACGAACGTGTATACGAATAATAATAGATAGAATCACCCCAAACAGTACTGCCAACGCGCGCTACTCCCAAGAGATACCCGGCTGCAGCAGTTGCAAATAAACATAAGATCCAATATCTGGTAATAAAATTTTTCATCTTGTAATCAGTAGTATGATGTTCTCAGTAGTATGAAAATAACGCAAGCCCTTATCCTCGGATTTTTATTTGCTGCCAGTTTTGCCCTTGGTGTCTTTGTCGGACCAGAGCTCACCAGCCAAATAAGCAACTTTAACTCGCCGTTAGTTCCCGAAAAAGAAAAACCTGTTGAACACCCCTATCTTGCCTACAGCATTCCTGCCCTACAAGGAAAAACATACGAGCCTGTTTCTATTCAAATTCTCGAACCAATTGCCACTGAAAGTGCTTTCACCAGCTCACTGTTTAGCGCTCAGTTTGGTGAGCGCAGCATGATCGGCCAAATTAATTTGCCGACAGTAGTTACCACCAAAACGCCAATCATACTGATGATCCGCGGCTATGTTCCCGCCGAATCGTATCAAACAGGCGTGGGCACAAAAAATGCGGCTGCCGTCTTTGCAAAAAATGGTTATATCACCATCGCTCCAGATTTCTTTGGCATGGCGGGGAGTGACGATGAGTTGGCAGACGTTTGGGCGGCACGGTTTGAAAAACCAGTTTTAATGGCACAGCTGTTACAAAGTTTGCCCAGCTTTGACCAAGGGCAGCACAAAGTCGGTATCTGGGCACATAGCAACGGTGGGCAAATTGCACTTACAACACTCGAAATCTCACAGCAACCCATTCCAACCACACTCTGGGCGCCGGTGACAGCACCCTTTCCCTATTCCGTGCTCTACTACAGTGACGAGGAAGCAGATGAGGGTCGAGCCGTTCGACTCTGGATCAACCAACTCGAATCTGAGTATGTCCTGCGACAATTTTCGCTCAGACAATATGTCACCGCACTGACCGGACCACTACAAATCCACCATGGTCAATTAGACGAAGCAGCGCCAAAAATCTGGAGCGATGAGTTTGCCGAATTACTGACTGCCAATAATGTGCAACATACTTACTACGAATACCCAGCAGCAGACCATAATTTACAGCCAAATTGGAACCTGGCAGTTCAACGAGATTTAGAATTTTTCGCAGAAAATTTAGATTAATTTTAGATTAATCGAGTAGCTTTTTTTGCTGAGAACCTTCGCTCAGCGAGCCTTGTGTTGCGATCTTTACCTGTTCAATTTTGCGTTCTAACTGACGATGTCGTGTTCCCATCAACGCCTCATAATCATTATGCAAAGTGCTGAGCGAGCGTCCATACTTCGAAAGGTGCTCGCTAAATTTGCTCCACTCTGAGACAAATCCGTCAATGTGTTTAATTACTTCTTTTAGTTTGCCCCCAATCATAAAATTGCGGTAACTCTCTCTGACAGTGCGCGCCACGATAATAAATGAAAATGGCGAGACAACAATTACCCGCTGTTGCAATGCTTCGTCCAACACCTCTGGAAACTTTTGATTCAGAAAGGAGAAAACCATCTCATTTGGTACAAAAAGAATCGCATAATCGAGCGTGTTTGCGTCGGGTTGAATGTACTCCGCAACTTTGGCGATCTTGGCTCGGATGTTTATGCGTAGTTGTTTTACCAACTGTACTTTTTCTGCCGTGTTGCTGCTAGAAGCCAGCTTTTGAATATCGGCGTAAGGGAATTTAACATCGACCGGCACAACTCTATTATCAGGCAGCAGCAGCGTGATATCTGGCCGCGCCGTGCCACCAAGTTGTTTCGTTTGACGCGCAAAGTGGACACCTTCGATAAGCCCATTTACCCGCAACAAATCTTCGATAATGCGCTCGCCCCACTCACCACGGGCTTGATTGTTTGAGAGAACTTTTGCCAATTGCTCCGTTGACTGTGCGAGTTCGCCAGTCAATTTCCGATTCTCGGTTAAACTAGTAACAATTTCTGCAAACTTATGCGAGCGATCTTTTTCAAGACTCCGCAACTCATCTTGTCGCACTGACAAATCTTTTTGCAAGCGAGTGACGAGTCCCTCGAGCATTTGCTGCTTGTTGGCCAAATCAATCTTGATAGCATCTCTGTCTCCAGCCAGCAGCCGTTTACTCTGTTCGGCAATTTTTTCTGCACTCCGACCAAACACTTCATCAACCATTTTGCTCATATCACCATCGGACCGCTTGGAAAGCAATTGACGCATGAAAAAATACAAAACAGCAAAGCCTGCCACAATCACCACTAGAACTAAAATTTCGAAATCCATATGTGTGAGCTAGTATACTAAACACAATGCAAAAAGCTCGCTCAAGATTAGCAGATCAGCCAGAACCGGAACGGGTTGCCGGACCTGTATGGTGGAAAAAATACATTCGCACCGCACCCTTTGGTCTACTCGGTGTCATCTCGATCGCAGCGCTGTTGTACATTCTCACCAAAATTCCTCCAGCACAAATCGCAGACATGCCACTGCCGAACACTTATGGGCCATTCTTACTCGCCTCTTTCTTCACTAGCTTTTGTGTACTCGGCTATTTGCTGCAAAGTGCGAGAAAAGGACTCTTCATTGCACTCATACTTACTCTGCTACTTTTTCTTCACTTACAACACGTATTTATAGGAAAATATGATCTAGTGTGATAGACTACCGCCTGGTATGCCAAGAAAAAAAAGTACTCAGATTACACAAAAACCAAATAAATTTGAACAGCAACTCGCTGTGACACTTGCTAACATTCGTGACGAAGAAAAAATGATGGCATTTTTACATAGTTTTCTGTCAAACAATGAGCTCTCACAACTCGGCACACGCTTGGCAATTCACACACAATTGGAAGCCGGCAAATCCTACGAACAAATTCAAAAAATACTCGGCGTCTCAAGTGCAACTATCTCAACTGCTTCTCAGCAGCAAAAATCCCCAGCCATGCAGATGGCGCTGCAACTACTCAACCTCGACACTTGGGCTCGAGAAACGGCAGAAAAAATCCGCCGCTACGTTCCATTTCTCTAGTATTCTCGTATACTAGTACTAGCAAGAGAAAACACCATGCGTGATCCATACTATATTACTACCGCTATACCCTATATAAACGCCCGTCCACACGTGGGTCATGTCTTAGAATGGTTTCAGGCGGACGCACTCGCACGCTATCACCAGCTACTTGGCAAAGATGTTGCATTTACTTCTGGAACTGATGAAAATAGTCTTAAAAATGTCCAAGCAGCAGAGAAAGCTGGCGTGGAAACACAAATTTGGCTCGACGAGTATGCCAAAATATTTGAGGATGCGTTTGCTTTTTTTGGTATTAGACTAACCCATTTTCGTCGAGGTAGTGATCAAAAGCTTCACTGGCCAGGCGTGCAGAAACTTTGGACACGTTGTCTTGAAAATGGTGACATCTATAAAAAAACGTACACTGGCCTCTACTGCGTCGGCTGTGAAAGTTTTTACACCAGTGAAGACCTGACTAAAGAAGGTTTTTGCCCTGAGCATCTGAAAGCTCCAGAGTCTGTTACCGAAGAAAATTACTTCTTTCGACTTTCAAAATACCAAGATCAAATTCTTGCGTTACTCAATTCAGACGAACATCAAATAGTTTCTGGGCAGTATAAAAACGAAATGCTTCGCTTCATTGAGCGTGGCCTCGAAGACTTTAGCGTTTCTCGTTCGAGTGAACGCGCGCGTGGCATTGGTGTACCAGTTCCCAACGATGACTCACAAGTGATGTACGTTTGGTTTGATGCACTTGCCATCTATATTACTGCGCTTGGTTGGGGCGGTGATGAAACAGATTTTGAAAAATACTGGCCTTCTGCTGTCCAAGTCATCGGCAAAGGCATTAATCGCTTTCACTCTATTTATTGGATCGCAATGTTATTGTCAGCAAAATTACCACTTCCCAAGACAACTTTTGTTCATGGATATCTTACTGCAGACGGACAAAAAATGAGTAAATCGCTCGGTAATGTGATCGAGCCATTTCAGTTGGTCGAAGAACACGGGCTTGAGCCAGTCCGTTACTATCTCTTGCGCCACGTTCCCACGCATGCGGATGGAGACTTTTCTATGACAAAGTTTGCAGAGGTGTATACCGCAGATCTTGCGAATGGTATTGGAAATCTCTGTTCTAGAATCGCCAAGCTGTGCGAAAAGAATGGAATCGCAGGCGGTACTGTGCTTGAACAATTCTCGGTTGAATTTGATCAAGCTTTTTCCAATTTTGAAATTTCTACCGCAGCGGAGTGGATCAGCGAACAAATTCGCAAGCTCGATGGTTTCCTGAGTGAGCAAACTCCTTGGACCAAACCTCCAGCAGAACAAAGAGAAATTTTAGTCGTTGCGGTCGAAAAGCTCTTGAGCATCGGATATCACCTGCAGCCAATAATGCCAAAAACAGCCGAACGTATTTTGCAGCATTTTTCACAACCAAAAATTATAGCCATCACTCCGCTATTTCCTCGAAAGTAATTTTCATGATCGTCGATACGCACTGCCACTACAATCTTGAACCGCTCTTTGATTCCTGGGAGGAGCACTGGCAAAAAGCACAGGCAATAGGCGTTATCGCAAGCGTTGTTGTAGGGACCGATGTCGATTCGAGCTCTCGAGCGATTGAGCTTGCGAAACAAAATCCACACTTTGTCGCAACGGTAGGCTTTCATCCAAACTTTTTTAGAACCCAAGAGCAGCTTACAGAACTCAGCAAACTTGACGCGTTAATTCTAAATGAGTCAGTAGTTGCCGTTGGAGAAATTGGCCTCGACTATTTTCGTTTGTCTGACTCTGCGACTGATGTAGAAATTAAGGAATTACAAAAACAAGCCTTTCGAGAACAACTAGAGATTGCCGCAAAACACTCGCTGCCAGTTTGCATCCATGTCCGCGACAAACAGGAGCAGGCATACTTTGACGTACTCGAAATTCTCTCGTCTGTCGAGCGCGGTAATGTTCCATTTATTTTACACTGCATTTCCGGTCCTATCGCATATGTGCAAAAAGCACTAGAGCTCGGCGCGTATATAGGTGTGGCAGGCAACAGCACCTATCCAAAAAGTGAGGCTATCAAAAACGCAATCGCATTGGCTCCTATCGATAGAATTTTACTCGAGACTGATGCACCATTTTTACCGCCACAAACCCATCGCGGCCAAGTTTGCGAACCATACATGATTGCCGAAACTGCGACTCACTTGTTCTCCGAAAAAAGCATTACTGCTGACCAGATACTGAGTAACACACAGGCAGCTTTTTTAGATAAACTACCACTATGAGTTTTGCAGAGCGAATCGCCCGTTACGTCACGAGACACCCTGTCAAAACCCAGCGGGGGCTTGAAATTTTGCCGGGATTTGTTTCCTGGTCACTCATTCTTTTTCCCATCTGGGGTTCGTTCATCATCCCTGAGGTAGTTGCGTACTACGTCATAACGTTTAGTGTCTATTGGCTGTACCGCTCTATTAATATGGCTATTTTTTCTGTCTTAGCACATTTTAAAATCAAGGCTGCTAGTAAATTTGATTGGTTGACAGACCTAAAGCACCAATTTCCCAAAGATTGGCAGAGCATACATCACTGTGTCATTATTCCAACGTATCAAGAACCACTAGAGACCCTTGTTCGTACGCTAACTGCCTTACAAAATCAAACTTTTCCCAGGGAAAATCTGCACATCGTTCTTTCGTTTGAACAACGAGAAGGGGTCGCCGCAGAGGAAAAGGCGAAGAAACTGCTCGCTCAGTTTGGTCATACATTTGGCACGCTACTCACCGTCTACCACCCCGATATTCTCGGAGAAATAAAAGGCAAATCTTCCAACACTGCTTGGGGTGCTCGGCAGGCAAAGGAGCACATTATTGACAAAAAACACATAGCGCTCGACAAAACGACTATTACCAGCGAAGACGCCGATGCAGTATTTCACAAATCGTATTTTACTGCCCTCACCCACGACTTTTTGACTCGGACCGACCGTTTCGATTGTATTTGGCAAGGCTCGATTGTGTTTTACAACAATATTTGGAGTGTGCCTGCTCCTATACGCGTACTCGCTTCACTTTTTTCGGTTATTCAAATGCACGTGCTCATGCGCTCAGACCGATTAATTAATTTTTCTACCTACTCCACTTCATTCAAGCATATTGTCGATATTGGGTACTGGGACACCGATGTTATTCCAGAAGACTACCGCTTGTTTTTTAAATCTTACTTTGCCAAAAAAGGTGCGTTTGAGGTTCACCCTATTTTCTTGCCTATTTACTCCGATGCCGCTGAATCGAGTACTACTTGGAAAACCTACAAAAATCAGTACGAACAACTGAAGCGCTGGGCTTGGGGCGTGAGCGATGACGCGTACATAATCAAACAATATCTCACCACACCGAATGTGCCCTTTTGGGATAAATCAATCCGCGTGCTCAAGACAATTGAGGATCATTTTCTCTGGCCAGTCAACTGGTTTGCCATCACTGTTTCTGCTTTTTTTCCGCCACTCTTGAACGAACAATTTAATCGCACAGTCATTGGCAAAACACTGCCGCAAGTTACCTCTGCATTACTGACGGCCTCGCTCGCATCCATGCTCGCTGTCTTTGTGATTGACGCCATAAATCGTCCACCTCGGCCAAACAAACGAGTGCTACTTTCATATATTGCCCAACCACTTGAGTTTCTGATGCTGCCAATCATCGGCTTCTTTTTCTCGGCTTTGCCAGGCATCGACGCCCATACAAGATTGATGTTCGGAAAATATTTAGAGTACAAGGTGACAGAAAAAGTTTAAGCGCATATACTTACATTACGCATGAATTTTCTCACTCTCCTCCGCAAACGTTTGCTTGAACCAAAGGGCATTCTTTTTACTTTATTGTTACTTCTCACGCTCCTGCGTGTGCCAAATTTTGCCGAGCCATACTGGTATGGAGATGAAGGTATTTATCTCACTATCGGTAACGCACTGCGTGAAGGTGGCAAGCTCTACACAACTATTGTCGATCATAAAACACCACTCATTTACTATCTTGCGATGGTGCAAAATCAACTCCAGTTCCGTATCTTGATGTATGGCATGATGATGCTCTCGACAGCTGCCTTTTTTGCTGTCTGTCGCACACTCTTTGGTCGCTTGAAACCAGCCGCAATTGCAACACTTCTATTTGTAATCTTTACCTCGCTGCCTTGGTTTGAAGGACACATTCCAAATGGTGAATTGTTTGTTATCTGTTTTGTTTTGTACGGCGCTTGGATACTACTCCACACTTCTCTCGTAAAAACATATTTCTCGTCTGATGAGGTCAGAAGACAACGAATGCCATCTCCCAAGGAACAGGCACTGCTACTGCTGGCTGGCGTCAGTTTTGGTCTGGCACTGCTGACAAAAGTTCCCGCTCTTTTCGATATTGTCGCGTTTGGTCTCATCTTTGTCTTTCTTGCCTGGAGAACAAGACTTAAACACTTGGCGCCGCAGTTGTTAAGTGCGGGTATTTTTGCGATTGGCTGCTTGCTCCCACTTGTCATTTCTGTCGTGTATTTTTATGCTGTTGGATCTGGCCAAGACTATCTCAACTTTGGCCTGTTGTACAACTTTAAGTACGCGGGATCCTGGCAGCTCTCATTCACCAGTCCAGTAGTATTATTCTTCTTTACACTCCAGGGTAAGGCGCTCGTACTTGGCGGTATGTTACTGCTCTTGCTTGGTCTTAATCGAAAACTGTCGCCAGTAACGCAATTTTCGCTCGCTTGGTTTTGGCTTGCATTGTTTGCCAGCTTACTTTCTAACCGACCATACCCGCACTATTTTCTACAAGTTATTCCACCCGCAGCCATACTAGTCGCACTCTTTTTTACTCGAGAGCGAGGACTAGCTCTAATTAGTGGTAGTTTGACAGTTTTACTAGCTGTACTTGTCTTACTCCACGTAGGTTTATATAGTACTGGCGCATACTACAAAAATTGGCTGAAATATCTCACCAAACAATATACCCGACAAGAGTATTTTCAAACGTTTGACTCACTCATGAACGATAACTACGCAGCAGCGAAACTTATCACAACGACGAGTAGCAAACCAAGTCTTTTCATTTGGGGAACAGATCCAATGCTATATGCGCTCACCAAAGCAGTGCCACCAACGCGCTTTACCGTCTCATTTCATATTGCGGATCTCAACGTCTACGAACAGACAATGAAAGATGTCAATGCTGCTCGGCCCGAATATATTGTGGTCATGAATGACGAGACTCGAGAGCTACCAGGTCTAAATCAGCTGCTCTTTGACGAGTACACAATAAATACACAGTACGATAAATTCGCGCTTTGGAAACGTCTACCAAACGCGGCCGGCCTGCTATACTAGGCTATGGCAGATTCTCAGTTGTCTATTGCGGATGTTTTTAAGCAATTTCGCGCACCGTTCATTGGTAATATTTTGATCATTTTGCTCCAAGTTAGCATTGCTGTAGTCGCGATCAATATACTTCAGCCTGTCGTGCCTCTGTTTAATAATCAACTACTCGCAACTAACACCCTGATGCCAAAAATTTGGCTCGCACTCCTACCAGCTCTATCGCTCATCTTTAGTCTCTTCAGCCTGCTGTTGATGTTATTCTCCCGCTCACTTGGCTCCACAATTCTCAATATTTTTGCTTGGAGCAGCACAACGATCAACGGCATTCTATTACTCTCACTAGTACGAATAGTTCTTTTGGTAAAATAACTATGCTTTTTTTTCTCAGTTTTTTGCTGGCATTCTTAATCACACCAATGGTGATTAAATTGTATAAAAAACATGGCTGGCTTGATGATCCAAAAAAACAAGTACATGCCAAAAAAACACATAAGATAGCGGTGCCGCGCGGTGGTGGGATTGTCGTGTTCTTTGCTATTCTCGTGTGTAGTCTTTTATTTTTACAATTTGATCAATACTTGCTTGCTATCTTGGCTGGTGCTGGCATTTTGGCGATAGTTGGTTTTCTTGATGATATCTACGATTTGCACCCCTTCCCCCGCCTACTTGCAAACGGTTTTGCCGCACTACTCGTTGTGGGATCTGGAATTGGTATCGCGTACGTCAGCAACCCGTTTGGTCCTGGCGTGATACATCTTGATCAGCCACAAATATCCTTTGCTTTTTTTGGTGAGATACGGAATATCTGGCTGCTTGCCGATCTGTTTGCAGTGCTGTTTATTATCTGGAACATAAACATTGTGAATTGGTCAAAAGGAGTTGATGGACAATTGCCAGGTTTTGCGGCCGCGGCGCTTGTATTTATTGGTTTGCTTTCAAGCAAGTTTGTTGGCGACCCCACCTCATTTAACACCGCACAACTCGCATTTATTGTGGCAGGCGCTTTCACCGGTCTCTTACTCTGGAACTGGTACCCGCAACGGATTATGCCGGGCTATGGGGCAGGATCACTAGCCGGTTTTTTCTTGGGTGTACTTGCTATTCTATCTGGCGCAAAACTAGCAACGACTCTGATGGTTCTCGCTATCCCAACTGCCGACGCAATTTTTACCATAGGCAGAAGGTTGTATGCAGGAAAATCACCATTCTGGGGTGACCGCGGTCACTTACATCATAAATTATTTGACACATTTGGATGGAGCAGACAAAAAATTGCAATCTTTTATAGTTTCTCGAGTATCGCGCTTGGTACGCTCTCTCTCTATTTGAACACTATCGGAAAATTGCTTACAATTGCGATAACCATGAGCCTCGTGTTTGGTGTATTATTCTGGGTAAAGATCAAAAAAAGTACTCAAAAAAAATGATGAAGAAATCCCCACTAATTCTGCTTTTTTTACTCATAAAATCTGCTCGTCCAAGACAATGGGTCAAAAATTTCTCGCTCTTTGCCGCACTCGTGTTTTCTGGCTTTTTGTTTTATGACCCAATTGACGCTCCTTCATATTTTTGGACGGTAACGCTTGCTGCTATCACTTTCACACTGGTTACCTCTGCAATTTACATTGCCAACGATATTATTGACAAGGATGCCGATGCACAACATCCGTTTAAGAATAAACGACCAATTGCTTCTGGAGCACTTCCAGTTTCTTTGGCCAAAATAGCAGTCGTCGCACTGCTTGCCATTGCGGGATTTTTTACCCTCTACTTCTCACTCTTCTTTAAGCTGCTTATTTTGCTCTACGTTGTGTTGCAAATTGCCTACTCGAAAAAACTCAAACATATCCCCATTCTGGATGTTGCATCAATCGCACTTGGGTTTTTGATTCGTATTTATGCTGGATCCGTAGTTGTTGATTTGCACATGAGTGTTTGGTTCTTACTCACGGTGATATCCGCATCACTCTTTCTTGCGGTTGGGAAACGGCAGAGCGAGCGAACACTGCTGCTAGGAAATCCCGATGTCTCTGTAGGCTCCACTCGCAAAATTCTCAAACGATACAGCGAGCGTTTGCTTGACCAATATACTGCCATGTTTGCTACCGCTACCTGGCTGACGTATGCAATTTTCACCTTCCAGAATGAAGTCGTTGTCCCGCAATCTGAATTTGCAACGCTCTTTCAACTTTTGCCAAAAACCCTGCATACCCAAAAGTGGCTGATGATCTCAGTGCCGTTTGTGATTTTTGGAGTCATGAGATATTTGCAGTTAGTCTATGAGAAAAATCAGGGAGAATCACCAGAGCGCGTATTATTTAATGATAAGCCGTTATTGATTACACTCTTTCTCTTTGGCGTCAGCGTCATCTTTATCCTCTACCTACTCGCATAACTTATGCAGCGATTTGTAGAACGTTACTACAGCCCACTACTTGTATTGCTCATTGCTATTGCTTTTTTTTCGCGCCTCTACCGCGTACATATTCCAGAGAAATATATGTTTGATGAGGTATATCACGCCTCTACAGCAAAGTTGATTGCCCACAATGATCCACGAGCTTACGAGTGGAACGCCAAGTCTGATGAGAAGGATACCGCCATAGATTGGCTACATCCCCCTGGAGCTAAATTACTACAGGCAGGTAGTATGTTTTTGCTTGGAGAAACAAGCTTCGCATGGCGACTGAGCTCGGTGGTATTTGGCACACTTGTCATACTAACGACTGTGTGGCTTGCGCAAGCGTTGTTTGAGGACAAACGCCTCTCACTGCTGGCTGGCGTGTTTGCTGCAAGCGATGGTTTGTTACTCGTACAGTCGCGTATTGCGATGAATGATATTCATGTAACTTTTTTTATTTTGCAGACGCTCTTGTGGTATTGGTTATATCGCAAGAAAAAACTTCGTAAATACTTTGTGGCAGCTGCAGTCATGGCTGGCTGCGCAATTGCGAGTAAATGGTCTGGAGTGTTCGCAATTGGTGTGGTTGGTTTGTTTGAAGTTGCTAGCGTGCAAATTACACAACATCGAATCAAAAACCTACGGCGAATTTTGCCCAACCTTGGTTTGTTGCTTTTGATTCCAGCAGCTCTATACCTAGCGAGCTACGGTCAAATGTGGCTGCAAGGTAAGCCATTGAGTCATTTTGTCGAACTACACAAACAAATCTGGGCCTATCAAACTACGCTAACTGCAACTCATCCCTATCAATCGACCGCTCTGCAATGGTTTTTTAACATACGGCCAGTTTGGGTTGCAGTTGAATATGGAGTTGGCACGAGAGCAGACATATACGCTTTTGGTAATCCAGCACTGTTTGTTTGGGGAGCTATCGCGGTTATTTTGACAGCTGGAGTACTTGTATGGAAATTTAAAAAATCATCGCCCGCACTTCTGTTTCTGTTTGTTAGCTATCTTGTTGTTTGGGCACCCTGGGCATTCTCACCCAGAGTAATGTTTTTTTACCACTACGCACCAGCTGTTCCACTCCTCAGTATTATCCTGGCCTATTGGGTGATGAAGCTAAAAAAGAAACGTGTTGTTATCAGCTGTATCAGCGGGAGCATCATACTTGCTGCTGTAGTTTGGTACCCGCACTGGACATTATTGCCTGTCTCAAATGCATTTGCAGACCAAGTGTACTTTCACTTTACAACGTGGAAGTAGTTACAACTCCAAAAATTGCAAATTACGAATTTCTGCCATAACAGTTTTGATTAATTCTGAAAGATCTGCGACAGCAGAATCAGTCAGCTCAAAAGAGCGGGTAACAATTTTGCCACTCTCACGATGAGGTTCGACAAACTCAAACACACCTTCTGTAACGACAGGTCGAAAGGAAGGATCTAGATCGGCTAGTAATTTGTAAAATAATAACTGTCTTTTGTACGGTCCGCGAATACTTTCGGGTAACGCCTGTTCTCGCTCAGAAAGTCCAGCTGCCTGTGTTGTACCCTCAATATCTCCGATGCTCCGCTGTCTACCAGTTTTATAGTCAATAACACGAACAAGTTTTTCTTTCTTATCAATCCAATCCACTCGATCAATACGCCCACTTAGTGCAATATCATCGAGCATGGTGGTAGAAAAGCCTGAGCCAAAAAATCGCTCAATAAAAACTGGCTCAGCCACAAATCTTTCAGGCTCCTGGTAGTAAGCTGCTAGGAGCCTCTCTCCAGAAGCAACTCTACGCTCCAACTCATCTGTAATCAACAATTCTCTTTGCAGCGCTTCGACGAATACTTGTTGTGCTGCCGCAAGACTCGGCTGCGTTCCACTGTCAGATATTTCTCGAAAGACAAACTCCAGTGCTTTGTGTACTGCAGAGCCAAACGCCATCGGAGCAGGCTTTGCTTGTGGCAAACGTAGCAGTACGTCTTGAATAAAGTCCTTTGGATCGTGCAAGTACTTATTGAGCGACGTAACAGAGAGTCGAAAATCTGTGAGCAGTGAAGAAAGATACTCTTTCTCTGTCGGAGAATAAGTGCTCGATAATTTTGGCAAAACAGAAGACTCAAGAAACTTTTCCTTCTCAGCTTCATCAAGCTCGACTTTCACTTCTGTTTCGGAAAGTGCATTCATCTCTGCCAAAAACTGTGTTGGTATGGCGGCTTTTTCTTTACCAGACTGCAAAATAGTTTTCGAGTATGTTGCTGTAAACTGTTTTTTTGCTCTAGTGAGTGCTACATAAAACAACCTACGATCTTCTGCTAATCGCTCTGTGCTATCACCCACGCTGGTGAACCGGAGTACTGAGTCAGGCAGTGTCAATAATTGTGGTTTGCGCGCATTGCCCCAAACCCCGTCTAGGCTGTGTACTAAAAATACATACTCCCATTCACGACCCTTGGCCTTATGCCCAGTTGTAACTTCAATTGCTTGTGTTTCTGTTTGCAAGTACGCTGCCTCAAGACGAATAGTGCGCTCTTGCATGATTGATACCGCACGTACAAACTCTCGCAGGCCAAATGTATGGTCGCTATAACTGAGTTGTTTTGCAGTCTCACTCAGCGCTTGAATTTCTGCCAAATAGGTATATTTCTCTGGTTGTTTGAGCAGCCAATCGAGATATCCTGTATCAGTGAGAAGAGTAGTGAACCAATCGGGAAATGAGAGTTGGCGCTCTGTCACGCCGAGCTCTTTCAACTTAGAAAGTGCTGCAAGAATAGGTTCTGACACCGAATTTTCTGACTTAGAAAGCAGCTCAAAAAGAGTGATGCCTTCTTTGCCAGCTTGGCGAGCGAGCGTCCAAAGCTCCACACGCGATAAGTCAAGCCACGGAGCACTCAATACAGTAAAGAGCTCGTGTCCATCACCTCCCGATCGTAACTCTAAAATAGTTTGCAAAAAAGCCAAAACACCAAGAATATGTGTTTTTTCTAACACGCTCGTACCACCAGAAACACTACACATAATACCTTGTGCCAGCAACACTTCGGCCACCGCATGAACTTCGCTATTTTTGCGACACAAAACGACTATTTCTTCCGGTAGAACTCCTTGTGAAAGCAACTCTCGTAATCGCTTTGCTAGGAAAATGTGCTCCAACTGCTGGGTATCTGCAACGACCGTCTGCGCTCCGTCTTTTTCTTTTGAAACTGCTAGCAATTGCGTACTCAGACCTTCGCGTAAATGCGCTGGCAATGACTCCGGCAAACTCGTATGCGTTGTCAACGAAAATGCAGCGTCGTACAAAAATTGTGGACAACGATATCCTGTCTTGAGCGTGACCAACGTAGCAGCGGGGTACAGTTCCAGAAACCTGTAGGTATTTTCGAGTGACGCACCTTGAAAACGATAGATAGCTTGGTGCGGATCACCCACTACAAACACATTTGCATCTGCTCCCCAAAACGCCGCCAATTGCTCCACAAGCGAGTTTTGGGCCGTATTCGTATCCTGATATTCATCGACCATAACGTACAAAAATCGCTCCTGACAAATCGTCAAAAAGTCAGGAAATTCTGCAAATGCACGTAGCACAAATAGAATCATGTCTTCAAAATCAAAACGAAGTTTTTCTCGCAAGGCCAATTCATAAGCAGTGAAAACTTTGAGCAACTCCTGATTCTTCTCTTTGTTGCGTGCGAATTTGATCTTACCCGCCTTTGTTGTTGGCTCGGCATCTGGCGCAAATGATCGATCGATAATTTCTGCAAATGCAGCTGGTTCAATACCTTCTCGCTTGAGATCGCTAATTGCCTTCATTGCAGACGGCACATACAACATTGACTGATTAAGCGGTTTGAGAATATCGAGTGGCAACGTCTCAAACAATGAGTGCAAAATTTCTGAACGCTCAAGTTCAGTCAGCGGCTCACTTTCTTTTGCAATCGGGAAATACTCGGGATACTCTTTGATGAGTGCTGTGCAGAAGGCATGAAAGGTCGTAATGGGCACACCATATCCAGCTGCGCCAATCAGTGAAATTAATCTAGTACGCATCTCGGTGGCTGCTGCGTCAGTAAATGTCAGCGCCAAAATACTCGACGGAGGTGTATCCGTTTGTTCCAAGATCCGCGCAATTCTAAGCGAAAGCACCTGCGTCTTGCCCGTACCTGGACCAGCCAGAACCATAACTGGGCCGTCAATCGTATCGACTGCAAGTTTTTGGTCTTCGTTTAGTTGCTGGTAGGCGGTGGAAAAGGATTGCGGTGCGGACACGTTTGTATGATATCAGACTGTAAAACCCATCGTTTTCATCAGAGAAATAAGAGCAGCTTTCTCACCTTGCTGTGATACAAAATTTTCGACTGTTTCTCTCATTGATTGTGCGCGAACCATACTCGCACGAATATTGTTCTCAAACTGACAAAAATGTAGACGCATTTTATCTATTTCAGACTGACTAAGTTCGTTTTTCTCATTAAGTCGGTACATAAGTTTTTCAAATCGTAACGCTTGCCAAGCTACAAAACCTGGTTGGCCATCTAACCAATTCAACAACATATTTTTTACTTTAATACACTCAATTTCACTAATTGTTTCCAATCGCTTGGGATCCCGAAGATTCTCATGTAATTCTCGACACTCCGCATCTCCTTCATTAAAAAAATCGCTTGCACTCTCCATCCCAGAAGTTGCTAGATCAGCTACTGCCATAATCAATGCGGGGCGAGGTATTTTATTTTCAGCTTCCAAAGCTTCATCAAAATGCGGTTGGGTAATGTACAACTCATCTCTGGTGCCACCTTCCCTCATTTCTCCGATAGCTGCAATGAGTTTGGGATTATTTTCAAGTGCCTGTGCATAATATGGATAATCTGCAAACTTTGCCAACTTAAATTCTGGAAAAGTGAACTCAATCGCCAAAGTCACTACTCGTATGTCATCTTCTGTAAAGATTTCTACTTGTTTGTTGGCGTCACGCATGTGTTGTGCGACTGCCCGAGCACTTTGAGCCTCACTTCCTTCACTACCACTTGGCAAATCACTTGCTCGTGCCCCGCGGAAACGAGAAATTTGTTCTAATAATTCGCCTGAACTGGCATGCTGATACGACAACACTTTGTCGTGCCAAGCGATTGCAATCAAAGTCAAATATTGATCCTTGGACGAAACATCAATCGCTATAAGGATTTTCTCCATATGATGCACCACAGTGTCGAGATGCAATGATTCATGATACTGTTTCGGATCTATTCCTCCCTCATCATGCTCCTCGCCGTGAATTTTAAATCCCGCCGCAATGATTCCTTCCGCTGTTGTCATAAACAGATTGGAAACTGCTTTATTCTCAGGTGCTAATAATTCAGTGATTGGTTCAGGCGTAGTAGGTATCCTTTATCAAAAGTATTGATTAGTCAATTATTATCATAGCGGGAATTATCGCCCTGATTTTATCTCTTGTTGCAAACGATCAATCTGCCGAGCTGCTCGCTCGCCGTCTTGTTTAAATCTGCTAGACAATGGATCGGCACTGGCAAACTCTGCACGAGCCAATTGGCGGCGCTTGGCAATGGCGGATTTGAGGCGGGCTTCAAGGGCTTCTGCGCGGTGTTGGCCAAAGGTAGTGGGAGTAGAATCTGACATTTCAACAACAATCTTTAATCTCTTTTTTACTAAAACCAAAACACATCAGCTCTCTCTCAATAATTTGATGCAAATTTCCATGTTCAAAATCATGGCGAGGAACCATAATAAATGGTCTCTGATTATCTACAATCGGCACTCTGCTTGGATGCCGATATTTATAATGACCACCCCGACCAGTCCCCACATCTAAAACAAAACCAAGACACTCAAGCACAGCCAATATCTTCTTTCTTTTTCTGGGAAGATTGCCCATGAGATTCTAGGCGAAAGCCAATCCTTTGGGATACACAAACTGTGTTTTTTTGCCTGGCTTCATGTTTCTTGGAAAAAAATGGTTTTCTGTATTCTTCGCTATATACCTCGGCACATCAAAATAGGTGAAAATTGCGTCATTTACCAAATCTATAGTTGTCTGTTCATCATTAAGCGGAGCTATAACATATAAACCAGGATATTCTGCGGAGTTTATTAAAAAAGTTTTATTTTTTTTATCAATTTTTGTATCAAAATCTATACTACGCGGTAAAGGAAAGCTATATTTGGCACGCAAAATCTTGTACTGAATGTATTGCACAAATTCTGCTAGGTGTTCTTGAATTAAAATTAGCATAAGTGGATTGTAACAAAATATTGGTTGTTTTAATACAAAGCAGAAGATTAGAGGCTGGGTGCTTAATAAATAGAATTCTAGCGACCTCTGATATAGAGAATTATCCGCACAATAGTGCCAGAGATTTGCTCGTCACCAGCTTGTATCTGCAGTTTTTCTTGTGGAATTTGGAAGGCATCGATCGCATATTTTCTAGAATCAGTATCAACAGCGGACCAATTCATGCCTCTACCTACTAAGCTATAGTCTCTGTTCGTATCATTATATTTTTGACCATTTACCACAAGCCTTCCCTGAGTATATTGGCCAAGTATCAGATATAAACTATACCAGTCATTTGAAAACTCATACTCAATTTTTGCTTGGTCACTTGGCCAGTTTGCTCGTAATTCATCAATCGTTCTGTTACTTTGAAAAACAGTTACGATCCCACAACGGGCATTGAACCACTCCCAACATTCTATATTTTCGCCAGTGCCATATATTTTTTTTGACCCCAATGCTTCACGCAACAATATAACTTTTTGCTGCTCAGCTGTATGAAAGTTCATCCATAACTTACTTGGATTAGCAGGATAAGCAAATATATATACGCCTGCAACAAAAACCGCAAATAAAATTGCGGCTAAACAGCTAATACCTAGTATCAGTGTTACTTTTGATAGTAATTTCATTTGTCGGTGTTGTGAAATGAAATCATAACTGATATTCAGATACAAAAGCCTATAGCTTTAGACAGTGCTGATATAACCAAATTTAGTTTAACTTAATTTTGAAAAATTGGAATAGTTAGTAAAATCCAATTGTTACCAAAATAGTCTTTAAAACCAAGTATCTAAATCAAAACGCTACTAACCTCAACTGATATGTGAGCTTTTGACCTCCTTTTTTACTTTTTTTATACATTGTCTGTTCTGATAAAATTATTGACTTGATTTTCTATTTCTATAACTGTGCAAATGTAAGTATCCCAAAATTCTAAGTGCAAAACAAGTTGAATAATAAGCCTTGTCGGGGTGACAGGACTCGAACCTGCGATCTCGCGACCCCCAGCCGCGCATTCTAGCCATCTGAACTACACCCCGTTTTGACCCGTTGCACAATTCTACACTTTACGTAAGAGTTGGAATGTACTATACATCCTAGTACAAAGTAATTATAGTAAAAAAACCCAAAAGTCACGCCTGCCAAGCAAAGGAACTATTATGACAAAACTACCAATCAAAAAAGAAACTGTAGAAGCACCTGTAAGCGACGAACAGGCCGCAAAAAGACAGGCCGTTTCTATCGCTATGCAGCAAATTGAGAAAGAGTTTGGCAAAGGCTCGATTATGAAAATGGGCGACTCTCTCAAACACATGGCAACCATGCCAGTGATCTCTTCTGGCTCCTTAGCACTCAACTTGGCCTTGGGTGTTGGTGGCTATCCCAAAGGCAGAATTATTGAAGTATATGGTCCAGAGGCATCGGGCAAAACCACACTTTGTCTGCATGCAATTGCAGCTGTGCAAAAGCAAGGTGGCACCGCAGCCTTTGTAGACGTAGAGCACGCGCTTGATCCACAGCGCGCAAGAAGGATTGGCGTCAATCTTGATGAATTATTGATTTCACAACCAGACTATGGAGAACAAGCACTCGAGATTGCTGAGACGTTAATTCGCTCTGGAGGTGTGGATATTGTTGTTATCGACTCTGTCGCAGCCCTGGTGCCAAAATCAGAGATTGAGGGAGAAATGGGCGATGCCCAAATGGGCGTGCAAGCGCGACTTATGTCTCAGGCTATGCGTAAATTGACCGCTGCTATCAGCAGAACCAATACACTGGTGATGTTTACCAATCAAATTCGGATGAAAATTGGTGTCATGTTTGGCAGTCCAGAAACAACCACTGGTGGTAATGCACTCAAATTTTATGCCACACAACGATTAGACATTCGCAAAATCGGCAACATCCAAGAAGGTGAAAAAGTCGTCGGCAGTCGTCACCGTGTTCGAGTTAAGAAAAATAAGGTTGCACCGCCATTCCAAGTGGCCGAGTTTGACATGGACGAAAATGGTATTTCCATGACCGGAGATACAGTAGACATCGGTGCGCTAGAAAATGTTATAGAAAAGAGTGGCAGTTTCTATAAGTATGGTGGCGAGGTGCTTGCGCAAGGTCGTGAAGCGACCAAAGCATACCTGGCTGAACACCCAGATTTACTCAAGAAAATACAAAAAGAAATCTGGCAAAAAATTAAGCAGTCTGATTGACTCGCTGCCACTTTGGCAGTACAATCGGAGGCACATTCCTACAAGAACGTAGAGAAAGTAAAAGTAAAAATTGTCCTTATGAATCAATACTTTGTGCCTATTCAACCCGCGCTAACCAAGTAACGTTCAGTCGTACTGCGCATTGATTCTCAATCTACTTTTATTTTTTCCTCTTGAGGTTTGTTATAGAAACACAGACAAGGAGTCTTATGTCATTATTTAGTAATCTCTCGTCCCTCTTCGGGCCTCAGACGCAGCAGCAGCAAAATTTGAAAAAGCCAGCGGTGTCGGTGCCCCCAGTAACACCACTTGCACGAAAGAAACAACAGCCAGCCCCCCAAGTAGACCGCAATTCACAAGATAAAGCTCGTGAGATCATCGTCGAAGCCAAAGCAGAAGCACTCGCTATTCGTAGCAAAGCTGAGCGCGATACACAAGAAAGTGCCAGAAATCTCGAAGATCAACAACGACAACTCAATCAGAAACTAGACCGCATTGACGAACGTCTCTCCAGTATGGACAAGCGAGAGCGTGATCTCGAAAAAAGTCGAGCGGATTTAGACACAGCGGCGCAGGATCTGAAACTCGAGCGCGATAAACTCACAAAAAAATTGGAGAGCGTTGCAGAATTAACCAGAGAAGAAGCACGTAAGTCGCTCTTCGCTGATCTCGATGAGCAGCTCAGCAAAGAGAAAGCTCGTTTTGTTCGACAAAAAGAAGAAGAGGCCAAAGAAGAAGCAGAAGGAAAGGTGCAAGAGATTTTGATCGATGCCATGAAACATGGCGCTACCGATTATGTGCCAGAGTACACCATCTCCGTTGTCCAACTACCTTCCGAAGAAATCAAAGGCAAGATCATTGGCAAGTCCGGTCGAAACATCAATGCCTTCGAACACGAGACTGGCGTCGATGTCGACCTCGATACTTCACCAACCGAAGTTCGCCTCTCTTGTTTTGATCCCGTCCGAAGAGAAATTGCGCGCATTACCCTCGAGCGATTAATCAAAGATGGCCGTATCCAACCGACACGTATCGAAGAAGTGGTTGCAAAAGTACGACAAGAAATCGACAAAGTTACCTTTGAAGCTGGCAAAAAACTTTGCCACGATCTTGGCGTATATAACTTGCCAGTCGATCTTATGCGCATGTTGGGTAAGTTCAAGTTCCGATTCTCATACGGTCAAAATATGATTGCTCATACACTTGAAGAAACAAAAATCGGTGTCAAGCTCGCGAGCGAACTTGGACTCGACGTCAACACCGTCAAACTCGGTTGTTTGCTGCACGACATTGGTAAAGTTTCAGAAGAGTCTGAAGGTAGTCACGTAGAGCTCGGTGTCAAAATTGCCGAACAATTCAAATTGCCACAGGCAGTGATTGATGGTATTGCGCAACACCATGAAGACGAGCCGTTCTCTGGTCCAGAGCAAGTACTTGTCTACATCGCTGATGCGATCTCTGGCGCCCGACCAGGCGCTCGCTACGAAAACTACGATGCATACGTCAAACGCTTACAGCAGCTTGAGGAAATTGCGACCCAATACCCACAAGTTAAGCAGGCATACGCAATCCAAGCAGGGCGAGAGGTCCGCGTCATACTCATGCCAGAACAATCGAAAGATGATGACGTGACTGTTCTGAGTTCAAAAATTCGAGATGAGATCAAGGCTAGCATGACTTATCCAGGTACTGTGACCGTTTCTGTTATCAGAGAAGTCAGAGGGCAAGCAGTCGCAACCTAAGCGTTGTGCGCTATACTAGAAAGTAGGGTATGAAAGAATTTTGGCTCGCACTACAAGTAGTTGTTTCAATCTTTTTGATTGCAGCAATCCTCTTGCAAGCCCAAGACTCTGGTCTCGGAGCAACTTGGGGTGGCGGTGGTGAAACCTACCATACACGCAGGGGGTTGGAAAAAGTTCTGTTTTACCTGACAATAGCTGGAGTGGTTCTTTTTATTACCGCAGCCCTCGGGGTTGTATCCACTCGTTAGACATTTATGCGCAAAGCGTACTGGTATTTGAGCGCGTACATCCGTAAACGCGGATTAATGGTTGTTGCTTCACTCGCGATAGCTATCGGATTTTTTTCTTTTGTCGTCCCTACCATCGCTACTCGACTAGAAAAGCGAGAACAATTTTATATTGGCATTATCGGTCAATACACCATTTATTCTTTGCCAGACATAGTAACTGATCAACTGAGTGTAGGACTCACCGCCATAACCGGAAATGGTGGCGTGGTTCCCGTTTTAGCTAAACGCTGGGCAGTTGAACAAGGCGGGAAAACATACCGTTTTGTTCTCAAGGATGATCTCAAGTGGAGTGATGGAAGCAAGATCAAGCCAGAAGAAATTCAATTTAACCTCAAAGATACTACCGTTGCTACGACTGCGAATGATCTTATTTTCCAACTACCTGCAGAATTTTCTCCCTTTCCTAGCCTGGTCGCGAAACCATTGCTGAAAATGTCGGAACAAAAAGTACCGTTTGCACGCAACAGACCACTCCCCGTTGGCATCGGCTCATATCGAATAAGTGATTACCATACACACAATAATCAACTCAAAGAGCTCGTCATTGATAGTGAAAAAGAACGATACATTTATCGTTTCTACCAAACTGAGGAAGACGCAGAGACAGCGTTTAAACAGGGAAAAATTGACCTTTTGTTAGACTTGGTTCGGAAACATGAGATCTACGAGTGGCCAACCACAACAACAACCAAGCGATTGAACGATAATCAATATGTTGCGCTCTTTTTTAATATGCAAGATCCACTGATGGCAAAAAATACTCGCCAAGTACTATCGTATATAACAAGCAAACCAAGCGATGCTTCTCGAGCAATTGGGCCCATCAGTTCTAATTCTTGGGCATATCTATCGGGAGGAAAAGATTACGAAAAAGATTGGGATCGAGCAGTCGAACGTTTGTTTGATGACGCCCCACAACTACCACTTATTTTTACCCTTACGACCACACAAACCTTTGCCGAACGAGCCGAGAGTATAAAAACAGAATGGGAAGAATTTGGCGTCTACGCAGAGGAACAATGTGCGTCGGCAAAAGCAATAGAAAACAAAGACTTGTGCGCAAATATGCGCATCAAAGTAACGCTAAAAATTTCTAACTTTCCCGACACCAATGACTTCCAACTGCTCCTCATCGGCCAAGAATCTCCTCCCGACCCTGACCAATATCATCTGTGGCACTCTGACCAAAACACCAACTTTACCCACTATAAAAATACGCGCATCGACAACTTGCTGGAAAAAGGCCGACAAACTTTTGAAGAGTCAGAGAGAAAACAAATCTATCAAGAATTTCAACAATTTATTCTCGAAGATCCTCCGGCAATTTTCTTGGAGCACTTGCTTACCTACGACGTCAGTCGTAAATAATCAGAGATGTCTGCGCCATTTGCGGAAAAGCTCAAACGCACGCGTCATCCAATACCATTGTGTCAGCGGAATATCTTGTGCTTCTAGGTACTGTACTTCTCTGCCCCCAAATCCGCGCTTGAAGAGCGATACGCCTGCAAAACGATGCGCATCCATACCTGGAGGCGCCACGCCCCACAGATTGTAACTCGTACAACCAGCTTGTTGTGCTTCAGCAATCACGCGCCACTGTACTGCGTACGCACCAGGCAACTTGCCATTTTCTGGTGTCGAAATACCATAGTGGTACACCGCCTGCTTGTGATACGTCAGCACAAATGCGGTCGCCAACAATTGTGTGCCCTGATATGCAGAAACCAAGAAGGCCTGATTTTCTTGTGCAAAAATCTGGAACTGTTCAAATAAAAATTTGTAACTAAACGGCACAAAGTGATGTCGCTCTGCCACCAATCGCTGTTGTTCATAAAAATTTTGAATGTCCTTGGGATCGCGCGAAACTTCTGTTCGAATACCTTCGCCCTCCGTCTTTCTAATTGCTGAGCGAGTATTTTTCCGCATGCCTGCCAGAAGCTGCTCCTCACTTTGAGTAATATCTATTTCAATTGTCCGATCAGCCGTTACATGCATAGCTGCTTTGAGCGTGCCGAGCCGCGCGACTTCTGCGCGAGCTATTTCGTCGTCTACCAGCTGTGGACGAAAACGAATAAATGAGCAGTGTTGCTGCCGGACAATAGTTTTTATCTCAGAAAACATTGCTGCTACTGCCCGAGGTTCATCCCAATCGAGCACCGGACCACCAGGAAAGCTGCAGTACGAGCCACGCCGAGCACGCTCAAAAATGCCGAGTGCTACTCCAGTCAACGATCCATTTCGATATAACCCAAGGCGAATAATTTTATTCCCCAGCCGTTCTTGAAATACCCCCCAATGCCAAGATTGTAGAAAGTTTGCCTCTGGACGATCAGCAATCCAGTTCTCCCAGATCTCTTTGTCGATAACTTCTTGAACCATGTATTCAGGTGCTTTCTCGAGCAATTGCAGAATAGTTGTGGCCAATCGAACCGCGGTTGCCACACTCACTTGCGCATGAGTTGGAAGGGTGAAAACTGAGCGAGCAAGTTTCTCTGCTTGTGAACACGAACCAGAGTGATAGGCAGAATCCCAAACCACACTCCCACTATCAACTGCTGCGCGATACCAGCGGTCAGTGAGATAAAAGTTGCTCTTTTTCAGATCAGCCGCTAATTGATCTGGATCTTGGACCACCAGCGGAACACGCAGAAGTGAATAAGGGCTTGTTTGCAAATCTGGAGCGAGTAAGTATTTTTTGAGTAGGCGAGCGTACACCGTCGCAATCAATGTCCGATGGTTCAACTGAGACGGCAAACGCCCCAACTGTTCCAAAACTAATTTTGCCTGGCCAACTGAGAGCTTTTCCAACACTAGAGTCATGCGGAGCACGGGGGTTGTGATAATACCGAGCTTCTGCGCTCCACGCTGCAGTACTTTACCTATACCGAGTGAAAACGTTGCGCGAATAGAAACAGTTAGTAGCGGATACACAGCCTGTCGCCAAGTACTTCGTGAGCGTAATTGTTGCGGAGCTCGTTCAGTAGCAAGTAAACCCTGACGAAAAAGGCAGCAACCGCCAGCAACCGCATCAATTATTTTGTCTCGCCCAAATGATGTAACTAGTACATGGCCAAAACTTCCAAGCCGCCCGCCCGACGGCGCTACGCCACCAAACGCTTGCGCCAAATCTTCTATGAGCAGGAGACCGCGTTCGTCACACCAAGTGCGAATTGCTGCGACATCAGCGGGATATCCTAACAAATGTTGGACCAAAACGACTTTTGCTTCTGGATTTTTTTCATATGCAGTTTGTAGTGTTGTGACATCTAGGTTGGGCGAATGCTCACCGATATCGACAAATGCGGGCAGCATGTTGGCACCAATGATCGCCTCTTCTATTGCTGCACAGCTGAATGCTTGAGTCAGTACTTTCGTTCCTGGAGTGATCGGCAAGTTCTGCAGTGCAAATTGGATTGCATCTCTCCCCGTTGCAAAAAAATGGGGTTTAGAAAAATCAGGAAAGATCTCTTGTAACTTCTCGGCTAGCAAAGCTTGTGTTTCGGCACTATTAGGAGGAAATACGTACCACCAGAGTGTCTGACATGCGAACGTAAAAGAGTAGTTGGAGCCAAGACTGCCAAACACTGGCTTGTTTTTTTTCATAGTATCTTTACTAGCCACTGTGGCATCCGCCCTTCAACTAATACTACCGTGTCTGCAGAAAGTGTCTGTATTCGCTGCAGTATTTCTGCTCTACTCGCAAACAATGTTGTAGCGAATTGTTTTGCAAATGCTTGTTTGCCAGCTTCCCCAAGATACCAAACTTCGCTGACATAGGCCGTAGCTTCGTGCGCCAGCTTGGTGTGCACTTTTCCTGATTCTGTTCCCAAGTCGATAATACCAGAGGTAAGTAAGATTTTTCTTGGAGCGACTTGCTGTCCAAGCAACTGCAATGCAGCCGAAAAACCATCTGGATTGCTCGTGCCCCCATCATCGATAATACGTGTGCCCGATTTTGTTGTACGCGTACGGATCCATTTTTCAGTGGGGACAAATGACTCCAGGCGAGTAGTAATTTGCTTCTCAGACAGGCCAAAATTTTGTGCTACAGCACGTACCGCCCGTATTGTATTTCCATAGTGATCACCAATGATTGCTGTTGTCACCTTTGGACCCTTGGCCAACCAAGTTTTTTCTACCTGCAGGGAGGCATGATTTTTAACCGCAGCAACAATCTTCAAAGCAGATTCATTGACACAATATACTTTCGCTTTTTCTGGCAGTGCTTCAAGCAACTCAGCTTTTGCCTGTGCAATTCTTTCTTGTGATCCAAAAAGCTCAAGATGTTGTTTTCCTAGCCCCGTCAGAATCGCAAGATCTGGTGGCAATACTGCAGTTAATCGAGCAATTTCTCCCGGACAATACGCTGCGTACTCCAAGACCAATGTCTTAGCTGTTCCCAAATTTTTTAGTAAATAACGTGCAATTCCCAGTGCGGTATTGACTGATCCAGGCGTCGTACAAACACTCCCTCGCTCAGCTAAAACATGAGCCAACAATTGTTTGGTTGTTGTTTTACCGAAACTGCCAGTAATTCCAATTATGAAAACTTTTTTTGCGCGCAACAGATCCCGTACGCGATGAAGATAATACGTCGTGAGTAACCAAACGACCCCATTCATGGCAATCGCCAAAAACAACAAAACTACCGGTGTGAAGAAATAGAGCAACACAGGTAATACAAATAAACGACCTACTACCAAGGCTGGCACCGCAGTCAGCCAAGGGATTAACAGGTAGATGCTCAAAGTAACAAACAATAAACAGGAAACCAGCAGAAGCTTGACCCGCAGCGTTTTTACCGGACGCTTAAAAGTCATTGGTCGAACGAGGGCTAGAGAAGGCAGCAAATGTAAAATAACTTGACGACCAGAGAGTGAGTTCAGGTGTGCGTGCAGACGATCAAGTCGATACTCTTTTTGTTGTAGCAAACCAGACCACCATAGTAGCCCTGCGAAAAAATGTATCGACCAGCCAAACAAATAAAAAAGAAAAATTACGCTAAGCATGTACTGCCTCTAGGATAAGCGCAGCGACTTTTTCTGGGTGGGTAAATGGCGACCCGTGTCTCGCGCCTGTAATTAGTTGCAGCTTAGCATTTGGGATCCCCGCAAGCAGCCGATCGGCAAACTCCATCGGAGTAATGTTGTCATTTTCTCCCCAGATTACGGTGGTCGGAGCAACAATGTTTTTGAGCTCAGAATCGACCTCATGCTCGATCACTCTACGCATCGTTTCACGCATCATCGTATTTGCTTCTAGGTAATCTCGCTCGCCCGCCATTCTATGTAGTAGCTGGCGTAGTGTGCCAGAAGTTGACAGTTTCTTTCCAAGTTTTGCCAAATGATAAAAGCCGTTTCGTTTTAATCGAGCAGAGAGGCTGTGGGAGCGAAAACCAGCGCTAGAGATTAAAATTAATGTTTGCACTTGCTGAGGAAAACGTGCGGCGTATGTAGTAGCCAGGTGTCCACCAAATGAGTGACCAACGAGAACAAAATTTTGCTTGCCAACCAGCTGCTGCAAAAGCCACTGGACATATTCATCAACTCCCCAGGGCTGCTCGAGCGGTAATTCAAAACCAGGTAGTTTTAAAACAGATGCACGGACACCAGCCTCCTGTAGTAACCGAACTACTGGCTGCCACTTGGCGCTGGGAGCTGCGTCTCTTGACCATCCGTGGAGAATAATGACTTCTGGCGCTGTACTCGACATACCACCATTATACGCACCTCTAGAGCAAAAACGCACCTTGTGTCAACCACAATATTTCGTATACTAGGCCGATGAAAGCTAAAGTACTTCTGACCATTATAGTAAGCTCTGTTATCTTGTTTTCTGCCTGCACACCACCGGTACCAAGTAAACCGCCAATCAAAATCAACACTCCTGCCGATCAAGCTACAAATACTACTAACCAAGCGCCACCGCTTGAAAATCAAAAGGAAACTATGCCACCAAACGGAAAAATAGAAAAGACGCTCTCAGATTTTGGCGAGATTAACGGAAAAATCGTCACCCTCACTACTACTAAAGGACCGATCGTTATTGAACTCTATCGAGAACAAGCACCGCTCACTACTGCCAACTTTCTCTCGCTAGTGAATAGTGGTTTTTACAACGGCATCGTCTTTCACCGAGTCATCGCAGATTTTATGGCTCAGGTTGGCGATCCATTGACTAAAGATCCGGGTAAAGAGTCGATGTGGGGAACTGGTGGTCCTGGTTACACAATTGCAGATGAGTTTGGACCTGGCCTGACACACAGCGGTCCAGGCATAGTTTCCATGGCAAACTCTGGGCCAAATACTGGCGGCAGTCAATTCTTCATCACGTACGCCGCAACCGATTGGCTCGATGGCAAACATGCTATTTTTGGTCATGTGACCCAAGGCATGGATGTAGTTAATCAGATTGTGGTTGGTGATTCGATTGTGTCGGTAAAGGTGGAGTAGTAGCTTACTCCATATCTAAGGAGTCAAAAAAATTAAATTAACAGAACATTGTGGTGTTCTTGCTACTTGCGGTCCAGATGTGAGTCCAGCAGATTTCGCTGCAGGCTGGTGGCGCTTGCGACATCGTGGTGATGATGCCTGGGGATTGCTTACAAGGTCTGGTCAAATCACCCAACTTGAGCACGTACAAGCGTCAAATGGTAGCAGTCCCATACACGATCTAAGAAACATCCATACAGCTGCTAACTTGCGCGTCGCTCATGATCGCTACGTGACGAGTGGTCCACGTAGACCAGAAAATGCCCAACCATTTTTCCTTTCCGACGGAGCATTCACGTTGGGACTGGCACACAATGGAAATCTCCCAGTTGCAGTTGTTCAGCGCCTGCGCGAGCTACTGCACAAACCGTTGCCAGTTATCGCCAGCGACTCTTGGGTGATGACCCAGTTTCTTCTCGAGTCGAGACAGAAGTATAAAACGTGGGAGGAGACATTTGTTGCCATGTTGCCACTCTTGCAAGGGGCATTTTCTTTGGCTTGCTTGACGGATGAAAATGTCATCTACGCCATCCGTGACCCTTGGGAAATCCGCCCACTCTGCCTAGGCAGGAAAAATGAAACTTGGGTCGTAGCGTCAGAAAGCGTAGCACTTGCCAATATGGGAGCCCAGTACGTTCGTGAGGTAGAACCTGGCGAAATAGTCCGACTAAATCCAGATGGGAGCAGCGGATCGACGCTGTATGCCCAAGCCGACGAGCGACGCTGCGTGTTGGAAACAATTTACTTTTCGAAAAATGAGAGTGTTCATGACGGACAGACTATTCGAGAGCAGCGCAGGCGACTGGGAGAACTAGTCGGAGCTCGATTTAAAGAGAAAAAAATTGCCATTGATTGTGTGATTCCCATCTTAAACTCTGGCAAGCAAATGTCGATTGGGGTATCACACGCCCTAGAGATGGATAATACAGAAGCCATTAGTATTGCAACAGAGCTACGCTCATTTATTCAAAATACTCCCACCGCAAGAACAGAAATAGTCAATCAAAAACATGTCGTTGATGGTGGTTATATCCAAGGCAAACGTATTCTCCTCTGTGACGACTCGCTGGTACGCGGAACCTCGCTAAGCGCTCTATTGGCAAAAATTCGTGAGCATAATCCAGCAGAGATTCACATTGTGCTTGGATCAGAACCAGTGGTAGACATCTGCGAATGGGGTATTGATTTGCCAACACGCGAAGAGCTTTTTGTTTTTCAGCTGCTGCAAACAAGACCTGACTGGAACAATACTGAAGAATACGAGGCATGGCTCTCCAAAGTAGAGCATCTGGTTGCAAAAAAACTCGGAGTAGATTCAGTGACCTACCTTGATAGAACCTCAGTCAATAAAGCACTCAAACGATCGGAAAATCAGCTCTGCCGACACTGCTTTGGTGGATCAGATCCTATCGAAAATAATCCCCCAACATATCGAGTGGAGCACTTGGAAGCTTTACGCAAGCAAAAAGTGCTGTTTTTTGCATCCGGTAGTGGCACCAACGTCGAGAATGTTTTGCAGCAGATGCAGGACGGGAAAATTCTTGCCAAACCAATTGGGGTAGTAACCAATAAACGGGACGGCGGAGTGATGGATAGGGCCAGAGCATTTGGAGTCGAAACAACAGTTTTTTCTGCCAAGACATACGAACTAGATATTCTTTCATTTATAGTTTCACACCCAGAGGGGATTCCTGACGTAATCGTGCTAGCCGGATGGATGCGCATACTGTCTGATGAATTTCTCGAAAAGATAGAAAAACTTGGCGTGACAATCGTCAACCTGCATCCAGCACTCCTCTCTGGAAAAGGAGCGGGTTTTGTTGCTACCGCAGCAGGACGCGTGCCCGAACTACGAGGGGCCGATGTTATAGAACAAGCGCATCAAAAACCTCTTGCAGAAATGCCAGTTACGGGCGCAACGGTACATCAGGTGCTTCCAGCCCACAAGGTTGATACGGGCAGAGTTATTATCAAAGAGGAAGTAGCACGTCGTGAGGATGAAACGTTAGCTGAGCTTACGGCTCGAATACACAAGGCTGAGTATCGTATACTGCCAATTGCAATACAACGGATATTGCTAGAACGTTTGAAAGTATGACAAAACACCAAAAACTCAGCCTTCTTTTTGCAGCCATCGGCCTCCTCTGCCTCACCTTCGCCTTTGGCATTTTGCTGAGCGCCAATGCCTATCACCTTTTGCGTAGTGGTAAGTATGAGCAGTCGCTCAAAAACGCACGCCAAGCGTTGCCAATTGCGAGATTGGTGAATAAAACATGGGTAAGCGGCCTAAAAACAATTGTAGCTGCAAACACAACCCTGCTTTCACTGCAAAAAATTCAAGAGAATGTTGATAACGGCGAAACACCAAACATCACAGAATTTGCGGGTAATTTAAAAGAGCTTGAAGTCAGCGCGCAAGCCGTATCTGTGAATATTGAAAATTCGAAATTTCTCACTCGTTTACTCGGCTCAAAACTAGGCAAACTAGATACAGCAATAGAAACGCTAACTCACGTTGTGCCGCTTGCACAGTACTTTACCGAAGGAGAGAAAACGCTCCTTGTTCTCTTGCAAAACTCCGATGAGTTGCGTGCAACTGGCGGTTTCATGGGCTCGTATGCATTGCTGCATTTCAATTCAGGTAGTTTGAGCGAGATCCTAGTTGAAGATATTTACGACGCAGATGGACAAGTTCAGGAATACTTTGAACCACCAAAAGGTGTAGCTGAGTTCTTGAGCGGAGGCAAGGGTTGGCGTCTGCCCGATGCCAATTGGAATCCTGACTTTGCGCTGAGTTCACAAGATACCCTGCGCTTTTTTGCTCTGGCCAGTCGCAATCATATTGATGGTGTTGTGGCGATCAATTTACCAGTCGTCCAATCTCTGCTTGCTATCACTGGCCCTATCACACTTTCTGACCAAGATATTGTTTTGAGTGAAACGAATGTCGATCAAGTACTTAGAGCAGACAGAGACGCGTTTTTTGCTGGAAGTACTGCGAAAAAAGACATTATAGCGCTGGCCACTACACAACTAAAATTGGCGGTGGCGAAACTAAACACCGAAGAAAAAAAACAAATCATAGAACAATTTCGACAACAGATTTTGCGTGGGAATGTACTAGTCTATTTCCCCAATCAAGAATTGGAAAAGCAAGCCCAAGCACTTGGCCTGTCTGGTTCGCTCGGTCCTCAAACACTACAGTCCAATACACTTTTTTATTATCCACTTGAATCAAACGTAGGCATCAACAAAGTAAATGCGGCTGTCACCCGTGAGTTTGTCATGACGACCTCGGACACCCTGACAGAACTTGGCATCAGTTTGCACAACAACAGCACGCAGGATGGATATGTGAATTATCAGCGACTGCTCTTTAGCCCCGGCCAAGACATAGAACAAATTGTTGTCAACGGTGAACAGGTATCGGAGTTTGATCGAGAAACAGTCACCAGCAGCACTGGCCAGCAATATGACCAGATTGGGTTTCTTGTCACCACCCTGCCAAATAATATAACGCGCATTGCTCTTACCTTGACTCACTCTGCGGATTTTTTAAACATACTGCTGCAAAAACAACCAGGAACTGCCGACACAACACTCACGAGCATCACGCAAAATGGTGCCAAAACACACCAGCTCGATCAATCTTTTCTCGAGTACATGATAGAATGATCGATATGTCAGACATTAAAAAAGCAAGTGCTCTCCTCGAAGAATTAGGGATTTCGACGCTACAGGCGAATCATCAAGCACTCGAAGCGAAAACGCTCACGCCTGAATTCTGGCAGCAGGCAGACGCACAAGAAATCCTCAGCCAACTCAATTTTGCACAAGAACAATTGAACATGGCAACTGAGTTGGAGGCTGCGCTGACAGACATGGAGTTATTACAAACTTTACTTGCATCTGCGACCGAAGGCAGCGATGACTATCTAGACCTCGAGCAACAGTTGGCAAACAGCAATAAGAAACTGGACAAACTTGTTCGCAAAGTCACTCTACGACAGTACTTAAGCGGATCGTATGACAGTTTTGGCGCCATTATTTCCATTCACTCCGGACAAGGCGGCACCGAAGCAATGGATTGGGCTGATATGTTGCGACGCATGTATGTGCGTTACTTTGAGCGAAAAAACTGGAAATTTGAGTTGCTCAGCGAATCTCGAGGGGAAGAAGCAGGCATCAAAAGTGCAGAGTACGAAGTCCATGGACCGTTTGTGTACGGCTATCTCAAGCATGAACGTGGCACACACCGACTTGTACGTCAGAGTCCGTTTAATGCCGATGGTTTGCGCCAAACTTCGTTTGCCCTACTCTCTGTCTTACCACTTATTCCAGAAAGTGAAAAATCTGTGGTTATCGAAGATGGAGATCTGGAGTGGCAATTCTCACGTGCTGGTGGTGCTGGCGGACAAAATGTTAACAAGGTAAGTAGCGCGGTAGAACTCACACACAAACCAACCGGCATTGTCGTTCGTTGCAGAGAAGAACGCTCTCAGGTGCAAAACAAAGAGCGTGCAATGCAAAAGCTTCGGGCCGAGCTTGCGTTCCGCGAAGAAACTGCCCGAGAAGAATCACTGGCAAAAGAAAAAGGTGCGCACACTCATGCCAGCTGGGGTAACCAAATCCGCAACTACGTCTTGCATCCGTACAAGCAAATCAAAGATGTGCGAACAGCAGTCGTACGCACCGATGTACAGGCTGTGCTCGATGGCGACCTGGATGAGTTTGTGGAAGCGGAACTCAGCCTCTAGCCTATGCTCAAGCCCATCTGCTATACTAAATTTCTATCAAAAAACCCATGCACAAGCTAGATCTCACCGCGCCACAAACACCTATTATAGAATCTACCGAAACTGCAGTTGACGAACTTCCACCCGCAAGCAATAATCGAGACTTCACGCCAGAACGTACTAGCGCACAAATAACAAACAAAAACTCCATGAAGAAGAAAAATGTTGTACTAGGATTCTGTGTAGCAGCTATTTTGGCTGGAACCGCTACTGGATACGGTAGCTACCGCTTATACGCGGGCAACACCAAATCTGCCGACTCGAACACCGAATCAGCAGCAGTTATGTCTAAGATTGCAGGCGACAATGTCAAAGCTGGCGATGTTTTTGGCAGCTCAGATACCGCAGCCTTCAATGACCCCGCTACTGGCTACCTCGAAGCTGGCGGCATCAATGGCGAAGGTTCACACAAGCTACTCCGTCCAGGTGGCGATTCGCAAACGGTCTACCTCACTTCGTCCGTAACTGACCTCGATAAATTGACCGGTATGGAAGTCAAAGTCTGGGGCGAAACCTTCAAGGCACAACGAGCAGGTTGGTTGATGGATGTCGGCAGAGTCGAAGTTATCGATGTCGATGGCCAAGCACCCGTTGCCAAGTAACTCCCTTTTCTCTACACTAAGCAGTGTTTATGATTCGATTTCAAGACGTCTCGAAAGAGTTCTCGCCTAACAAGTTTGGTGTCAAGCAAATTAGCTTCGCTGTCGACAATGGTGAGTTTGTTTTTATTACTGGAACATCGGGTAGTGGCAAAACTACGCTCATGCGTCTCATCATCCGTGAGTACGCGCCTACCTCTGGAGAGGTATCACTGTTCAATGAGCAGTTGGCAACAATGTCACAAAAAAAAGTGTCAGAACTACGTCGTAAAATTGGTGTGGTATTTCAAGATTACAAATTGCTGCCAGAATTAAACGTCTGGGAAAACATCGCACTTCCCCTCGAAATTGTTGGACAACCGCAGGCAGAAATTGAAAGCCGCGTAACCGATTTACTAAAGCTGATTGGTTTGATTGAAAAACCCTACCTCTTCCCTTCTCAACTTTCTGGCGGCGAAGCGCAACGAGTTGGTATTGCTCGAGCGCTTGCACTTGGACCTGAGCTTATTTTTGCTGATGAGCCAACAGGCAACCTTGACGCCGAAAACACCCAGGCTATTGTCGATTTATTAAAGAAAATAAATCAGCTGGGCACCACAGTTTTGTTTGCTACACACGACCTGAGTTTAACCAAAGCAGGACAAATCAGAATCCTTAATCTTGATGCCGGCTCGCTCATCCACGACTCAAAACCAAAAAGCACGGCTACTCCAGCCGTCAAAAAAGTTGTCACGCCACCAGAAAGTAAACCCACGATTACAGCTAAAAAGAAAAGTTGGCTTGGAAAGCTCTTTACAAAACCGGAACAAACAACAAAAAAACCAGTTGAGAATCCAGTCGAAAAACCAGAAAACCAACCAAGGAAAAAGAAGGAAGAGAAAAAATCAAAAAAAGAAAAAGCCACGAGTAAAAAAGTCACCAAACAAGTAGTAACTTCACAGGAAGCCCTGGAGTAACCTATGCAATCTTTTGCCAATGCCCTTACCACCATGCGACGGACACCCTACCAGTCGCTCGCGGCCTTATTGATGGTCTCAGTTACTTTTTTTGTCGGATACCGCCTCTCGTTCGTTCTGTCTGGTGCGCATCTTGTGCTGTCGCATTTTGAATCATCCCCACAGGTGATCGCTTTTTTTAAACTCGATACTGACAAACAAGCAATGGAAACGCTCTCAAAATCTCTCACGAGCACAGAAAATGTCAGCGACGTACGTCTGATTACCCAAGAGCAAGCGTTGAAAGATTATGCAAAAGAGTATGACGACTCACCACTCTTGCTAGAGCTCGTAACGGCAGACATTTTGCCTGCAAGTGTCGAAGTCTCAGCAAGTAACGTAGAAACGCTCACCAAACTTGCAGAAGATCTCAAGAAAGAAAAAATCATCGAAGATGTTGTGTTTCAACAAGATATTGTCGAACAACTGAGCAACTGGACCAAAGCCTTACGAATTGCCGGTCTTGTCGACGTTGGCATTCTCAGTTTTGCATCATTTTTAACCATCACCATTATCATTACGCTCAAAGCCGCAAACAAAAAATATTCTGTCACTATCATGCGTCTTATCGGCGCCTCCAACTGGTATATCAACAAACCATTTATAGTCGAAGGTATTCTCTATGGGGCACTCGGCGCATTGCTCGGTTGGATTGCGATCACGGTCATTCTGCTCTATCTCACACCAACGCTGACCACCTTTTTCTCGGGCATCATTGCATTTCCTATCCCGCTCGAGTTCTTGCTCCTACAACTGGGAGCGGGCATGCTTGTCGGCGCTCTCCTCGGGGGGTTTGCGAGCTTTGTCGCTACCAACAGATTTGCAGCGCGTGCGTAAGTTTTTAGCTATGAAATTTTTCTTTCTAACCTGGCTACTCTGGTTCGCTTTTGGCACGACGCCTGTGTATGCACTCAGTTGCGAAGAGTTTGTTTGTAGTGACACAAATGATGTTGATTGCTTAAAGGACAAGCGGAGTTGTCTGGAATCCAAACTCAACGAAACAAAAGATCAACGCGTAACACTTACCAACACGATTAGCATCATCAATGGCAAAGTTCAAATTCAAGAAGTTCAGATCCAGCAAACAGAGGCAGAACTTTCATTGCTTGAAGCACAAATTGGTGATCTCAGCCAGCGGATTGGCGGACTCAACTTATCACTGGACCGCTTGACCACTCTCTTGGTTGAACGGATTCAAGCAGAGTACAAACAAACACGAATTAATTCGAATCTACTCTTTTTAAAAACAAGCTCTGCCACAAACTTCTTTTCTCAATTGCAATATCTCAAAGAAGCCAGACTGCAAACAGCGGTCGCAATGCAGCGCGCAGAAGCTCAACGACTTGAATTTGATCAGCAAAAATCTACCAAGGAAGAGAAACAAAAAGAAATTGAAGTCGTCCAAACACGACTTGAGCGCGAACAAAATGTTTTAGCAAAACAACGAAACGAACAACAGTACTTGCTCAAAGAAACCAAAAGCAATGAGACTGCATATCAGGCAGAGCTCGCAAAAACACTTGCTGAACTTTCTGCCATCCAATCGATTATCGCTGGTAAAGGAAGCGAGACTGAGGTTGGTTCGGTAAATACTGGAGATACTATTGCAAGCATTATCAGTGGCGCGAGCGTCTGCTCGACTGGTAGCCATTTGCACTTCGAGGTTGCCAAAGATGGTGTAACACGTGACCCAGCGTCATACCTCAGCTCAATTTCTCCTGTTTGGAATAACGAACCAGATAGTCCATTTGGGTTTGGTGGCAACTGGGACTGGCCGGTTTTCAACGCCGCTCGCATTACCCAAGGTTTTGGCATGACCTACTACGCACGCGTGCGACGAGCGTACGGTGGATCTCCGCATACTGGCATCGACATGCTCAGCACGTCTAGAGACTCGCGTGTCCGCGCAGTGCAACCAGGCAAACTCTATCGTGGCAGCATTGCCTGCGGTGGTGGCAACCTACGCTATGTTCGAGTTGAGCAGAGTGATGGGATTAGCACGTATTATTTGCATGTGAATTATTAGATTTATCTCGCTACACTTCCCGTCATCTTCGGCACATAAACTCAATGTGTGCGAAGGATTTTTATACAAATCACATTTCTAGTACTATTGAGCTTGTCGCCCGTTGAAATTCTGGCGCAAACAAATGTTGTTGTCTCCGAAGTCTTTCCAGCTCCAGACACAGGGGGAAATGAATGGGTAGAGATATATAACCAGGCCTCTAGTTCTGCCTACCTCAGCAACTGGACCCTTTCAGACACACTGAGTTCGCCCAGTATCTTGCACCAATTTGTTGATTTTGTTTTGGGTCCCTATGAAGTTTTTGTGCTCAACCTCAGTGGCAGCAAACTAAATAATACTGGCGACACTGTTGTTCTGAGTGACCCGAGCGCGACTTATTCCGCGACCCTCACCTACCCAAATGCTACCAAAGGATTGTCTTGGCATCTCAACCTCACCACAAACGAAGTATATGAAGCAACGCCAAGCGCAGGAGTAGTGGCCACGGTTAGTGCGGTTGTTGCTCCAACACCAACTCCTTCTCCTACAGTCACGCCAATTCCAACGCCGACCGCTACTCCAGCAACCATCCTCACAAAGCCAGAAGTGAGTCTCTCTGAGATTATGGCCTGCCCAATCTCAGGTCAACCAGAATGGATCAAGTTGTTCAACTCTGGTGAAGCTCTAGAGATTATAAATTGGGTTGCAACAGATAGTACAGGCAACACACGCAGATTCTCTGGTGTACTACCCAAGGATAATTACACAATTTTTAGCTGGACAAGTAGTATGCTCAATAACACAGGGGATAGTATAAAAATCACCACAGATTCCGGCATAGTTGTCGATCAGGCAAGTTACAGCGAGTGCGTTAGTGGCAAAAGCCTCAGTCTCCTCGGGGAAGTCTGGCAGCCACCACAGCCAACCCCGACTCCAGGAGTTGCTAGCGTTTTATCTACTCTGAACACAACGGCAACACCTGCAGAAACTGGAGAAGTATTGGGCAGCACAACACGACAAACACCATATCCATACTCGCTCAGAGAATTTGCAATTAGTCATACAGCATCAAGCGCTGGATTACCAACAAAGCAATATACTCGAATAACAACTCCACCGAAACAAATACCTTCTTCCTCCAGTGGTATACTGGGAGGTCTACTTTTAATCATAAGCAGTTTGTATGCCCGAGGAAAATCTTTCATCTAATATCCGCTTAGCCCTACTTTTACGCGCGTATCTCCCCGTGGTATTTTGGGCTGGATTCATTTTCTATCTCTCGAGCCAACCTATTTTGCCAGGTTTCTCTGTAGATACCTACGATTTTATTTTCAAAAAAATGGCTCATATCACCGTATATGCGATACTCTATTTCCTGTTCTATAGATCCCAAAAAATAACAAGTACTGCAGCCGCAGCGGACAAGAGAATTTGGCTGCTGCCATTTTTACTTGTACTCCTCTATGCCGTCAGCGACGAATTACACCAACAGTTTGTGATGGGTAGATTCGGCACAGCACGCGATGTTGGCTTTGATTTTCTTGGCGCTGGCCTGGCATTTTTAAAACTATACCGATACATCTAGCAAATTGTTTACCTACTTGACTTGCCACTTGCTTCCAGTACACTTGGCTTTGTAAGGCTGCTTGTAGTAAATCATGTGCTGAAAATGAAAGGAAGTATCCTATGACAAAATCACAGATCATTGCGATTGTTGCCAAAAAGGCACATCTTACTAAAAAAGCATCTTCCGATGCAATTGAAGCGCTATTCGATGAGGTCACACGCTCTCTCAAAAAGGGTGAGAAGGTTGTTATTTCAGGATTCGGCACTATCTACGTCAGTACAGTAAATGATAAGCAAGTTGTTCCATTTGGCAATGAAGCAAAACGTCAGACCATCAAATCACATCGTGTGGTAAACCTCAAAGTAGGTAAGCCGCTCAAAAAAGCTGTTTGGTAAACGACAGATTAAGATTGAACAAAAAAAACACCCTTGAAAAAGGGTGTTTTTGGTTATACAAAAAATGAATCGCATCGCACAACAATCTAACTTTTACTCTAAAGTTATTCGCTTCAAGTTTATTAAAGCACTTCAGTGGCGAACTGAAATGATCCTCTGGATTTTGCTCGACATTTTCCCATTTATTATTTTGCTTTTCATTTGGCAATCAGTACTATCACTTTCTGCCTCGCCAAGTATTTCCCTTCCAGAGCTAACGGTCTTTTACTACTTAGTCATTCTTGTTCAAGGTTTTACTGTCACGCACTTCGAGGAGTATAGGCCAGAAGAAATTCGAATGGGGAAAATTGACTTTTTTTTAATCAAACCATATAGCTTCATCCAAGAAATTATTCTCAATGATATCGCCGGCAAACTACTCTACATTCTGATGATCTCGCCCTTTCTTGCTCTTCTCGGTTATATCCTGTGGCATCTCGGACTCTTTGCCATACCAGCATTAACCACAATTCATGTTTTGGTTTTTGTCTGTCTACTCTTGCTTGCGTACATATTACAGTTCTGTCTTTCGTTACTCATAACGATGACAGCATTTTGGTTTGAAGAAGCGCAAGGTCTATCAAACCTGAAAATACTCGTCATTTCTTTATTTAGCGGCACACTCATCCCCTTTGCACTTTTACCAGAGTGGCTACAGAAAGTTACCAACGCACAACCACTCAAGTTTTTGTTTGCCGTTCCCATTCGTCTCATTCAAGAACAGGCGTTACCTACTGCACAGGACTGGAGCATGTTGTTTGGCACCCTAGCTTTCTTGATTGGGACAATCTTTCTTTTGTGGCAACGAGGTATTCAGAAATATAGTTCGGCAGGAGGGTAGTGCAAGCGTTTAAAAAATACTGGAAGATATTCTGGCGTTTCCGCAAACTTGAGTTGATGCGAATGATGGAGTACCGTGGCGACTTTTTGTTTTGGGCGCTTGTTTCTATATTATGGACCGGATTTAATTTCTTCTTTTTTTCACTTATTCTCCGAGTGTCAGATACCGTGGCAGGCTGGACAGCAGATGAAATGTATCTGCTGCTCGGCACGTTTACCCTACTTGACGCATTTACCTGGACATTCTTCTACCAAAACATGCAACGATATACCAGACATGTATTTACTGGCAGCCTCACTATGCTGCTCACCAAACCCATCAGCACAATCTTTCTATTAACTACAAGCTCAAATAGTTTTAATAATATTTTCCGCTTCTTGATTGGCTGTGCAGCCATCGTTATTTCACTTCATCGAATGGAAATCACGCCATCGATTAGCAGCGTAGTGCTCTATTTCTTCGCGCTCATGGCTGCGGCTCTCTTTATTTACGCCATTTGGTTTATGGCTTCGACACTCTCATTTTGGATTGAAAAATTAGACAACATTAATGAGATCATTCCAGGACTTCGTCGAGTTATGCAGGTTCCTCGAGGCGTGTTTGCTGGAGCTGCGTCAGTGCTCTTTACTGTACTCCTTCCAATCTCATTGGTAGCGAGTGTACCGAGTGAAATCCTCTTACAAAAAGCAGAGACAAAATGGGTAGTCTGGCTGTTTGTCAGTAGTTTTCTCTCACTCTTGCTTGCTCGAAAATTCTTTTACTTCGCAATCAAAAGGTATAGTAGTGTCGGCAACTAAGCCAGGTATAATAAGGAATCTATGTCACAACCAGTCATCACTGTCTCAAATCTAAAAAAGCATTTTACTGTCTATAAAAAGCAACCTGGACTACTCGGATCAATCCGATCGCTCTGGCATCGTGAGTACGAAACTGTTGCGGCGGTAGATGATATTTCGTTCACTATCAATCAAGGTGAAATCGTCGGTTTCATTGGACAAAATGGTGCAGGCAAAACCACGACACTCAAGATGTTATCGGGGCTTCTGTATCCTACCAGCGGTTCGGTCTCAGTCCTTGGATACAATCCCTGGAATCGCAAGAGCGCATTTCAAAAACAATTCTCTCTTGTGCTTGGGCAAAAAAATCAGCTGTGGTGGGATCTTCCAGCCATAGAAACATTCTTACTCAACCAAGCAATCTATGATATTCCCGAGGCACAATTTCGCAAAACGCTCAACAAATTAGTGAACCTTCTTGATGTCAAAGACAGTATTCAAATCCAAGTGAGAAAACTATCACTCGGCCAACGCATGAAGTGTGAGTTGATTGCGGCGCTCCTTCACAATCCAAAAGTACTCTTCTTAGATGAGCCGACAATTGGACTCGACGTTGTCATGCAAAAGACACTCAGGGATTTTATTTCTGAGTACAATCGTGAGTTTGGGGCCACTGTTATTTTGACTAGTCACTACATGGACGATGTCAAAGAACTTTGTAAACGAGTCATCATGATCGACCACGGTAAGAAAATTTATGATGGTCTCCTCAGTAATATCATTAGTAAATACGCGCGAAACAAAACACTTTCGCTCGTATTTAGTGAATCTGTCACAAAGAAATCACTCACTGAGTTTGGCACGGTCAAAAATTGGAATGGATCTTCTGCCACACTCCTTGTTTCGCGCAAAGAAGCAACTAAAATTGCTGCTCGCTTACTAGAGTCACTCCCCGTACAAGATCTCAACATTGAAGAAGCACCACTTGAAGCAATTATTAGAGAAGTGTTTGGCAACAAAGCAAAATCAGCGTGAACTCATACTTGAGACTCCTGTCTCTCTCCTGGCAAAATGGGCTCGTTTATAGAGCGAACCTACTTATGTGGCGGTTCCGTCAGTTTTTGGGCAGCGTCATGTCACTTTCTGTTTGGAGTGTACTCTTTACAAGCCAAACTGACCTCTTTGGTTATAACCGATCAGAAATGATTAGCTATATTTTCGTCGCAGCACTTTTGCAGGGTCTCATCCTTGCCTCAGCCCTGCACGGCTTGGCCCAAAGAATTTATTCTGGGGAAATTAGTACTCTGCTTCTAAAACCAATATCTCTTTTTTCATATTTCGCGGTAGAAGAAATTGCAGACAAAGCGCGAAATGTATTCTTTACGATTATTGAAAGTGGCATACTCATCGTGTTGTTTCAGCCTCAAATCATCCTGCCCCCGTCCGAAGTATTCGCCCTCTTTCTTTTATGGGCGCTCGGTGGAGTGCTTCTCAACTTTTTATTTTCGCTGCTCTTTGGCACACTTGGTTTTTGGAGCCCAGAAACTTGGGGGCCCAAGTTCTTATTTTTTATTTTTGTTGATTTCTCTGCTGGCAAATTATTTCCACTTAATATTCTTCCGGACTGGCTGCAAAGTATCTTGTTTTTTACGCCGTTTCCCTACCTTACGTTTATGCAAACACAATTATTTCTGGGCAAGATTCCAGTAGATGAGATTGCTTTTCACTCTACCATCCTACTCATTTGGATTATTTTATTCACTATTGCAAATAAATATTTATGGCAAAAGGGCTTGCGTAGCTACGCGGCACAAGGACAATGACGCGATTTGCAACCTACTGGCGCGTTTGGCGGCTAACTGCAGCCAACGCACTACAAATTGCCTTTGTAAATAGAGGAACAAACCTCTTCTTTCTGCTTGGCAAAGCATTTCGTTTTTTCATGGGTTTGCTCTTTTTATTATTGATCAAGCGAACAGTCTCAACGGTCGGCGGCTACTCAAGCGATGAGAGTGACGATCTATAATGAATCAGTACGACTTGTGCTCTTTTTTCTACTTCCCATTGGACTCATGCTCACTGTGCCCGCTCAGGTATTACTCAACACAGAAGTCAGCGTAACCCTACCTGTCGTATTTGCAATAACTACGACACTGCTGTTCTTGAGTCTAAAATTGTGGAGATACAGCCTGAAAAAATATTCCAGCGCCAGTAGCTAACGACGTGGCGATTGGCGAGAACGACGGGCTTTTCCACCCATGCCAATTTTTCTGGTTTCTTTCATACGATCATCTCGTGTGAGCAAACCAGCTTGCTTTAACAATGTGTGAAATTCGGAATTTTGTTTGTCGATTGCGCGTGACAAACCATGCACTACTGCGTCCAATTGTGCTCTGATGCCTGAACCAGAAACTCTGGCCGAAACAGCTATTGCTGCATCTGTGCCTGTGACAGTGAGAGGAAGAGAGAATAATTTTACTGCGTGTGCGATGGAAGCAAAGTAGTCTTTTGCCAAAATACCATTGACAGTGAAGTCACCTGCTTTAGAAAAAAGTCGTACTCGAGCAGTTGCTACTTTTCTTCGACCAATACCTTCGACATACACACCAGTTGGTGCTGGGATAACTGTTTTTTCGGTAACACCGCCAACAGTCTTTTTTTTCTGAGGAATAATACGCTTCACTACCCGCTGTGCTTGACCTTTTTTCTTTGCTAAACGTAATGCCATGACTTACTCCTTTGTTGCCAATTGACTCTGATGCGTGTGCTCTGCACCTGCAAAAATTTTGAGTCGCTTCATTCTCATACTACGTAATTTATTTTTTGGTAACATATTGAAAACTGCTTTTTCAATAATTCGCTCAGGAAACTTGGCCTGTAGATCTGCAAATTTGATGCTACGGAATCCACCCGGATAGTTAGAGTGAGTGTAATACATCTTCTGTTGTGCTTTATTGCGAGTAACTACGACTTCTGCAGCGTTGGTCACAACGACAAAGTCGCCCATATCTACATTTGGTGTGTACTCTTTCTTTTGCTTGCCGACCAACAGTTTTGCAATCTGAGTTGCGGATCGACCAAGCACAGTTTTGGAAACATCAACAATATGCCACGCACGCGTGACATCTTCTGATTTGGTGATAAATGATTTTTGCATACTACTTCTTTACTGTCTTTTTTACAGGCGCAATCTTTTTTGGTACCTCTGGTTTAAACGTACCTAATCGCTCACGTTGCTCCATCAGACTTACTTTGAATAGAGGTGTTGCGTCTCCACGACGAATACCTACTGGCTCAATTGTCGTAAAACCTGAATCACGTTTTGTAAACGTAGGAGCGATCGCGTCAACTAAAGTGTTTACCACATCGTGTTTACCAAAGGTTTTGTGCAACTCTCTTCTGCTCGCAACTGTGTTCGTTTTTGATTTGATCACGATAGAATCAACTTGACGTTTCAGCTCTTTTGCTTTTGCCTGAGTGGTTGTGATTGCACCATGCAGAAACAATTGACGCAACAAGTTCTTAAGGAGCGCTTCCCTATGCTTGGTATCTCGATTCAGCTTGCGTTTTGCTACTCTATGTCTCATGAATTACTCGCCTAAACTGACGCCCTTTTTGATTAATGCCCCATCAACTACAACGACACTCTTTTCGCCGAGGTTTTTGACCTTAGCGATAATGTTTTTTGACGTTCCAACTAAGTCACCAACAGTGGCAAATCCACCTTTGCGTAATGCATTTGCGATACGAGTTGGCAAGTCGAGCTCTTCTACGGTCAGGCGAAGTACTTCTGCTTCTTCTGGACTGAGCATAGTTTCTGGCTCTACAACAGCCTGAGCAGTTGGATTGGTGATTTGTGTAAACTGACGAGAAAGAATCTGTGCCGCTTGTTTGACTGCATCAAGAGGGGCAATCGAACCATCGGTGGCAACAGTCATGATTAGTTTATCAAAATCTGTTCTGCGACCGACACGTGTTGCTTCCACTTTGTATGAAACACTGACAACTGGGGAAAAAAGTGCATCAAGCATAACGTCTCCAACACCAGTACTCTGTGTTTCATCGGAAACCTGATAACCAGTGCCAGTACTTGCAGTCATTTCCAAATCGACTGATCCAGTAGCGGCAATTGTCATGATATGTTGATCACCATTTGCAATAGAGAAACCTGCTTCGCAATCAATATCTTTTGCAGTAACTACTTTTGGACCCTTGGCTGAAAGTCTGAGCACGCCGGTTCCACTGTTTTCTGCAATTACTCGAACGAGCTTGAGGTTAAGACCAATCTCGAGCACATCTTCGGTAACACCGGGAATAGCACTAAATTGATGATCTACACCTTGTACGCGCAATTGTGTGATGGCTGCACCTGGCAAAGAGGAAAGGAGTACTCGTCGCATTGCGTTGCCGAGTGTGTGACCATATCCCTGCTCTAAAGGATCGATCGTAATAACCGAAAGTTGGTCATTCTCAGCTACTTCACTCAACTCAAAAGTTGGGTTCATCACTGGGTATTGTGTAACATCTTGTAACATAGGTCTCCTTTTCGTTTCTTCTCCTCTCATTTGAGAGAATCCGTTTCTTGAATTTATACTTTTACTTATCTACTGTAGTACTCCACTACCAACTGTTCTTCTACTGGCTCAATTACGTCGGTGCGAACTGGTAAGCGGGTTACTTTTGCAGCAATCTGCTTTTTCTCCAACCATTCTGGCTGAGTAGCTTCAGACTCCAGCATATCTTTGATAGCTGGGATCTTGGTTGCTTTTGCGCCCAATACAAAGGTGTCGTTTGTTTGTACTTGGTACGAAGAAATATTGTGTCGTTTGCCATTCAGTAAAACGTGATAATGACCCACGAGTTGTCGAGCTGCTGCTCGTGTTGGTGCCCAACCCAAGCGGAAGACAACATTATCCAATCTGCGTTCGAGCAAAGAGATTAACGTCGAACCAGTAGCCAATTGGCTTGCAGTAGCTTGTTGATAAAGCTTGCGCAGTTGTTTCTCGGTGATGCCGTAAATATAACGAATCTTTTGCTTTTCTCGCAATTGAATACCAAAATCTGAAAGCTTGCGACGTCGTTTTGCACCGTGTTGACCTGGACGAATGTTTATCCGTTTTCCAACCTTCAGTGCATTGGATTTAAGAGATAAATCTTCACCAATTTGGCGTGCTAGTTTGTTTCGTGGGCCGATATGTCTTGACATAATTATTTGTTGTGTTTCGCTTTCCGTGGTCGAGTACCATTGTGTGGAGACGGTGTCATATCTGCAATCAGACTAATCCGGATACCTTGTGCTTTCAATACGCGCAATGCAACATCTCTACCTGGACCTGGACCTTTGATAAACAAGTCCATGTTTTGCATGCCAAAAGCGCGAGCTTTATTGACGGCATTTTCTAGGGTAATCGTTGCAGCGTATGGGGTTGATTTGCGGGAACCAGTGAAACCTGCTTCTCCAGCTGATGACCAACAAAGTACATTGCCTTGCTCGTCGGTGATGCTCACAAGGGTAGTGTTGAATGTCGCAGTAACATACATGCGACCACTCGAAACCAATCGCGCTTTTTTCTTACTTACTGATGATTTTGTTGTAGTTGCCATACGTTATTTTTTTGAAGTATCTTCTAGTTTCGCTACCATTTCTTTGCTCAGTGAGCCAACAGTCTTTCGCTTACCACCGCCACGAGCACTTCGTGAGTTAGTGCGTGTTCGTTGACCACGTACTGGTAAGTGTGCAATATGACGCAATCCACGGTATGCGCGGGTGCGTTTCAACCGATCGATATTATCGTTGATCTCTCTTCGCAAATTTCCTTCAGTCTGATATCTATCGAGAGCTCGCTGAATTCTATTTACTTCATCGGTAGTAAGATCTCTGGTTCGTTTGTTTTCATCGACATGGGCTTCTGCCAAAATGCTCTGGGAACGATTGTCTCCGATTCCAAAAATGCTACGCAATGCATAGCGTATTTTTTTGTGTTCTGGTAGATCGATTCCAACAATACGAATCATAAATTAGCTCTGTCTTTGCTTATGCTTTGCATTTGTCTTACACACTACTCGTACTACACCCTTACGACGAATAAACGTGCATCCGCTGCAGATTTTTTTTAGTGATGTACGTACTTTCATCTTTGTTCCTCAAGAGAGGTGAACTATACCAGGTGTGCTCTCATTTGAAAAGGCTTAAATTGACTGCGTGTCCTTTTGTGTTGATCTAAAGGTAATTTTCATCTTTTTGAGGTCATATTTTGATACGTATCCCTTAACTAAATCTCCAGGCAGAACGCGAATTCTAAAAAGTCGCATCTTTCCTACTAAAGTACCAAGAAGTGTTCGACCAATCATCTGTGGGTACTGAGACTGAGTAATCGAGACATAAAACATAGTATTTGGCAAACATTGAGCAACTTCACCCTCGACTTCAAACCGATCGATCGCAGCAGATTTCTGTCGCGTTGGATCGACCTGTCGTTTTCCTTTTGCTGATCGCTTGTGATCTTGTACTTTTCCCATAGAACCCTTGATTGTACCAAATTATAGGCTTTTTGTCAGGACTTCATGCCCGGTATCTGTTACAAGCACGGTTTCTTCAAACATTCCAGCAAGTGAGCCATCTTTTGTTCTGTAAGTCCATTCATCGGAGTCAACCATAAGCTCTGGGTTGCCAGCAGTGTACATGACCTCAATAGCCACAGTTTGGCCTGCTGAAAGTAAAATTCGCTTATCAGCTTTGTCTGCCGCAACTGGGATACTTGGATCCATATGCAGCTGCACACCAATCCCGTGACCAGTCAATTGATACACCACACCAAAGCCGTGCGCATCCAAAACCTTCTCCATAGCTTTACTTATCGTATAGACCGAAACACCTGGCTTGACCTTAGCAATAGCTGCTTGCAGGCTTTTTTTACCGATTGCCAAGAACTCTCTCACTTTGGCTGTAGCATCGCCGACTGCAAAGCTAACCGTCGTATCAAGATGATATCCATCGGAAAGCAAACCTACGTCAATAGTGACAAGATCGCCGTTGCTCACTACACCATTTTGGGGAATACCGTGACAGAGTGCATCATTGAGCATAATGCAGGTTGCCCAGCTATAGCCAGGAACAGTCGAAAAACTGGCTGAAACATGATGTTCGCGGAGCAACTTTTGTGCCCAAGATTCGATCTCCTCAAAGGTAGTGCCGACAACAGTACGACGCGCCAGTTCATCCCGGATTTGGGCCAAAATACGACCACCTCGACGCATTGCTGTGATCTTAAGCTTCGATGGCTGCGATGATTGCATCTGATACTTTTTCTATTGAAACCTCACCATCGACAGATCGCAACTTACCTTTTTGGCGATAGTACTCGATCACCGGGGTAGTTACACCATGAAATAATGAAATTCTCTTCCGAATTGCTGACAGAGTTTCATCTTCTCGCTCAGCAACTCGACCAGAAATTCTCCAAAGTGCTTCTTTGTCTGAGACATCAATATATATAACATGATCGATTGAACCATTGAATGCTTCTGCCTGCGCTACTGTGCGAGGAAAACCATCTAGTACGAAACCATCCTTGTACTCAGGCTTTTTCAGGTAGGTAAGCACTACTTCGAGCGTCGTGTCATCTGGAACAAGCGCTCCGGAGTTGAGTAGTTCTTTGAGCCAACGACCGAGCTTCGTCTTCTCTTTTGCCATTTCTCTAAAAATATGTCCTGAAGAAAGGTAAGGAATATTGTACTTCTCTGAGAGCATGCTACCCTGTGTCGATTTGCCTGCGCCTTGAATGCCGATGAGAACTATTTTCATAGTTTGCCTTTATATGCTATTACTGCTTTATGTGTAGCGTTCGTAGTTTTGCTCTACCACCATACTTTCTGCTTGCTTGGTAGTTTCTAAGATAACTGAAACGACAATAAGCACTCCAGTACCACCGATTGCAAGTGATTGTATATTTGTTAGTAACTGTGCGAGTGAAGGCAATATGGCGATAAAGCCAAGAAATAATGCACCAGCGAAAGTGATGCGAGAAACAACAAATTCAAGATATTTTTTGGTAGGAGTACCAGGTCGAATTCCAGGTAAAAATGCACCGCTCTTTTTTAGTTCAGATGAAATATCTTCGGCATTAAAGAAAATAAGTGCAGAGAAAAAAGTGAAAATCAAAACGATCACGAAGTACACAATCATGTAAATGTAAGAGGTTTGTGCAAACCAAATGCTAATATTTTGCCCCAATGCAACCCATTGTTCTTTGCCAGAAGAAGTGAGAATTCCAGCTAAAAATGATGGTACGAGCATAAGTGAAACAGCAAAAATAATTGGCAACACACCGGTGACATTTACTCGAATAGGTAAGTGAGTGGTTTGACCACCATATACTTTGCTCCCGCGCGTTCGTTTTGCATACTGGATTTGTACCTTACGAACGGCCTCATTCATGTAAACAATCAGAGCGATAACCAAGAGAAAAAGTGTGACAAAGATCGCAACGGTCATCAGTTGATCAGCAGTGGTGAGTGACCAGACCTGTGCAATAGCAGTCGGCAATTGACTGATGATGCCAGCAAACAAGATCATAGAAATACCATTGCCCAGACCGTACAGTGTAATGAGTTCACCCAGCCACATGACAATCAGAGAGCCAGTGATAAGCGAGAGAATTATTGCGCCCAAGATGACTGGATCAGATGCGAGCAACAAATCTTGCGAACGAAGCAAGGCAAGCACAGAAATACTCTGGACGATACCGAGCGGAACTGACAGCAATCGAGTATATTGATTAACTTTTTCTCGACCACTTTCACCCTCTTTTTGCATTTCCTTGAGTTTTGGAATGACCATACCTGCAAGCTGCATCACAATCGAAGCGGTGATATAGGGATTGATTCCAACTGCTGCAATCGAAAACCGAGCGAGCGTACCACCAGAAAAAACATTGAGTAAACTCAAAAATTGACTGCCATTAAATAACTGCTCTAAGCGAGTGATATCTACACCAGGGAGTGGTATATGGGCCAAAACACGAAACACCAAAAAGACTCCTGCAGTGAAGAGGAGCTTTTTTCTCAGTTGTGGGGCGGACGCTATTTTTTGGAAGAGGGTTAAAAATCTCTGCACGATGTAGGTTATGTACTCTGCGTAATACTACCACCTGCTGCTACAATTTTTTTCTGGGCACCTGGAGTTACTACCAAACCAATCAGTGTTAATTTCTTGGTAATTTCTCCCGTACTAATGACTTTTACACCCTGTGCTCGTGAGCCAATGATCTTTTCTAATTTCAATGTTTGGAGCGTTACTTCGGTCGCTGTTATTCTGTTTAACTCAGTCAGTGTGAGCTCAACTCGCTTGCCAAAAGAAACAAACTTACCCTTACCACGCAGCATTGGCATACGCTTGATAAGCGGAAGCTGTCCGCCTTCAAACCACAATGGAACCGTGCTACCCGATCGAGATTTTTGTCCTTTTTGTCCTCTACCAACAGTGTGACCACCTACTCCAGATCCATAACCACGACCAAGACGCTTGCGTTGTTTGGCTGAAGTTGCGAGTAATTTAGAGAGTAAACTTGGCATGGAACTTATTTTTTCTTAGCTGGTTTTTTTGCTACAATCACTTTTTTCTTTTTTGCAACCGGCTTTACTTCTTTTTTGACTTCTACCGCTGTTTCTTTCTTTACTTCGCTCAATCGTTTTTGCTCTTCTTTTACCTTAACAACTTCTTCTGATTCTACTTGAGCGATAGATTTGAGGGTGATGCCCTTCAATTTCACTATCTGTGAAATCTGTGTCAATGCAGCAAAAGTTGTGTACACATTTGAGGCTTGGTTTTGTGTTCCCAAAATTTTACTCGAAATGTCTCGAATACCAGCTGCTTCGACTACGGCACGAACTGGACCACCAGCAATAACTCCTGATCCCTTTGGCGCTGGTTTCAGCAAGACTTGGCCTGCACCTTTTTTCATAACAATTCGGAATGGAATAGTGGTGCCATCGATAGGAACAGTGATCATATGTTTCTTGGCTTTTTTGATGCCTTTTTGAATAGCGGTAACCACATCTTTTGCTTTACCAAGACCGACGCCGACTTTGCCTTTTCGATCACCAACAACCATGAGTACGGAAAAGCCTACCTTACTGCCACCCTTTGTCTTTTTTGAAACACGGGAAATCTGGATAACCTTCTCATCGAACTCTGATACTTGATTGTACTGATCTGCCATAAGAATCCTATATTGTAATGCCTTCTGTACGTAATGTCTGGACAAACTCGCGGATTCTGCCTAAATAAGGATATTGGCCGCGATCAAAAATTGCTGCTGGAATTTTTCGATTCTTCAGCTCTGCAGCAACTGCTACCGCAAGCTTGTTGGAAAGCTGGGTTTTTGTCGCTGGCTCTTTTGCAGAGCGTTGTGTTTTTGAGTGCAAGCCAAACAATGTTTTTTGTGCTTCATCGTCGATCACCTGTACCTGAAAATTCTTGTTTGAGCGAAGAACAGAAATACGAGGTCTACCTGCAGTACCGCATAATTTGGCGCGAACTCTGCGTTGGCGAATTTGATTTCTAGTAAGTTGGTGAAATGCTTGCGTCATGATTGTTCTTGCAGCTTTTATGCAGCAGCAGCTTTACCTTGTTTACGTTTGACTACTTCTCCCTCATATCGCACACCCTTGCCTTTATATGGCTCTGGTGGTCTCATGGCTCTGATTTCTGCAGCGATTTGGCCCACTCGTTGTTTGTCGATTCCAGTGATGATGATTGTTTCTGTATCTGGTACTGAGAATGTAATTCCAGTAACTGCTGGCTGGATGATCGGGTGCGAATAACCAAGTGCGAGCGAAATTCCTGATCCTTTTGCCTGAGCTCTATATCCTGTACCAACCAATTTTAATGTTTTTGTGAATCCTGCGCTTACGCCAACAGTTGCATTCTGTAGCAAACTGCGGATAAGTCCGTGATTCGCCTTGCTCTGTCGAGTATCGTTGGATCGAGTTACACTAACTTCCTCCGCTGTTTGAGTAAAAGAAATACCGTTGAGCAATGTAACGGATAGTTCTCCCTTCGAACCCTTCACGACAGCCACTCGGCCAGTTTGTGTGAGCGTTACTCCAGATGGAATGCTAATGGGGGTGCGTCCAATTTTTGACATGTGTTACCAAATCTGACAAAGGAGCTCTCCGCCCACTTTGCGCTTTCGCGCTTCTTTATCTGATAATAATCCTTGATTCGTTGACAAGATTGTGATGCCGTAGCCACCGAGTGCTCGAGGAATTTTGTTTGCAGGTGCATATACTCTGCGGCCTGGTTTTGAGAGTCTCTTGACATCATTTACTACCGATACCCGATTGTTGTACTTCAATTTCACGACTAAGGTTGGAAATTGGCCAGTCGTAACTTGCTCAATTTTGGTAATGTAGCCTTCCCGCACTAAAATTTCACCAAGTGAGTGTCGCATCTTTGAGTACGGCAGCTCCACAATGTCGTGATGTGCTCGAAGTGCGTTTTTGATTCTGATGATAAAATCTGCTATTGGATCTGTCATGTTACTTACTTGCCTTTACGACACCAGGTAATTCGCCCTTGAGTGCTAATTCTCTAAAGGTTAAGCGACTCAACCCAAAGAAGCGCATATACGCCTTTGGTCGGCCGGTTATTTTACATCGGTTTACTCCTCGAGTCGAGACTCGATTGTACTTCTTCTCACCAGAGAGACGTAGTGCCTCACGCTTCATGAGCAATTTTGATGATTTAGCGATTTTAGATTTCTTTGCCATACTCCATTACTTTCTTGTAGTACCTGCTTCTTTGACAAACGGCATTCCGAGTAAAGTGAACAATCGCAATGCGTTCTCATTGTTCTCAGCCGTTGTAACAAACACTGCCTGGAAGCTTCTGATTTTCTCTACCATATCATAGCTTACCTCTGGAAAAATGATTTGCTCTTCAATTCCCAAACTGTAATTTCCATTGCCATCGAAACCAGTATTTGAGACACCTTGAAAATCTTTTACCCGAGGAAGGGCAACAGTGAGCAACTTTTCGAAGAACTGCCACATTCGTTTGCCACGCAGCGTAACTCTCACTCCAAGTGGGTCGCCTGCACGTAGTTTAAAGGTAGCAATAGATTTGCGTGCAAGCGTGATATTTGGCTTCTGACCAGTCATTGCCATAAATTGTAGGGCAATATTTTCGAGCACTGGTTTACGAGCACGAGGATCTTGTGGATCACTCACACCCATATTTACCACGATTTTGAGTAATCTTGGCACTGCAAATGCGCTCTTCACGCCCATCTCTTTTTTGAGCGCTGGCACGACGGTGTCTTGGTAGTGTTGTTGTAAGGCTGTCATTATTTCTTCTTTGCAACTTTCGCTACTGGAGCTATTGCGCCAGATTTCTTAAAAATTCTCGTTTTTGTTCCACCTTTGATCTCAAAACCAATTCTATCTTGTTTGCCTTTTTCGTTGAGCACTGCGATCTTGCTCATAGGTAGTGGCCGTTCAACTTTGCGAATCTCACCAGGTTGACCATCTCTTGGCTTAACGTGACGAGAGTACATATTTGCTCCTGGAACCACGACTTTCTGTTCCTTTGGAAAAATCTTAAAGATCTCTCCAGTCATACCTTTATCTCTGCCAGAGGTAACAAGCACTTTATCGCCGACGAATACTTTCATAGTTATAATACCTCTGGTGCTAAACTCGCGATTTTTGCAAATCCTCTATTCTTTACTTCTCGGGCTACTGGGCCAAAAACACGGGTGCCAACTGGAATTGTGTTTTTTACAGACTCAATAATAACTGCAGCATTGTCATCAAATCGAATATATGTGCCATTGCTTCTGCGAAGCTCTTTTCTGGTACGCACAATCACAGCTTTAACTTTGTCACCTTTGCGGATTGCAGATTGAGGATCTGCGGCAAGCACTGATGCTGCCACAATATCACCAATGTGACCAAAGCGTCGTTTCGAGCCACCATGCACTTGGATAACTCTTAGGCGTTTTGGGCCACTGTTATCACAGACAGCTAGTACGGTTCTTAGTTGAATCATGCTACCTTTGTCACTTTCGGTACAATCTGGATAACTTTAAATCGTTTTGTTCTACTCATCGGTCGGCAAGATTCGATAATGACCTCATTGCCTTCTTCGAGTTTCAGCTCAGTGTAATGACAAGCATATCTCTTAGTTCTCATAACTGACTTGCCGTAAATAGGATGCTTCCACTGTCGAGCAACCGTCACCTGTGCAGTCTGTGGTGTTTTGAGTGTGGTTACGATACCTTGTAGCTGTTTCATGCTGTTGCTGCCTTCATTTTTTCTGTTAGAACCGTCTGTACACGCGCGATATCTTTTGCCAAGTGAGTGACTTGAGCAACGTTGGCTAACTTGCTTGCAAATTTTTGCATTCTGAGTGAAACAAAAGAAAGTCGCAGTTCTGTGAGCTTTTGCGTCAGCTCTGCTGTTTCTAGTTCATGTAGTTTGCGAATATCGTTTTGTTTCATATTTATTTCTTCAAAAAAGCTGTTTTAACAGATAGCTTATGTCCTGCTTTAGCAAATGCAATTCGTGCCGTTTCTTCTGTTACTCCTGAGAGTTCAAATAAAACTGAACCTGGTCTCACTACTGCTACATGCTCCTCTATCGCTCCTTTACCCGAACCCATTTTGACTCCAACTGGCTTTTTGGTAATTGGCTTGTGTGGAAACACACGAATCCAATATTTACCAGCCCGTTTGGTCATAAACGTAATTTTTTTACGTGCTGCCTCAATCTGTCGACCAGATACCCAGCCGCTCGTTGTAGCTTGGAGACCAAAATCTCCAAAAGCAACATCGACACCTCTGGTAGCAACACCTCGGCGTTTGCCTCTAAATTGCTTGCGGAATTTTTCTTTCCTTGGCTGCAGCATGATTAGAGTACCTCTCCCTTATAGATCCAAACCTTGATGCCGACGAATCCTGAACGAGTTCGCGCGGCCTCTTCAAAGTAATCTATATTTGCACGCAATGTCTGTGTTGGCACACTACCCTTTGAGTATTTTTCATTGCGGCCAATTTCTGCTCCACCAATTCTTCCCGAAAGTTCAATCTTTACCCCGAGTGCACCTGCTTGCATCACTCGCTCGATAGCTTGTTGAACAGCTCTGCGATGTGGATATCGCTTGAGAAGTTGATTTTGAATTCTCTCAACAACTAATTTTGCACTCAGATCTGGTTTATTGACTTCTTCTACGCGTAAATCAATTTTAACTCGATCTTTCTTGAGTTTTGAGACATTGAGTAAACGCTCGACATCTTTTTTTACTTCTTCAAGATTTGCGCCACCTCGACCGATTACAACGCCTGGTCGGGAGACAAATAAAACAATTTTAATGATCGTTAAAGAGCGTTCGATATCTACTTGCACCACACCTGCTGTTAGCAACTTCTTCTTCAGGTGCTCACGTAATCGATAATCTTCGATCACGGTGTCGCTATATTCTGCTGGTTCAGCAAACCAGCGCGACTTCCAACCGAAAGTATTGCCGACACGAAAACCAGTTGGATGTACTTTTTGTCCCATATTTTTTACCAGAGGGGTATTGTACTACACTCTCCTACTTTTTACTCGGCTTTTTTGTACTTACTACTACTTTTTTTGGCTTTGTTGCAACCTCTTCGAGCTCCAAAATTACATGACTCGCCAATTTAACGATGCTGTGGGCTCGTCCTCGACTGACTGCACGAAATCGCTTATAGCGAGCTCCCTCGTTTACTTGAATTGATTTAATCTGTAATTGATCTACTGAAAGATTGTGATTGTGTTGCGCATTTGCCAATGCTTGACGAAACACCTTCAGCAACACAAGTGCCGAGCGTCGTTCGATAACGGCAAGCTGCTTGAGCGCGTTTTCGACCGAAAGACTGCGAACGGCATCAGCCGCAAAGCGAATTTTTCTTGGTGTTTGTCTGGTATTTTTTTGAACTACTCTAATGGTCATATAGTTTAGGTCTTAGTAAGTACTCGCTTTACAATTCTGCCGTGACCGCGGAAGGTTCTGGTTGGAGCAAACTCTCCCAACTTATGACCAACCATGGCTTCACTAATAAAGACTTCGACAAATACCTTGCCTTGATGGACGAGGAACGTGTGTCCCACAAAATCAGGACTGATCACAGAGTGTCGGCTCCAAGTCTTGATAGCAGTTTTGTCACCACTCTGCTTCTGCTTCATCACCTTGATGAGCAATTTTGGTTCTACGAATGGTCCTTTTTTACTTGATCTAGACATGATTATTTTTTGCTCCGTCTATCACGTACGATAAATTTTTTACTTGTCTTTCGCTTACTACGAGTCTTCGTACCAAATGCATGTTTGCCCCATGGTGTCTTTGGATACTTCATACCAACACCACTTCGACCCTCACCACCTCCATGTGGATGACTACCAGGGTGTTGTGCGGTCCCACGAACAGTTGGGCGAATACCGAGTAATCGTTTTCTGCCAGCTTTACCAAGCTTGCGACCCTTCCACTCTTGATTACCAACCTGGCCGATTGTAGCGATACAATCGAGCTTTAGCAATCGAAGTTCTTTTGAAGGCAGTAAAACTGTAGCGAACTTACCCTCTTTTGATTGAATAAGCGCTCCTGTACCAGCACCACGAACGATTTGGGCACCCTTGCCTGGAGTAACTTCTAGGTTGTGAATAATGACGCCAATAGGGATATTTGCCAGTGGTAATGCATTGCCGGGGCGAATCTCAGCAGTTGTACCTGCCATGATTGTATCGTTTGGCTCCAAACCTTCTGGGCAAAGTTGATAGGTTTTTTCGCCATCTGGATATTGAATGAGTGCAATATGTGCACTGCGCATGGGATCGTACTCAATTCGTTGTACAACACCTGCAATATCACGTTTACTACGCTTCCAATCAATTACGCGTAAACGCTTTTTGACGCCGCCGCCGCGATGACGAACAGTGATGTGTCCTCGAAAACCCCTTCCCTGTCGTTTTATGTGACCTGAAACGAGAAGTGATTTTTCTGGAGCTCCCTTGTGTAAGAGGGAACGGTCAATTACAACTTGATTTCTTCTACCTGCGCTGGTTGGTTTGCGTGCTATTAACATAGTTTATGCCGTTTTTTCTTCTGATCCTAAATTGAATAAGTCAATGCTATCGCCTGCCTTTAGTGTGACAAGCGCTCGTTTAACTTTTATCTTTTTGGAGAGCAAGCGTTTTTTGCCAACTCTTTTACTATGCGACGCGTACATAAGTGTGCGGACGGCCAAAACAGAAACAGAGAAGATCGTTTCAATTGCTTCTTTTACCTGATTTTTAGTAGCCGTAGTAGCTACTTCAAAAGTATATGCATTTTCAGTCGAAGCCAAATGGTACGTCTTTTCGGTAATGATTGGTTTTTTAATTGCGAATGTTTGCATTTATGCCTTCTTTGCTTTCGCTTTTGAAGCTGGTGCTTTTTTTGTCACTTTTGCTGCGGCTGCTTTGGCCACTTTCTTAACTGCTGGTTTTTTAACCACTGGTTTCTTAACCAAAGCTTTTTTAGCTACTGGTTTCAGCTCCAAAACTGGGGCTGGTTTACCAGCAATGCGAGCATCAACAAGTGCTCGCGAGTTTGCAGTAAATAAAATTGTGTCTGCTTGCACGACGTGGAGTGCATTGAGCTGCGCTGCCAAAACTGGAGTTACTCTAGAAATATTTCGCAAGGAACGAAGCTGCATTGGATCCGCTTGCTCCATAACTATGCAAATGTTTTTGGCTGTTGGTGCAACTTTTTTGAGCAGTTGGTCAGCCATCTTTGTCTTACCAGTTAATGTAGCAATTTCTGGAACAACTGAAATCACCGCAGACTGCATAGTTAGGGCACTCGACAACGCTTGTCGCTTCATGGCTGGTGGTAATGATCGAGACCAATTGGCATTGCCGTTTGGACCGTGCGCAACTCCACCGCCAACAAAAATTGGTGCTGATTTTGCTCCATGTCGGGCTCCACCAGTACCTTTTTGCTTGTAGATTTTCTTCTTGGAAAGCGAAACTTCTGCGCGAGTTTTTGTCTTGCTTGTCCCTTGTCGCTTGTTTGAAAGTGCGATGGCAACCGCCTGGGAAACTAGTTTTTTATTGATGAGTTTTTTCATGTTATTCTGTCACCTCTGTTGGTTCTGGCTCCACCGTTTCTGCTGCTGGCTCTTTGATACCAGACGATGCAAAATCGAGTGCTACATCTTTTTGCTTACCCTGTTTGCGGATGCGCAGTGACGAACTGATTGAACCTGGTACCGGACCACCAATCCAGATCTCTTGTTCTATAGGATCAACATGTACTATGACGAGTCCCGTGACGGTGACTGTATCGACACCAAAGTGTCCAGGCATTCGCTTGCCCTTATATACTCTACCTGGAGTCGTACCTGCGCCAATTGAACCGATAGCACGAGTACGATCAGATTGACCATGTGTCTTTGGACCACCTTTGAAACCATAGCGTTTCACACCACCAGCAAAACCTCGACCTTTTGATGTGCCTTGCACTTTGACTACATCTCCAACTGAGAGTACATCGAGTGCTGAGACAGTGCTGCCAACAGCTGGAGCCGTCGTTTCATCAGTTGCGACAAACTTAGTACCGCGTAAAAAACGCGCGCCAACAGCAAAACCGCTCTGAGCAAGCTGAGAGCGGACGGGTTTCTTCATGTTTTTGAGGTTTTTTTTGCCATATCCAAGCGTAAGTGCAAAGGTACCTGCAGTATCTGATTCTTTTGAACTTACGACTAAATTCGGTGCGGTTTTACAACGAGTGACAGCAATACGCTTCCCGGCTGTATTCCAGGCTTGTGTCATGCCAATTTTGGTCACAAATATATCTTGCATACGTTTTATTATCTTTATTTGCCTGGCGCATTCAGCTTACATCTTTATTTGAATTGATACTCCGGCTGGTAACTCTAGATGCATTAATGAATCTATAGTCTTACTTGTTGGGTTAACGATATCGAGCATGCGTTTGTGTGTTCTGATCTCAAAATGCTCTTGGGCATTCTTGTCTGAGTGTGGCGAGGTCAAAACGGTGAATTCGCGAATGTTCGTTGGCAAAGGGACTGGGCCTACCACCTGTGCGCCAGTAGAAAGGGTTGTTTCAAGGATTTTCTTACTTGCTTCATCAATTACTCGATGGTCGTAAGACTTGAGACGGACTCTGATCTTGTTAACTGGTGCCGCTGTTTTATCTTGTTTTGCCATGTATCTTTCTTGACCAAATCGTAGGGTGCGATTATACAAACATTTTCTCGAGAAGTAAACCCCGTCACTCGAGATTGAGTTGTATGATCGGCAGAAAAAAGAAGCGCCCGAGGTTTCCTCGAGCGCTACCCAATTCTTTTCTTTGTTTTACTTCAGGATTTTGGTTATTGCTCCTGCACCAATAGTGTGTCCGCCTTCACGAATTGCAAAACGCAATCCCTCGTGTAGAGCTACTGGCACTATCAATTTTACAGTCATCTTGGCATTATCGCCAGGAATTACCATTTCTACACCTTCTGGCAAAGAGATCTCGCCAGTTACATCTGTGGTTCTGATGTAGAACTGTGGTCGGTAACCTGTGAAGAATGGTTTGTGACGACCACCCTCTTCTTTGGTAAGAATGTATACCTCTGCCTCAAAATCGGTGTGTGGCTTTGCTGTTCCTGGTTTTGCAAGAACTTGTCCGCGCTCAACATCATCTTTGCCGACACCGCGCAAGAGAATTCCGACGTTATCGCCAGCTTCACCTTGATCGAGCATCTTTCGGAACATTTCAACACCAGTAACGGTTGTTTTCTGTGCCTTGTGCAAACCGACGATTTCAATTTCTTCGCCAACTTTGACAATACCGGTTGCGATTCTGCCAGTGACAACAGTGCCTCTTCCTTTGATAGAGAAGACATCTTCGATAGGCATAGAGAATGGTTTGTCAAGTTCTCGAACTGGATCTGGAATATACGAGTCAACAGTGTCCATGAGCTCCATGATTTTATCTTGAGCCGCTGAATCACCCTCGAGAGCCTTAAGTGCACTAACGCGAACAATCGGAGTCTTGTCACCATCATAACCATATTTAGTGAGCAATTCGCGAACTTCCATTTCGACCAAGTCGAGCAACTCTGCGTCGTCAACCATATCACACTTGTTCAGTGCGACCACAATTTGTGGAACGTTCACCTGCTTGGCCAAGAGAATGTGCTCTCTTGTTTGTGGCATAGGACCATCGGTAGCTGCGACAACCAAAATTGCACCGTCCATCTGAGCGGCACCAGTGATCATGTTTTTGATGTAGTCAGCATGTCCTGGAGCATCGATGTGTGCGTAGTGACGCTTTGCTGTTTCGTACTCTATGTGAGAAATGTTAATCGTAACACCACGAGCAGCCTCTTCTGGAGCATTGTCAATATCGCCATAACCCATGGCTTTATTAATATCTGAGGGTACTCTTGCAGCTAGCGTTGTGGTAATTGCTGCTGAGAGTGTTGTTTTACCGTGATCAACGTGACCGATTGTCCCGATGTTTACGTGTTGTTTGTTGCGAACAAATTTTTTTGCGTCTGCCATTGTGCCTCCGTTTTTTATACTTTCAAACTACTACTATTTTTGTCGTTCTGCGATAATTTTTTCTGTAATTGATTGCGGTACGATCTCATAATGACTTGGAAGCATCACTGAAGACGCTCTACCTTGAGTCATGCTTCTGAGGATTGTAACATAGCCCTGCATCTCTGCCAATGGCGCGAGTGCGGTGATGATGGTTGTTGCACCTCGAGTTGCGGTGCCTTGAATTTGCGCTCTACGTGAGCCTAAATCTCCGATAACATCTCCCATAAAGTCATCTGGGGTAGAAACCTCAAGTTTCATGATTGGCTCGAGCAAAACCATACCAGCAGTCTTGACACCTTCGCGCATACCGAGGGATCCGGCCATCTTAAATGACAACTCACTTGAGTCAACGTCGTGATATGAACCATCGTACAAGGCAACTGCGATATCGGTCATTGGGTAGCCAGCAAGAAATCCGCGCTCGAGTGATTCTTGGATACCCTTGTTTGCAGGTTCTATGTACTCTCTGGGAACTGAGCCACCAGTAACTTCATTTTTGAATTCGTAACCAGTACCTCTGTCTTTTGGTTCCAGACGAAGTAGTACGTGACCATATTGTCCGCGACCACCGCTCTGCTTAATATATTTACCTTCTGCCTCGACAACTTTGGTAATTGTTTCTTTATATGCAACTTGTGGTTTTCCAACATCGGCATCGACACCAAACTCACGCTTCATACGATCGACAATGATTTCAAGATGTAACTCACCCATGCCACCGATGATTGTCTGGCCAGTGTCCACATTTGAACTGATTTTGAATGTTGGATCTTCTTCGCCGAGCTTGGCCAAAGCCATACCCATTTTTTCTTGATCAGACTTGGTTCGTGGTTCGATAGCAAGTGAGATAACAGGTTCGGAGAAGGTGATACCTTCAAGAATGATTGGATTTGCTTCGTCACAGAGTGTGTCGCCCGTCTTAGTTTCTTTGAGACCAACAATTGCAACGATCTCGCCCGCGCGCGCTTCGGTGATTTCTTCGCGCTGATTTGCATGCATGAGGAGCAAGCGTCCGACACGTTCTTTCTTTTTTCGGGTGGAGTTATAGGTGTAGGTGCCTGATTGTAAAACACCAGAATACACTCGACAGTAGGTGAGCTTACCAACGTGTGGGTCTGTCTGGATTTTGAACGCCAACAAACTCAATTTTTCTTCTGGAACAAGCTTGCGTACTACTTCTTCGTCAGTCTTCGGGTTGGTGCCAGTAATGTGATCAATGTCTGTTGGTGATGGCAAGTACTCTACAACTGCATCAAGTACGGGTTGAACACCGGTATTTTTGAGTGAAGAACCAGCAAAAACAGGAACTAGTTTGTATGCGATAACAGCACGTCGCAGCGCAGCTTTTAACTCTTCTACAGTTATTTCTTCTTCTGCAAAAAACTTTTCGAGCAATGCGTCGTCAGTCTCAGCAATCGCCTCTACAAGCACTGCGCGCATTTTCTCTACTTCTTCTTTGTATTTTTCTGGAACTTCTTTGACTTCTGGTTCTGTAGCTGCTGCAGAGTCATGCCAGTACAACGCCTTACGCTCAATCAGTTGGATGACACCTTCAAAGTCATTTTCTGCACCCATTGGCAAAACCATAACCGCAGGAATAACTCCAAATTTTACTCTGATATCTTCGACTGTAGCCATAAAATCCGCACCAAGTTTGTCCATTTTATTGACAAAACAAATTCGTGGTACATTGTATTTATCTGCTTGGCGCCAAACGGTTTCGGATTGTGACTGCACGCCCTCACTGGCATCCAGCACAGTCACGCCGCCATCAAGCACGCGAAGGCTGCGTTCTACTTCAGCAGTAAAATCGACATGCCCTGGGGTGTCAATAATGTTGAGTCGATATGGCGCTTTGACTAAATTTGTCTCGAGATATGGTGTCCAAAACGTCGTGGTTGCAGCGGAAACAATCGTGATGCCTCGCTCTTGCTCTTGTGCCATCCAGTCCATAGTTGCAGCACCTTCGTGAACCTCACCAATTTTGTATGTTTTTCCGGTAAAAAATAGAATACGCTCTGTAGTTGTGGTTTTACCTGCATCAATATGAGCAATAATGCCGATATTACGAATGCGGGTTAAAGGAACTTGCTGGGATTTTGGAGACGGGGTAGCCATAGGAATCGCTTACCAACGGAAATGAGCAAATGCTTTATTGGCCTCAGCCATACGGTGCGCTGTCTGCTTGCGATTAATTGTGCCACCAGTGTTATCGAGTGCATCAAGCATTTCTGCGGCCAACTTTTCACCAAATGAGTGAAACTGCTTGCTTGGTCGTTTGTTAGATTCTTGCACTAACCAACGCAAAGCAAGTGCCTCACTACGACGAGGTCGTACTGGCATTGGCACCTGATATGCGGCGCCGCCAACACGACGAGAGCGAACTTCCATCTGTGGGGTAACTGCAACCAGGACAGTGTTGAGTAGATCAATTGGTTTCAGCTTAGATTTTGTGGCGGCGAGTTCGAGTGCGTTGTAGACTTGTTTCTTTGCCACACTCTGTTTGCCGTCTTTCATGACGTAGTTAATCAGACGAGCAACAACGATTGAATCGTATTTGCCATCTGGAGCAACTGTTCTAACTGGAGGTCGTTTTGATCGCATAATTCTTTAACGGGGATTAGCCACGCTTCACACCATATTTACTACGACTGGTCTTGCGTCCATCTACGCCAGTGGCATCAAACTTACCACGCACGATGTGATACTTCACACCAGGTAAATCTTTGACACGACCACCGCGGACTAGCACAATACTATGCTCTGCTAGAGAGTGACCCTCGCCCATGATGTAGGCGGTGACCTCCATCTTGTTGGACAAACGAACACGAGCAACTTTACGCAATGCAGAGTTAGGTTTCTTTGGCGTCATCGTCTTGACGACAGTACAAACACCACGTTTTTGTGGATTATTTGTCTTGACTGGACGACCCGTATTTGAGTTGAAACTGCGACGCAATGCACTTGCTTTAATCGTAGCTGGTTTGCTTCTGCGGCCTTTGCGAACTAGTTGATTTATTGTTGGCATATATTTCTCTCTTCGAGATTCATGATTTTATCACATCCCCTGCCTGAGTGCAGAGGTAAACCATTAAATTCTTGCTCGCTCCTCACTTGTCGGGATTAAGCGACCAATAATAACGTTCTCTTTGAGTCCTTGCAGTTCGTCGACAGCTCCAATACTCGCAGCGTCGGTGAGGATGTGTTTCGTATGCTGGAATGATGCAGCAGAGAGCCATGAGTCTGTGTACAACGAAGAGCGAGTTATGCCAAGGAATAGTACCTTTGCAGTTGCAGGCTCACCACCAGCAGCGATTGTCTCTTCATTGATCTGACTAAAGCGACTGCGTTGTGCAATTTCTCCTGCCAAGAATGAGGTGTCGCCTGATGCTTCGATCTGCAATTTGTCGCTCATCTTGCGCACAATCACTTCAAAATGCTTGTCGTGAATTGGAATACCTTGTGATTCGTATACACGTTGCACTTCTCGAACCAAATGCTGTTGCACCGGCAAGAGTCCCTGCAATTGCAGCATCTCGCGTAGGTTAATCGAACCAGCAGTAAGCTGCTGACCGATGTGAACCAAGTCACCGTCTTCGACGATTATTGGTGTGCGAGACGAGATTGTGTACTCGACTTTATCCGTGGTTCCAATCGTAATAATTGTTTCATCGTCTTTGGTTTTGATCTTCACCTTACCCGCAACTTCGGCAATTAATGCCTGATTTTTGGGAATACGTGCCTCGAGTAATTCTTCGACCCGTGGCAAACCCTGAGTAACATCAAGACCGAGAATACCACCTGAGTGCTTCACACGCATAGTCAGCTGTGTACCCGGTTCACCAATAGATTGTGCTGCGACAATACCGACTGGAACACCGAGTTGCACCATGTCGTGGGTGGAAAAATCCCAACCATAACACTGTGAGCACATACCCTTGATCGCTTGACAAGCAAGTGGGGATCGAACAAATACTGGACTGATATTTGCATCGGCAATTTCTTGAGACAAAACTGGAGTAATAATTTCTCCCTGTTTGACCAAGGTTTTTTTGCCAAACTTGATGTCTTGCGCAGCAATGCGACCCATGATTCTGGTGGCATAAATATCTGGTCGATCTGCTTGAACGACTTCGATGCCTTCCGTTGCACCACAGTCTTCGAGTCTGATGATAACGTCATGCGCTACATCACACAAACGACGAGTGAGATATCCTGCATCCGCAGTTTTAATAGCAGAGTCAGTCAAACCTTTTCTCGAACCACGTGCAGAGGTCACATACTCAAAGATAGAAAGGCCTTCGCGGAAATTGGACTTCGTCGGCATTTCCACAATGTTACCTAATGGATCTACAACCAAGCCCCGCATAGCAGCGAGCTGTTTGACCTGATCCTTGGAAGCACGAGTACCTCCGGAGTTAATCATAACTTTGACCGCATTGGTCTCTGCATATGAATTCCAGGTTTTCTCTGCAACAGTGTCAGTGGTCTTAATCCATACATCGAATGCAAGGCGTTTGCGCTCATCAGCAGAGATGCTTCCCTCAAGGTATTCCTCTTGGATTGTCTCTACCTGTTTATTTGCTAACTCAACAATGTCATTTTTCTCTGGAATCATGGCGCAGTCAGTCACTGAAACTGAAAGTCCAGAATCTGTCGCTGCGCGGAATCCGAGATCTTTGATGTCATCGATAAGAGCAGAAACTTCATCGCGTTCGTGCACTTGAATCGCTCGAGTCACAATTTGCTTAATGCGCTGGGCATTGACTGGCTCATTGATAAACTCGAAGGAGTCTGGCAAAACTGCGTTGAACATCAATCGTCCGACTGTGGTTTCGAGTCGCTCAAACTTACCCGCTATTTCCAAACGAACAGTGATCAATTGACGACGAGTGATATGACCTGTCTGGAATGCGAACAAAGCTTCTTGCGTGTTTGCAAATACCTTTGGGAATGCTGGCTTATCTTCATTAGCAATGGTGAGGTAGTAAATACCCATAGCCATCTCTTTGTTTGGCACTGTGATAGGTTCACCATTTGCTGGCTTCAACAAATTATGTGTTGCAAGCATAAGACTACTTGCCTCGGCTTGTGCCTCAACAGTCAGTGGTACGTGCACAGCCATCTGGTCACCGTCAAAATCAGCGTTATAACCTGAACACACACAAGGATGCAGGCGGATCGCATTTCCCTCAATCAAAATTGGGAAAAATGACTGCATACCTAGTTTATGCAAAGTTGGCGCACGGTTCAAAATAACTGGATGATTGGTGGTGACTTGCTCAAGAATGTCGTACACCATAGGCTCTCGACGCTCAATAAGTTGTCGCGCACTCTTAACGTTTGGCGCAACTCCTTGCACGATCAACTCGCGCAAAACATATGGCTTAAAGATCTCAAGCGCCATGTCTTTTGGAATACCGCACTCATTGAGTTTTAGTTCTGGACCAACAACGATAACTGATCTTCCAGAGTAGTCAACCCGTTTGCCCAACAAATTTTGTCGGAAACGACCTTGTTTGCCACGCAACATTTCACTGAGTGATTTGAGTGGTCTACGAGTCGCTCTTCGTCGAGATTGACGCGCTTGTGTGCCATCAATCAGCGAGTCTACTGCTTCTTGCAACATACGTTTTTCATTACGCAAAATGATTTCTGGTGCACCAAGATCAAGCAAGTGCTTCAGACGGTTGTTACGGTTAATTACTCGACGATACAGGTCATTAAGATCTGAAGTAGCAAATCTACCGCCACTGAGCTGGACCATAGGTCGCAAATCTGGAGGGATAACTGGCAATATGTTGAGGAACATCCAGGTTGGATCGATCTGAGCCTTCTGCATGCCCTCGATTACTCGAAGTCGTTTGGTGGCTTTGATTCGTCTTGCACCCTTACTCTCATTCATTTCTATGCGTAACTTCTCTACCAAGTCGTCGAGCTTCAGTTCTTGTACGAGCTCGAGCAGACTCTCGGCACCCATACCAACGCGCAAGTGAGAAGCAACGTCGTACTCTTCAATCTTGAGGTACTCATCTTCGGAAAGAATCACACCGAGGTTGATTTTCTTTACCATTGACTTCAGCGCTTTGTAAATCTCTTCTGTCTGAACAGTTTGGCTGTCGAGCTGCTTCTTGAGTGAAGCAATCTTATTTTTTGCTTTAAGCTGTAACTCAGAAACTTTGAGTTGCAATGTCTCTTTGTTGGTGACTTTTTCTTTGAGACTAACGAGATTTGTTTTGAGCGCTTCTGTTACTTTTTCCATCTCTGTTTTGGCAACATCTTTTAGCTCGTCCACTGCAGCGACCAAGTCGACATCCATTTTTTCGAGATTTTGTACTTTTTCGTCGTTATCTATCTCGAGCACAATGTATTTTGAAAAATACACGAGGGCATTAATATTTCTTGGCGAGATATCGAGCAACAATGAAAGCTTAGAAGGAGCTCCTTTGAAAAACCAAATGTGTGAAACAGGTGCGGCCAAACTAATGTGGCCCATACGCTCTCGACGAACTTTTGCCTGGGTAACTTCGACACCACACTTATCGCAAATAATACCGCGATACCGGATTCGTTTGTACTTACCACAGTAACACTCATAATCCTTCATTGGGCCAAAGATTTTCTCGTCAAAAAGACCATCTTTTTCTGCTCGAAGCGAGCGGTAGTTGATGGTTTCTGGCTTACGAACCTCGCCGAACGACCAAGACTTAATCACTTCTGGTGAAGCAATTCTAATTTCAAGAGCGGTAAAATCGATCATGTTTTTCATATGCTCCTTTAGTTTTCTTCAGTCACTACTGCTTCTGTATCATCGTCGTCATCTGTTTTCAACAACTCGTCTTCTGAGACCTCTTCGTCCTCAGCAGGCTCTTCCTCGTCGCCTGTCTCAGGTTCAGTCTCTTCGACGTCATCAACCATATCTGGCTCATCACTATCGAGTTTCAAAACCACTGTTTCTTCTTCCACTTCTTCTACACCATGTGGTACGACATCTAATCCAAGTGAGTTAAGCTCTCGCATCAGTACTCGGAATGACTCTGGCACAGTTGGTGCTGGAATCACTTCGCCCTTGACGATGGCTTCGAATGCTTTGGATCGACCCATGACATCATCTGACTTGATCGTCAACATCTCTTGCAGGGTATGTGCTGCGCGATGTGCTTCGAGTGCCCAGACTTCCATTTCTCCCAAACGCTGGCCGCCCATTTGTGCTTTACCACCCAAAGGTTGCTGCGTGACGAGTGAGTATGGTCCTGTCGAACGTGCGTGCATCTTGTCTTCAACCATGTGTGAAAGTTTCAAAATATACCCGATACCGACAGTACTTGGCTCACCATAGGTTTCACCAGTGCGACCATCAAACAATTGTGCTTTGCCACTGACTGGCAAACCAGCTCGCTCTAATTCTTTCCAAATTTTGTCTTCTTTGAATCGTTCAAAGGCTGGTACTGCGATGGTGTAACCAAGTTTCTTGGCTGCCCAACCTGCATGTGCCTCGAGTAATTGACCCAAGTTCATACGAGCAAGTACTGAGAGCGGGGAAATGATGACATCAACTGGCGTGCCATCTTCTAGATGTGGCATGTCTGCGGTTGGAACGATCTTCGAGATAACACCTTTGTTACCATGTCGACCGGCGAGTTTGTCACCAACGGTGATTTTTCGCAGTTGTGCAACACGCACTGTTACTTCTTGTAGCGTACCAGGATCGAGTTCATCGCCAGATTCTGAGTTGAGCACCTGTACATCAATGACTGTACCGGACTCACCATGTGGCATACGCAGTGAGGTATCACGTACTTCTCGAGATTTTTCTCCAAAAATTGCACGCAATAATCGCTCTTCTGGGGTTAATTCTGTTTCACCTTTTGGCGCAATTTTTCCAACTAAGATATCGCCAGAACTTACCACACTACCAACACGGACAACACCTTCTTCTGTCAGATTACTCAGGAAAATCTCAGCAACATTTGGAATGTCGCTCGTGAGTTCTTCCGGGCCAAGTTTTGTATCCATTACTTTTGCTTTGAACTCATTGATTTGAATTGAAGTCAAAACATCCTCACGAACTAATCGCTCAGAGATAACAATGGCGTCTTCGTACCCCAAACCGTCAAATGAGGTGTAGGCAATCACGACATTACTGCCGAGAGCCAACTCACCATGATCGGAAGCAGGGCCATCAATAATGACGTCGCCAGCGGTAATTTTTTGTCCAACAGTAACAATAGGGGTCTGTGAGTAACAAGTACTCTGTGACGTACGAACAAATTTTTCTACCAAGTAAGTCTCGATATCACCCTTCAGGAAAGTTGTTTCGTCATTGAGTGAAAGATCAACTTTTGCTGCATCTGCTTTGGAAAGCTTGATCTGCACCTTGGTACCATCGACACTTGCGACTACGCCGCTGTTTCGAGCTTTGACAGAACGATGCATAGCAGTTGCGACCTCAGTCTCCATGCCAGTACCAACAATTGGCGCCTGCGGCTTGATCAGCGGAACAGCCTGACACTGCATATGTGTACCCATCAGTGCTCTATTTGCTTCGTCATGTGCGATAAATGGAATCAGTGAGGCCGAAGTACCGACAACTTGTCGAGGTACAACGTCGATGTACTGAACATCAGTTACTGGACCTTCAATAAAGGTGTTCATGTAACGGATAGGCACCCACTCATCGACAATATTGTTATCTTTGTCTAGATCAATACTACGGTGAGTAATCTTGTAATCTTCTTCTTCGTCTGCAGAAAGGTAAATTATTTCATCTGAAACGTGCATTTTCGAACCAGCTTTTTTCACTGGCTGATACGGAGCTTCGAGAAAGCCGAAATTATTTACTCGAGCGTACAGCGATAAATAGGTTACCAAACCAATGTTTGGACCTTCAGGTGAACGTACGGGGTCAATTCTCGAGTACTGTGAAGCATTGATATCACGCATCGAAAATGAAGCGCGCTCACGAGTAACTCCACCAGTGCCCATGACGGACAAACGGCGAAGGTTATCAATTTCAGAAAGTGGATTTGTTTGATCGAGAATAGTCGACAAACGATTACGACGGAAAAATTCGGAAATAGTTGCGATGAGTGGACGGGCATTGACCAAACTTGCTGGACTGAGTAATTCATCAGTTTTGGTCAGAGACATCTTCTCTCGAATAGAGCGCTCAAGGCGAATCAGACCAATGCGGAAGGCTGACTCTTGTACCAGCTCACCAATTTGGCGAACTCGGCGGTTACTTAAGTGATCAATATCATCGGTCTTGCCAATACCATTTTGCAGCAAGATCAAGTACTTCACAGCAGAAATAATATCTTCTGGAGTCAAAATAGTTGTGTCTTTGTCAGTTTTGAGAGACAAACGTCGGTTGAGTTTATAACGACCAACTTTGCCAAGATCATAACGTCTGCGATCGAAGAACAATTGGGTGAGATATTCTTTGGCAGTTTCTACAACAGCTGGTTCGCCAGGACGCATTTTTTCATAAATCTCAATGAGTGCCTCTGCTTGTGAGCGCGTAGTATCTTTGGTGAGGGTGGTTTGGACAAGATCAAATTCATCTTGACCGATTTCATTACGGAGTAATTCGGTAATTTCTTCGTCTGAACTGTAACCAAGAGCGCGCAAAAGTGTCGTGGCAGGAATTTTTCGTCTTCGGTCAATTTTGACAGTGATGACATTTTTCTTACCAACAGTCAATTCAAGCCAAGAACCACGCTTTGGACGAAGTTCTGCGGTGAACAATTGCTTGCCTGTAACAGGATCTGTTTCGCCAGAGAAAAAGACGCCCGGAGAACGGACGAGTTGGGTAACAACCGCACGCTCAATACCGTTAATAATAAAGGTACCGATGTTAGTCATCTTTGGGATATCGCCCAAGAAAACATCTTGTGTTTGCACATCACCCGTGCGTTTGTTGGTCAATTTTGCCGAAACATACAGCGGCATGTCGTAGGAGACACCCTTCTGTTTTGCCTCTGTAATGGTGTATTTTTGTTTGCCGAAGTAGTGCTCGCCAAAGTTGAGCGACCAGTTTTTGCCAGTGTAATCTTCTACGCCCTCGTCGGCATAGATCTCTGCGATTGTGTCACGAATACCTGTATCAAGAAAAATGCGATAGCTCTCAATCTGCAAACCAACCAAATCTAATTTTGGTAAAGTTGTTTGAACAAGACCCCAATTTTGTCGATCAAGTTGTGACATAGTCTCTCCTTTGCGTTAGTAACTCTGGTAGTAGTGATGATGATTGAGCAACAAAAACACAACCACGACGATGTCGTGTTTGCGTACACTTTACTCACTGACCAAAAAACGATGCGTTGCGGTCTTCAAGAAAATCACCCCTACTTATTTGTTTCCTAATATTTCCTAATAGCTGAACTCAGGATTTTAACACGATCAAGATCTCACTGCAAGTAGCGTGCTACGTTGACAAGGTGACTTTCGTAGGTTTCTGCGTAGTAAATCTCACCCGTTGGGGCGTGAAGATAGAAAAAGTCGTCGCTTTCCAGAGGTGTGTGCACTGCTTGCAATGCAGAAAGACCTGGATTCGCAATTGGGTGTGGTGGTAAACCAGGGTTGCGATACGTATTGAATGGCGATTTCAATTCTTTATCTGCTGCGCGTGGCGGCGCCCACCACTCTCCAGCAACATTGCCGCGAACGTACTGCAAAGTTGCATCTATTTCTAGGGCCATGTTAATTTTAAGACGATTCTCAAGAATACCAGCCACATGCCGCATCTGTTCACTCCCCCGTGCTTCGCGCTCTACCAAGGATGCGAGAATAACCAAACGCTTTGCTTCAGCATCTGTGAAATCACCCACTGTTGCTAACTTTTTTTCGAAAGTTGTCGTGAAGAGGTTGACAAGTGCGGTCGTCGTAATTTCTTTTGGTACCAAATAGGTATCTGGGAATAAATATCCTTCACTCGTAGCAGTCAGCTCGAGAAATTTTGCTTTGTCGAACTCGGACAGATCTATGGTTTCTAAATACTCTGCAATTTCTTCTCTGCGCCAGCCTTCGAGCAGCGTGATCCAGACGTCCTCCGTACCCTCGGTTAAAGTCTGCGCTATATCTGGCGTACTTTGGGTCGGGCTGAGCGTGAACGAGCCTGCTTGGATTTTGGTATCGAGCTTATTGAGCTGCACATACAAACGAAAAGCGTATTTTGAACGAATGAGCTTGGCTTCTTCTAGCTTGGCGCCGATAGCTGCAATCCCCTGGCCTTTGGAGACAACAAACCGTACTTCATTGCCAGCATTTGCAGCTGGGGCAAGGAGGTATTTTGCTCCACAATAAATGGTTGCGAGTACCAAAGCTAAAAAGGCTAGGCTGGCTACAATAAGAATTCGAGTTTTTTGCACGATTGATAGTATAGCTGTAGTCAATTACTCTGTAACTTCCAAAATATTTCCGTCTGGGTCTTTAAAATAAGCAACCGTTTGTCCCCAAGGCATTTGCTTGGGACCCTCAAAAATATCAATACCTTTGTTCTGCAGTTCTTGACATGCTGTCTCTACATCCGCCACCGGAAACGCAATCACGCACCCTCCACCAGATTTCATATGGGATTTTGGAAACATTGCCACAGCCTCATCTTTTTGGAAAATCGCCAAAAGTGTCTCACCAAGTTTGAAATCTGTGTAGTTGGTATCCTGAGAATTGAGCTTGAGATCCAGAGTATCTCTGTAAAAAGCCAACGATTTTTCGTAGTCTTCGACGAGCAGACAAAGAGCGTAGAGTTTGTTAAACATATTTTACATTGAGTAATCTCAAATTTACTTTTCTAGTAAATCGAGAACTGCGATCCTCCTCCACTCCAATTCTGAAGTGCCTTTTTCATCTTGTTCTAATCTAAATTCAATGAGTGCCTCAAGTTGGGCAAGTTGGGTCCTCAATTCTGGCTCTGTCATCTGCTTGAGTTCAGACAAAAATTCTGTTCTTCGCTCTACATTTTCTCCATCCGTCATGCCCGTAGGTGGAGTTTTCATCTCACTGAGCGAGCGACCCTCTCCCAAAAGTTTTTTACCCTCACGCGCCCTCTCTCTATGATTTTTTGCACCTAAAACAGAATTTCTAAATGTGTTTAATTCTGTCATAAAAACTTACTATAAACCACAAAATCTACTTTCAAATAATGTTTTGTCAGCTCACCGGTTTTCTTGTAGCCTAAAAATTTATAAAATTCATTCGCCTCCCAACCTTTGCCAGTGTTCAGAAAAATCTTATGCGCACCTATTAACCGCGCATGCTCTTCAGCCTTTTCCATCAAAAGCTTACCAATTCCCTTGCCTCGCTCAGATGGTGAAACAACAATTCTCTCAATAAATAAAACACCTGCGATTGTATGTCCTCCAATTACTCCCACAGTCTTACCATTGTTTTCTGCTTTGAAAATAAAAAAGTCTGGCTTCCATTCTTCCCAAGATACCTCTCGGCCATAGTGGGCAATATCCTCAGGCTTCCAAATTTGTGCCTCGTATGCTTCTACGTCTTTTTCTGTTACTTGGGATACTAGAATTTTATCCATTTTATCTCGCTTAATTCATCCCTATAGATTGCAGTTTCATTATACCCGCACTTCCAACTAGCAACCTCATCTGATAAATTGCACTATTATTCAGCATCGGCTTGACTTTCAATCCAAACAGATACGCAGGTTATATACTTCCTTAAATTGTTGGAGTTCTTTGATAACGTAAGGAGTCGAATTCGACCCCTTTAAACCCATCAAATTCGATGGGTTTAGGATTTTGCTCTCTATTAATAGCAACTTTCAATTATGGCAAATTCGCCACTATTAAAACCTTGTGCATTTATTTTCTTCATCCCCAAAGGATCCCACCAAATTGTGAACTGAACTGTAGCGCGCTACTCCGCAACTGAGGTTTTTAGTTTTACAACAATGGGAAAGTAATCTACTTCTTCACCGAGCGAATGAGTACTCGATGCTTCTCAAGGACTTCCTGCGAAAACTTGACCGCCTCATCATGCAAAAATCCCCAAGGACTAAAGCCTTCGTGTGACTCTGTAGTAATCGCCACGGATGCTATGCCAAATATTCTCTGATAAAAAGACTGATTCACAGTAATACCCGCTAAGTTCTCGAAACTAATTGGCGCACTCAACGAGTGCTTAATAGATTTTGACGTGACAGTAACTCCATTGTCGGATAGCTCGATCTGGGTAGATTTCGCGTACATTTTGAGATCAATAAAGTTATAAACAAGATACCAAAATCCAGGTGCAAACCAGAGCATGAGTTGAAAAAGAAATTGGCCGTTTGATAAATCTGCAGGCGCACCAAGGATTACAGCATAGCTAAGAAAAGTCAGGAAAGATCCAAGAAGCAGATTGAGTACAAACGCAGTTGTGAGCAAACCTGGTCTGGTGATGCCAACGAAAACTACTTTGCCTGAATTTTGGATGGTAAGTTTCATGAGATCTTACAAATTCTCGGTTAAATTATAAATTGGCAAAATTACTGATGCAGTCAGAATTGCAATCATCGCGAATGCTATCGCCATTGCAACATACGCCATCCGCATGTCTAAAACTTTATTAGATAAAATCATTTCTCTTGGTTTATATGCGCGCAACTTCTTGCTTAATTCTGATTTATCAACTTTTTTTCCAAACGATTGAAGACCAAAGAATACAAGTACCACTATTGAGAGTACTGCTATATATAGCAAAGCTTTGGTGAAGGGATGTGGCGCAATAGAAAAATTAGCGTAGAGCCGCATCATTTTTGGTGCAACAGAAAAATATAACAACCCAAGTACAAAAGCCAAAGTGAAGAAAATCACTCCAGTTAACTTATACTGCTGTCTTACAAAGTAAGCTGCGTCCTCTTTTTTAATATATCTTACCGGATTTATGTAAACCATGAATAAATTATACAACAATTTTTTGCTAAATCGGTGAAACTAAGCTTTGCCCTACCACCCAAACACCGTAACAGCGAGCAAGATCAAGAAAAATACGACGCCAAACAGCAGGACAAACTTGCGGAAGTTGCCAATTCGCTGTGCAGGCTTTAGTGAACGACGATTGAGGAAAAATAGCAAACCAAACGAAACCATCATAGCGGCAGCATTGAGTATCGCAGACAAAGTGATGAGCGCTCTCGGCTCGGTCATGCCACTGAGGTACACAATAATCCCCACTGCGATCTGGAACCAAACGAGTGCGGCAAAACCACGCGTCGGATCGGTCGCGTTCTTGCGCCAATTGGTCATCAGAGAAATGTTTTCAGAGATGATGCGAGAGGATGATTCCAGTACACCAAGTTGTGTAGAAAACAGCATGAAGGCAGCGATCACTAAAAATAAAACGCCTAGGCCGGACCCTAGTTGTGAGCCTATCACTGCAGACTCCGCATGCAAAAATGAGAGCCCAGAACTAACTTCCTGACCAAAAACCGTGCTGTAGGACAAAATGGCAAGCAGAATAATCGTGGCCAAACCAAGAAACCAAAAAATCAGTGCATGCTCCAAATTGGTAAAGTGCCACCAATGCTTCCAACGCTGTATGTTGCCCGCTGTTTGCGGAAAGGTGCTACCGCGGATTTTGCTTGATTGTGATTTGCTCAATAAGCCAGTGATCTTGGAGGCAAATGCGCCCATGCCAAAACCTTTTTCCCTGATGTAGTACGTCTGTGCTAAATTGAGATTGCCGCCTGCGCCGGCGTAAGCAAAAGCTGCCAAAAATGCTGATGCCTTCACACCCGCGGGGAAAAACCACCAGCCATCACCGTGACCAACTAAGCCGAGAGCTGCTTGAGACCAGGCGGCGCCATCGCTGAGACGAGCAACCAAGTAAACAATGGTCGCCAAACTCACAACAATAATAATTGTCTGGAAGCGAACCATCGTCTTGTAGAGTGATTTACCAAATGAAAGTAAGAAGCCGACGAGCAACAACAATCCGATCGCGAAAATTTTGGCAGATACAGCGGGAAAAAGTGAATGCATGATCTCCGCTGTGGCAGATGAAAACCCTGGCAATGACCAGGGAATCACTGTTGAGAGAATAAACCATACGGGCAAGATTGGTGAAAGTTTGCGAAAGCCAACAAACACACTTTCGCTCCAACTCAGGCTGTAACGGATGACCTCGGTGTTAAGAAAAAACTGTAGCGTGATGCCAAGGAGCGCACCCCACAAGAGACCAAGTCCCCAGTTTGCTGTCAAAAATGGCCACAAAATCAACTCGCCGCTGCCAAGCGCGAGGCCGAGCAAAATAAATGATGGACCGAGTGTTTTCCAGACTACAGGTGGTTTGGAGAGAGTAATTGGTTTCATAGATTAGTTTGAAAGTGCGTAGAAACAAACAGAAAACAGAAGTAGGCACTCAGAAATATGAGGCCAAAATATCTTGGAATCGGTCGTCCACGAAACTGCACAAGCGTCCCTACAAACAAGAGAGTGACCGCGAGCAGAATAGCTGCTATCCGAGGATTAATATACCAAGTTCCGACAGTTCCAAATACAATTGCTGGGAAGAGCGTGAGATTGAAAATATTGCTTCCGAGTACGGTTCCTATCGCTACTTTATTCTGATGCTGAAAACTCGCAGTGAGAGTCGTGAGCAACTCTGGCAAAGTGGTCGCAATACCAGCGAGTGTCAAACCGAGTACTGTCGTGCTAATGCCGAGTTCGGTAGAAAATACTGTGAGAGATGCCACAACCTGATTACCTCCAATCCAAACGAGCGCAATGGCTATAATCAATAAAAAAACGTATTTTGTAATCCCAAGTGGTCCTAATTTTTTCGACTTTACTCGCCTCAGACTTGCTTTATCTTCTTTGCGTCTACCTCGAATACCTAGTAAAAATTGGTAGGAAACAACAGCCAACATAGCAGCAAGTAGATATAGCGCCTGCAGTTTGTGACCCAAATGTAACAATGACATACTCGTAAACAATAGCGTGATGCTCAGCAGCATCCAGGCGTTAATTTGTGTTTTAACTGTGCCTGGTTTTATGAGACCAAACAATATGCTGACTCCGAAAATTAAACTTAAGTTAGTCACACTACTGCCAATGAGATTGCCGAGCGCAAGACCTGGATCATTGCGAACAATTGAGCCAATACTGACGGCAAATTCAGGCACATTGGTACCCAAGGCCACAATGATAAGTGACGTAATAAGTGGAGAAATACGCCAGATTTGTGCGAGCCTGGTACTAACCCAAACAAATAGTTCGGCGGCAACTAAAAGTAATAGTAAACTCAAGCCACCGACAAGACTGGCAGAGACAAATGGCGTCATGCGTATACTTTCGCCGGCTGCATATCGAGCCACTCTTGCAAAATTTCGGCCGCAGCGAAGTGATCAACAGGTTTGTGACTATTTGACGAACGCTTTGTCTGTGTCTTTGCTCGCACCACCTGAGAAGAAAGTGTCTCATCGACATACTCAATTGGCAATTTAGTGAAGAGCGCAAGTTCGGTCGCAAATTGTTTTGTCTTAACTGCCATCTCTCCTTCGGAGATACCGCACACCAGTTGTCCTACTTTTTCTTTTGTAATAATTTGTTGGATGTTGGCAAAAACTGTGGCGTCATTTTCTACGATAGTGAGCGGCTCAGCAAGTGAAGCAAATGAAAGAGCCAAGCCGATTCGCTTGGTGCCAAAATCTATTCCTAGTACCTTTGTCATAAACGCTTCCTTAGGTTTGCGACACTAACTGCGCAGTTACGACACCTCTGCGTAAGTACGTTCCCTCTGGAGTGCAGGTGACTAACTTGAGGCTTTTTGTATCGTACTTCTGGGTAAGAATCTGGACATCACTCGGTTTGACCTCCGTCTTTTCTTGCACAATATATGTATAGGTCACACCGTCGGGGGTTTTGACGATGATTTCATCACCTTTGGTAAGGGTCATGATGTAGCTGAAAATTGAGTTATAGCGACGAGGATTTTTTTCGCTGGGATTATAAAACTGACGTAAAACTGAGTGTCCAAAAATGACAGGCGCACCAAACTCACCGGGATTGGCTGTGCCAGGATAGGCGATTAAACTTTCGTTCAAGTTGGTGCCACCAACTGCTATTTTCGCGTTGAAAATATCAATTTTAGGGATAGTAATGGTGTACTCGGTGAGTTCTGAAGTATTTTGCGCATCAGCCAACTCCGGCAGTGCGCTGTCTGCAAACCAATTGAGCAAATTGGTGTAATCAAGTTCTGTATCAATGATTTCTGGCTGAAATGCAAAACCGCGTTTTTTTGGAACAACTTCTGCCATTTCCGAAACCATGACTGGGGTCAAAGCCATAACTTGCTCTTGCGGCACAGGTGAGGTGAGCTCGGCTGCCTGTAGTTGCGGAATTGTCGTGACATAGCTACCAAGAATTGGCAACACTGCGCTCCCCACCAAAAAGAGTCCCACAAATAACATAACTATGGGAACAAGTGCGGCGCCAACCCGGACGGCGAGGGGCAGACGTTTTTTTATTACACTAATTTCCTGATCACTTGCTTCTGTTTCGATTTCATCGGCTGCAACCAAACGCTCTAGATGGCGCTCTACCTTTGACTCGAGTGCGGCCATTGTCATGCCACCAAGCAATGCTTTTCTATACAGTGCGATTAAATCTGACTGATTGACTGGTGCGACCACTTTTTGCTTTTTACTCACTGGCGTCTCCCAAAATCTCCATAGTTACTCGATCTGCATGTCTCGGAACTCTGTGCCAAATTACTGCAAGACCTGCAGGACGAAGCTCTATCGTGGCAGTATGAATCTTGGAGTTTGCAACCAATATGTTTTTCGCTGCCTCAAAACTCTCGCCGAGTATTTTGGAGCGCAACTCTTCTTTGTCAAACTGCGCAATTGCCTGAGCTGAAATATTGACGTCCAGCGTGATTTTCTTTGACAAATCTGCTTCCTCATTTGCCGTCGATAAAATCTCTGGTTCTTGATCTTTGAGCACGAAACCCTCTGGAATTTCTGATTGCAAGGCTGCAGTTGCGATCGGGAGCAAATCTTCTGTTTTGTAGGTTAAAGTCTTAACAGAAGCAACTATGGTTGCAGTTACAGAGTCTGTCTCGGTGCCTTCTTTACTCGTCGTTGTCGAACTAACTATTTCGAGCTGCTGTGGAGGTAGAAAATGCAGCCCCGAACCAGATTTTTCGGAAAATTGCTGCTCTGCTTGTGCAAGAATATCCTTTTTCGCATCACTGACCAACAACTCTATATCTGTGTTGGAAACAACTCGAACCTCTCGACTTGCCCCACCAGTAAAATCTTGTTCACCTGTAGCTACATAAGAACTACTTGCAAATGACTCTATGGTCATCTCTGTATCTTTGGCTAGGTTACTTTCTGCTCCAATTGCGGCTGCGGTTATTGTCGCAGTTTTTTTACCAGACGTAATAACTGAGGTTTCATTTCCAGAACTATTTACTGTCGCTGCAGGCACAGTCGTATCTTCATCGAGTGTAAAAACCAATTCATTTGTACTAAATTTGGTTCCAGCAGCAAAGGCTTTTTCTTCCTGCGTCTTGTTAAATATGGTCACGGTACCGCTCGCCTTTTCACCAACAAGCGCGACACCACTCGACTCGGTAGTTTGTGACGATGTGAACTCAGCGGCAAATTGCTCTGCCTTGATAACACGTGCTTCTGGATCGGACGCAGCGATTGATGCGTCTAAACTTAATTCCATTTCCTGAGAAATGGTTTTGCTTTCTGGGGTGAGATACACAACTGCGCTGCTCCAAAAATATACGCCAATAACTCCGAGAGTCAGTAAAACGAGGAGGCCAATACCCACACCAATGCCAATAAATTTGTGCGGTTTGTGATGTACTATTGGCGTACTTTCATTATTTTCGTTGCTCAATATTTTTGCCTCTTCGACAAATCCGAAATCTGTCTCGACTGCTCTTTCCATCGGCATAGGAACACCAAATGATTTTGCCGACGCTGGTTCAAAATTATCCCCGCCCAGTTCTTTTTTTGACTCTTCTTTGACAACCGACGCCTGCGTGGTCACGTGTGCCGCCACACCCGCCTGCTGAGCGAGCAGTGAGAGCAATGCCTCTTCCTGCATGAGCTCAATACTGGGCTGTTGTAGAAAGAAGTCTGTATTCTGCCAATCCGCAGCCAGCAGCTCTTGCTGGGCAGTCTCGAGCTCTTCATCGGTCAAAAGAGCGGAGAGACAAAGTAGTTTGGTTGGTAATGTGCCAGCTTGTTGGTGTAATCGGGCCAGGGCTTCGGTTACATCTGCAACGGTATCGCCAGATTTTCCGATATTTTGCTCACCCGACATCTTTCCCTGATTGATCAAAATTGCACTAATTGTGGTCTGTGAAAACAATAATAAAATTATTCCACCAGCCGGCTGTTGTAGTGTGATCGCGTGTGCCAGCGCCTCTGATTGCTCAATGAATCCAACTGGGTTTAGCGACAAGTCCTTGACCAGCGTGTCGAGTAGTTGCTGCTGTTTGGCAATAATAGCGCCGTCCTCGATCCAACTTTTTTCGAGCGCGAACACAACAGTATTTACTTGTTCTGAATCTGATCCGAGCTCTTGCAACCCCTCGTCTGTTTTGACCACTAAGCTTTTTGCATCAAGGTAGTGATAACGTTTCGACTTCGAGACAATGACGCTCTGTAAACCATGCAGTCTGAGCAATAAAGTCTGCGTACTTGCATCTGTGACTACCACGCACAAGATGAAGACTGGCTCTTCTTGTTTACTAGCGGAAAAAATATTTGACAACTGCATAGACTGTTACACCTACGAGAAGTGTATACAGCTCTATTAAAGCAAATATATGAGCAGAAGACTAGGGTGACTCGACTTGTAGGTAAATGCGACGAACGCCGGCGGCAACAGCTTGCTGTTTTATAAACTGCAGTTGACCAATCTCAGACGTATGCGTCACATGAGGACCGCCACACAACTCTCGAGAGATCCAGTCTTGCTCACCACCAATAGTATAGACAGATACTTCATCTGGATATTGTTCACTAAAAAATGCGAGCGCACCCGACTTGAGGGCTACTTCTTTCTTTTGTATTTTTTTGGTAACGGGTAAATCTGCGGTCACCCACTCGTTTATTTGGGCGAGGACCTTGGAAATTTCTGACTCTGTCAACGCGCGATCGAATGAAAAGTCAAATCGAAGACGTTTGTCTGTGATATTAGAACCTTTTTGTTGTACCGCTTTGCCGAGCAAATTACGTAGTTCAGCGTGGAGTAAATGTGTCGCGGTGTGATACCGAGTGGCAATTTCACTCGTATCTTGCAGACCACCGCGAAACTTGCCAGCCGAGGCGGTGCGGGATGCTACGGCATGTGCCTGACGAGCCTTGTCAAACGCCGCCGCATCAAGTGTTTGTCCTCGCTCTTGCGCGAGTTCTTGTGTCAATTCAAAAGGAAAGCCATATGTCTCATAGAGTCGAAAAGCACTTTCCCCATCAACTTCTTTTAAGCTGGAAAAATGTCGCAACCCCTTTTCAAGTACTTTTTGAAATTTTTGTTCTTCTAGAACGAGTGCTGCTTGAATTTTTTCTGCCTGTTCGCTTACCTGAGGATATGCATTTGCATATATTTTTGCGACCACTGGCACGAGTTGTGACAAAAATGGCTTGTTGATTCCGAGATCATGTGCATAACGGATCGCTCGACGCAGTAAACGGCGAACAAAGTAGCCCTGCTCCTTATTTGCCGGATAGACGCCATCGCTTGCAAGCATAACTGCCGCGCGGACATGATCAGCGATGACTCGAAATGCATACCGAGACTTTTCGTCCTGTTTGTACAAAACACCTGACATTGTTTCTAATTCAGAAATAATGGGGATAAACAGTTCGGTTGTAAATACATCAGGATCATTGATTGCAGCGGCTGCCAGGCGCTCGAGTCCACCACCAAAATCGACGTTCATTTGGGGCAATTCTGAAAAAGATCCATCAGCCTGCTTTTGGTACTGCATAAACACAGAATTGCCAATTTCCAAAAATCTTCCGCAGTCGCAGTTGACATGGCAAGGTTCAGCTGCAAATGGCGAGCTCTCGTGCAATTGTAATGTAACGCCAAAATCATAAAACACTTCACTATCAGGACCACCTGGCTCTCCCACCGGCATATTGTCTGGAATGCCTGCGCGCGACCACCAGTTTTTTTTCTCGTCAAAGAAAAATATTCTCCCGTCTTTAGTCATGCCTTCTTTTTCTGGCTGCTTCACTACGCCTGTGCTACAACCTGCCTCAGCAAAAAGCCCTTGCCAGATTTCTACAGACTCTTGATCGTACGAAATATTGAGTTTCTTGCTGCCACTAAAAACAGTAACAAACAATTTTTGTGGATCAAGCTTAAGCTCTTTTGTCAGAAAGGTAAAAACCCACCGCAACTGTTCCTGTTTAAAGTAATCACCAAGCGACCAGTTGCCAAGCATCTCAAAGTATGTGGTATGACGATTGTCACCCACCTCTTCGATATCTTGCGAACGAAAGCAACGCTGGCTATCCACAATTCGACTACCTTTGGGATGCGGCGCTCCCAACAAGTATGTGATCATAGGCTGCATGCCAGAACCAGTGAATAAGGTCGTAGGATCATTTTCTGGCACGAGTGGCGCCGAAGGCAAAACTGCGTGCTGTTGTTTACGAAAAAATTCCAGATATTTTTGGCGAACTTCGTCTGGGTGCATAGGTATCCGATTGTACCATCAAGTGCCCGAAAAAGTTTGTTTCTTTTCTCGAGGTTTGGCTGGCTTTTTCTTCTTCTTTGGTGTCTCGCCGAGCGCGGCTGCAACTACTGTATTGTAAGCTTCACGGAGTGACGGAACGAGAGCGTCGGGGTCTTTTGCCATAGATTTGTGAGCATCATGCCATTGCTTGGAAAACTGCACCCGCGCTTTCTTGCCTCGCTCCGTTCCAAAAACGAAAAAACCCGCAGCTCCAGCTAGGAGTCCAAAAGTGAACCCAAGTGAAAACGAACCATGTTCTTCGTTAGGCATTTTTATCTTTTTGCAACCAGCCAACAAATGTTTCGAATACTTTGAGACCAGTTTTAATGCCTGAAACCGTGCCAGAAAATTGTTTGAGTGGCTCGGTCAGTGACGCGACTTTTGCCTCTGCAATCGACAAAGCAGTATTTACTCGCTGCAGCGTTTGACGCAGTTGCATCAGCACCATCACCATCTGGACGCCGACGACACTCAGCACGACAGCCAAGATCACTAAAACGACCGCAAATACTATTGGCAATATATCCATACTATCTCCTCACTTTTTCTACCTCTACTATACCGCAGGCTGTCTCAAAATTGTACCTGTACCTGTCGGACCTGCGTGCTCGACCTACCATTTTGATCTGTCGCCTCGATCACAAGAGAAACGACGCCTTCGGTGAAAAATTCAAGCGTTTTCTCAAAACTCCCGTCGGGGCGCAACGCCACTGGCTGATTATTGATCGTCAGGAGTGCGGTCACATCTGTTTGCCCGCGCACTACGACCGAAGGACTAGACACAATATTTTCTGCAGGATCAGTAACGCGAAGCATGGGCGGTTGCTGCAACTGATACCACTGCACAAACACATAACTACTCACTGTCATAAAAACGATCGCAAGACCCATCAGGGCAACTGTCACCCGCGCAGAGCGCACTCTCCGCTTGAGCACGGGAGTAAGAAACTCTCGAGGAACCAGAGTGCCTCGCGCACTCAGTTTGAAATCTCTGCGCAGCAATGCAAGCACTGGGGCGCTATCGAAACCAAGGATACGCGCATACATTTTGACGTAGCCTTTGACAAATACGGCCGGGGGTAAATCATCATAGTGATCGCTCTCGAGCGCAAGCACATAGCTTTCTCGAATCCGTGCTCGCTTCGCAAAATCGGCAGTAGAAAGTCGTCGTTTTTGTCGCTCTTCGGAAAGAATTGTGCCAACAGTTTTTTGGTGCATGCGTGTCTACTGGGCGAGCGCTGCTTGAATGAGTCTGGATACGCGCGCTCCATCTGCAGTCGCACCCAATTGTCGCATCACCAAACCAGTTAGCTTGCCAGGATGAGACTCGCCACTCTCTGCTCGCGCAGTTGCGATTGCACTCTGAATTTCCTCGTCACTCGCCTGTTGTGGCAAATATGACTCAACAAATTTTCTTTTCTCTTGTTCTTCTGGAACCAACTCTGTTCTACCCGCTTGCTCCAAGCCCGCGATTGTTTCATCAAACTGCTTGAGTTGCTGCTTTAGGATAGTAAAAATCCGCTCGTCAGACAGCTCGCCTGCGTCAATTTCTTCATTTTGAATTTGTGCGAGCAAAAAACGGATGGCACCAAGTCTACTCACTTCGCGCGCCTTCATTGCCAACTTAAGATCATCTCGTAATTGTTGCTTGAGTTTTGACATGGTTACAAATACTTTTCGATAATTGCTTCGACCTGCGCCTGCGGTTGCGCACCATTGATCAATTCCACATCGCCATTTGAGCTCACCACGACCGTGGATGGCGTAGATGAAATACCGATACCTTGAGCACCACTACTCATAGCCGATACAACTGCGGTCATTGCACCGGAATCAAGACACGTGCTCATTTCCGATTTCGAAACACCGAGCGACTCTGCAACTCCAAGCATTGCCTCTCTGCTACTTGCGTCTGGCGTGCCAGCGACTGTTGCGAAGTATGTATCTACAAATCCCCAGAATGCTTGTTCGCCACCAAGTTTGGCCGCACACTCAGCTGCTTCTGCCTCTGTTTGTGATCCCAGAATTGGATGATGGCGGTAAACCCAAGCGACGTCATCACCATATTTTTGTACTACAGCTTGCATCGTTACATGAAACTGCTGGCAGAAGTGACAGTTAAGGTCTGAGTATTCAAACAATGTTACTTTGGCTTTTTTTGGATTACCAATCACGTGATCAGCATCAGTGATGTCTCCGACAGATTTAAGCTGATCTGCCGTTGGACCACCTGGAGCAGCCTGTGGTGCGGTTGGGGCTGTTGGTGCAGCAATAGTTCCGATGCGACCACTCTTGGCAACTTTATTTTCTGTCCAAAGAGAGCCAAAAAAGAAGCCACCGATGAAAATAAGAATCAGTACAAATAAAATAACAAAGTTATTCTGCACAAAGGTCAAAAATGCATCGAGCGAAAGTTTAGATGTTTTAGCTGGCTGATCGGGCGTTTTTTTCTTTGTTGGCATGGTTTCCTTTTAAATTATGACGTGTTGGCCTATCTTGATGTATATCGGGTAAAAAAACAAGACATGGTTTTCGGGACGTATACTATGCATATGATACAACAGCCACTGCGCCAATTTTCCCCACGCGAGCAAACACACCTCGCTCGCTACGCGGCTGACCCGCTACAAAAAACTACTACGACTGCGCCAGTCGAATATTTGACTGGCAGAGCAGAATTTTGCGATTTTGTTTTGGCAGTGAATAAGACCGTGCTCATTCCAAGAATTGAGACAGAAGAATTGGTTGCCTTAGTAGCGAGTGCTATTAGCGAAAAACTATCGAGTGAATCAGCAAAACTTAGAATTCTCGAAGTCGGCACCGGCAGTGGTGCTATTACCATTGCGCTGGCAAGACAATTTGAAACGAAGTGGTCGAAGTTGGAATTCACCGCCAGCGATATTAGCCAGTCAGCGTTAGTTCTAGCTCAAAAAAATGCAAAACAAATGCTTGGCACTGATGTTCCTATTACCTTTATACAAAGTGATTTGTTGGAAAATCTTGGATCGCAAACATTTGACATTGTCGTAGCCAACTTGCCGTATATTCCAAGCGCTCGCATTGCCACGCTCGACGAAAGCGTGCGGGACCACGAGCCACACGCTGCGCTTGATGGCGGACCAGATGGTTTTAGTCTAATTACTCGCTTGCTCGACACAGTACTTCCGATACTCAAACCAAACGCTTCTGTATTTCTAGAAATTGACCACACTCATACCAAAAGTTATTTTGCAAACTTTGTAAAAAATGGCTGGAGTTTGCAACTTTCCAAAGATTTTGCCAACAAGACTCGATTTGCCCAACTTTCTCCGCCCGTGTAGGATGCAAGCTATGCAATCAACGACTATTCCCACAACAGTTTTCACCGGCTTTCTTGGTTCTGGCAAAACAACAATCATTGCCAACATGATTGGCCAACTCCAACAATCTGGTACGCAGGTTATTTACATCAAAAATGAAATTGGGGCAGAAAATATTGATGCAGAAATTATGCGCGGTAAGAGTATTATCTCTCGAGAACTGTTAAACGGTTGCATTTGTTGCACACTGGTCGGACCATTTATCACTTCTATTAATGAGGTGATTGAGCAGTACGCTCCTGATCGAATTATTATCGAAGCCTCTGGTGCTGCCGATCCAGCAGCGATTGCACTCATGATCGACGGGCATCCAAAACTCGAACGCGATGGTGTCATTTCAATTATTGATGTGATCAATTTTTCTGGGTACAAAGACCTCAGCACGACAGCAAGAAATCAAACAAAATTTACAGACCTGATCGTGTTTAACAAAGTTGAGCAAGTCGATCTCGAACAGAAACGTCGCGTGGTCGGCTATGTACGAGAACTCAATGCAACCAGTCCGATTATCGAAGCACCAAATGGAACGCTCGATCCCAACCTTGTGTTTGGCGTCACAAGTACGGAACTGACCACGCTTTTAGCAAGACCACATGATCACTCTCACCACCTCATGCAAGATTGCTTAGAATCAATTACGCTCACCTTTCCGGGACAAATTTCTGAAGAAGAACTTTTGTCTTGGATCGCAACGTTACCAAATGGTGTTTTTCGTATTAAGGGCATTGTAAAAACATCAAATGATGAAACACAGATGCTCAATACTGTAGGTACAAGAACTACCTTCTCGCCCTGTCCACCAAATACCGAACGAGACAAAAATTCACTCGTACTCATTGGTTTCAAACTGGAAGCAATCGGCATTGATGCCGTAGCACTCACTGCGCAATTAGATGAGCTTACTCAGTAACAATCGTGCGCTTGCCACGCTCCAAGTGACTAATGCCCAAAACAAGCAATGCTCCGGCTATAGCACAGATATAAGCAAATACTTGAGCAAGCGAGAAAAAATACTCAAACCAACAAGTGCTCCCGGTGCAACATATACCAGCGTAAGAATATCTCTGTCTGAAACAGCATGCAGAACCTGTGAATACCTTCCGAGCAAGACCAAAATAAACGAGCCAGAAATCCCGGGCAAAATCATGGCACAAATAGCCACAATACCGCTAAAGAAAAATGCGAGCGGAGTAGCCAGAGTCTCGAGCGGCACCGCCCCAACCAGCCAGTACGTTTTTGCATCCTATTGTTTTGCCATCTTCTCTACAGCTGCCACAAGTGACGAAGAGTTAAAATATGCCAGCAATTCTTGTTGCCAACCAGGTTCAGTAATATTCACATCGGGTGTAATGCCACTGCCTTCAATCGGGATGCCGTCTTCACGCAGAGTCAAATTCTGCACGAGTAAAACTGAAAATATCTGCCCTGACTCAAACTGGTGCGTGACCGAAAAAAGCCGTTCCATCGTGCCCCAACCACGAGAAGGTACACCTACTAAGACGCCAACATTATATTTCTTGAGGGACGCTGCCATAGCCTCGGCTGACGAACCAGTCACCTGATCAATCAACACGACTACTTTTTTGAATTGTGCCAATCCTGCAAGCTTATCTGTTCGAGTCTCGAGATCTGTTTTCTGCCCCTGTTTCAGCATTTGATATGCCTTTGTCCCTGGACCATAAAATGCTCCCAAGACATTGGGCAAACCATCAATATATCCGCCTGGGTTGCCGCGAAGATCGATAATCAAACTGGTTTGCTTGGGCTGTGGTGGTACTGCCTTGAGAGCAAAAGCTATATCTTCATACGTCGTTGGCGCAAAAGAATTGAGTTGTAAGTAGTAGATATCGGTCGTAAGATTTTCGCTTGAAAGAGATGACTCCACGCCGGTTTGTGCATAACGAGATCGCTCTGCATCAGAGTCCAGCGCCTGGTATGCGCGCTCCAATGCTTGTTGCGCGTGTTTCTTTTCTTCTGGAGTTTGCTGTGACTTAGCCACCTCTTGTTGTTTTTGTTTGAAATTCTGAGCCACAACAGCAGAAGAAGCGGTTGCGTCTAACCCCAGTGTTTCGAAATAATTAGCATCTGGGTTGCGACTGGTGACGGAGTCGAGAATCTCCTGTGAATCTGATTGGCTCAATAAACGACTGCGACCAAATGGTTGGAGGTTAACTAACACTACATTAACCACATCTGCTACCAACTTGTTTTTGCCCTCATCGTCTTCTTGCTTGACAAGTACTTCTTGCAGTGCGGTTTTTACTCCCGATAAATCTGTTGTAACTAGCTCAATCTTTTCGTTTGTAACTTTCTCGATTGCCTTTTGAAATAGCATCGCCAGTTGTTCATCAAAAAGCAATTCCCAGTGCTCTTTTTTAATCAAGGCATACACTTCATCAATAAATGCCATGCGTTCGTCTATAACAACTTGCTTTTCTGGCAGCAGACGAACAAGTAGGTTCTGCTGTATGACGACACCGCCCACCAATGAGCCGATCAAAAATATGACTAAAACGATAAAAAGACGCTTCACATGAGACATGATCTCATATGCGCAAGTGATTGACGAGCGGTTATTTCTTCTTGTCGAGCTTGTCGAGACCAAGACCGCGCACGCCAAAATATACAACAAATGCAATAACTATAAAGTTGATGAGCACAGACAAAAAGCTTCCCCACATAATTTTGACTGGCCCAAATACCAAGGCAGCACCAGCTAAGTCTCCCGCAGCACCAAGCACAACACCCAAAACTGGGTTAATTATGTCAGTAACAAGTGAAGTAACTACTTTTGAAACCGCACCGCCCAACACAAAACCCACTGCCAATCCGACAACTCCCTGCTCGCGGGTAAAATTTAAAAAACCTTTCATAGTATTATAATATCACGCTGTCTCTATTGTCTTTTTCCTCTTCTATCAATGTAAAAATGTCTTGCTTATATCCGCCCACGCCAACGTAGTGTGCTTTGCCGAGCAGAATTTGCTCAAATGGTTGGCATAACCGACAACCCTGTTTGCCTTGTGGACAGATAAAACGCTCAAGCTTGCGCGCCACTTTGATCTTTTTTGCTATCGCAAATACTCGCTCATGCGCTGCATCAATATCTGGCAGTACTTGTACTTCTGGTTCATCCTCCGAGTCCAAGTACCAATAACTCGCACCTGCGACTGCACGCTTTTGTGTGTACGTTGTTAAAAGTAAATAAATCGGCAACTGCAGTGAATCTGCTTTTTCTTTGTGCTTGCCCGTCTTAAAATCAAGAATTGAAACCGCGTCTTGCTCTGGCAAGTACTGCAACCAATCAATTTTGCCACACAAAATAATTTCATCTTCTTCCGACAACCAGTAGTACGGCAAATCTGCTTGCAGCTTGACCGCTTTTTCCTTGAGGGGACCAGGATTTCGCTGGACACGTTGGAGCATTTTCCTGCCACGTTCTTTATATCGTTCTTCGTCTTGATCGCTACGAAAGCCACCATGTTCTCCAGAAATACCTTTCCAGGCATCCTCATACTGTTCGAGTAATGTGGAAGTAAAACGCTCACTCACGGGCAAAACCGACAGACTCTCTAGCACTTGATGAACCGCTTGTCCCAAGGCAAGCGAAGGTGACATGATTTGAACCTTGTGACCAGATTGTGGACTACGATACATGTTTTTGAGAAAGTACGATCGTGGGCAACTTATAAAATCGCCAATTGAACTATGTGAAACCCATGTAGCAGCAAATTTATCTGGCATATACCCTTTTTACAAGAATTGGTACTGTTTGTCACCTAAGAAGCCGGTAACTTCTGGACGAATTTTGTGTCCACCCGCAAGTATACCAGCGGTAACCGCAAACAAGCCGTAGCGCGCGGAAATCTCGTCGCAAGCTTCGGCTACCAGCTCGTCTTTTTGCCAAGCTGGTAAAAGTGGCTGCGGTATTACGCTCCATGACTGGAGCAAACTGAGGCGCACTGCCAATTTGATAACGGGAAAACGCTCACTCCACTGTTGGTACAAATGTGTATAAATCCAATAAAATAATTCTTTGGTATGCCAAATATGATGTGGCAGTGTAACGAAATTGTTCCAGTGCCTGTCACCACCAGATACGAATAAACTCACCTGCCGACCAGCCAAGTGCATGCGACGAATCTTGTGCGCCACCTCTGCTACCAGATTGTAGAGTGTGCGCTTGATCATCGCTTCATTACTACACAACCGCCAACCAGTGATAGAACGCCCAACACTTTTCATAGCCTGCGGCGGCAGCGACAATCGACGTAAAAAAAGAGGCTCATTGCCTTGTGCCATCAAACGCAGTTGGTGTGTCCAAAACAGACCGACCGCTCGCTCAAGATCAGCTTGTGGGATAAAGTTTATTTGGTAGGGCACACTCACTCCCAAAGCTGCCAATTTTTTACCCAACCGGTGGCCAATGCCACAAGCATCGGAACACGTCGTGTTTGCCAACAGCACTGTCTCCTGCTCTATAGACACTTCCGTAATGCTATCTGGCAAAGCTGTTTCGCTAGCCAACTTTGCCAAAAAACGCGTCCGAGCAATTCCAATGTTGCATGTTACCCACTCACCCAACGCTGCAAATATTTCCGCTCGTATTTTTTGTGCAAATTCTAATGGCGAAGCATACAACCTATTGAGCGGCGTAAAGTGAATGAACGACTCATCGAGCGAAAACAACTCCGACGTCGGAGTAAACGATTCGAATAACGTCTTTAATTTACTCGTAGCCGACCAACACAGTGCAAAGTCAACTGGTACTACTACTATCTGCGGCACTGTTTTTTGAACCATAGGCAAAGAACTCCCCGTGCGAATACCCAATGCTTTTGCTTCCTTGGAAGCGGCAATAATACAAGTACGACCGACGTCCTTGACCACCGCCAACGGCCTACCCCGCAGCGCCGGTGTCTCTTGCTGGAGCAGCGTTGCAAAGTATGAATTGATATCAATGTGCAAATAAACGTCTGACTGATTACTCACACCACACCTCTTCCAGCAACCAAGTTTCCTCTGTGCGATCAAAGACTAATCGATATGAATTGCTATCGGCAACACAAGAATAGCGGCGCTCTCGCACCTGACCATCACGAATATCAGTCACGCTCGTGATATCTGCTATCTGGTGAACGCGATCCTTCCACAAAAATTTCTTGGGGGTAAAACAAGCATGATTATAGACACCGACGACCGCTACAGCTTCGTGTATTGTTTGGTACATACAGAGTACTGTACAAAATAAAACCCGAAGCTAGCAAGCTGACAAAAAAGATCAAAACCGGTCAAAAATTATTGAGCTAACTCACCAATATAAAAGTTTGGCAAGAATGAGCGTGCTTGTTCAGAGTGTGGCGTACCATCGTTTGGTCGCTTATTGAACATACTAGTCGCATCTTTGCCACAACCAGCGATAATTGCCTTTCCACCGGGATGTTTCTCTGAAGCAATAAACTCCGTCACATCATAAACTTTGCCTTCGATAGCGAGATAACAATCTTCTGGAGTCGCGTGCATGGCGACTTCTTCGAGCGTAAAAGTTTTTTGCATCGCGGCAGAATCACTAGCTGGCTGAGCAACAGCCGGCGTATCTTTTTGTGGCAAGAGTGAACAACCACTAACTACAACAGCTATTGCTGCGATTGACCCGAGGAGGGAGAGACGAGATGGCATGGAACTTTCAAGTACTAGCTACTATCGGGAAAAAGATAACGTATTTTGGGGGAAAAAGCTAGGGCAGAGAAAAGGTTAATGGTGCTGACTATTTAGTTCAAATGCATAGGCGACAATATTTCCACGCAACTTAGCCAACTCTTCCTTTGAAACTCCTGTAACTCTCCTAGGGTTTTGCGTCTTAGATTTGACCACAGGCTTTGTCGATGGTTTTCCAACAGGAATTTCGCTTGTTGCAACATTAGCAGCCCTTGCCTCAAAGTCAAAAATACTAAGTTGTTGAACTCTAAATCGCCGTTCTTGTGTAGCACTTTTCCTCTTTTGAGCCTTTTCTTCTCTCTTCCTTTGTTTATCTTTCTGATCATGCCACTGCTTGCAACGCGCTAATTCTTTAGAGTATCTGTCGCTCGCAAACTCAATGGCCTCTACAGTCCAAACTTCATCGTTAGTAACTCTGCCATTGCTACAGTAATGAAAAGCAACCCGATAACATGTTTTATCTACAGCAGAACCACCGATGAAAATTACTCTAGTTTTCCTGCCTTCCTTATCTTCTTCGTGTTCTCCAAGTATCTCTAAATCAGAACCTTTGAGTCCTCTAAAAAGTATTTCTAGCGTAAAAAACTCATTGATATTTGGCTTAGATGGATCTAAACCCAAGACCAAGCAAACAATCCCAAAATCTAAATATGTTGGTTTTCCACCCTCTGGATTATTTTGGGCCAATAATGCCAATCTCTCCCTTGTAACTGCCATAGTGCTCTATCCATACAAAAAAAGCGAAGCTTTCGCTCCGCTGACTTTCTATCAAAATTCGTGCAGATCTGCGATCATTTTACCACCGTCGACTACAATTGATTGACCATTTATATACGAGGCTTTGTCACTCACCAGGAATGAAACGACATTGGCGATTTCTTCCACCTCACAAACGCGCTGCATGGGGTACTGTTTAGCAATGCTGGCGTACCACTTTTTTAGCTCTGCTGGTGTGCGATTATTTTCTGAGTTAGCAATTTTCACAAAGCCTGGCAAGACCGCGTTCGTGCGAATTGTTGGGGCAAAATCAACCGCCAGTGAGCGCGTGAGTGCATCTATCGCAGCCTTAGAAACAGAGTAGACGCCAAAGTTTGGCAACACTGTGTGCGATTCTATCGAAGAAATATTAACGATCGCCCCACCACTAGATTTCTGCATGAGCGGAACAGCGTACTTTGCCATCAGAAAGTAGCCATTCAAATTGACATTGAGTGTTATTTGCCATTCTTCTTCGGAAATTTCCGCTACATTTTTTGCCATGCCGGGACTGTAGCGAGCCACACAATTGACGAGACAGTGCAAACCGCCAAACTGGGATTTTGCCGTCTCTACAATCTTTTGTACGTCTTTTGTCTTGGTGACATCCAGCTGGAGAAAAACTGCCTCACCACCGTCTTTTACAATCTGATCTGCTGTGGCTTGTCCCATTTCGCCAAGGTCAACCACAACTACTTTATAGCCGTCTCTAGCCAACTCAAGCGCGACCGCCCCACCAATTGATTTACCGGCAGATTTGTAGCCGAGGGCAGCTCCGGTGACGATGGCGACTTTTTTTTGCATATATACTCAAGTAGTATACTCTAGAATTCTTCTGCTACACTAATCCTATGCAACGCGGAGTCATCATATTTACCAAAGAAGAATCGCTGGAGCTTAACCAATTGACGCAAGCAAATGAAGCTGCGCCCGCACTTCTCCAACAAAAATTTGCAAACGAAACACAAGACGCAGCGAACTATGAGCTCTCAGTCGAAGAGGTTAATTGGCTACTCGATCAACTCCCAACTCCCCAAAATTCTACAGAAATTCAAAATAACATTCGCACAAAATTATACGCGTTTCTTGCCTAAGCTCGAACGCAAGCTACCGAGTTCGTCTGAAACAATAATTGTGGCCGGTACAATTACCAGTAAAATAATTCCAGCTGTACTTTTGGCAAAGCTAACAAAAAAACCAAGTTTTGGCACCACAAACTGCACCTTACCCACCACATTTTCGAGCGGTACGAACTCAATATCTATTGAACGGTTTGCATCCCCTTTGGTGAGAAAAATTGTTTTGCCACTTTGAGCTTGAACGTCGGTAATTCTGTGTGTGATGACACGCTTCTTTTGGTCCCGAAAAGTAATAACATCATTGAGAGAGTACTGCATTTCTGGACGAATCAAAATAATATCGCCCGTCATGATACTCGGCTCCATAGAACCAGACTGTACGACATATGATGCAAGCGGCGGCTGAAAACCAGATTTTAAGACCAAACGAAAGATAAGCAACACTATGCCAACACCCAATATGACCCACACTGTCGTGAGCAGGATTTTTGAAAATGAGAGTTTTTGTTTTCTTCTGCTGCGCATGTACTTCTCGCTCTAGACCGGCACTTGCTCCAGGTCAAAGACGACGTCAAAAATAATACTATCGGATTGAATTCCGTTTTCAAATGAGCTTGCGTCACTCGACCAAGTAAGTTGCACTTCAACACTATCGCCTGCAGGCAAGCTAACTGTTCCCGCATTGGTCAGCCACTGGAGTGCAAAATTATCTTGCGAGCCTGGTCCCAACGTAGTAACGATAACTGGATCGGGGTGCACACCGTCGTCAAGTAAAACCTTCGCAGTAATAACCACTCCGAGCTCTCCCTGGTCGGTTCCAGGATTTTCACAGGTGACGTCGACCAAGGCCTCTGGCTCATTACATCCATTTTCGTTATTAACCAAATTCACTACACTCATCGAGAGTTCTCCGGGCAGAGAACCAACATTGGTAATTTTCCACGTTTTGCCACCCTCCAGCGAATTAGGCGAACCGAAGTTGGTGACACTAATACTCTCGGCCACCGAGCCATTGCGCGCTGTCAGATCCATGTCGAGCGTACCGACAACAAATTGGCTTGTGTCGGAGGTCTCAGTGTCGCGAAATAAACTCTGTGTTAGCGTATATCCGACAATTGCCAAGGTAAAAGAAATTACAAAGATGCTTTGGATAACCTTGTGTTCTTTCATATTTTAACCTCCTGTGCTCCATGTGCCTGCAGTCACTTGGTTTTGCAGGATTTCTTCATCCGAAAATCGTACAACCGCACCGCCCGCCACTTGTTTTGACGCCACTCGTATATTGAACGCGCAGGTGTCATTGGTCAAGCTATTACTCGTATCATCTAAACTGACCACAAACACGAGATCACCTTTTTGACCCTCCAGCACAGTCGCATCAAAACTCAGGCCGAGCAAAGAACCAGAATACTCAGTTTGCCAATCCGACATGACCCGCAACTGCAACGCATTACAAAAGTCTGTATCACCTGCTGTCTGAGTTGCTGACAGTTCATAGGAAACTGCAAGCTCTCCTTCGTTCTTTATCCGTACAGACTCAACTTGAAATCCAGTTGGGATAAGACCCTGCACCGAGAAAAATAATGACTTGCCTGTTTCATTTGCGGTGTCACGATTGCTAAAATCGAGCGTGGTGGCACGAACAATATTGGCAGTCACTTCCTCGCGATCGAGTAAGTCTGCATCTGTAACTTGACTAAAAAGAAGTATCACAGCGGTTGCGAGGAGTAGTCGAGCTGCTTGTTTGATTTTAGAAAATAGCACATCTGTCTACTCTTTTTTTTGTAGCTTCTGCCATACGAAGTCACTTATAAACCAAGCGGCAAATAAACTCACAATAATTGTTATGCCCATGAACGAGCGCATATAAACAAGAATGTAACCAAGTTTGGGAATGGTAAACCAATGCGTGCCAAACACTCGCTTGGGTGGTGTCGTGTATTGGTCTGGATCTTCGTTATTATCTCCCTTGGTAATAAATTCGAGAGAACCATTGGGTTGTTGCTCTGTCCTAATAATTCTGTGGGTGACGATGTGCCCCTTTGGATCTTGAAATGTAATGATCGTATTGGGTCCAAAACCACGATTGGTGCGATCAAAAATAAGATCTCCAGTCATGATGGTAGGCTCCATCGAACCAGATATCACAATGAACGTGCGAAAGGGCAGTTTGGAGTCGGGTCGCTCTGAGAACGAATTGACTACCGAAAACGCAATGACGATGACAAGTACCGTCCAAAAAATAAAATTCCAAATTGCTTTGAGTATTGTCAAGATCATCTGTTTTTTCTACCAATGAGGGGAGAACAATCGCCCTCCCCTCATTTTTACAAACTAGCTACTCATCTATACAGATGGGATCACTTGCACCAAGTCGAACTGCAGCTGAAAGGTCAGTCCGTCGCTCTGGATCTCATTCCCGTAGGTACTAGGATCAGTTGCCCAATTCATCGTGACATCTACGCTGCCGCCAGCAGGGATGGTTACGGTACCCGCATTGCTCACCCATTGCGAGGCATACAGCGCCTGACTTGCTGTTGCTAGGTTTGCACTCACAACTGGTACATCACCAGCACCGGTATCAAGCAAAATGGTGGTGGTTGTTGCTGCACCGAGATCACCCTCACCAGCACCGCATGTATTATCTACAATTGCCTCTGGTTCATTACAACCATTGTCATCATTGACAAGATTATTCATAGAAAGTGTCAATTCTCCAGGAACAGTGCCGGTATTGACGATCGTCCATGTTTTACCACCACTCACTTGACCATCAACTCCAAGGTTGGTAAAACTAAACTCTTCAAAGGCTGTGCCATCTGCGCCACCCACAGTCATATTGAGCGTGCCAGCTGTAAATACGTTCGATGCACTCTGTTCTACGTCAGAGAACAGTGCCCGGGTAGCAACAACACCCGTTGCTCCAATTGCTCCAACGCCAAGAATGGCGAGTAGGACTTTTTTATTATTCATTGGGGTTACCCCTTCTTCAGCTATATTCTTATATTCTAGGTCAATATACTTTTGATATATCAGCACAACCTAGGATGTAAGAACTTACTTATTACATATTCAATCATTATTTAATGCGTACACAGTTAATATCAAATACGTAATAAAGGTTGATTTAGTAGCGTATTGATGCTGTTACAGACAATAATAATTGATTTATACTCTGTGCAAGTAATAGGGTATGCTTTTCGAGATTAAGATGTCAACTACTTCATACTATAACAAATAATATAAGATACTTTATATTCTTTGTTGTAGCAAGAAAAAATTACTTCTTACGGATAACCAACATCCAAAAGGAAAACAACGATACTATGACTAAAAGGTGCGGGGTGAAATCTTGGCTACTTGGTTGATTTGTCATACCTGCCGATTCTTGAACAGCGTCATTCACCTCTCTCTCTTGCGACCCAAGCACTTGTGGCTCTTCGACCAGTTCAGAGGCGATTGGTTTTTTGTCTTGTTTGCCAGAAACTTCTGCAGAATTTGAGTACTGCCCACGCGCACAATCTGCTACGGGCAGCACACGATAGAACAGGTCGGTCTGCATATCTACCGCAAGTATGGTGTAGTTTGTAGCTGTGATGCCACGATGGCGAAATTGTTCCGAGTTTTCTTCCGAGCCAAACTCTAGCCAATACTCGCTTGCGCCAGTAATCGGTGACCAAGAAAAAGAGACTAAACCTCTGCTTTCATCAATCCTTGTTAGCACAAGCTTTGGCCTTTCCTGAGAGATATTTATAGAACACCCTTCAAGTGGAACCTCTACAATTTCCTGGGTGGGATTTGGCAACACTACGGCCGTTTCAGAAATTGGGAACAGCTCATCTTCTTGTAAACAGGTGATGGCAATAGCAATATCTGTTTGAGCATTGGTTCCCTGATATTGATTGTCAGCTCGCGGATCAAACGTGATGGCAAGATCAAATTTTTCTATAGCCTTTGGTGGAAGCGACCAAAAATAACGGGCAAATGTTTCTGTTTGCAGCTGTAGGATATTCAGCGAAGTATTGTTTACGACAGGAGATCCTAGCAACAATGCCCCATTATGAAAGACCTGTACTAAAAGCTTGTCAGCCAATACATTTTCCTGCGCACCAACTGTTTCTGTGAGACGCAAATGCAATTGGCAAGCATGCAATTTATTCTCGTTCTTCACTTGTACGACGCGCGTAAATGACTGCCCTGGCACAATATTCTGCTCGGTAAATATTGGCACATTTTGTGTACCAAGCTGTTTGCAGATGCTTTGATTTTGACAAATAATTGCAAAATCTGGAGTAGCTGCGGCCACTGACGTACTGGTAAAAAACGAACAAACAAAGAAAAACATTATCCAGAAAATAATTCGTTTGGTTTGCATAGAAAAACTATGAGGCATGGTACCATAAGCAGGTGAAATCATGGTTGCATAACCCCTTTTTCTTGAGCTTACCAATAGTTTTTATTGTAACTATTGCAGGTACCATTTTTTTATCTACGCACCGCACAAGTTTGGGACAAAGTAACTCGCTCACGGGAACTGCGCCACAGGTGCGGGATCTAGGAGATATTGGTGATCTGGCAGAAACAAAAAGTCTTGGGATTCTTTTGCTTGGCTACGGCGGACCAGGACACTCTGGTGGCTTTTTGACCGACGTGATTCAGGTCCTACACATAGATTTTGCCAACCAAAAAGTTTCCCTCATCTCAATTCCGCGCGATCTCTGGGTCACAACGCAAAGTGACAACACCGGTAAAATCAATGAAGCATTTGCAAAAGGCATAAGCGCTGGCAACTTTGGTTCCCAGCCAGGAGTTACAACCGTTAAACAGATGGCGTCACAGGTCACGGGAGTTCCGATTGACTACTTTATCGGAATTGACTTTGTCGGACTGCAACGAGTGATTGGTGAAAAACTCCACGGCATCGACGTGATCGCTTCTGAAACACTCGATGATCTTTGGTATCCCGTGCGCGGACTAGAACTTGAGACGTGTGGCATGACCGCCGAAGAAGTAGCAGAAGTAAGCCAAAAATTTTCTGGCTTTGAGCTCGAGAAGCAATTTCCCTGTCGCTATGAGCATGTCTACTTTGCCGCAGGTCTCAACCACATGGAAGGTGGTGATGTTCTTGCCTTTGTCCGCTCTCGTCATGGCTCTGGTTCGGGTGACTTTTCTCGCAGCAAGCGGCAGCATGCAGTGCTGCAAGCAGTTGTCGAAAAGTTGCTTAAGCTCGATGCATTCGGCGACGCTGCAGCTTTTTTTGACTCAATCGCTAGTAATATCACGACAGACATCTCTGTAGAAGTTGCAACACAGTTTGCACCTCGGGCATTAGCGGCTACGCAATTTCCAAGAAAGACCGTGATTCTGAGTACTGAAAATGTTTTAACCACAAGTAAATCGGCAACCGGACAATTTATTTTACTCCCAAAAACAGGCACAAATGACTGGCAATCTACACAAAATTTTGTTGAGGAACAAAGTAAGTAGTTTAGTGGTGTGGAGTCAGGCTAATTACAACAAACATTACAAGAACACCAAGCAAAAGTGCAACAATTGATTCTTTTTTGTTAGTATTTTTTTGTGTTTGTGGCAAAAAATCTACTGCGCACAGATATAAAAATATTCCTGCTGTAGCCCCCAAAAGATGACCCTGCAATAGCTCGCTGGGATTAAATACAAAAATTAGAATGGCTCCCAAGAAAGTTGCGCAAGCTGATACGAGATTAACCCAAATAATATGTTTTTTCTGCCAGCCTGCTTTGAGCAAAATACCAAAATCTCCAATCTCATGTGGGACTTCATGAAAAAAAGTTGAAAGCGCAGTAACAACGCCCAAACCTGGATTAGCTAGATACGCTGCAGAAATTGCAACCCCATCAAGCAAATTGTGAATCGTGTCCCCAACTACTACCAACTTTGCAGAACTTTTATGCAGGTGGTTGTGTCCAGGATCATCATGATGATGCACATCCACTACAAAGACTTCCAAAACATACGCAGCCAAAAATGCGAGCAGTGTCGTCAATAAAACATCTGGACTCGCTAGCTCTAATGCCTCCGGAAGAACCCCAAGCAAGGCTACTGTCAAAAAAACTCCAGCTGCAAACGGGATTGAGTAGCGATTGAGAAACGCAGTCCACGATTTGATATACAGAAACGCAATACCACCAATCAAACCAGCAATGCTGCCCAAAGTTGTGAGTGCTACAAGTGGCCAAAATCCAGACATGTGGCTATTATCTCACATCTCGAGAAACTTATTCTTTTGACGGAAGCAAGACAGCAATATCGCCGCTAACAAAATCAATTTCATCTTGGTAAACACGATCTTTGGGTACCACGATCGTGTAAATCAAACCTCTGCCTACAGGCTCGTGACCAGCTACGCGGAACAATGAGTGAAAACCAAAATTCCAACCCAATGGAGTCATAAACGACAAACCAAATTCCCTGCCCGCTGCCTGTTCGACGATGTACTGCACCGCTCGTTCTTTATGAACCAAGGTTGCCATTTGCTCTGCATTTTGCCATCGATTATTTACTATGCCTATGTTGCGCACAAGTGAGTGCGATAGCACTGCAATAAGTATCAACCAACCAAGACGTCCATAAACTTTTGGTAATTGAACCAGCAGTACAGGAATATAGAGAAAGAGCATAGCTCGAACTGCACCGAGATAGTACTCTGGGACTTGGGTTGGAAACGCAGAGTAATATAAAATCATTGTGATCAGCAACGTACTTAGAGTGGTAAAGTGAAAAACACCATCAGTAATAAGTTTTTTTCGAACTAATATATATGCAAATGTAACCGATACACCCAATGCAAAAAATCCAAGCAATTGCGGTTGGACGGGTATATCAAGCACACCTTCAAAAAAATCTATGATGATGTTTGTCATTATTGGCAACCTTGTCAAAAACTGAGACTCATGCGGCTCTCCTCCAAAAAAAATAGCGAAAAGTTGCTTGGTCATCGCCCATTTACGCCAATACTCAAATAAAAACAGCGGAGTAGATGGAGCTAGAAATGCGAACAAACTTACTAATGAAATTTTTAATGAATACTGCATTTTTTTTCTCCAAATAAAGAGAAGTGCGACTACCATAAACCAAAGCGGAAAATGGGAAGGGTGCATGCTGGTAAACATCCCGAGGATAGCAGCTGATGGTAGCAGATACCACTGCTTTCGCTTCCAAAGTTTATATAAGCAGTACCAGAGCAATACAATTAAACCATCGCTGCCAACTGTCGGCACCATCTGCCAATCGCCGGCCAATGAATAGTAGTTGATTGCACGCAAAGCAACTGCAAACAAAGCAACTCTCTGTGAGAACAGTTTATTACCAACAAAGTAATACGCCGCAATGGTTGCTAATCCCAAAACAACTGATCCAACAAATCCACCAATAGGTTGCCATTGAAAAGCAGCATAAAACGGTACCAACAAATAAAAATACAATGGGCCCATGAATAAACCCATTACAGAGAGTCCTTGCCCAACAAGACGAACTGGGTACTCCCGTACGTCATAGACAAAATTTGTTACAAACTCTTGGTCAAAATCATAACTTGCCATATAGGGTAACTTATAAAAGCGAAGTGCCGCTGCAATTAGAAAAAAAACAATAAATAACCAGTGTTTTTTGAGTGCTGTGAGCATGATTTTCATTCTAACGTATAATCAGATACCGTGCAAAACTCTCGCCTCGGCTCCTACACCGTGTACTACAACAATTCGGAAGAATTTCATGAGCTCAAACGAGAAATTTTTACTACCCAAGTGTATTATCTTGAACTAGCAAATACCAAACCTACCATTTTGGACGGCGGTGCACACATTGGACTTTCTACCCTCTACTTTAAACAACTTTATCCACAAGCGAAAATAGTTGCTCTCGAGCCTCTAGCAGAAAATGCCGTTTGCCTTGAAAAAAATATATATGAAAATCAACTGCAGGACGTGCAAACAATCCACGCTGTACTTGCTGAGCATGCTGGCACTATACAACTCAACTACGACAGCAGCGACGAACAATGGTTCTCTTCTGCAAGTGTCCGTGTTGGGGCTTGGAATGGTGCACAAAAAACTGCCGCCCGCACTGTGCCCGCAGTAACGCTCAATGCTTTTCTAGAAAAACAGCATTTTGATGTAGTCAAACTTGACATTGAAGGCGCAGAACTTGCCGTATTTAACGCAGCTAAAAACATGCTTACGGCTGCAGATAACTACATCATTGAAGTACACGAAAGCAAACAAAACGAGCTACAACAACTTGAAAAATTGTTTATCAACCAACATTTTTCAATTTCGAAACAGCGCCTAACTAAAGACGGCTTGTGGCTCTTGCAGGCAAGTAAAACGTAAAAATTACCCAAACGTAAACGCATATAGCTCGATCTCACCTTCGGGAAATGTCAACTCAAGTGTATGTCTTCCTGGCTCTGATAACTCGACAACCGAGTACAGCCTATCACTCGTGACCTGCACCGTGCCTTCAACAACGTCAGCACCAAAAAACTGTGGCTTGCCATCAACATGAACTTGGATTTTTGCAGTACCTGCAGTCTTTGGACGAGCAACTAAAAACACTGATTTGCTTGAAAAATTGAGTTGCAACTTGGCTCCCACGCTTGCAGCTGCATACTCAGGAGTGATCTGCCATGTGCCTGCAAGCGCAAACTGATCTCTTGGCATTATGGCGGGAGTCGTATACAAAGTTGTTACATCTTGCAATACTTTTTCTGGTGACGCCAACGACTCCATGCGCGCATATCCCAAATAGGTCTCACGCGTTTGGGCATACGTTTGATAGGTAGGGTTTTCAACCACCTTTTCTGTGGTTAAACTACCCGCTTCTGTAAGCAACTCTTGGATAGCTGCTTCACTCTCATCGTACTTTCCCTCACCAAAGTGGGTATAACGAATCTTACCTTCTGCATCAATGAGATATTTTGCAGGCCAATATCGATTGCTGTATGCACGCCAAATCGTAAACTCATTGTCTTGCACCACTGGATATGTCAAACCAAAATCTGAGATCGCCTTGGCAACATTGTTGGCATTCTTTTCAAACTCAAACTCAGGTGAGTGGATACCGATAACTACCAATCCATCATCTTGATATTTCTCCCACCAATTTTGTATATACGGTAGGGTGCGCTGGCAGTTAATACATGAGTATGTCCAGAAATCCAATAAGACAACCTTACCGCGCAGATCAGCTAGCTGCAGTGCATCTATTGGTATTACAGCATTTGGCAAATTAAACCATGCCTGGCCTCCAAGTATTTCTGGCGCAACCTCACCTGTCGTTTTGACTTGTCTTTTGGAAAGACTTTTTTCGAGCTGCGTCTGAATTTGTGGAATATCTTCAAACTTTGTCAAGCCAACGCCATACTGCGGAAAAGCTTGTAATATATAAGTTTGGAATTTTCTATCTAGATTAAAGAATATTGCGATTGCTGTAGCCAGCATGAGTACCCCAAACGATTGTTGAATTGCAGCAGCGTTTTGCACCAACCAGGGAATTCGCTGCCGTGCAGTTGAGCCTGCCTGCAAAATTGTAAACATCGGTAGGGCAGTACCAAGTGCGTAGGCAAGCGTGATTAAAAAAGCCTGTGCAGTAACTGAGCCAACCAAAGCCAGACTGATGACGGCAGCCAAAATAGGACCAACACACGGTGTCCACAACACTCCAAGCGAAAGGCCAACAAGTATTCCACCGCCAAACCCTTGCTTATTGCTCACCGGAAATTTTGTCGTCAATCTACTCGCAACACGTTCAAGTGCCTCTTGCATCTTGTGCACCACGAGTGACAACCCAAAGAGCGCAAGCACTACAACTGAAAAGAGGCGCAGTGCATTTGCTCCAATCCCCAAAGCATTCACAAGACCGGAAAGAAAAAGGGTAAAGAAAGTGAAGCTAGCGATAAAGCCGATGACTATACCAACCGGTCGGCGCTTGCCCGACGTATCTGCAGTCGATGACAACAGGATTGGCAAAATTGGCAAGATACACGGCGAGAGTATTGTGACGAGTCCAGCAAAAAATGCGAACAACGTAAGTATCAACATTTACTGTAAATTCTCGAGTAGCTCTGCTACTTTACCACCATTCCACACTGCGACTTTATTGCCTTGAGCATCAATTTGCACATAGGTGTGCTGGTACGTCACGCCGTATTCTTCTACCAAAGCATTTTCTGCCTCATCTGTGTCACTGTCATTGTAATTGACGCGTAAAACAACTACATCTTTTGGAAGAGAATTTATATTTTCTTGGAAATCTTCGTCTGCTGGAACACAGGTCGGGCACCAATTTGCATAGAAAAAGAGTACTCTGCGTTTGTCTACTGCTGCAACAAATTGTTCTGGCGAATATGCAATATATTGCTCACTCTTTGTCATGCTTTCTTTTTCCATAGCTGCATCTTCTTCCATCATTGCTTCCGTGTCTGCTGCCATGCTTTCCTGCTCCATCGCAGCTTGCTCCATGGCCACTTCTTTTTTTTGCGAAGTAAAAAGTATCCCGCCGATAAGGGCGCCCACCAACAATAAAACTACGAACGCCAGTGTTGAGTTTTTCATATTCTGTAATTCCTTCTTGGAACATCCTACGCAATCAAGTAACAAAATGTCAAGCCCACTTTACATTTAGCTTGTGTAGTGTTGATATAACCGGGAAATTAGTTTTGCCAATACCATGCTCGCCAAACCGGCCAATAACCAAGGATCAACTTCATGCATCGTAATTTGTGTGCCAATACCTGTTACTAATACCAGCGAACCAACAAAGAAAGACAATCTTCCTGCTTTATTGATGTGGATAGCTTCTCGCTCATCCTCCGCTCGTTCTCGCCACACAAAACTTAAAAATACTAAAAACAGACTAGCAAGCACAACTACGAGCACAGCTGTCATAGACTTAGGCATCAAAAAGTGCATTGGATTTGCTGCAACAACAAGCACGAGCAGTAATACCAAACCAATAGCTAGTTCAAAACGCTGTTGCATAATTACTCCAATTTGAATATACGCTCCACAGGGAGCTGAAAATACTGGGCAATTTTGAGTGCCAACAAAACTGATGGCGTGTAGTTGCCTTTTTCAATCGCAATAATGGTTTGTCGAGTTACTCCAACCGTGCGTGCTAGTGCTTCTTGTGTTAATTGTTTTTCTTGCCGCAAGACCTGTAGTGAATTATCCACCGACTCTGTCATATCCAACTAGTATAGCGTACAAAAAAAATGAGCTGCTAATTCCAAATGTTTCGAATTTGTCCTTGCACTTTACAGACACACTGGTCACCACTCAAAATATTGTGGTTATATCTGCGGAAGCTTCCATCTGCCTCTGAACAATCGGCCATACATGCAAGTTGCCCCGGCTCATACAATCGAGTTTGATACTTTTTGAGCATAAGAAGTGCGGCAGCGATAACAACAAAACCGGCTACTATGATCAGCTCTTGACCATGTCTGCTTGAGGTGAATAATTTCATATACTCAGTATATAGAAAAATAACATTCTTGTAAAACAATGGTATACGGCGGAAATTTATTTAGATTTCACAGACACTCGGTTGCTCAATTTTCCTTACCAACCAGATATTGGCAAACAACAAGAGTCCAACACCAATGAAACCAAATTCTTGACCCTTAAAAGGCAGAATAGCCAAGACCGTTGCAGCTGACCCCAATCCAAATAAACTAGTTAAGACCACTGAGCCACAAGAAGCACAACCTATGCCAAGCATGCTGCTGATTACACCGACAAATGACATGCCCATAGCTTTTTGGGCCTTGGCACGTTTGCCCAAATAATAGGCGAGTAAACTGACTTGCATGCCAGACAAGATCGCAGTCATAAACGTAATAAACAATGATGGGAGTGTAAAATTGGTTTGGAGCGAACCAAATAGACTCAACAACAATTTAGTCTTCTGTGGAAAGGTGAGCGTGTGACTCACAACTGCAGTTGTTACCAGATGCAAATTTGGTAACCAAGCCGAAAAAACTACTATCAGACTTGCTACAAATAACATGAGCAAAAAATACTGCGGTCGCAAAAGTATTTTTAGAACAGTGCGCATCAAAGAATTACAGCAAAGCGTCTATCAGTGTCTCAAAGGTTACAAGTGGCTGTGCGCCGACAACAAGATCACCTTCGATCACACCATCTTTGGTAGATTTACCAATGATGAATGAAGGAGTACCCGATGCACCTGCGGCTGCGCCATCTGCGAGATCTTTCTGCACTTCCTCTGCCATCTTCGGATTGGAGAGACACGAGGTAAATGCGCCAATGTTTAGTCCAAGATCTGATGCAATTGTTTGAATCTTTGCGTCGTCTAAACCAGTCCCATTGGAGGTTGTCCGTTTGAATATCTCATCATGAAATGCATAGTAACCTGAATCACCACCTTGCTCTTTGGCACAATTGGCAGCAATTGCTTCCTTTGTTGCCATAGGATCATGAAAAGAGAGCGGAAAGTCGCGGAAAACGAGTTTTGCTTTGCCCGTATCAATGTACTTCTCGACCAACTTAACATGTGTTTCGTCGTAGTGTCGTTTACAAAATGGGCATTCGTAGTCTGAGAACTCAATGATAGTAACCGGAGCATTCTTATCACCGAGAACCGCATCGTCATCAACAGAGGCAGTGCCAGTTGTTGCTTGCACAGGTGCTGCAGCAGGTGCCGCTGGATCAGTAGCACCGAGCACAGTTTTTGAACCACCGGCACGAAGCAATTGATTTTCTGTCCAGAGTGAACCACCGAAAAAACCTACGCCAGTAATAAGCAGCGCAAGCAAAACAAGAACAAAATTCTCACTTAAGAAATTCTTGAATGAGTCGAATGAGTAGGGTGATTCTTTCATATACGTTGCTTCCTGAGTACAAAACTATACATCTGGATACTAGGTGAGAGTTTCATTCTTGTCAATGAGAAGACGAGGTACTTTTTACTGCCGTGTAGCCTAATGAATCGATAACAGATTTTATTTTTTCACTTGAAACTTTCTGAGAATCAAAAATGACAACAGATTTTCCAGCAGCGTAACTAGTCTCTGCACTCACCACTCCAGGCAAGTCTTCTAACTCTCCATCTATATTCATACTACAACTCACACAATGCATACCAGAAATGGTAAATGTGACTTGCTCACCAACTTGCTTTTTTTTCAATAAATTAAACATAGCTATACCACCTCCAATACTCCTGTATACATACCCATCGAACAAGAAAATGTGTAGTTACCTTTTTTGGTAGGCGTAAACTCTACCATCTGTGAATCAGTCGGTCCCAACTGTAAACGAATATTAAATGCTTTGAAGACGAAGGAGCTAGCGCAACTGTATACATCCTTAGTTTGCAAAGTCAGTTGTACTGGCGTACCAGCCTGCACACGAACTCTATTTGGCGCGTATCCGTTATTTTGTACCTGAATAGTAACTTGCTGTACACCATCCTGGACTGCAATTTTTGAGCCACCACTAGAATTTGAAAATCGCTCGTCAGAGAAGAAGTAAGTGATGGGTCGAGTAACTTTCGAAAACGTTATTGGCGCATCGAGTACGGTCGCAATGCCGTTGAGACTACTCAAGCCTAAGAATACAAGTGTTATCGCAGCAAACTTCATAAAACGTTGATTGAATGTCTCGGACAACTTGGCGGTTGCAACACCAAGGATGGCAAATAATGGTGACGTACCCAACACAAAGAAAAACATAATGGCCGCTCCCAACACTGGATTACCAGAAGTTATTGCAAGCACTCCCATAGCTTGTGTGACACCGCAAGGCATAAAGATTGTCAAAAATCCAAAAGCTGCGGGGGTAAAGACAGCCTTACTTTTTGTTGAATTGCGGATCATGCGTTGTAAAAACTTTGGCGGTTGAATAACTACATACCGAAAGATTGGATGTAAGTTCAGTAAATTACCAGCTGTGGCCAACATAAAAAGTGCTGCGAATCCTTGAAAAATAAGGCGAACAGTGAGGCTTAATTCTATCTTTGAACCTAACCAACCGAGCAAAAATCCCAGAATTGTGTGCGAAATTATCTTGGCGATCAGAAAAAAACTAACTGGCAACCAGTCGAGCTGATCAAATGATTTTGCCGCAGTGTTTTTGCGCTGCAAAGATTGTAAATACTTTGCTTTTTTTCTATCTTTCCTGCGAATTTTCGCAACTTCTGTAGTTTCTTGTGTCTCATCTAACTCATCATCTTTTTGATTTGCGATAATACTCGCCAATAATCCGCCTTGCATAGCAAGACATGAGAGACCCCCGGTGGTCAAACCCGTCAGAAAAATTACCCATAAGTTCATATATCTCCTTAAGCTATAACTTCACTCGTTTGAGTCGCAATGCATTGACTACTACCGATACACTCGAAAACGCCATAGCAGCACCCGCAATTGCAGGGTTGAGCAGGATGCCAAATGAAGGATAGAGCACGCCAGCCGCAATGGGAATACCAACAATATTATAGAAAAATGCCCAGAATAAGTTTTGCTTGACTGTCTGCATTGTTGCCCGTGAGAGCTTCACCGCTTTTGGCAATTTTGCAATTTGTCCACCCAACAATGTAATACCGGCAGATTCTATTGCAACATCTGTACCCGTACCCATCGCAATCCCTACATCAGCTGTTGCAAGGGCTGGCGCGTCGTTTATCCCGTCACCAACCATGGCTACTTTGTAGCCTTCAGACTGGAGCTGCTGAACTTGTTTCGCTTTATCACCTGGCAATACCTCGGCAATAACTCTATCAATACCTACTTGATCAGCTATATGCTTTGCAGTTTTTTTGTTATCACCGGTCAGCAATGCAACTTGTATTCCTTGTTTGTGTAATTGTGCAATTGTGGCTGGTGCGTCGTCTTTTATAGTGTCTGCAATTGCCACATATCCCAACACTTTTTTTTCAGAAATAATGATGACAGGTGTTTTTCCTTGCGCTGCCAATGTGTTAATAACTTTTTCATCAACCGTCACTGCCAAATCTGCAGCCAGTTTCAAATTGCCAGCGTAATATTGCTTGTTGCCAATCGTACCTTTCAAACCCTTGCCTTCAATTGCAGAAAACGCCCCAACTTTTTCCAGTGCAATTTTTTCTGTCACTGCTCGCTCTACCACTGCCTGGGCCAATGGATGCTCTGAGTACTGCTCCAAAGATGCAAGCAAACGAAGAACTTCGTCGCTAGAATTCTTGCCAACAGGTAAAATATCGGTAACTTGCGGTAGGCCTTTGGTAATTGTGCCAGTTTTGTCCAAGACCATAAAATTTACAGCCTGCAATTTTTCGAGACTCTCTGCATTTTTTATCAAAATGCCGTTTTGTGCAGCCTTGCCCACACCGACTATAACTGCCGTCGGCGTCGCAAGACCCATCGCGCAAGGGCACGCGATCACGAGCACGCCAACAAAACTGACAATTCCAAGCGGCAACGCTTGTGAAAATGGTATAAATTGCGAACCGATACCAAGCCATGCTGCGAGCACTACAAATGCAAACACCAACACGATTGGCACAAACACAGCCGAAATCTGATCTGCCAATTTCTCAATTGGAGCTTTTGATCCCTGCGCATTTTCGACCATAGTTATAATCTGGGCTAATAAAGTAGCACTCCCCACCTGCGTCGTTCGAACTTGCAGAGAACCCTGCTTATTTATCGTTGCCCCGATAACCGTGTCACCCACTTTTTTATCAACAGGCAACGACTCTCCAGTAATCATCGACTCGTCTATGGCAGACGCGCCCGAGATTATTTCGCCATCTGTTGGAATCTTTTGACCTGGTTTGATAATAACTACATCACCAACCACAACCTGTTCAATTGGAATTTCCACTTGTTTGCCGTCGCGTAAAACAACAGCGCTTTTTGCCTGGAGATTGAGGAGTTTTTCAATAGCCTCACCTGTTTTAAGCTTCGATCTTGCCTCGAGATACTTGCCCAGGGTAATAAATCCAATCACTACAATGGTCACGTCATAATATGAATGCGTGGTAACAATATATGGGGCCAATGAAGACTCAAAAGCCGTAAGGATAAAACTATAAGAAAATGCCACAAGTGTCCCAATCCCAACCAGCGTATCCATATTTGCGACTCGAAATTTGAGGAAGCGCACCACACCTTGCAAAAATGGGAGGCCAATGACAAAAAGCGTATAGGTCGCAAAAATGGGCAAGAGATGATGTAAAAACTCTGCAACAGTCGCTGGCATCATTGGCAAAATCTGTAGCTGTTCTGCGCCAACTTCCCAGATCATGACCAAAATACTAACCGCGATAAATGGCAAAACTATTTGTACGTGTCGTCGAAGTTTGCCGAGCTCCTGTAGTTTTTGTGTTTGAACTGTTTTGTCTGAACTTACTCCGGACGACATATCATGACCGGCATGAGGAGAAGTATCAGCAAGTGCATAACCAAGTTTGCCAATTTCAGTATTCATTTGGGCGACAGTGACTTTTCCTTCGTCAAAAACAAGCTTAGCTTTTTCAGTACCATAATTGACTTCTGCAGACAACACTCCCGGCATTTTTTGTAACTTACGCGAGATAATATTTGCACACGAGGCACAGTGCATACCTGTTATTGGAAATGATTTTGTTTGTGTACTAACTGACATATTGCTGCGGCCTTTCGGTAAATTTTTTGACGCAACCACTTGCACAAAAGTAGTAGGTGTTTCTATCATATTTGTACGCAAAACTTGCTGTTTTTGGTGACACACGCATTTGACAAACTGGATCATGAACAATTGGCACAAGCTCTTGCATGCTCAACTGCAGCTCCTTTGCCAACAGAGAGTTGTCAGTTTGATTCGCCAATACATCTCGTAGCAGATCACAAGCTTTAAGTATTTTTTTATTACCAATCGAGTAAAAAACCTGCTTACCAACTTTTTTTGCATCAAGAATTTTTGCGTCTCGCAAAATGGTCAGGTGCTGACTAATATTTGCCTGGGGTAAATCAAGCATCTCATAAATATCTGAGACGCAAAGCTCTTGATCTCGCAACAAACGAATAATTTCCAGCCTGCGTGGATGTGCAATTGCTTTCAAAAGCTCTGCTTGTAACTCAAAAATCTCTGAATACATATTCGAATAATAGAATATGTGTCTCAATCTGTCAAGACCTTCACTTATGCAACCGTGCTTTGATGAACTCAACAGCAATTGGCAGTACTGACAAACCAATAATTGCGAGCACTACCACAGAAAAGTTCTCTTTGACCACTGGTATGTTCCCAAAAAAGTAACCAACCAAAGTGACTCCAAACACCCAGAGTAATCCGCCCAGCACGTTGAAGTATAGAAACTTGCTATATTTCATTCGGCCGATACCAGCAACAAACGGCGCAAAGGTACGAATAATGGGAATAAATCTGGCAAGAATAATAGTTTTTCCACCATGTAAATCATAAAATGCTTGTGTCTTGTCTATGTGCTCCTGGTTGATAGGAATTCTGGGATGTGCGATCAGTTTTCTCCCAAAAAAATGTCCGATCCAGTAGTTAATCGTATCACCCAAAAAAGCCGCTAACCAAAGTATTACAAGTAAAATCACAATGTTGAATGACCCGATTGCAGCAAACGCACCGGCGGCAAACAGTAGTGAGTCGCCTGGTAAAAAAGGAGTAAACACAAAACCCGTTTCTGCAAAAATGATCAAAAACAAGATTGCATACGAAATAACTCCGTACGTCGAAATTATTTGTCCTAAATGCGTATCAATGTGCAAAATGAATTCGATGATGGCCGTGAGAATTTGCATAGACTTCGAATATAGTAAGTTTGTTGCCAATTAAAAATAAAAACTCTCCTGCAGCGTGTCTGTTTTTACCTTCATATGGAAAGTGATGGATGTCAAATCCTGGTGAATCATTGATCTCAATAATAACATATGAATCTTCAGTTTGTTTTTTTGTGATATCTGTACATAAGAAATCAATTCCCGCAAATGATAATCCTGGGATTGCATTAATCGCCTTAATTACGATCTCTTTAATACTCTAATGTACTCTGTCTGTAACATCAATAGCATCTCCGACCTGAGATATATTAGAAACTCTTCTCAAATATACCCTAGCTCCCTTTTCAGGAATTGAAGAAAAGTCTAAATCACTTTCTTTCAAGAGAGCTTTCACTCGGTCATCCATTCTGATTTTCAGATGAGAAACTGTTCCGCTCTTTTCAGATCGGATAGGTTGCTTATTTTTTTCTTGAACTAATTTTTTTATCTGTTAGCAAAACTCTATATTCGGTTCCTTCAAACATTTCTTCAATAATAACTGCTCCAGTTTTCTTTCCCGTATACTCAAATCAGAAATCAACTGCAACATACCAACCTTTCAAAAAAAAATATTACACTAGCTCTACCCAGTGAGCGTCATCTTAAGTTATTTTTTTGAAAGTAGACAGCTTAATGCATTTTTCGGTACGCTTCTGCAATATCTTGAGCATAGGTATCATTATCGATTGGTTTATCAAGAGAGACGTCGTCTGGACATCAATTACCGAACTCATTCTAGCAACTTCAAGAACTTGTCAAAATAATAAACCTTTTCCTTAGTTTTACTTTCTGCTATCTTTAATATCCCTTCATTCTCTAAAGCGTTCATATACTCTAGTGCAGTTTTATTGCTTCGTATCTGAGTGGATTCCATCAATTTATTTTGGGTATAAAAAGCGTTTGAAAATATATACGACAAAAGTTCTTGAGAGTAGGTGAAATTAAATTTTGGCAAAACCTCACCTTTAAACCATTCTCGGAGTTCTAATATTTTCAAAATAGTACTGTTCGTCTCAGTTGCTTGTGTTTCGGCTGCATCAAGAATAAACAAAATCCATTCCTTCCAGTTATCATTGTACGTAACTTCTCTTAAGAGTCTGTAATACTCGCTTCTATTTTGATTTATATACCTACTAATAAATAATGTCGGAGATACTAAACAATTATGGACTACGAGATGTAATACCATCAAAATTCTGCCCGTTCTCCCATTTCCATCGAAAAATGGGTGAATAGCTTCAAATTGATAATGAAGTACTGCCATCTTAATCAAGTAGTCAGGATCATTTGACTGATCATTATAATAATCTTCGAAATTTTTAAGCAGATTTCTTAAAAGTTGATTTCCCTCTGGAGGTGTGTAATAAACCTCTCCCGTTTGACGATTTCCTATTTTGGTTCCTGGTAAATTTCTGACACCTGGGTGTTGTAAGCCTAATTCTCTCTGAATTTCAATAAAATCGTTAGTTGTCAGAAAACTTCTTTTTTGCACCTGGTTAAACCCAAAAAGAAGGGCCTTCTTATAGTTTTTAGTTTCTTTCTGCTCTGGGCTAAGTTTCTCTGCTGAAAATAGTTCCGCCTGTAAAGCTTCTGAGACAGTAGTATTGATATTCTCAATTCCAGAACTTTCTACAGCTTCTTTAACTTTTAAAGGTTCCAAGATCATTTCTGGATTTTCCAATGATCTAATCAAGCCATTTAATTGAGAAATAGCTTTATTAGCAGTAATAACTTTTTTTAGAATATCTATATCATCAAGATTTGACTGTGGTGGTAATTTGGGAAGTTGATTGTGGGGTAAAGTTTTGTCTAACATTTGGATAAAGTATATTAACTATGTAAAAAATGTAAAGTATTACATAGAAAATCGGTTATTTGTGTAATGATTACATGGCATATTCTAACAGAATATATCCCCAGTGGGTCGCTGCACGAACTAAGAGATGACTAAATAAATTTCTTGCCCTACAAAATACCTGTTGCTACTCAGCTAGCGATGGAACTCCGAGTAACTCTGCAATTCTTTGTCTATTTTGAGATAAATCAGCTACTAATTCTTCTTGCCCGAAATACATTCCGCCATCAACCACAAAATAAGCAACCCCGATGCAGAGCATACGGGGTATGGTGCACTTACGACACAGTATCAAATAGTCCAAGCGTAGTTCTGTGTAACTTTGTGTAGTCTTTACCCTGGTTCTTAACATAGGTA
>Ga0100403_1000037_pt1 | contig 117264 bp, 103 predicted proteins | sample CryGeymet201501t_FD_83663 | JGI IMG/M metagenome (GOLD analysis project Ga0100403, IMG submission 83663) | Groundwater microbial communities from Crystal Geyser aquifers in Utah, USA - Crystal Geyser metaG 2015-01t | ecosystem: Environmental > Aquatic > Deep subsurface > Groundwater | place...
GAAGTTACGGATTCAGAAGCTTTCGTAATTACAGACTAAGGCTGCTAAGTGCTTGCTCTTAAATCTTTTTTAGGCGCAACCCACCATTAAGCGGGTAGAATCAAAACTCTTCTCCTTGTATAAAAGATAGTTGAGAATTCGGAACCGAAGTCCAGGTTACAAAAGCTGCCCCGTGAGTGCGACGGCAGCTTTCACAATGGCAATGGCTACACATTTCGGTTGGAGGAGTGATTTGAAAAGAAACTTTCCTACAGTGGCAATGTCCGGAGATGATCATAATCGATTAATTTGGGGTGACTGACGGGATTTGAACCCGCGACATCCAGAATCACAATCTGGCACTCTAACCAACTGAGCTACAGTCACCATCCTTAACGGACGGCCCATAGGTTAGGAGATTCGTTAAGGTTTATCAAGAGCTCAGTTGGCAGTTTGTGCATCTCTGAGTGATGAGAAAGGCTCAGCAAAACGTTAAAATTAAGTATGATTTTAGCGTTTTAGAGTTAGCCACATGGGTGAACTCTGACTCTTAAGATCCAGCTTTAAGTTGCCAAGCGGTTCCGTCAGGTCCGTCCATAATAAGAACGCCTTCGGATTCAAGATCTTTTCGTATTTGGTCAGCGGCATCAAAGTCTCTAGCTTCGCGAAGCTGTTGCCGTTCGATCAGGCGCTTATCGACTGATTCGCAATAGCTTGAATTTTTTCCAGAACGGGCAAACCTTCGCTGCTTAATTCCCTCTAAAGCGGTCTGTGGTTCAGCGTTGGCGATTCCAAAAATGGAATTCAATAGACTGAGTCCTCGGCCCCACTCCTTCCAGGCGGCATCTGTATTCTCTTTGAAGGCAATTCGGAGCGATTTAAGAAAAAACCCAAGAGCTTTCGCTGAGTTAAAGTCATCGTAAACAGCTTCTTTGATTTGGCTGCATAGTGAACAAGCTTCAGAGTCTCCAGGCTCACCCTTGCTTTGAAGGGTTTGTTTGGCGTTATAAATTCGCTCTAACATGGCTTCTGTTCGAAGAATGGACTCTTCACTAAAATCAATAGGGCTTCTATAGTGTTGTTGTAGAAATAAAAGTCGAAGGGTTTCGGCGCCAAACTTTTCGAAAAAGTCTTTAGTCAGGAAAAAGTTTCCAAGAGACTTCGACATTTTCTCGCGCTCAACGGTGAGCATCCCATTGTGCACCCAATACTTGGCAAAGGCGTGCTCGTTGCAACTTTCGCTTTGGGCGATTTCATTTTCGTGATGAGGGAAGATTAAATCTAGTCCTCCCATGTGAATATCAATTCCATTTGGAAAGTGTTTATCCACCATGGCTGAGCATTCAATGTGCCAGCCTGGTCGGCCTTCACCCCAGGGAGAAGACCATGAGGGTTCTCCTGGCTTGGCCGATTTCCACATGGCAAAATCTAGAGGGTTTTGTTTGGTTTCGCCGGGTTCAATTCGGGCTCCGGCAATCATGTCGTCCAAATGTCGCTTGCTGAGTTTCCCATAGCCTTCAAACTTAGTGACTCTAAAGTAAACGTCTTTTCCAAAAGGTGTGTCGGCCGCGTAGGCGTAGTCCTTTGCTATGAGCTTTTCGATCATGGCGACCATTTCAGATATGTGTTCGGTTGCTCGAGGCCTGCCATCGGGTTCGTTGTTGCCTACTTGGTGCATTTCTTTGATAAAAGCAGCTTCAAAACGTTTAGCGAGCTCTCCTGGGTCGCAGCCTTCGTCATTGGCGGCCTTGATTATTTTATCATCCACGTCGGTGATGTTGCTTAGGTATTTAACCTTGTAGCCGGCCGACTTTAATACCCGCACTACAAAATCAGGGGTGATTGACGCTCTAGCATTGCCCACATGGGTATAATTGTAGACGGTGGGTCCACAAGCATAAATATTGACCATGCCTTCTTGAATGGTTTCTAGAGTCTCTTTTTTATTGGTGAGCGTGTTGAAGAGGGTAATCTTTGGAAGGGCCATATCTTCTTTGAATTTATATCAAAAAAAGAGGTCTCGCCCCCAAAAAAGTGGCGAGACCTCTATAAATTGCTTTTTAGCTAACTGCTTCAGCAGTGATTTCGAAAATTTCTTTAAGCTCGTCTTCCACGATGTCTTCGCGGATACGTTGAGCAAGAGAAAGTTCCTTGATCAGAAGGCTCTTGGCGGTGTCGAGCATCTTGCGCTCTCCAAAGCTTAGGTCCTTGTCTGTTTTCAAACGGTAAAGATCTCGCAAAACTTCGGCGATTTCATAAATGCTGCCAGTTTTGATCTTTTCCATGTATTCGCGGTAGCGCCTGTTCCAGGTTTGGCTATCGCTAGCTGTTTCGTCCGATTTTAGAATTTTGTAGATCTTGGGCACTTCTTTTTTCGTGATAATAGCCCTTAATCCCACATCTTTTACTTTGTCGGTCGGGATCAAAATAGTGCTTCCATTTTCCAATAATTGAAGAATGTAGAAATATTTTTTCCGTCCCCCGACGTCTTTTACTTGAACACCGCGAACCACCCCTACACCGTGTGAGGGATAAACTGCGTTGTCACCAACTTTGAATATAGCCAATTGAGCGACCTCCATCCGTAGATTTAACGAGTAAACTAAGGTGTTGACTCTTCACATCGAGCCCATTAGCCTTCTGCTAAGTGACTGATACTTAAAGGGTTGTCCCTACTTAGACGACCCTCAAGCAGGCGTATAGTAACATAAATGCAGAATAAAATCAAAGTGTATTTGGGCTCAGCTTCCCCTCGCAGACGACAAATGCTTAGTCAAGTGTTTAATAACATGGAGAGTTTTTCTCCTTTAACAAAAGAACCGCGTTGGCAAATAAATCAGGACCCAAAATCCTATATAAGAGAGTGTGTTGAGACAAAGTTTCAAGCGGCCGTGGGTGAGTTAAAAAGCAGAAGCATTTCTTCGGGTCTGATTGTGGTGGCCGATACCATCGTTAACATTGATCGTGTTGTTTTAGGCAAGCCTGAAAACAAGTTAGAGGCGATTGCAATGCTCTCTCAGCTTTCGGGTCGCTGGCACACGGTTAGCAGTGCTTACAAGTGGAGAAGCTTTAGTGGTTCGGCCACAGTGAAGGACTTCTATCACGTAGAAGACAGTCGAGTTAAGTTCAAAAAATTAAAGCGATCTGAGATTTTAAAATATGTGAGAACTGGTGAACCGATGGATAAGGCGGGAGCGTATGGAGTTCAGGGAGGCGGACTAGCCATGGTTGAAAGAATAACTGGTTCTTACCAAAACATCGCTGGGTTTCCTCTGTTTTCTTTTGTAAAGAGTTTAGAGCGTCATGGAGTCAAAGGTTTTTAGTTTTAAGGAAATCGTAGAGCAAGTCGCTGAGCTTTCGATTCAAGCAAATAGAAAACCTGAAAGCATTCAGATCTTGCCCGTCTCAAAGGGGCAGAAACTCATTACTGTCAAAGACTTTTTGCTAGAAAACCCGAGTGTTAGTTGCCTTGGTGAAAACTACCTTGAAGAAATGTGCGGCAAGCAAGAGGCCTTGAAATCATTTAAAAAATTGAGTTGGCACTACCTTGGTAGATTGCAGAGCCGAAAGATTTCAGAGATTGCTCAAGGTGTAGATGTGATTCATTCTATTTCTCGACGAAAAGAACTTGAGCTTCTCTCGAAGATGGAATTAAAAGAAAGTCTTCAATTTTATCTACAGTTCAATGTTTCTGAGGAGGCATCAAAGGGTGGGTTTCGAATCGATGAGGCTTCCTCGATTGCAGATTTAGTTGAGGGATTTGGCTTGGGAGAAAGAGTTTTGGGTTTGATGACACTGGTTTCACCAATTAAAAAAGTTGGAGAAAAGATCGTGGAAGGGGAGTTTGCAGCTCTTTGCCAAATCAGAGATGTCGTTTTCCCTAACAAGGGGCTTAGTATGGGGATGAGCTCAGATTTCCATTTAGCCATTAAACATGGTGCTACTTGCTTGCGCTTAGGTTCAATTTTATTCGGGGAGCGCCAATAGTCTCATGCCATCGGTTGTTGCTGAATATAGAAAAGTCCTCTCTCTTTTGGACGAATGTCCGATCAGACAAAACCAAAGCGAAAGCTTCGATAATGTTCAGTATGCTATCAAGCGCTTTGGTTTTGATATTGATCCTAAAAAAGTGATTGTTGTTTCTGGCTCCAACGGCAAGGGGAGTGTGTGCGCGACTCTGGAGGCTTTAATAAAAGAAACCGGTGCGCGAGTGGGGACTGTTATCTCTCCTCATTTGATTGAGCCTACCGAGAGAATTCGAATCAATGGACGCGATGTTAGTCGCTCAATGTTTTGCGATGCCTATAAAGCCGTTACAGACGAATTTAGTGAAACTGAGCTGTCATACATCGAGGTTATGACGCTTATGGCAGTCTGGGTTTTCTTCTCTGGAAAAAGCTCTGCTCCCGTTGATTGGGCAATTTTTGAAGTCAGTGTTGGCGGTTTGTGGGATGTGGCCAATGCTATTCCACATAAGAACTGCGTAATATCGCGCCTGGGGTCGGATCATGAGCATTTGTTGGGGAAAAGTCTTCAAGATATTGCAAAACATAAGTATGGAATCGTATCTCGCTATGCTCGAGTGGTTAACTTAAGTCCTCCCAAAAAGCTTCAACCACTTATCTCTGCCATAAAAGAGAAAACAAAATCCAAGTGGGAAAGTATTGAGGATGTTGATTTCGAAGTTATCTATAGAAAAAGAGAAGTGAACTTCTCGGTGATTAGTCCGTGGGGTCAATCAGAAATTAATCTTCCTGGCCGTCGGGGAGTAGAGAATACGATGCTTGCCTTGAAAATGTTTGAAGTGCTTGGCTTTGACCCTTCTCAATATTTGGGTGCCCTAAAAAAGATTAACTGGTCTTGTCGAATGCAACGTTTTGAAGTGGAAGATTGTCCTTGTCCTTGTCCTTTGTTTCTCTCTGGCGACCACAATCTACAAGGTATTGAAAGCTTGATTGAGCTGTTGGATTATTATCCTCGAAAAAAGTTACATGTATTGGTGTCTTTGAGTGCAGGCCGTGATGTTGATGAAATATTAAAGCCATTGTTCTCTATTCCTGGGGCCGTGGTTTATTTAACCCGTTCCCCTTATAAAGGAATGACCCTAACGGCCTACAAGAAGTGGAACAAGAAAGCCGCCGGCGCTTGGGCAAATCCAGGATTAGCTTTAGATAAGATTAAACGGAAAGCCTCTAAGGAAGACATGATTGTTGTTACGGGCTCTTTGTATTTGGTTGGAAAAATTAAAGAAATTGTCACCACCAAAACAGGGAAGAAAACTAGGCCTACAGCCCCTCGATTAGAATTGCTTCGCTAGAGCGACGTCTTCTTTTTGTCTTTTTGAGCAACGAGTGCAGCAATTGTTGTTGAGTTTAGGTTTTCGCTACGTTCAGCAAGCTCTTTAAATGTATTTTCAACATCTTCAAACTTAGTCATGGGAACTTTGCATGCAAATTCAATGATTCGATTCATCTGCGCTTCGTTACCAATCTCGGGTATAGAGTTGTCAAGAAAGGTATTGCAAAAAAGTTCCAATTGTTGATAGCCACATTTCATTATATCAAGTGCCTCGGTTCTGGCTTGCCAGTCGTCGAACTCAGAGCATTTGAGACCAGTTGTTTGAATGGCCTTAATAAATCGGGCAATATTAGTGAAGTGTAGTGCATTGAAGGTGCCGTAGTGAGGATAAAGGTCCTCAGAAAATCCTTTGTATTGGCCAGAAAAGCTGAGAGATTTTTCAAGCTTATCAAGCTTGCTTTTTAATCCCCAAACACAGGGAAGAAACTCTGCTCCAAACGTGACTAGAATTTCATAGTCCAAATCTTTAAAGCTCATTTCTTAAGTTATAAGGCGCAAAAGACCATTATGGAATATGCCAAGAGTGTTTTTTCAGTGGCAACTTTTTTAGTTAAGAGTTCCTAGAAGGTTTTCAGTCTTTACCCAACCTCGTAAGTTTCCCCGCTCTATTTCTGAGAACTCTGGTTCACTGCGAAGAATAATTACACGGGTAGAGTCTACTAGGTCTTTTCGAACGGCCGAGTTTTCAAGTGGTGCTTCGTGTAGCTTTGTTGTTTTAGTTAAAACGGCGATTTTCGTATGAAACATTGAAAACCCACTAATACCTGTAAGCAAAATCGAGACTCCAATTAGGGAGCGCTTTAGCGCGGTGGAGCCCTTTCCCAAATACTTAAGAACGGCAAAACTAAAAAAGATGAGGGCGCCCAAGAAAAGACTTTCTGAAGGGCGTATATAGCTAGCGATAGATTGAGCAATCTCGTAGGGATGTTTTAAAGGGGTTGCTAGGCCTGCCTGCACTTTGTTCTGAGCGAATGCCAAATCTTTTCTTTTGCTAAGATTGAATCGGTCACGAGCAGAGCTCTTGATTAAGTTTAAGCTAGCTTGTTGAGGGTTACCGGCTTCTAGGTAGGCTCGGCCTAAATAGTAGTAGAGGTCCGAGGATTCGTATCCGCTTTTTAGAATCTTTTGCAGGCCTTCAGCGGCTTCGCCTTTTTTTCCTTCAGAAAGCTCAGAGAGTGCTTCTTTATAAAGTGTATGAAGTTGCTGATCGTCCATGGGCCGTTTGAAGCTCTTGAATCTCAGCTTCTAAGGCCTTAATGAAGGTCTCAAGTTCAGAAATCTGATTCTTAAGCCTTCGATTTTCTTCGGAAAGAAGCTGTGTCTTAGGGTCTTGATCTTGGTCTCGTAGGCTGGCAGTAATGTTTTGCCTGCTAAAGAGAGGTGCGCGTTGAATGGTCTCGGGCGTGTCCTCTAAGTAATATTTTCCTTTTTCCATGTGGAAAGGAATCGTCTTTGTCCTAATTCTTCGACGAAGAGTTGATTGTGACACCCCGTATTTGGCGGCGTATGATGCGAGATCAATCCAAGAAGTTGCCATACCTAATGAAAACTTTAACTTGTTTTCTGTGACATTCAAGCTTTTAGGGTAAAATATCTTTAAAGAATCTATGGATTTAAGCCAAAAGAAGAAAATAGCCTTTATTTGTAGTGGTGGAGCGGTGAAAGCGGCTGCCTTTCATGCAGGCGTAGCGCTTGCTTTAGAGCGGGTTGGCTTTAGATTTCATGGGGGAACTGAGGGGCAGTTAGATGCTCCGCGCACAATTGACCCGTCGCGTTTAATTCAGGTCTATGTTGGATCTTCGGCCGGTTCATTGGTTGCTACTTATTTAGCTCAAGGAGGCCGTCTTAAAGATTTAGTCGCTCTTTATCGGCGAGATAAGAATATAGAAGGAATTCCAGGTTTAAAGTATCGGCAAATGTTGGCTCACAGGTTGACTGGCCCGAAGGGTCTTTTTGATTTCAACAACCTATTTATGGCCTTTCTTAAAAATCGTTCCCTGCAAAGTCCCTTTAGCACACACGGAATTAGAGACTACCTTAGCCAACACGTCATTCAGACAGATAAATTTTCAGGGTTGAAGCCAGATCTTTTTGTGGTGGCTACGGAAGTGAATGAAATGAGGAAAGTTGTTTTTAGTCGCTATAAGTCGGCTCCCGCCTCTTCCTATTTAGAGTATCGCAATGACGTCAGTGTTAGCGATGCTTGTGCAGCTAGTATGGCTCTTCCACCTATCTACCACCCTTATACGATTCAAATTGAAGGCAAGGGGCGTGATTACTTTGATGGCGAGATTCAAGAGCCTTTAAGCGCTCACATTGGAAGAGATGTCGACTGTGATTTGGTGATTTGCAGCTATACACACCAAGCTATAAGAGTGCCTCAGGGGCAGAGCATTAGTTCAAAGGGAATGTTGTCGGTGTCACTGCAGGCAATTTATCAAAGCATTGAACAAAAAATTCGAGTCGCGCGTGGCTATCGTAAGCAAGAAAAGAAGCTCTTGGACACCGTCCACAAGTTTTTTAAGCAAAACAATTTAAGCCAAGAGCTGGAAGAAAAACTCTGTCAGGAGTTAGAGGCTAGAATGACCTATAAATCTCACATGGACTATATTTACATTCACCCAAAGGCTTCGGATGTTCAAATGTTTAATCTTCCACATTTTTCGATGAATAGAAAACACACTGAAACAATTGTTAAAAAAGGCTATCTAGCGGGACTGTCTTCAATGCGTGGTCTCAAAACTCAACTTGACTGACAGTTCTTTTTTCCACGCGAACGACATCCATGGAATAAATATCAGAGTTTTCAGAATTTCTTAAAACGACGTGCCATTCTCCGCTAGGAACCTTGTTCACGGCGAAACGTAAGACCCCATCCTTAACAAACAGATCCGTTTCAAAATAGTGAACGCGATCGGCATCCAGCTTCTGACCGAAGCTGTCATAGACCTCAACGTCGATATTGTGAGCGGGGAAGTTCTTTGCGGAAACCTTCCCCAAGATGACACCGTTGTTTTTAAGATCAATGTTAACGCCTGTAAAAAGCGAACGCAGTTGCTGTTCAGTGAACAGGGCAACGTCTGCAGTCTTTTCCCAACTGTGACTAGCAAAAGAAATCCAGGTGTCTAAGTAGCCTCGTGCTTTGATGTCGAGAAGGTCTACAAAGCCTCGAGCGCCTAAGTCTTTCAAGGAAAGTGCTCCTGTTTCGTCGGGAATCAGCACGCCCCTCTGGCCGCCGATGGTTGCGTGTATTGCAGTTTCTGGTTTTACACCATACATGGAGTCGCTAACGGTCACGCTTTTTTGGTAGGTGTTGCCAGGGGTTATTACAATAGACATTTCAGTGGCGCGAAGACCTTTTGATTCTCTTTCAATAGTCTCGGCAATACCTTCTAGATTAACGATGCTCGCTGGCCATTCTGTGTCTGGCAGAACGGTTGGCATGACGTATTGAATCCAAGGACCCAGATTAACTAAGGCGAAGTCTCCTGACTCAACGGTTTGAGTAGGGGCTGGGTTAAACTTTCGGCTGAATATTCCAGCACGAGCACTGTAGTGGGTTTTTGCGGGAAGTGGATCGCTTAAATCGAAAATGGCTTCTTTAACAGGAGAGAGTTTTTCATCCAGAATTTTTCCAAGAATCAGAGACTCTCCGGCCTCTAGCATTAAGCCTTTTGATACAGACTTGGCGCGAGACTCTTTGTGAAGCAAGACAGTGGTAACTTGAGAATTTAAACCATAGCCGATGGCCGGGATGTAGCCCGGAGCAATCACAACAAAGCGCGCAGAGTTAATCTTGTTGAGTGGTGAAAATGCATGCCCGTTCTGATCACTTTCGGAGGCAATGTTGGCTTGGGGATGAACCCAGTAAACAGTGGCGTCTGTAATTCCGTGTTTTTGTCCTGCTGAAAAAGCGTCTTGGTCGAGTATCCAAAGAGCAGCTTTTCCGTTGGATACTTTTGGTGCCATCGACTCTAGGGCTGGTGAAGTTTCGTCTTTAACAGGAGTCGAATTAACAACTTTTTTGATAGCAGCCGCTTGGGCTAGTGGAACAGCTGCGGGCTTGGCCTTTTCTTCAGCGGGAGTAGCCTTTTCCTCTTCTTTTTCGGCTTCAATAAGAAAATCATTACTCGCCTGTTCAGGTTTAAGCTCAGAAGCTTTTAAGTCTTCTTCGATAACAAGATCTTTGTTTTTAATGTAGGGCGATTGAGAAAGATAGCTACTTGTTGTTTGTTCAGCGACAGCATCTTCATTGCTGTTTTTGGCAGCAACCTTTGGGTAAGGGCGATAGCTTTTTTTGTCAAAGGGCTGATCAAACACAAGTGATCCGGACAAATCGGAAGAATCGTTTGAAAAATTCCAATTTGGAGTTTGAATGGAGGGCAGCTCGATGGGGTTAGCCATAGTTATAGCTGCACTCATTACAATAGTTATTGAGCTAAGCTTTGCCTTCATAGTCTTTGATGCTACTTTTAGTTAGGTTGTGACTCAATCAAGTAAGGACCAAGAGTATGACGTTGGCACCATGTGACATTAATGATGAATTTCCTGCGTTGTTTTCGATAGATAAAGTCTCAGCTGTCAAAGCAATGACAGGAGATGCCTCATCTCGAAAGTATTACAGGCTTTCTACCCTTTCTGGCCAAAGGTTTGTGATGCAGGTGGCAGAGGCTTTTAGTGGGAAAAACTCGTTTTCCTATGGACGGGAAATCTTTTCTTTGGCAGGAGTCCTCGTCCCTGAAATTATGGCTTGCTCTCCCGGCAAGGGCTGGATGATTTTGGAGGATTTAGGTGATGTTTGCTACCAAGGAAAGCTTGACTCCAAGAATCTTTCTAGTGTCCTAGCCCCACTAGAAAGTCTTTTCGAGGCGAATTTAGACGAATTGAAGTTGAAGCTTCCAGAGGCCCCTCAATGGGGATGGTTTTTCGATTTCGAAAAACTATTTAACGAAATGCTTTTTTTTAAGAAGCACTTTTTAGAGGGCTTCTTAAGTTTGAAGAATGTGGATTTAGGTTTTTTAGAGAACCTTTGCAGACAGTTAGATACTTCCCCAAAAATTTTATGCCATAGGGACTATCACACTCGAAACTTAATGGAGCATGAAGGCAAATGTTACGTCATTGACTTTCAAGACGCTCGATTAGGGCCGGCCTCCTATGATTGGGTTTCTATTCTTTTAGACCCCTACTCTCCACTTCCTCTTGGTTTAAGAGATGAGGGCTTGAGTCAATTCCTGCAACTGCATAAGAATTTGTTAAACGTAACTCATCAAAACTCTCTAAAAGAGTTTTGGTCTTGTGGAATACAAAGAATGATCAAAGCGGTGGGCTCTTATGCGAGTTTTAAGAATTTGCAAGGAAGAGACGAGTATTTGACGTATATAGTTCCAGCTCTTACTCATGGTGCAGAAGCATTTGTTAAGCTTAAAGAGTTGGGATTTGTTGATTCCAAATATTTTGATTTCGAACGGTCGATTGAGAGTTGGATGACTGAAGTGAAAAAAAGGGTGAAGTTGTAACATTGTGAATGATTCAAATAAAGTCGGAGTAATTTTAGCTGCAGGTCTTGGGAGTCGCCTAAGGCCTTCAACTGAGTTCTGCCCAAAGCCATTAATTCCAGTGGCTGGAGTGGAACCATTATTTTTTGCCTTAAATGCCTTTAATAAAGCTGGGGTTTCAAAAGTCATTGTGAACACTCACTATCTCCATAAAATGATTTTCAAGGCATTGGATCAATGGAGACAAGTGTTTAGTGAAATTGAAATTCGAGTTTCTAACGAGTCTTCAGAGTTATTGGGGACAGGCGGGGCTTTGCTAAAAATAATTGACGAGAACCGGGAGTGGATTGCCGATTCTTCGCTGGTTGTGCAAAATGGCGACACTCTGGCCAATTTCGATTTTTCTCCACTCTTTTCTAGTGAAGAAAGCACTTTGGCTGTTTCTGATAACAAAAGGTTTTTAGAAAAATACGGGCCACTGTGGTTGGATCAATTTCAAAACTGGGCCGGGATTGGTCGCAACACTCCTTCGGAGGGGTTGGTGCCGGCGCATTTTTTAGGAGTGCATAAGCTATCTTCTGCCGTCGTGAACGCTATTCCTAAATTTTGCGGTGAAGTTCGTTCGATTGATTTGTTTAATGGAATCTATCGCCCGCTTGTGGAGAGAGGATTTCCCTTTCGAGGGGTTAACTTTACCCTAGATGGTGATGGGAAAGATAGTTGGTTTGATATTACGAATAAACAGTTCCTGTTGGAAGCCCAACACTTTCTTTTGTCTAAGGCCAAGCTTCTTGGGTGGGATCAACTCCTAATGCGAAGATATCCCTCTATTCAAGAGTCAAGCGAAGGGTGCTGGGTCTTTAAGCCGGAGGGCGAGGTCTCAATGAATTTAGTTTCTCCGTGTGTTTATGTAAATTCTAGTAAAAAATCTAATGAATCCGGCGCTGTTGTGCTTGAGTCTGGTTCCTGTTGGATTCAGGAGAAACCGATTAAAAAGAGTGCTTCTGGCGGTGGTATCGCGTTGTATAATTCGATTGTTCTTTTGAAAAGAGAAGTCAATAATGCGATTCCACAGAGTGTTAGAGATGATGTCCTTTTGGCGTAAACAATTTTTTTTAAGGATTTTCACAATAATCTTTTTCGTTTTTTTGTTGAGCTCTATTTCTTTTTTGTCTATCCGAGTTTTGCCTGGAGACCCTGTGGAAATTCTTTTACCTCCAGAGGCGAGCGCTCAACAAAAGGCTGAGCTTCGCGAGGAGTTGCTTTTAGATCAGCCTCTTGTATTTCAATTTTTTCATTATTGGAAACAAGTCCTTGTAGGTGATTTTGGCCGATCTCTTTATTTTGATAGAGGTGTTATCCCACTTATCGCCGAGAGAACCGTTTTCAGTTTTATTCTCGCTTTGTCTTCTGTATTTCTTTCGGCAATTTTTAGTTTGTTGGGTCTTTTTTATGTTTGGGTAAAGCCCAAGAAGGAAGCTGTGCTTTGGTTGTATAGTTCTATTTTCCTAAGTCAGCCGGTCTTTTTTGTGGCGCCTGTTTTGGTTTATGTCTTTTCTCTAAAGTTGGGTGTGTTTCCAGTCTCTGGATATTACACGCCTTTTCATTTTATGCTTCCCGTAGTGACTTTAGTTTTGTTCCAAGTGTCTGTGCTCTTGAGGTCTCTTCTGCCTCAGTTAGAGAAACTGAGATCTTCCATGTTTATAGTTTCGGCATACGCACGTGGTCTTTCAAGACGAAGAGTCTTCTGGAGGCATTGTTTTAAAAACTTAATGGTTAGTTTTGTGGGTTTACTGAGTTACATGTTCACGGGCTTGGTTACGGGTGCAGTTATCGTAGAGGGTGTTTTTGATATTCCAGGCCTCGGCCTACTTTTCTTTGAAGCGGTGTCCTTGAGAGATTTTCCCCTTATAACAGGCTTGGTTTTAGTTGTAGGTTTGGTTTACGTTGCGGTTAACATTTTAGCGGACTCTCTTATACATGTAATTGATCCAAGGTCGCAGTCGTGAAGCTGCTTTTTGAAAAGAGTGCTTTTTATATTTTCCTGGCATTAGTCGGAATGAGTTTGCTTTCATTTTTTTGGACTCCGTTCACACAAGAATGGATAGAGCTTTCGTCTGAGTATGCACTCCCTTCAACTCTTCATTGGTTTGGACAGGGTGAAAATGGAATCGACGTGTTTTCTCATGTGATGATTGGGCTGAAAAATTCTTTTGTTTTGTCCATCAGTGTTAATTTTCTCAGCGCTACCATTGGAGCTGGGATTGGCATCGGCTCTGTCTTGCTTGGAAAATTTTGGGATGAGGTTTTATCTCGATTGGTAGATGTTTTTAATGCCTTTCCTTCTCTCATAATTTTTATGTGTGTTATGGCCTTTTGGGGCAATGGATTTCTACATTTGTTTTTTGCTCTTTCTGTAACAGGCTGGGCTAGTTACGCTCGAGTCTTGAGATCCTTGGCTCTTAGCACCACAAAAGAACCGTTTGTAGAAGCTGCGGTGGCTAGTGGAGCAAGTTCCTTTAGAGTTCTCTTTGCTCATATACTTCCACAGCTCTATCCCGTGTTTTTTGTTCAAATCTTTTTAGGGCTTCGGAGAGTTATTTTTGCTGAAGCTGCATTGAGCTTTTTGGGGTTGGGGCAAAGTCCCGAAACAGCCTCTTTGGGGCGCTTGATTGCTCAAGGAAAAGAAGCTTTGTTAGTTGCACCACATCTTCTTTTTATTCCCGGCGTTATTCTTTTTTTGTTGATGTTCTGCATTTTAGTGTTGGGTGACAAAGTTCAGCGCTTGTGGGTTGGCGCGTAAAAAGGGTAACTTAAAGCTTAGTCCTGGATTGAATTACAAGGAGTGGAACGTAATGGTGAATGATTTAGAGAAAAAAGTGGGCCAACTGTTGATGGTTGGTATACCCGACCCTCAGATTACTCAAAAAGACTTGAATCTTTTGAACCGCATCGGTGTTGGCGGAATCATACTTTTTCAAAAGAACTGTGAAAGTATCGAGCAGATATGTGAGCTTACAAATACCTTGCAAAAGAGAATTGCTCCAGAAGCTTACAAGGCTTTGCCTTGTTTTATTGGGATAGACCATGAAGGTGGCCGTGTTCAGCGAATCAAGGAGCCTTTTACGGTTTTTCCTCCAATGGCTGAATTGGGAAAATTGAACTCAGCTAAGTCTGCTTTTGAAGTCGGCTATGTGATGGGTAAAGAGTTGAGGGCTGTCGGTGTAAATTTGAATTTTAGTCCGGTGGTTGATGTTCCCTATGATATGAACACGGACGGATTGTGGGACAGAGCCTTTTCTACGGACCCTGAAGTGGTTGCAAATATGGGGTCAGCTGTTGTGCGTGGAATTCAAAAGGGCGGCTGCATTGGTGTGTTGAAGCACTTCCCTGGCCATGGATCGGTGAACCTGGATTCGCATATGGATTTACCTGTTTGTTCTAAACGTTTAGAGGAAATGTCCGAAAGGCATTGGCTTCCTTTTAGAAAGGGCCTTAGAGCTCGGGCCGAAGGAGTGATGACCGCTCATATCATAGTTGAAAGCATTGATTCAGAAAAACCGGCTACATTTTCGAGGAAAGTCATTCAAGATTATCTCAGAAAGGATCTTAGGCACTCTAAATTAATTTTCAGTGACGACCTTGAGATGGGTGCAGTGAAAAAGCGCTATGAACTTCAAGAGGCGGCTTTTTTAGCCGTTCAAGCAGGGTGTGATGTTGTTTTACTTTGTCACGATTATGCTCAAGTTGAAGAGGTTTGGCGTCATTTGGTGAAAGCTTTTGAAGGTGGAGTGCTGTCTGAGGCGAGGTTAGACGAAACTTTAAAGCGAATTGAGGCAACTAAAGAGAAGTTTCTACTGCCGATGAAGTATGTGGATGTGGAATTGGCGAAGGCAATAGTGGGAGCTCCAAGCTTTAGAGAGGTGGCTCGTTCTATTCGAGAGGGTCAAGCTGTGGAATCCGGACCCTCTACTCAGGTTGGTTGACACGACCATCAATCGCGTCAAAACTAAAGATAAATAGTTTAGGGTGGAAGTTAATATGAGCTCGGGACAAAAAGACCAATTTATGAAAAAGGCGTTGAGCTGGCAGATAGCTGCAGTCATTGGGCAAGAAGACGCTCGCGCTCTACAGTGGGCCCTAAAAAATGCACTCAGTTCCAGTGAAAACGTTGAAGTAACCTGTGTGACTTTGTCTGATCTAAAATCTTCGAAAGACGAATACGACGCTTTTTTAGTTGTTTTAGATTTGGGACAGCCCACTCCTGTTGAGCACCTTAAGGCTCTAGAGGGTCGAGTTGGATTGTGTGCGATGGTGCAACCTACCCCAGCCCAACTGTTGGCAATCGCAGGCCTTCCAAATTGGAGAGGCATTCAGTGGGAACAGGGAGATCATTCACAATTGGCAAATGATTTGATCGACACGATTACTCTGATGAAAGAACAAATCCAAAAGTCGATTTTGTTAGAAAGTGTTGATAACTGGGTTTCAAAAAAGATCAAAATTCCTGCGCGTCTTTCAATCGCAAATCCACCAGACACTCTTCAGGGGCCAGATTCAATTGCAATGGTGATTGGTAAAGGTTCCGTTTCAGTTGGTGCTGCTGAATCGAATTCGAGCTTGCGGCTTCCTATTAAAGGGAAACAACAGTTTTTTGAAGTCTATAGCTTACAGAGCCGCTGGATGTGGCGAAAAATTACTCATGGTGGAAATGTATCTGTAAGTGGCCCTGAGCATGAGCGCCCTTTAGAGGCGGGGGATGTTTTTGAGGTTGAGGGTTTTACCTTGTCGGTAAAGGCTAGTCGCTCTGTAGAAGAGCTTTTAGGGATTCTGCATCAAGCAGGTTTAAGGTCTGACGATGGAGTCAAGAGCATAGAGGCTGAGTTGAACAGTGTAGACGCTCTTTTAAAAGAGTTTATGCTTTCGGCTATGTCAGGAGAATTAAGAATAGCTGGTCCTACTAGGAAAGCTTCTATTTTTTTAGAAGGAGGTCGCATTCAACAGGTGCTTTGTGGCTCTGTTTATGGCTTGAAAGCTTTGTTGCGAATTTTTTCATGGCAGGATTTTCGATGGACTTTTAATTTGCATAGTCAGGTTGAGTTAAACTTACCATCTATGGACCTAAGTTATTTAGAGCTTAAGAACCTATTCTCCCAATGGTCAGGGCGCTGGAAAAGAGTTGGCGATCTGATGCCCTCTAACAATGTGAGGCTTAAGGTGCGAGCAGATTCATTTTTAACTAGAAAGACCTGGAGCAAGCAAGAGTATATTGTTGTTGCTTCGGTGTGTGAGTTTGAGAACATTTCAGAAATACTTAATAACTGTCCTTTGTGGGATGTCGAAATTTTAGAGACTTTGGTTGGCTTGAGACAAGAAAAGCTTTTGTCGGTTAGTTAGGGGTGCATTTATGTCTATGTTAGCTCGGTATAAGAAAAATGATAAATCTTTCATGGAACTAGTAAAGCTCATAGAAGGATCGTCTTCTGCAAAAAAGGAATCCTTGATGAAAATGGTCCAAGAGGAAGATGCGGAATTTGCGGCGAAGGTCCATGCTCACATCCTTGATTACGATGTGATCAAGGGTTTTGAGGATGGCGTTATTGCAGAAATTGTAGCCTCGACTTCTCCTAAAATACTGGCCGCTATTTTGGTGGGTGAAGAAGATGAAGGCTTTAAGAAAGTTATTGAGCGCTCGTTAGGAAGTCTTTTCGCCGAAGTGAAGTCTGAAAAGGAAGTGTTTGAAAATGGGGTAGTTCCTGAGGCAAAGCTCGCCTCGTGTAGGTTGAAGTTAGTTTCTGAAGCCCGAAAGCTCGGAGAAGGGGGAGCGATTAAACTTCCCGTTAAAGACTATGTTAAACAGACGGCTTCTGACTCAAGCTCGGCATCTGTCGCCGGCACCAGTGGAACAGGGACTTCTTTTGCCTCGGCTGGTGATGCCATTGAAGCAGACGGGTGCCCTAGCATTGTTAATTTTGGGCTCACTAAGCCACCAGGTGGATTGTCGGGGGAGAGGTTCGAAGAGTTTATAAAGAAAAACCTTGGAAGCTAAAAAGAAACTCCAAGTAATAAGTCGTAGCTCCAGCTATCGAAAGTAGTTTGTCCGGAGGGGGCCTTTGCCCTGTTGCTGAGCCCAAGATTGAATCGTGTCTCTAGGTTGATGAAGCCAAGACCCGTGTCGAACTTAGCTCCAATGGTGCCCGCTGCCCCAAGCTCCCATGTGTATAATCGAAGTGAGGCATAGTTATAGTCTTTGTCTTGAATGACGTCACCGCCCTTTATTCTAACGGGACCCAGTCCATGTTTAAAATACCCGCCCAAACCAAAATAGACAGACTCAAATTCATAACGTAGGAGAACCGGGATTTCTAAATTGTTTAAGACGTATACAATTTCTTGGGTTCCAATTGTGCTAGGCACAGAGCTTCTTCTTGAATAAAACAAATCTACCTCATAGCCGAGGCCCGGCTCGCTGCTCTGCCAAAAGAGCCCAAAGAGATACCCAATGCCCATACTTTGCTCACCAAAGCGCTGCCCCATTGAATCAGCAATTCTGTGTTGAGTGACTGTGGCTCCCCCTTTGATGCCCATATCGTAGGCAAGAGCTGATCTGCTAGCCATTATTAGAGTCATTAGGCTGAGGGCGCTATATAATACAGAGAGCTTCATCACCCCTACTATTATGGTGGGGGCGTCTTTTAATGGAAAGGTCTATTTTTTGATGTTATGTGCCAATACAGTGAAAATAAACTTTCTTCCTTCAGAATGGTCTCCGCATCAGGGTTGTTTTTTAGCTTGGCCTTACATTGAGGAATGGGGTCAATATATTGACGGAGCTCAAGAAGAACTCACTGAGCTGGTTCGAAATATTGCAGGCAGTAAAGAAACCCCCAATGAGAAAGTCTATCTGCTTTGCGCTGTTCCTGAAGAGAAACGATTGCTCGAAAATGAGTTTAGAGACGATAGCAACGTTCAGATAGTTTCTGAGGAATATGGCGATATATGGCTTCGAGACACTGCTCCTGTTTTTGGTTTCAACGACAAGGGCCTTATAGCGGGTGTCTTTAAGTTTAATGGATGGGGAAAGAAATACTTTTTCGATGAAGACATTGGTTTGTCCTCAAGGCTCGCCAAGTTTCTTGGCGCAGAGCCCACTTTGACGGACTTTGTTTGCGAAGGTGGCGCTCTTGAGCATAACGGCGCTGGGGTTTTTGTGACGACTCGTTCTTGCTTGTTGAACAAGAATCGAAATCCAGGAATGAGTGAGGAGCAGGTCGAAGCTGCGCTCCGGGCACTTTTTCCGGTTGAAAAATTGATTTGGCTAGAAGAGGGGTTAGAGGGAGACCACACCGATGGTCATGTGGATACACTCTTTAGGTTTGTTTCTGAAAATGTCTGTTTGATTGCGAATGCTAGAACGGCCCCTTTGAGAAACCAAAAAGCCTTAGGCGATATCGAAAAGACAATTAGAGAAAAACTACCCGAAGTAAAAATTGATATGCTTCCCGCGGTTGCAGACATATTTTCGACAGAAGGAGAACTCTTAGCTGCGAGTTACTTGAATTTCTATATTTCTAATAACAGGGTTATTGTCCCTCAGTATGATTTGCCGACGGATGAGATTGCGTTGAAGAAAGTTGAAGAGTTCTTTCCGGGGCGTGAAGTTGTGGGCCTTTCCTCAAAGGCTATTATTAGTGGCGGAGGTTCTTTTCATTGCATCACTCAGCAGATACCTACGCGGGAGACTACGAAATGAAAATTGCAGGAATTCAGTGTGCTTTTAGCGACAATGAAGTTGAGAATCTAAATAACTTAGAGGTTTATGTGCGCGAAGCCGCTGCTCTTGGTGCACGCGTGGTGTTGGCTCCTGAACTGTTTCAGGGATATTACTTTTGTCAGCACGTTAACAAAGAAAACTTTTCTAGAGCCAAATCTGTAGAGGAAAGTGAATCTATCAAACGATTTTTAGATTTAAGTAAAGAGTTGAAGCTTTTTCTTCCGGTTTCATTTTTTGAGAAGAGCCCTCAAGGTTATTTTAATTCACTGGCAGTGATTGATTCTGGAAAGTTGATTGATGTTTATCGTAAGAGCCATATTCCAGAGGGAAGCGGCTATGAAGAGCGAGAGTATTTCAAAGAAGGCGACACTGGTTTTAAGGTTTATGAAGTGGATGGTGTTCAGGTTGGAATTGGAATTTGCTGGGACCAGTGGTTTCCCGAGTTAGCCCGATGCTTACGTTTAAAAGGCGCTCATGTGATTTTGTATCCTACCGCTATTGGTTCTGAGCCTGCAGATGGCTCTATGGACACTTCTGAAATGTGGCGAAAAGTCATGTTAGGTCACAGTGTTGCCAATTCTGTAGGAGTAGTGGCTTCTAATAGAATCGGCAAAGAGGATGAAATCACGTTCTATGGAACAAGCTTTATAGCCAATCAAAAGGGCGAGGTGCTTGTTGAAAAGAGTCGCACTCAAGAGGGTGTTTTTTGTGTCGACTTAGACGTAGAGGCAATCAAAAGGCATCAAAAGAATTGGCCTTTCTTAAAGCACCGTCGTCCTGAGCTTTATGGTGACTTAGTTAAAGCGAGGGAGTAGTTTTGTGCGCGTCATTGAAGGTGACGCCTTTCTGACTCTTTTTTGAATTTCTTCCAATGATATTCTTTATATATGAAAAAGTTAGCAATCCTTTTAGTGTCTTATGTAGTTTTCTTAATTGCTCTACTTTTAGTTCCGTCGTCGGGTGCTCAAGGATTACTTTTGGTGGCCGATGACATCAGTCAGATGCGAGTGAGTAACTCTCTGAAGGAACAAATGCCGAAGTTGCATGCCGCCTTAGAGGCTGCTGGACTTTCAAACGCAGAACAAATTGCCTCTCAAGTGCCGAGTGCAAAGCTTTACAAAAAAATGTTCATGCTTAATGGAAAACAGAATCTTGTAATTTTTAGGGAAGTGAATGGAGACTATTTAAATCTTCGAATTGGATCCCGTCACTTTAAGGCACCATTGGAGTTGTTCGGCTTGGGATCAAGAGAGGAGCTTATAGTTCAACGTAGAATGGCACTTGGCCTAAAAGCCAGCAACGGCTTCTTTTCACGGTCTGTCGTTGGAGAGCAAGCTGCTCGATAGAGGGAGCCTCCACATCTTTTGCAACTAGTTAGGTGCGCCACACTAGTCTTTGCCTGAGAGCATCTTCGACTATAACTTCACCTCTGGTGAAAACTTAGAACGAGCTATTGGTTTTTACCTCTACTTCTTGCCTTTGTAGCTTTTCAGAAAAAAGCTTTATTGAAAAACGTGCAATCTTTGTTTGACGATGCTCAAGAAAGTATTCTTAATAAGTCGGACTTAGAATGTGTTACTGAAAGATTTAAAATCGCTCGCTCGACTTTGAGTTGACAAAAATGGTGGTCGTGGCTCTAATCTACTCGAAAATCAAAAAAACCCTTTCGGAGGGTTTGGTAAATCTGAAATTTGGTAGTCGTTCACGGATTCGAACCGTGGGCCCCCTCCTTGTAAGGGAGGTGCTCTAACCAACTGAGCTAAACGACTATGTTGTTCCAGCAAGAGAGCGCTACCATAGGCAGGAAAGTCTTTTTTATCAAGTCCCTGTTGGGAGGAGTTAAGCATTTTAGTGGCGCTTCCTTTTGGAGGGGCTCTATTACAAGTCTTTGAATTTCTTCAGCCTTACTGGCCGTAACTTTGTTCTGTGGGGCGTTGAGCATTCTTAGCGAGCAGCCCGAACTTCTGTAGGCGGCGCTATTGTTCTGATATCTCAGGCATTTCGCCGTTGAGAAAAGGGGAAGGAAAGGCTACCCAAGACACATGAGTAATGCACTTGGCCCAGTGGGGAAATTCATTGAACACAATTACCGACACTTTAATGCTGCTGCCTTAAAAGACGCAGCTCAAGGTTATAACAAGCACCTTGATAATGGTGGAAAAATGTTTGTTACCCTGGCTGGCGCAATGAGCACGGCGGAACTGGGTTTAACTTTGGCCGAGATGATTCGCCAAGACAAGATTCAAGCGATTTGTTGCACGGGGGCTAATCTAGAAGAAGATTTGTTCAATCTGGTTGCACACAACCATTACAAAAGAATTCCAAATTACCGCGATTTAACGCCAGCCGACGAAATGAAGCTTCTTGAAGAGCACATGAATCGTGTAACTGACACGTGCATCCCCGAAGAAGAAGCTATGAGGAAAGTTGAAAAAGTAGTGTTTGAAGCTTGGTCAAAAGCAGACCGCGAAAACACTCCAAAATTTGCACATGAGTTTCTTTTTGAAATTATTCGCAGCAAGGCCTTAGAGTCTGAGTATCAGATTGACCCTAAAAACAGTTGGCTAGTAGCTGCTGCTGAAAAGAATCTTCCAATGTTTGTTCCTGGTTGGGAAGATTCCACTCTAGGCAATTTTTTCACCTCTCACGTGATTGAAAAACGAATCAAAAACGTAAACACTTTCCGTAATGGCATCGATCTTATGATGAGTTTGGTTGAGTGGTATAAAGAAAACTCTAGCAAAGCTTCTGTTGGCTTTTTTCAAATTGGCGGAGGCATAGCAGGCGACTTCCCGATTTGTTCGGTTCCACTAATCAACCAGGACCTTGGTTTGGGAGTTCCTTTGTGGGGATATTTTTGCCAAATCAGTGATTCGACCACGAGTTATGGTTCTTATTCTGGAGCTGTGCCAAATGAAAAGATCACTTGGGGTAAGCTTGATGTGAAAACTCCAAAGTTTATTGTTGAGTCCGATGCGACCATCGTGGCTCCCTTGATCTTTTCCTACATCTTAGGACATTAGAAGCCCTAAGAGTTGTCCACATAGCTATCCACAATGAATAACTTTACTTGAACGCAATCTATTCATTTATTATAAGTTGCTCGGTGACATCGTATCCCTTGTAGCGTCCGGATTCAGGGTCTTCTCTGACAACAAATGCTTGAATATCTTCTAAATTAAATTTACTAGGTTTAGTCGCCGTAACTTCAATGTTTATTTCAGTTTGAGAAGCGGCAAGTTTTTGGGAGATCTCTTCAGATATAACTACTGCACTTAGCGACTCTTTACCCCACATGTGATGACCAAGACGATTGAATTTTGAATCGGACCCTCCACTACTAAAAACTAGATTAGATCCGATAGGTTTAGCCTGAATGCTTAGCTTTCCAGCTAGTAGCTCGCCTTTTACAAAAACGTATAACAACGCAGAAGCTTTTTGAGCAAGTTTTCCTTCGCGCATGAGTTCGTTATCGCTGGTTTTGAGCATCCAAAGGTCTTCTAGCTCTTCAAAAAGAATTCTATCTCTAGAGTCGGGGAATTTGGGGCCAGTAGTTGAGGCAATATTGTAAGAAACTCGCCGAGGGTAAGAAGCTTCTCTTTGTCGACCTAGTAATTGTTCAGAAAAAGCGCCTAGCAAGGGAGCTTCAAACAAGAATCCAGGTTTTGCTGAATTTGAAAAAATATTGTTTTGAGCTACGTTAAAAAGCAGAGGCTGCTTGGAGTTAGTAATTTTAGAGTCTTTAAAAAAGTGGAGTTCAGCTTGATGTTGTGAATCTAATAACTCGCCCTCTCGGGTAAAGCTAAGCTCTAGAACTTTTTCGACATCTAATGTTCTACCCCAACTTCCATTTTGGGAGTTAGTAGCTTGTTTCGATGTTTTTGAATCTTCGTCTGAGTAATACGCTGTATAGGATATTATTGTTCTATCATTCTTCTCTTCAATAATGTGTCTTAGGTCAAGTAATACATCGGTCTTCATTTGATTGTAGTTATTGTTTCTGACGACGATTCTTGGGCTCCATTGTCTGGCTACCTGTTCCCAGTCTACATCTTTTGTTTTCTTTAACTCATCTGTTTCAAATGTAAGTTCCCAATTGATGCTTTTTAATTTACAAAGCCTGTTTTCCCACTCGGCAATTCGGAGCTCCAGAGATAGCTCTTGTCCTTGTGTAACTTTTCCTATTGTTAAAACTTGTGTGTGGCTTCCATCTATAAGATGAGTGCGTATCCATTCGCGAGGAGCTTTAACGACATGTGCTGTTATGAAATTAGGAGCAGATGTAGAAACAGAGGCTGAACAATCAATTTCAGAATGAAGATTTAGAAATGCATAACCATCTATATCGGCGAATCCGCTTAGCTCAAGCGAGGTTGGCCGCATAGAGCTAGCTTCTCCAGAGAGGGCGAAGAGAATTCCAAGGATAAGGACGAGGTTGTTAGTCATTGGTGGCTTTTAATAGCATTTAACGCATTAAGTCAAATAAGATTGTGCGAGGACTAGGCCTATCTGTTTGATATTTATCATGTTTTAGGGAATTCGCATGATTAAAGTATCAAACTCTAATGTCTGCCTGCACTCCGAGGTGTTTGGTAGGCTTGCTGGGCCTGACCAAGTTCTGTGATGAGGGGATCGTCGTCTCCTAAAACAAGTGCCATTCTTAAGACTTGATCGACATGTGAAACCGGGATGACTTCAATTTGATCAAGGATTTCTTTGGGCACATCGTAAAGATCTTTGGCGTTGTCCATAGGGATAACCACTGTGCGAATGCCAGCTCTGTGAGCCGCTAGCAGTTTTTCTTTCAATCCACCAATTTCTAAGACGTGACCACGAAGAGTAATTTCTCCGGTCATGGCCAAATCCTTTCGAACAGGTTTCTCTGTTAGGGCAGAGGTGAGCGCTGTAGCAATGGTAATCCCCGCACTTGGGCCGTCTTTTGGAGTGGCTCCTTCTGGAACGTGAATGTGGATATCAATTCTTTGATAGAAGTCTCGTGGAAGTCCAAGTCGTTCTGCTCTTGAGCGAACATAGCTATAGGCTGCTTGTGCTGATTCTTGCATTACATCGCCAAGCTTTCCGGTGATGGTTATCTTGCCTTTGCCGGGAAGAATAGAAACTTCAATGGCTAGAGTGTCGCCACCAACGGAAGTCCAGGCAAGGCCTGTGGCCGTTCCGATGTTGTCGATTTTTTCGACCATTCCGTATTTGTATCTTCTGGGCCCAAGAAATTCTAAAAGATGATTCTTGGTAACCTTGATGGTAGATTTCTTTTCGCCAGATTCCAAGTATTTCTTCGCAATCTTACGAGCGATTTTAGAGATTTCTCTTTCAAGGTTTCTTACGCCGGCCTCTCTTGTGTAGTGATGAAGAAGTTCCACGATGGCCCCATCTTCAATGCTGGCGTTAATTTTATCGAGCGCATGGTTTTCCCAAGCTTTTGGAATAAGGTGCCGTTTTGCAATTTGCAGCTTTTCAATTTCGGTGTAGCTGGAGAGTTCTATTAATTCCATTCTGTCCAAAAGCGGTTGTGGAATTCCCGAAAGAGAGTTTGCCGTTGCAATGAAGATGACCTTCGAAAGATCGAAGTCTACTTCTAAGTAGTGGTCGGCGAAGGTGTGGTTTTGTGCTGGATCCAAGACCTCGAGCATGGCCGAAGCAGGGTCGCCTCTAAAATCAGATCCCATTTTATCAATTTCATCCAATAGGAATAGAGGGTTTCTAGAGTCTGCTTTTTTAACCGATTGAATGATTTTCCCTGGCATAGCCCCAATGTAGGTTCTTCTGTGACCTCTAACCTCTGATTCATCGCGAACTCCGCCTAGGGAAATTCGAACAAACTTTCTTTCAATTGCTTTTGCAATTGATCCAGCCAGCGAGGTTTTACCCACACCAGGAGGCCCTACAAAACATAGAATGGGGGCTTTCATGTCGGGGTTTAGTTGGCGAACTGAGATGAACTCTAAAATACGTTCTTTAATTTTATCTAGGCCATAGTGGTCCTCTTCAAGCACTTCTTTTGCGTGATCAAGATCAAGGTTATCAGTGGTTTCCTTTTTCCAAGGAAGCTCCACTAACCAATCTAGATACAGGCGGATGACTGTAGCTTCTGAACTCATAGGGCTCATCATTTTGAGTTTTTTGAGTTCAGATAGGCCCTTTTCTTTGGCTTCATTGCTTAAGTTGTTCTCGCGAAGTTTTTGTTCAATCTCTGCAATTTCTGCCTTGAATTCATCGCGCTCGCCTAGTTCTTTTTGTATGGCAGCCATCTGCTCGTTTAAGTAGTATTCCTTTTGACCGCGCTCCATTTGCTTTCGAACGCGACTACGAATTCTTTTTTCCACACGCAATATTTCAATTTCAGACTCAAGAATGGAAAGTAGTTTTTCCATTCTTTTAAGAGTGTCTTCAAGCTCTAGAAGGGATTGCTTGTCTTCTAGTCTTAAGCTCAAGTGCGATACTATCGAGTCGACTAGCCGAGGAGACTCTTCAATGTTTTGCATGCTCATCAAAAGCTCTGGTGGAATTTGTTTGTTGAGCTTTACATAGGCTTCAAAGCTTTGCTTGAGCGAGCGCATAAGTGCTTGCGACTGAAGTGGAGCAGGCTCTTTGTCTTCAATTACTTCTATAGTTGCAGTAAAGTATTCGTCGACTTCTTCAATTTTTTTAACTTTTGCGCGTTGCTGTCCTTCTACAAGAACCTTAAGGGTTCCGTCTGGAAGTTTTACTAATTGAACTACGCTGGCAATGGTTCCGGTCATGTAGATGTCTTTTGCGGTAGGTTCGTTAAGGTCGCTGTTTTTTTGTGCGCATAAAAGGATGTCTAGTTTTCCCTGCATGGCGGCTTCAAGGGCATTCACTGAGCGCTCTCTTCCAACAAAGAAGGGCACAACCATGTGTGGAAAAATAACAATATCTCTAAGGGGCAATAAGGGCAGCGTGTTTGCCTTTGTTTTTTTCTTAGAGACTTTTGTGGTCTTGCGTTTAGTTACCTTCTTTTTTGCAGCCATAGTTCATTGTCTCCTATTATGAGACAACGAACAATGCCAAAAAGGTGAGGGCTCGAATTTGAACTAAGCGATTTCTTTTTCAGCGGAGCTCACAATAACCTTAGGTTTGACCCCGTCGGTGATGACCTCTTTTGTAACAATACAATCGGTGACGTTTTTCATTGATGGAATTTCAAACATTACGTCGAGCATTGCGTTTTCTATGATCGATCTAAGTCCACGAGCACCTGTTTTCTTCTTGATGGCTTCTTGAGCAATTGCTCTGAGAGCATCAATTTCGAATTTCAATTTGACGCCTTCGTATTCCATAAGTTTTTCAAATTGTCTGGTGATAGCATTTTTAGGTTCCGTTAGGATCTTAATTAAGCCTTCCTCGTCGAGTTCACCGAGAGTTGCCAAAACTGGTAAGCGTCCCAAGAGCTCAGGGATCATACCAAATTTTACAAGATCTTCTGTTTGAGCCTTACGAAGCAAGGTTGCCATGTCTTCAGGCGCCTTTGTTCTCTTGGCGCCAAGACCAAGAGCTTTTTGATGCATTCTAGAGGTAACTGCTTTTTCGAGTCCAACAAAAGCTCCGCCAACAATGAAAAGTATGTTGGAAGTGTCCACTTGAATGAATTCCTGTTGAGGGTGCTTTCTTCCGCCCTTAGGAGGAATGTTAGCTTTTGTTCCTTCAATTATTTTCAATAAGGCTTGTTGCACGCCTTCACCACTCACGTCACGAGTGATGGAAGGGTTTTCAGATTTACGAGCAATTTTATCTATTTCATCGATGTAAACAATTCCGCGCTGGGCTTTTTCAACATCCCAGTCGGCCGCTTGTAATAGATTTAAAATTATATTCTCTACGTCTTCACCCACATAGCCGGCTTCCGTAAGAGAGGTGGCATCTGCAATGGTGAAAGGCACTTTCAGAACTTTTGCTAGCGTCTGAGCTAGTAGTGTTTTTCCCGAACCAGTTGGTCCAATCAAAATAATGTTTGATTTAGTCAATTCAACATCGTTTTGAGCAGAGATAGGTGTGTTGATTCTTTTGTAGTGATTGTGAACAGCAACAGAGAGAACTCTTTTAGCAAGGTCCTGTCCAATGATGTATTGGTCGAGGTGAGTTTTAATTTCGTGAGGCTTGGGGACTTTGGCAGATTCGGTAGTGGTGTCACGAGAGTTTTCCTCAAGTATGATTTCGTTACAAAGCGCAACGCACTCATCACAAATATAAACCGACGGTCCAGCGATTAGTTTTTTAACCTCTCTCTGGCTTTTCCCACAAAAGGAGCAAACAAGCTCTTTCACATTCTCCCCCTAACTTTCCTATTCCTCTTTATGCCTTTTAACCACATGATCAATTATACCGTATTCTAGAGCTTCTTGTGGCGACATGAAATTATCTCGGTCAGTGTCTTTTTCAATTTCTTCTACCGTGCGACCTGTGTGGTGGTGGTAGATTTCATTGAGTTTTTTCTTTGTCTTAATAAATTCATTAGCATGTCGCTCGATGTCAGAAACTTGACCCTGCACGCCACCTAAAGGTTGGTGAATCATTATTCTTGAATTTGGTAGCGCATAGCGTTTTCCTTTGGTCCCACCGCATAAAAGAAGTGAGCCCATACTGGCAGCTAATCCAGTGCAGTAAGTGGAAACATCACAGCTAACGTATTGCATAAGATCATAAATACCGAGTCCAGCGGTAACGCTACCGCCCGGGCTGTTGATATACATGAAAATATCTTTTTCTGGATCTTCAGACTCTAAGAACAAAAGCTGGGCAATGATGGCATTAGCGACCATGTCATTGACGCCTGTTCCTAGAAAAATAATGCGGTCTTTTAAAAGACGTGAATAAATATCATAAACACGTTCACCCTTAGGGGTGTTCTCAATCACATAGGGGATGTTCGCAACTGGACCAAAGGTCATCTGTGGGTCGTAACTAAATGGATCGTATTTGCTCATGTTTTCTACTCAACTGCCTTTCTTGCCAACGTTTCAAGAGTCTTTAGCTCTGTGAGCTGCTTTACTAGACTCGGTAGCACTCCTCGGTCGGCGATTTCGTCGAAGACCTCTTGAGGCTGCCGACCAGTTTGCTGGGCGACCCTTACTATTTCATTTCGGACTTCATCTTCACTAGCTTGAATGTTTTCTTTCTCAGCGATAGCGCCAAGCAGCATAGAGGCTTTTACTTGTCTTTCCGAGCGCTTGTGCATGTCTTCTTGCCACTCTTTGAGTTTTTCCTCGATTTGTTCTTGTTTCATGCCCATTCCAGACAAGTTTTCAGCGGCTTCTGAGGCCAAATATTGGATTTGGTTGTTGAGTAGAGTTTCCGAGATCTCAACAGGGTTTTCTTTAATAAGGAATTCAACAAAGTCCTCTTTTACCTTGTTCACTTGTTGAGATTTTTTTTCAGAATCAAGGTCGATTTTAATGCGGTTCTTCAACGCTTCAAGGGTTTCAAAGGGGCCTACTTTTTTTGCTAATTCTTCGTTTAGCTCAGGCAACTTCTTCTCCATGATGGAGGTCACAGTCATTTCATAATCAATTGTTTTTCCCTTAAAGACAGAAGAGTCTTCTGGGTATTTGATTGTGATAGATTTCTTTTCGTTTTTCTTGAGTCCTTTTAAGGCTTCGTCAAACTCTTTGCCTAATAAGGCTCTTCCAATTTCAAAAATGCTTTCTTTTCCAGAGGCTTCTTTTAATTCTTTTCCTGCTTCTGAGGCACTATGGGTTACGCGTGCAACACTGCCATCAGAGACAGTTGCACCTTCGTCGCACTCAGAGAAACTAGCCATACGATCTCGAATATGATCGAGTGCTTTAGTGACTTCTTCCTCTGTCACAACAACATCTTCTTTTTGTGCCTTGAAACTACTGTAGTCTTTTAACTCTACAGGAGGCATATTTTCAAAACTTGCTGTGAATGCAAAAGTTCCATCAACCTTTGGGGGATTGAAGTCGATTTTAGGCATGGCCACAGGTTTGAGGGCAGCTTCTTTTAGAGCCAAGCTTAAAAATCGCTGAACCAAAGCTTTGGAAACTTCATTGGTGGCCGTGTCGGCATAGTTTTGTTGAATCATATTCAACGGAACTTTGCCTTTTCTGAACCCTTTTATTTCAACTTGCTTTTGAATTTCTTTATAAGTTCGCTCGTATTCCTGCTTGACTGATTCGGCAGGAATCTCGACTGAAAGTTTTTTAAAATGTCCGTTTAAATTTTCTACTTCATGCTTCATTGGGTTCCTGGTTATGGTTCCGTTTGGCCCATAAATCAAGGAAAACACTCAGCGTGATAAGAAGCAAAGAAAACCATTGGGAAAGACTCAATGGTCCCATGAAACCTCGGATGTCGTCTCCACGGCTAAACTCGACTAAAAATCGCAAACTTCCGTAGCAGAATAGGTAGATAAGCCATGCTGGACGCTTGGGGGAGGATCTGCGATTGGCTTGCCGGCAGAGGAAAAATACAATAAAAAGGCCAATTATTTCATATGCTTGGCTTGGGTGGTGAAGTAGTCCCCATCCTGGTTCGCCCTGCTTGACCGGTATTTTGACGCCCCACGGCAGGGGGCAGCTTTTACCATGGCAGCAGCCGTTCAAAAAACATCCGAAGCGTCCAATGGCTTGGGATAGCGCAAGGGCGGGGGCAAAGGCGTTAAAAAGACGCGATTTTTCGATCCAGGTTCTCGGAGGAATCAACAGTAAAAAGAGTGTCGCCCCTATGAAGCCTCCATAAAAGGCAAGACCTCCTCGTGTGAGCAAAGACCAAAATGGGAGGTTTTGCTGGGTATAAAGATAAGCACCAAGGGCGTAGTAAACTCTAGCTCCAATGAGCGAAAAAACAAAAATCGGGATAAATAAACGATGAATCTTCTCTTGCCCAAGGCCTAAGGAAAGAGCTTCTTTTTTGGTGGTCCAAAGGCCAACGACGAAGGCCAAAGAAAAAAAGAAGGTATAGGAATAAAGCTTGAGTCCGCCAATTTCAAACAGGACTGGATGCAAGGTTATTGGCTCTTTTCTTTAGGTTCTGCGTATTTATCCTGAAGAAAAAACATTTCAATAGTTACTAGCACCAGGGCAGTAGAAACGGCTGCATCGGCCAAGTTGAAGACGGGCCAATGACAGGTGTTAGCCCCTTGAGAATAGAATAAAGGAATGCATTTCCCAGAGGCGCTTGGGTAGAACCAATCGACAAAGTCGACGACATATCCAAAACGAAGGCGATCGATGATGTTCCCCATGGCGCCACCAAGAATGAGGCCGACCGTTATAGGGCGGAAGATTTCGTTGTCTTTAAAGTGTTTAACATAGGCCCACCAGACAAACCCTAAAACCACGAAAGGCAAAATAAACAGAACGGTCTTTGCAAGTATTTCGGGAAGCCAGGGAGGCGGAGGGTTTAGGATGCCAAAGACAATCCCATGATTATGGACGAGGGTCCATTTCCACCAGCTTAAGAAGTCCATAGTTTGACCAACCACTTGCAAGTGGTTGAGGGCAATTTGTTTTGTCCATTGATCTAAAACAACAATGACTGCGGCCAAGCAGGTAATGATGGTGTAAATTTTTCTCACTACTTAGTTATAGGGCAGCAATGAGTTGCGTTCTAGCTGTGGGGCTATAAAAATCCTCGGATTCTTCTGCTGTGTCGAGGTATTTTTACGCAGTCCTTTGGGAGCTGTGATATAAAAAGGGAATCATGTCACAAGGTGAAAAACGCTTTCCAGAATTTGGATCTGATTATTCTTTTTCGGCCCTAGAAGAGAAAGTGTTGGCTTTTTGGAAGGCTAATAAGAGCTTTGAAACCTTGCTAGAAAGCCCTGATCACAAAAAGGAATTCTATTTTTATGACGGGCCTCCTTTTGCTACAGGACTTCCACACTACGGTCATTTATTGGCCGGAACCATAAAAGACATTGTTCCTCGTTACTGGAGCCAGCGTGGCTACCGTGTGGCTCGGCGTTTTGGTTGGGATTGTCATGGCCTTCCTATTGAGTTTGAAATTGAAAAGCGAGAAGGGCTATCCGGTTCTCTGGCTATTCAGGAGTATGGTGTTGCAAAGTTTTGTGAAGAATGTCGTGGGGCTGTCTTGCGCTACACGGATGATTGGCAAAAGTTTGTTGAGCGTATGGGTCGTTGGATAGATATGGACAACGACTATAAGACTATGGACCTTTCCTTTATGGAGAGTGTTTGGTGGGTATTTAAAGAGCTTTATGACCGAGGTTTGATTTATCAAGGAAAGAAAGTGGTTCCTTATTCGTGGAGACTAACAGCGCCGCTTTCAAACTTTGAAGCGTCTCAAAACTATAAGAGCGTTCAAGATCCCGCCATTACGGTGCTACTTCCTTTAGTAGAGGGAAATCCACTAGGTGCTGGCGTTGCTCTTGCTATTTGGACAACCACACCTTGGACACTTCCTTCAAACTTGGCTGTGGCCATTCAAAGTAGTCCAAAGAAATTGACCTATTCTTTGTATGCATTGAAGGAAAAAATTGGAAATATAGAATCGGTTGTTCTAGCTGATTCGGAGGCCTCTAAAAACGGTTTTGAAGAAGAGCAAAAGTTAAGAGCCGTTTCTGCTTCTGATTTGTTAGGGCTTCACTACAAGCCTTTGTTTTCTGTCTTTGACGACCAAATTCGCAAAGATCAAAAGGCCTTTAGAATTCTTGATGGTAGTCGCTTTGTTGTAGAAGGAACGGGAACAGGCTTGGTTCATTGTGCTCCGGCCTTTGGTGAAGACGATTTCTATGTCTGCCAGGATAATGGCATTGAAGTGGCAGACCCTACCGACATGGAAGCTAAATTTACCGAGGAGATAAAAAACGATTCTCGTTTGACCTCTATTTCAGGGGTTTTCGTTAAAGATGCAGATAAGGAAGTTATTGCTCAACTTAAAAAAGCTGGACAGTTATTTAAACAAGAAACACTTCAGCATAACTACCCTTTTTGCGAACGCTCCGACACTCCTCTTATTTATAAAGCCATTGGGAGTTGGTTTGTTAAGGTTGAAGATCTGAAAGATAAAATGATTGCTAACAATCAGGACATCCACTGGGTTCCAGCTCACATTAAAGATGGTCGTTTTGGTAAATGGCTTGAGAATGCGCGTGATTGGTGCATTTCTAGAAACCGTTTTTGGGGCACGCCCATCCCCGTTTGGATTTGCGAAAGTTGTTCTGAGTTGGAGGTTATTGGCGCGGTTAAGGATCTAGAGGGTCATCTCGGAAAACCTGTTGAGGACATACACAAACATCTTGTTGATGAACATTTTTTTGATTGTAAAAAGTGTTCGGGGAAAAATACAATGAAGCGCACTTCTGAAGTGCTTGATTGTTGGTTTGAGTCTGGCTCAATGCCGTATGCTCAAGAACACTATCCGTTCGAAAACAAAAAAGAACTAGAGGCCGCCTTCCCCGCTGATTTTATCGCCGAAGGACTCGATCAAACTAGGGGATGGTTTTACACCTTAACTGTTTTGTCGACTGCGCTTTTTGATAAACCCGCCTTTAAAAATTGCATAGTCAACGGGATGGTTTTGGCCGAAGACGGTCGAAAAATGAGCAAACGTCTAAAAAACTATCCTGACCCAAATTTGATTTTTGGGAAGTATGGAGCTGATGCATTGAGATTGTATTTAGTGCAGTCACCGGCCATTCATGGTGAGGACTTGCGCTTTTCTGAAAAACAATTGCTCGAGCTGATGAGAGCCGTCATGCTGCCGCTTTGGAATGCTTATGGTTTTTTTGCAAGTTATGCCAACATTGATGGATGGAGCTCAGAACTAGAAAAGGCTTGTGAGTATAGCCTTCTGGATCGTTGGATTTTGTCTCGCTCTAAGGAGTTGGAAAAATCTATTCATCAAAGGATGGAAGCCTATGAACTGTTTGAGGTGGCCCCTCTTTTGATTGCATTCATTGATGATTTAACCAACTGGTATATTCGCCTCAATCGAGATCGCTTTTGGGCTAAAAACGATGCAGCCTCTCAGCCGGATAAGAATGCGGCCTATTCTACCCTATATCAGGTGCTCAGTTCTCTGAGTTTGAACATTGCGCCAGTGATGCCTTATATGGCTGAAGTGTTGAATGCTGCACTCGAACAGAAGTCGGTAGATAGTCTATCTGCTCAGTATAAAAGTGTTCATATAAAACTATTTCAAGAGGTCTCTGCTTTAGAGCTTTCTAGTTCGGAGGAGCTGATTCTTTCTCAAGTTTCTGTGGCTAAAAAAATAATTTTACTTGGCCGAAGTTTGAGAGGAGAGGCTAAGATTGGCTTGCGCCAACCTCTTCCTCAGTTACGAGTGGCCGGTCTAGCCCCTGCTGAAGCCAAAGAGCTCGATGCGCTTTATGACCTGATTTGCCAAGAAGTAAACGTGAAGAAGCTTGTTCTGGTTGAGAAAGCTAGTGATTTAGTTGAAGAAGGCGCTAAGCCAAATTTTAAAACTCTAGGTAGAAAATTAGGAAAAGATATTCAGGCTCTTCAGAAACTTTTATCTGCTTGGACGAGTGTAGAGATCTCTCAATTCGAAGCCAAGGGCGAGTTTGAGTTCAGCGGGCACCAATTAAGTCTTGAAGACATTGAAGTTGTGCGAAAAGCTAAACCCGGAAAATTAGCTCAGGCCGCCTACGGAATTGTTGCTGAATTGGACACTGAAATTAGTGAAGAGTTGTTGCTCGAGGGAATACGGCGCGAGCTTGTTAATAGAATTCAACAGCGCCGCAAGGAAATGAAGCTAGATTTAACAGATCGAATAGAAGTTAAATGGTGGGCTACGCCCAGCTCCTTGATTGAAAAATTACTTTTGGAAGAAAAGACACCTGGCTATATTGCTGGAGAGACGCTTTGCTCCAAGGTAAGCAAGGTAGGCGACAAGCCATCTGAAAAAAGTGAGGCTATTGCAACTCACGGCGAGCTGAGTTTTACGATTACTAAGTCTTAGAGAAATGCTGCCTGATGCTCTATGGCTCGTTTAAGTAAGTCGATTCTTTCTTTGATGACTTGAATTTGCTCTGGGCTAGCGATGTTTTCAAACATCCAACTAACTCTTTGACTGCTGGTTTTTAAAATTATTTCGTAAAGTGGTCTGTTTGCTTTTAGTTGAAACGTTGTTAGGCTCCGCGGGTCGAAAATAAAGTCTAAGATTTTCTCCATTTCTTGGCTGCTAGACGCTGTGATGGGCTCGGCTCTTCCCAGGGTATTCCCAGCCATTACAAGTTGCTGTTTTGGTGTGAACTTTCCTTCAAACAGCTGAACTAAACGATCTTCAATTAAGGAGTTTTGTTGAAGTTGAATGTTTTTCTCAGTAATAGGGAAGAATTTATGAGGATTTCCATCAATGCTTAGCTCTCCATGGCTTGAGAAGATAGGAATTTTGATTGCAGGAATTCTTCGAGCTGATTTAACCTCGGCACTTTTCATAAAGTCTTTAGGATCTATTCCAGGCAAGCTTGCCTTGGGTGGACTTGGGGTTTGACCACCTAAAAGTTCACTCTCTCTAGAACTTAGTTGTTTAACAACAATTGGAAAAAGCTGAGGTGAAAGTTTTTCGACCCAATCTAGTTCTCCATTCTTCTCGTAAAGTGAAAGAATGGTATGTGTTGGCACGCCATTTTGATAGAGAAAATTGCTTTGCGCGGCCAGCTTTAGCCCATGTTGGCTGAGGTTAGAGTAAGTATAAATCTGACTGGGTTTAGTTTTGGGCCGAAGTATTCTTATGAAAGTCAAAAGGACTTCTCTTTGAATAAAGGGTGAGCCTTTTAGTTCTGACGTGGCTTTTTTTATCGATTGATGATTGAGAAGGTTGTCCGAATCTCTTCTTTGATTTAAAAAATGACCGGCTTCCGCCTGAAACTTTAGTTTTAGTTCTTCAAGTTGAGAGAGCATTTTGTCGATGGCTGCAACAATTTCGGTTTCTTCAGGACGTTCCTTAGATTGAAGTCCGTGTGTATAAAGTTTCTCACCAGTTTCGCTGAATATGGTGATCTCAGTAATCATCGGGTAGTGTGTTGAATCTGGGCTCGTGTCCTTTGAGTGTTTTACTTTATAGGGAGTGGAACTTCTTTTGCTAATGGCGTCTTTTAACTCAAGGAGCTGGGCTCTCTTTTCTTCGTAAAGCATAGTCCAGATGCGAAGGACTCCTTTGCCTTCGAGTATTTCTCTTTCCACGTCACCCCGAAGATCCGAGCGAAGAGTCGGAGAAATAACCGGAAGTGCTTTGTTGAGGTTCTCTAAATTCTGTCGCGAGGCTCTTAGAGACTCTAGGAAGGTGTAGTGCTCTTGACCGTGAAGATATTCGGCGTAATTTGTTCGACTGACGTCTTGTTCTTCGGCGCGGCTATCCCATCGAGCGAGTTCAGGAACAGTTAGTCCCAAAGATAAATCGTGATCAAAGAGTGCATGAACAAGTTCATGTGATTCGGTAGTAAGATGGTGAAAGGGCTTTGTTACCGCGTCGAAAGATAGGAACAGCGTTTTGTCTGCGACCAGACCCATTCCGCCAGAAGCTAGCAAGCGCATGGGTGAAAAGACCGACTTCATTCCTAGGTTTTCTGCCAGTATGAGTTTATCTATCAGGGGGGAGTCGTATTTTTCAACCATGTGTGAAGGGGCTTGCAGCGTTAGAGTCGCGTTGGCTCGGTCAAGTTTAATGTTAAGCTCTGGATACATTGTTTTTAAATTTCTCGCCACCAAGTCTACGTTGGGGCGCAGAAGATCGGTCCAAAACTGATTTGGAAGTTTGCCGGCGTAGAGTCTTCTTTTATCTGCCGGCTTCAAGGTCGAGGAATCTCCCGTAATGTTTTCAAACTCCCGAGAAATTTGTGAAAGCGATTCCTGGAGCGCATAAGAATCTGTGAAAAGTCGGTTTAGAGACTCCATTCCAGATAAGCTGTATTCTGCTGTGACCATTTCGCAATAGCGCCTGGCTTCCACAATCGGCAAATCAATAGAGCTTGAATGTTTTGGAAATAGGAAAGCCAGCGAAAGAATTAAATGGTTGAACAAAAATCCCTCTGTAAAAGAGTGGCTATGATTTGTTTTCATGGATCTCTCAACTAGTTTAGCACGAGGGGTTCCCAAATAGTGTAATGTTAAGATTGGGTTAAGATTGTTAAGAAGCTGAAGCGATGTGAACGACTGTCGATCGAGTCGACACTATGGCCCCAAAAATACCTTAAAAAATCAAGCAGGAAGTGCGGCACAATGATTGCACCTATATTGCTATGTCTAGACTTAGCCAAATGCTCACCAAAAATCTCTTACTAGTTTTGGCTACGCTTGTTTCATGCGGCGCTTCGGCTGTTGAGCCGGTTTCAACATCTAGGCAGGACGCGGTAGATGGTGTGGTTTTGAGGAGATATTTTGAAAAATATGCTCGAGTTCGCTTGGTTGAAAGGCCGAAGGACTTTGTTCAATATTTCGTGTTACCAAACTCTGGAGACGTGGCCACCATCGAAATGTCGGTTGTGTTCCAAGAAGAGCTTGGGCTGAACCCAGAGCAAGTTCTTTCCGGACATCTTGCCGTTGAGAGCTATGCTGCTATGGAAGCTGAGAAACGATTGAATCAACTTTTGAGAATTGTTTTAGATGATCAAAGTGAGGCGACCCAAAGGGCTTATTTGCAGTCGACTAGTTTTATTGACTTGATCGAGAGGCAAGTCATCGATTTGTTAAAGAAGCCGATCCTTTCGCAAGAAGAAAGGCTTTTAGAGCTAGAAATTCTTGGTAGGATGCTAGATAGAGCCAACAAAGATGAAAAGGATCACTTTAGAGTAATGTCTTTGATTTCTTCTTTTAAGGCCAACGACATCATGGGAAACTCAAAGAAACTTCGAGACATTTTTCTAGACGAAAGCAACAAGCTTGCTAAAGCGAGAAAGTTTGGGTTCAGGGACCGTTGGGCCTTGGCGGGAGCTTTCAAAAATGGCTTGAAAGTTGCTGAAGAATATTACAGTGAAGGCCTCATGGAGGCTTATGTTAAGGCTAAGAACGATTTGAAGCATCAGGCCAACTAGATATTAGAGCTATGCTTTTAAATTATGTTGATCCTGCATAAAATCTTGTTTAACCAAGTTGCATGACAAAAAGAGCCTCTAAGATTTTTGCTCTTTGCTTTGTTATTCTTTTAGCGTCTCTCAAATTTGCAAGAAGTTACCCCTTTTGGTTCTATCAATCGCCCAGCAAGGTTTATGTTTCTCTCGGGTTTCATGTAAATCTTTATCACTCCTTCCGGGGGGATGCTCCTGATTCGACAGGGTTTGGACAAGACATTGAGGTCATAAGACATGTTCTTGATGTCTTGGAAAAAAGATCACAGACCATCGAGGAGATTCCTGTTCATTGGGATTTTGATAATGCTTATACCCTTGAAAAAATTCTCCCCTTGCATGCACCAGATATCATTGAACGTATTAAAGCTCGTGTAGCACGAGGCTTGGATGAGATCGTTCTAATGAGCTACAACAACGGTATGCTCTCAAGTTTAGAGCCAGAAGAGTTACATAACTCTTTATCTTTTGCTTTTAGCAATTCCAGAAACTCTGGTATTTCTGATGTGTTTGGGGTGAGACCCTCGATTGCTCGGCCTCAGGAGATGATGTTTGGCCCGGGGAGTGTGCGCCATTATAAAGAGCAAGGGGTCGACTCTCTCATGCTATTCTATAGTTCAATTCCTTTCGATGGCTTTCGGACTTTTGTCGAACCGTTGAATCTAGAGCAGGCGCACAACCCGCTTCTCTTTAAGGATTTGCAGCAAGACGAGCAAATCACAATCCTTCCGACCTATAACACTGGAGATCTTGTAGAAAACACCTCGCTGCGAGCCTGGAGCCTGATGTTGAGGCGGGCTCAGTTAAAGAAGACCGTGAAGGGAGATGTGATCATCAACCTGAACCACGATGCAGACGATATTTATTGGAAGGGCTATCAGCCTCCATTCCCGCTTAGTATCTTGCCTAACACTGGAGGTCTTAGTCAGTTGCTTAAGAGTGTAGAGGATTTAGAGTTTGTTGAGTTTACTACTCCGAGTCGATATCTAAAAAAACATTCAGCCACTAAGGCGCTTAGCTTTTCTCAAGATACAGCAGACGGAAGCTTCAATGGATTTTCCTCTTGGACTGACAAATTGAGCACCAGCCAGTTTTGGACTCTAGTTGATAGAAGACGCTGGTTGAAAAAAATATTGTTCAATAACAAGCTAGATCATTCCGCCTTCAAAACCGAGACCGAAGAGTTTTTGCCCTTGCTTTCAACCACGAATTTTGGAATGGCGACGCCATTTCTTGTTCCTCAGCGCGAAGAATCAGTGGCCAAAGATTTTGCTCGTTTTAGAAATGATGTCGATTTTTTAGCTCGCTTTAAGAGTTCCGAAGGGAAAACGCTAGCTCCTTCAAACACCGCTTTGAGAGATTGGGTTTTACTTACTAAAGATTCAAAACAAAAATTTTTCTCAGAATACCCATCGGCCGAAGTGATCGATTTTGAGAAAGGCGTTTATGGTGAAAGTTTTTCTTTGGCTAAAGTAAAGGGTTCAATTGATTTGCCCGGTCGGGCGGCAGATCTCCGGGTTACAGATGATGGAATTGAAGTCTTTTCAAAGAAGACGTCGCGCTTTCAGATTAAGCCACCTCACGTTGTTGTTGCTTCAAAAGAGCTCGATTTAAAAAGATCAGTGCGCGACGAGCGAAGTGCCGAAGGTCTGGGGCTTCTTAAAGTCAAGTATAATTTTGTTGATTATCCCACAAAGGGCGTTGAGATAAGTTTTAAGACTCTTCCTGGAGACTCTAGGATTTATGCGCATATTGTCGCTGAGATTCCAAACTTTGCAGAGGATAGATTATTCAAGCCACATGCTCTTGAAAGCTCGCGACCTTTTGCCGCTGTTTCTGAGTTTTCACTTCTTCCTGTTCATCTAAGTAATCGAGCAAAGGCAGAGGAGCCCTTCAAAATTATTAGACAAAACTATTTAGGAATAAAGAGCGAGTATTTTCTAGATTATCATAAGTTGAGCTCGAATAATTTGAAGCTCGATTCAGTTAACAACCAGGTCTCTGAGTCTTTTGTGGCGGCATCCTCTCAAGGAGTTGGTGTCTTGTTGGCCAAGAGCAATGTGGTTTTAAGCTCGCCTGCCTTTGTCAACTTAAGGCAAAAGCATATGAGCGAAAAACTTTCTTTGGAGTTGCACCCATTTTCAGCCCTGTCTGGTGCCCAGCTTGAAACGTCTACTTTGGGCAATGGTGTTGGTCGGGATATGGCCTTACTTTTCGGAGAGCAGTATTCTAGTTCAGCCCCGTCCTTTAATGGAGAGTCGTTCGAGTTTTTTGTATCTCTAGAACTTTTTGATGGTGAAGAAAATTTAAAACAGGCTGCCCTTAGGGCAGAAAGTTTTGCATGGCCCGGGTTATACTTTTCAAATTTAGATAACTTGTTCAAGGCAAAGCAGCAGGTTCAATTGGACGCTCCTCGGTCTATTTTTTCGGTTTATGACCAATCTAAAGGCTTATGGACTCGATGGAATTACCCCGTCTTAAAGGCAACTTGCTTTAGTTATGAACTAGTTGATCTAGAGAGTGGAGTTTCTGTAACCGCTTTAGTTAAGCAAAGAAGATCTGTTTTAGTTCCAATACAGATTTTAAAAGAACGCTTTGGTGAAAATTTCACAAAGAAGGAATTGGCTGTTCGTGTCGCAACCAGTGATTGTAGTGGAAAAATAGGCTTTGTTGAAAGATCTGCGCCCTTTCGACTTTCCCAGATTCAGAGGGTTAAGGATGTTGATGAAAGCATACATACAAAGTCGATACCTGTTGGCTTGCAGGTGAAAGCTGTTCTCCAAACCCTGTGGAGCCTTTTTTAAAGGGAGCTACATTTTTCAGGGAGTCTATTTTCTAAGAATAGTTCCCAGGCAAAGGTTCGACCTTCTTTGTAAATGAGCTCGAATGGAAGTCCCGTTTTATCATCAATTGGATCGGGGTGTGATAATTTAAAATCGTCCACGGCAAATCCATTGGCCAAACAAGCCCGCTCTTTCTCAATCACATCCCAGACTAGGTTTTTTGAAGAAGGCCATTGCCATCCACCTTCAAGAGATTCTGTTTTCGATTTTTGTAAAACCACAGGAGCGGCAACTCTTAAGGCACCCGAGGCACCCGTTAGTTTGGTTGAGGTGTTGTTGTCATTTCCAACCCAAGTCAATAGAACAAGTTCTGGTGATAGGGCTGCATACCAAGAATCTTTTTGGTCAGAACTTGTTCCAGTTTTACCCGCCCAAGCTTGATTTTTGGGCAATTGATTCCCTAAAAAGATGGATGTGCCTCTTCTCAGTGCTCCCTGAAGAGCCGAGGTCATGAGGTTAGCTCCTTCTTGTCCATACTTGAATTCAGAGTCCATGTTGTCGTCACTTGCGATTTCACTTGCTTCGTCTAATTCAAAATGAAGTCTACATTTGAAGTCAGCCGCATCTTCACTCAGCCCAAGGCTTTGACGGGTCAATTTTGTGAAAGCTAGTGCTACATCCCAAGGGCGTTGTTCAATTGCGCCTAGAACAGCAGAAGGGAGAGCTCTTTCGGGGGGAATCTTCAAACCCAGAGCTCGAACTGGCGAGAGCACATCGTTCAAAAGTCCACTTGGAAAGCGTTCAAAAAATACTCTAACAATAGGAACGTTTAGAGACAATTCCAGAGCGTCGCGCAACCTAACGTTTCCGCGAAACTTCTTGTCGTAGTTTTCGGGTGACCAGGTTCCTCGGTTCTTATCAAAATTCCATTCCAAGGGGCGATCTTCAAGTGTTGTTGCTAAATTTAAATTGTCATTCTCGCGATCGAGTAGACGGATGATTTCTAGCGGTTTCATGAGAGAGCCAATTGGGCGAGACCCCTGTATAATTCGATCTAGTTGAGTTCTTCTGTAGTCACTGCCTCCGGCGTAAACTTTTATGGAGCAATCTCTTGGGTCAACCCCTAGAGCTAAACCTTCCAGTCCTTGGTGTTCGGCAATAAAATTTCTTAAGGACGCTTCTGCTGTTTTTTGAAGTTCAAGATCTAAGCTTAAAACAACATCAAATCCGCCTTTTAGTAGGGCTTCTTCACCTCTCTCAATTATGAGTTTGGAGCGCAGGGCGTCGGCAAGATAGTTAGCTCGGGTTGGTCCTGCAAAGGAGGAGGGTTTCGGAAGGGGCTGTCGATTGGCTTCGATAAACTCTTCTTCTAGGATTAAATTTGCCTCCCAAAGTGTGTTGAGCACGCGTTTTCTTCGACTTAGGGCGCGTTCGGGCTGTTTCCAGGGTGAGTAATATCCGGGGCTGGCTATGACCGCAGCAAGAAGAGCCATTTCATGAAGCTCTAAGGAGTCTAAGGGCTTTGAGAAGTAATACTCAGCGGCGCGACCGATTCCGTGCACTTCAAGTGGCCCTAGTTGTCCGAGATAGATTTCGTTTATGTAGGCCTCTAAGATTTCATCTTTTGAGAAGCGGTTTTCCACTAGTATCGAGATAATGAGTTCAACAAACTTTCTTGAAAAGGTTTGTTCATTGGTGAGAAATATATTTTTTACCAATTGTTGGGTAATCGTGCTTCCGCCACCTTGTGAAAATCGCATTGTCCTTACAAATGCAAAGGCAGCTCTTAGGATGCCCCATACGTCAAACCCTTCGTGACTTAAGAACCTGGGGTCTTCCAACATGACCACAGCCTGAATCAACAAGGGTGGTGCTTCACTTAAGTTGATGGGTTTTCTTTCTTCGAGTCTTCCGGATGATAGTGATGTGATCCAGGTAGTTCCGCCCTGAGGATTCTTCGCCAAAATTCTGATTGAGCCAAATTGTTGACGTTCACGCAAACGAGGTTCAATGACCGGCGACCATTTTGTATCAATTTGATAAACCCAAATTCCAGCAAAGATTAGAACACTTAAGAAAAGCCCCGCTAAAGATATCGCTGAAATTTTAACTGCTCTCACGGCGTCATTATACCTAAAAAATAACGCGATGTAAGAATGGCCATATATATATGGTGCCGTATATTATTGACAGAAGTAATGACCCCCTCTAACTTTTCAAAGAGTTAAAGGAAAAGCCTCGGGTGTCGGAGCTAAATCACTCCCCCGATTCGCTCCGAAACTCGAGGCTTTATTTTCTAAAGATTTAAATATGTTTAAAACAAAAATAATTCCCCTGGCATTACTACTTAGCTGTTTCGGCGCTCATTCAGCTTCTCTTTCCATCACTGGTAATCAACGATTTGGTTCCAACATGTTTGTAAACATGGATCTGGATCGCGGACAGCGCTCCGATTCCGGAAACACAAGCAGTTTTCTGGAGCATAGAATTCTATTGAGGCCGGATATTTTGATCGATGAGCATTTCACCGTCAAAACTGAGTGGAATCTATTGCAGCTCAATCAAAGGCCGACCGGTCCTACCACTACAGCAGAACGTTTTGGATCTTCTTTAGACTCCCGAAGCGGGTTTAGTGATGATACTAACTATATTGAGGTTTCAAGGGCATACCTCCAATGGTCTAGTGATTGGGGTATTTTTTACTTTGGTCGAATGCCTAAAACATGGGGCCTTGGGCTCATGTATGACTCAGGCGATAATCCTTTAGACGACTATTCAACGACAGTTGATCGTATGGCCTACCAGTCATTGCTTGGAAGCCTAGAGCTAATTGTTGCTTATGAAAAAGGCGAAGAGGGCACTCTCAACAACGATGACGATGACATGGATGTTTTCGAGGGATCTCTTGAATATGCTAATCCAGAAGCCAAATTTAACATTGGCTTACTTTATTCTCGAAAAGTTCGTTCAGCAGATAGTTATGAGGGCTCGATTCTAGGTCGGAAAAGTTCTCATGAGATGTCATTGTTCTTAAAGAAGCAATGGTCAGAGTTCTTTGTTGGCTCTGAATTTGTTACTCAAAGTTATGACAAGCAGTCGAATGTGACTGGTTGGCTAGGCCAAATTAGTTGGACACCTGGCAACTTCATTATGGATTTAGATCTAGCTTATTCTAACTTTAGTGGAGATCGATCGTTTGAGTTTAATCGAAACTATCGACCTTTCTTGATTATGTTTCGCCAAACTACAGGTGTAACCTCTGATGAGCGTGAAACTCGAACTGGCGGTCCTGTTGGTGGTGTTGAAGGCAACGGCACCGGCGGCGGAGTCATGCTTTCCAAACTAGGCCTAGGTTACAAATTTAGTGATGGACGCTATGTGCTACGTTCGGATGTCGGTTACGCTCAATTTGAAGAGCAAGGCACCAGTTCAGGAAACGAGCTTGGTGTTGAGTGGGATATGAGTTTTGATCAGCAGTGGTATAAAAACTTCCACACTCAGTATGCTTTTGGAGTTTTGTTTCCTGGCGATGGATATGGGCCCGACGCACGTTTGGGATGGGGTCTACAACTTAGAGGATATTTAGAGTTTTGAGCTCGTATTGCTTGATGCCTTTAGCTTTTGTCCGACAACTTAGACGCATTACATCAGATTTTTACAACGCGTAATACGGTCTCAATTTATAAATTAGGGCTTCTTTCTGTTTTTAAGGAGAGAAGCCCTAAGGCTTTCCAAAGAATTCTGTGTGTTAGATTTTTAATCAATGCCTTCCCGCGTCAGGTTTTGTGAGCTAGCGATTCGCTGTTAGACTCTTTGTTGGACCAATTATTGGGAGGAGAATCGATAATGATTAAAAAACTTTTGGCTACGGCCGTAACAATTCTATTTGTGGGTGGAACCCAAGCAAAATCTCTAAACTACTTTGATGCTGCTTCTGTTCGAATTCAAGCTGCTAAAGTTCTTCATCAAGCGGGACTTTTAAGCACTGAAGAAGCTCAGGGACTTAACTGGGGAGTGGGCGAGTATCACGCAATAGACATCGAACTTGAAGGAATGGGAAATATCGGAACAGGTGAGAAAAGTGTGACTAAGGATGTTCCAGCGCAAGAAGCATTTTGGTATGTGAATGACATGAACGTCATGGGTCAAGCTCAAAAATCTGAAGCCCTTATGAGACGTTCTGACGGAAAAGTTTTAAAACTTATCGTCAATGGCGAAGAACAAGACCCGGATCAAGGTGGCGGTGAAGTTGAAATTATCGAACAGTATCAAACGACTGTAACTGTTCCTGCTGGAACTTTTGATTGTTTCTACATTAAAGCCAAAATAACAGATGACAGTGGAAAAGAGCAGATTGCTGAGTTGTGGGTTAACCCAGCTGATGTCAACTTGGATGGAATGTTGAAAATTCGCATGGAAACTCAATTTGGAGGATTGCTAATGATCCTTCGTGAATTTGGCAAGAAATAAAGCCAGAGCTATAATAGCGGCAGTCTATGTATAAGCTGCCGCTATTTCTTCTTTTCTTTTCTTTCTCAATTTTATCAAATCAAAACAATTCAAGTCAGTTCATGCAGGATGCTTTTCAGTTCTTATCTTTTGAAGAAGATCAAAAGGAACTAGAAAACTGGGTTGTCAAAGTCTTGAAGGACTATCCAGATGACATTTCACTCGTAGATCTAATGACTCAGTATTTTGTGAAGCAAAGGGACCGCTCTCGAATTATTGAAGCCTACCGGCGGCTTTCTATTAAGGGAGGGTGTGCTAGTAAAAAAAAGAAGCCTTCTACATTTTGTGTAAATCTTAAGAGTCTATGGGAAGAGGGAGTTTCTAAGCTTCCTTTTTATGAGGCAAGCTCAGGGCGCTTAGCGGAGGCAAAAGCCCTGATTTTAGAAAAGGACTGCTCTGCCGCCCGGGTGATTCTCGATGAATTAGAGTCCTTGGAGGGGCCCATAGAGCAAATTTTATCTTTAAAAGGACAGGCTTTTGTTTGTCTTGGGGATGATGCTCGTTTAGAGTCTCTGGCCATACAAAGAGAGAGGTTAGATTTTTTCAATTGAGCACGTATTTATGGTCTCTAGTTATCGCCAATAGCTCGGTTATTGTTTTAGCCATTTACTTCGGAATTTTCGTTTATCCAAAACAAGAGTTGTCAGAAGAAACAAAGCGGCGCCCTCGCAGCTTTGTAAGCAATGCTTTTTTTAGAGAGTTTTGGTATTTCCTCATGGGGCCGCTTAAGAGAAAGCTCATTAAATGGGGTGCTTCTCCTAATACTTTGACCATTGCAGGCTTTATTTTTTCATTGGCTGCTGGTGTCGCCTTTGGAATGTCTGAGTTTGGTTTGGGCGGTTGGATGGTTATCTTGGCTGCAACGTGTGACATTTATGATGGTCAGCTTGCTCGTGCTCGGGGGATTGATTTGAAGTCAGGTGCGTTCCTTGATTCTGTTTTAGATCGCCTTGGAGAATCGGCCATGTTCTGTGGCTTAGCTTGGCATTTTAAAGACAACTCTTTTTGGTTTCTTGTTTTGTTTATTACTTTTACTGCTTCTCAATTGGTCAGCTATAGTCGAGCTCGCGCAGAGGGGTTGGGGTTTCTGGGGGCGCGAGGATTCTTTCAGCGAGCTGAACGTATGATTGTTATGTCGATTGGAATGTGTCTTATTCCTGTTTTTGAGGAGTTCTTTCAAAGCGGACAAGCCGTCTTATTTACTACAGTCGCTTTTTTGTGTTTGGGGTCTAGTCAGACTGCTATCACTAGAGCTGTGGCAATTTTCAAAGATATTAGAGCAACTGAGAAGTAATTTCTGATTGCTCTAGTAAAACTCGTCTTCTCCGAAGCCACCTTCGCCTTCGAAGACACCTTTTTCTTGATCCGTAGAAATATCAACTTCTCTAGCCGTTTGTTTCAGGCGTTCTTCTCTTTCTAGAAAGCGATAGGTTAATCCAAATTGAATGCCCCAGAATTGAGGGGAGTTTTTTCCTCGAAGAGATTTTTCGAAGCTGGCACTAGCTCCCCAAAGCGGATCAAACCAAAACGAAATGGCAGTTTCAAACTTAGTTGCGGACGGATTGCCCGATAATGCATAGTTTGAGTCGCCGAAAGCAGTTTGAAGCAACTGAGAGTTCTCGGCTGCTGTAGAGTTATCTGCAACGATGGCATCGTTTTCTAGCGAGAAGTTCCCTTTAAGTCTTAGGTCTATATCAACCTTTTTGCTCACGTAGCCAGCTGAAATCAAATACGGGATCTCGGCACCAAAAGAGTCACTTCTATAGGTGTATCCAAAATCCAGACGGAAGCGAATGAAGTTTGACGGCCAAAGTTCTGAGGTGGCCATAACACTAAAGTCAGTTTGTGCATCTCCAATCAGAATAGTAGAACCCTCTCCTGAATCAAGAAACTTGCTTACAGTTGTGTTTTCATAAAAAGGAAATTTCACCAATGTTGCCACTCCAACCGAAGCGCCTGGAATATCAAAAAATCGATATTCACTAAAAATAACTTGATCCGAGAAACCTTTTTTAGAAATTGTGTTGCCGTCTTCGTCCGCAAGATTGAGGCTGTCCACCTGAATGTAGGCCCCAACGTTGAAGTTACGATTAACTTGGTATTCGGGAGTTAGTTTGTGTCGATATCGAAAAAGTTGAGAATTAAGAAGGAGTGGAGTGCTGCTGCCTGTTTCGTCATAATTCCTACCGGTTTTTAAAACTCCAAAATCATAGCTTAGATGGAAGCTTCTATCTGTAGGAAAATTATGGGTAGGAAAATAGGGGCCAGATTGGCTTGCGCTACTTTGTTGCGAGCAAAGGAATAAGAAGCTCAGTAAGCTTAGACTTATCAATTGCGATAAGGACTGTTTTGTTTTGACTTTTCTCACCCTTAATTATTTCAACACCTTTGGCTTTTATTTGAAACTCTTTAGCAATAAATTTGCAGAGCGCAGCATTGGCCTTGCCGTCTGTAGCAGGGGCCTGAAGAGCTATCTTGACAAACTGGTTGCCCATTAGACCGAGCCATTGGCTGCGAGAGGCTCCTGGCGAGACCCTCACATGCATAAATGAAGAGTTTGGATTGTGAGGTTGCTCAAAAACAGGCAGCTTCACAAAGACCCGTCAATTTCCCCACAGACATCAAGTCCAACCACTTCGCGAATATTTACATCAACAAAGTCTCCAACATTGGCTTGGCCTGCGTTGATCAGAGTAAGGTTGTCGATGTCGGGAGCTTGTCCGTAGTGACGCCCCTTTAAAAGAAGTTCGGTTTCGGGGTGAGTTCCTTCAACCAAAACTTTTACTTTCCTGCCAACCCAAGTTCCAAGGGCCTTCTTTTGAGTCTCTAGCTGTAGATCATGAAGTTGCTTTCGGCGTTCTTCTTTTAACTCTTGGTCGACGTCATCTGGCAGTTGAAAAGAAGGAGCTCCTTCTTCGTGAGAATAGGTAAATACGCCCATCTGGTCGATGAGGCCCATGGAAATAAAGTTTTTAAGTTCATCAAAATGCTTTTGCTCTTCTCCAGGAAATCCAACCATGAGCGAGGTTCTAATAACCATGTCGGGAATTTCTTTTTTGAGTCGTTCAAGCATTTTTAGTATTTGAGTTCCGGACACATGGCGATTCATTCTTTTGAGCATCACATCATTAATGTGTTGGACGGGAACGTCGAGGTAGTTACAAATTTTTTCTTCGTTTTTGATTAATGAAATGACTTCATCAGAAATTTGATCGGGATAGGTGTAAAAAAGACGTGCCCAACCTAATCCTTCCACTTTTACAATTTCTTTGAGAAAAGCTTCTAGGGAAGTTCCGTCTTTTCTGTCTCGACCAAAGTCGGTGAGATCTTGGGCAATTAAGTTTAATTCCTTCACGCCACCGTCGACCAATGACTGAGCCTCTTTAATTAGAGAGGGAATGGTGCGTGAGCGCAGGCCACCACGAAGTTTTGGTATCACACAAAAGCTACATCTTTTAGCGCAGCCTTCAGCTAGCTTTAAGTAGGCTGTATAAAAAGGTTGGCTATTTAAACGAGGCAGTTCAAAGTCGGCGATGCGTTGCTCGTCAATGATAACTCTCGGGCCCTGTTGGTCGTTGAGCGCGTTGACCTTTTCTACAATACTAGAAAAGGCGGAGCTTCCTGTGACTAAATCTATTTCAGGAATGCTTTTTTTGAGTTCGTCTGGGTATCTCTCAGACAAGCAACCGGCAACCACCAGGCGTTCGCACTTGCCTCGTTTGCGATCCTTGTATTGAGCTGCGTCCAGAATGCTTTCGACGCTTTCTTTCTTTGCAGTATCGATAAAGCCACAGGTGTTCACCACGATGAGCTCAGCTTGGCTGGGGTCAGGGCTTAATTGATAGCCGTCTTTTTGAAGAAGGCCTGCCATGACCTCAGAATCAACAAGGTTGCGAGCACATCCTAAGGAGACGAAATGGACACTTTTCATAGGTGCTGGATTTTAGCATTTTTAGGAAGATCAGGTTGGAAAAGTTTCATGTCCGGCTTCTTGATCTTTTCGAAGGAGGTAATCTTAATTTTAGTAGTAGTTCCAAGTAGATCGGTAATATTCACCTCGGAAGGAGCCTCTACAGAATTTAAGAAAACTAGGCGAATTTGAGAAATGTCAGACTCGCCTTTGGGCTCGAGAGTGAGAATTAAAGTTTCTCCCTGTTTCTTCCCCTCCACTTTAAAGTCTTTGTCGATGGAGGAAAGGTCGTTGGCAGATGCTCCTTTAAAGCCTCTTAGGAAAAGTAGATAACGATTCAGGTCGAGCTTTCTAACGTCGGAAAAGATCTTTGCTTCAGGGGTGCCTTTAGGGCCGCCCGGATACTTGATGTGCCAGGCTTTTTTTCCGTTGCTGACAAAATCGCTATATTCCGGGCCTTTTAGCGAATATAGAAAATTACCGGGCTCAACAAAATAGAAAATTCCCTGCGAGAAATTGCCGCTGTTTAACCCCACAGAATGAATGTGTTGAGTGAATTTAGCTTTCCAGTTTCCAAGCCGTTCGTATCGACTAATGACTGATTTTAGAACAAGGCTTGATTCTCCTTCAATCTTTGCAGAAGACTGAAAACTTGTGAAAAGCAGAGACAGTAAATATATATATTTCTTCATGGGGCTATTCCTTTTTTTAATAAAACAGAAACTTGTTCGGGATCTGCTTTGCCTTGAGAGAGTTTCATAACTTGGCCGACGAGAAAAGCAAAAACTTTAGACTGCCCTTGTTGGAATTGTGTAACTACTTCAGGGTTCTTCTGAAGCACTTCATTTACCCAGTTTTGAATTTGTGAGGAGTCGCTAACCTGAGAGAGTCTCTTAGCTTTTACAATGCGAGAGGCGGTTTCGCCGCTATTAAACATTTCGCTAAAAACTGTTTTGGCAATCTTTCCAGAAATCACCTTGGTTTCGATCAGTGAAATCAGTTCCGCCAAGGCTTTAGGGGCAATCGGACTCCTTTCAATAGAGAGCTCTTCTCTTAGTTTTAGGTGAGAGAAAAGATCTCCTAAAATCCAGTTGGCCGCTGGCTTAGCTGGAGCTCCTTGAGAAATGCACTCTTCAAAATAGTTGGCCACTTCCGAGCTGCTGGTCAGTAGTGAAGCATCATATTCACTCAGTCGGTATTTCGCAGCAAGACGATTCTTTTTAGCTTCAGGTAGCTCAGGAGTGTCTTTAATGATTTGTTCGATAAAGTGAGGTGTAAGCACGAGCGGTGGTAAATCTGGGTCTGGGAAATATCTATAGTCGTGGGCTTCTTCCTTACTTCTTTGAGAGAAGGTTTTGTCGAGAGCGGCGTCCCAGCCTCTTGTCTCTTGAATCACTCTTTGACCGTTTTGAATTAAGGCAATCTGTCTGGAGGCTTCATAAGCGATGGCCTTTTCGGCAAAACGAAAAGAGTTGATGTTTTTAATTTCGGTGCGAGTCCCCAAGATCTTTTCTCCAACAGGTTTAACGCTCAGGTTGACATCACAACGGAAGTTTCCTTCCTCCATATTTCCATCACTTACTTTTGCAAAAGTGAGTATGGAGTGAACCTTTTTCATAAAGGCTACGGCTTCTTCTGAAGAGGTGATTTCAGGCTTGGTGACAATTTCAATCAAGGGCACTCCCGATCGATTGAGATTTAAAAGTGAGTTGGATCCAAAGTGCGTGGATTTTCCTGCATCTTCTTCCATGTGAATGCGTTCAATGTTGATTCTTTTCTTTTGGTTTTGACCGAACTCAATTTCAATCCATCCATTCGAACAAAGAGGTAGATCAAATTGTGAGATCTGATATCCCTTGGGTAAGTCTGGATAAAAGTAGTTTTTTCTAGAAAAGACACTTTTTGAGTTGATGGTGCAATTTAAACAATGGCCTGCTCTAACGGCTAGCTCAACAGCTCTCAGATTGAGAACGGGCAGTGCGCCGGGAAGTCCTGCAGAAACGGGTCCCACCATGGTGTTCTCAGTGGCGGCAAATTCAGAGGGCGCAAAACAAAACGCCTTACTGTGGGTGAGTAGTTGAGCGTGAATCTCTAGTCCTATTGTAATCTCATAAGAGTTGTTCATAAGGTTGCTGCCTTGTTCTTGCCTGGGTTGTTTTTTTGATAGAGAGCTGCCAGTCCAAGGAGTAAATTGTCGTTCCATCTTGCGCCCTGCAATTGAAGTCCAATGGGAAGGTTCGATTGATCAAAGCCAACGTTAAATGAAACTGCTGGCAGTCCTGCTAGGTTGGTTGCCAGTGTGAAAATGTCAGCAGCATACATCGATAAGGGGTCTTTGGTTTTTTCTCCAAGTTTAAAGGCAGTGAAGGGTGAGGTTGGACTTGCGATTACATCGACTTTCTTGAAGGCCGATTCGAAGTCTTTTGAGATTAAGCGCCTAATTCTGGCCGCCTTTTGAAAGTAGTCATCGTAGTATCCGCTAGAGAGAGCAAAGGTTCCCAGTAGAATTCTTCGTTTGACTTCATCTCCAAAACCTTCTGCTCGACTATTCTTGTAGAGATCAAGCAAGGAACTGTCCTCTTTCGGGCTCCTATACCCATAGCGAACACCATCATATCGTGCCAGATTGCTAGAGGCTTCAGAGGTGCATATTAAATAGTAGCAAGCTAAGGAGTGTTCGACATGAGGTAGATCGATTTCTATAACTTCAGCTCCGACGCTTTTGTAATAAGCGATTGCGGCCTCTACATTTCTATGCACGTCGGTCTGAACTTTAGAGCTAAGAAATTGTTTGGCTAGTCCAATTTTGAGTCCTTTAAGAGATTGTTTTTCGCTATAGGCTTTCGTCAGGGCAAAGCTGTCGGCTTTGTTTTCATGATTGCAGGTTGCATCGTGCAGGTCTCTCCCGGAAATAACATCCATAATCGCGGCACATGACAAAGCATCTGTGCACATCGGACCGACTTGATCAAGTGAGCTCGCAAAGGCAACAACACCATAACGAGAAACTCTTCCGTAGGTGGGCTTTAGTCCAGTGATTCCGCACAGCGAACTAGGTTGTCGAATGGAGCCACCTGTGTCTGTTCCCAGGCTTAGTGTGAAAGACCTTGCAGCAACAGCCGCAGCAGATCCGCCGGAAGAGCCGCCAGGGACTCGGCTAAGGTCCCAAGGATTTTTTACACAGCCAAAGAAAGAAGTTTCATTAGAAGAGCCCATAGCAAACTCATCGAGATTGGCTTTGGCGATAATAGGAGCACTGGCACTACGTAATCTTGAGACGACGGTAGCATCATAGGGGGCTGTAAAGTTCTCTAACATCTTAGAGGCCGCAGTTGTCGGTGCGTCTTTAACGAGGATTAAATCCTTCACAGCAATTGGAATGCCAAGCAGGGCACCCGTTTCGCCAGAGGCGATGCGTTTGTCAGCTTGGGCAGCAGTATCGAGCGCTTGCTGATCGCAGAAGTGAATGAGAGCATTGGTTTTATCGTTTTGTGCTTTAGCTTTTATGAGCGAGAGTTTTGTTAACTCTGTTGAGCTAATCTGTTTCTTATCAAGAGCTTCACGAATTTTTAGGAAATCACCATTGCTAAGAAAGTCTTCTGGAGTGTTCATCGTTAGTGATCTCCAATTACTTTAGGAATTCTAAAGCAGCCATCAACGTGATTGGGTGCATTCTTAAGCAGTTCTTCTTGCTTGAGAGCTTCTTCTGCAAGATCCTCACGAAGAGGCATTTGATCTTGAAAATGAAACAAAGGTTCAACTTCGTCGGTGTTCACGTTCTTGAGCCCTTCAAAGTGTTTGAGGATTTGAGTGAGGGCAAGCTTTAGCTCAGCTTCTTGCTCTTGGTTAACATTGATACGAGCAAGCTCAGCCACTTTTTTAACGTCAATTTCCTTCATTTAAACCTTCTTAAGTTCAGTCTAATAAGCCTTTGAGTTTGGAGCAAGGTGTTGGAATTTTGTGCCTTTTTAGATCAAGGGCTCCAGGGGGGCGAATCGGGCAATGAACTTCTTGACCCCAAATCCATTAAAACGAACGGATACTTTTAAGTTGGTCGAATTGCCGCTTCTTTTGACGACAACGCCTGCCCCAAAGTCTGGGTGGGCCACTTTGGAGCCTACGGGAAAACCTCCTTCAGTTGGCTCGTCGTTTACTTGAGATTCAAATCCGTCAGGATTGGGGTCGTTAAAATATTGGGAATCGTCATCCATGTGCCCGGCATTTTGTTGCCATGAGTTTGCAGGGGCTCTGCCTCGAGTTTCATCCACGAGAACACGATACTGTTCGGGGATTTCATCAATAAAGCGAGACTCTCTTCTTATCTGAGTTCGACCAAACACTTTTCGCATTCTGGCCGAAGTCATGTGGAGTTTTTTCATGGCTCGAGTCATTCCCACGTAACAAAGTCTACGTTCTTCTTCGATGTCTTCGTCGTCCTCAAAAGATTCATCGCGAATGCTTGGGAATAGACCTTCCTCTAGCCCGACTAAATACACATAAGGGTATTCAAGGCCTTTGGCGGAATGAAGAGTCATCATCGTCACATAGTTTTCTTGGTTTTCTTGTTCCTTGTCCAGATCACTTAGTAAAGCGACTTCTTCAAGAAATTCTCGCAGTCCAGATTGAGCAGTTCTTGCAGCGTATTCAGAAAGCGCAGATGCGAGTTCTTTTAAGTTTTCAATTCTTGTTTGGGCTTCAATGGTGTCTTCATCTTTTAGTTTGTCTAAGTAGCCGGTTTTTTCCAACAAGAAGCTATAAAAGTCTTCAGCGTTTTGTTCTTCAGAGGCCGCCAAAAGTTCTTGGTATAATTTTAAAAAGCCTTGAAGTTTTGAGCGGGCAGCCCCTTTAAATTCTGGAGTAGGAGGCATAGAACAAATTTCGCCAATGGCTTCTAGGCCAGCAATGTTCTTCTCTAGGGCGAAGGTTTTAATCTTAATGAGACTTGTTTTCCCTATTCCGCGCGTGGGAACGTTTATGATTCTAAAGAGTGAGACATCGTCTTTTGGGTTAACCATCAGGCGCATGTAGGCTAAGACATCTTTTACTTCGGCCCGGTCATAGAACTTGAGGCCTCCAAAAATTTTGTAATGGAGTCGATTGTATCTAAGTCTGTCCTCTAAGAGTCTTGATTGGGCGTGAGTTCTGTAGAAAATGGCAACATCGTTCAGGGGAACTCCTTCTAGTTGAACTTTTTTTCTTATAGATTCAACAACCCACTGGCTTTCTTCAAAGTCACTTTGCAAAATGTGAATTTCAATAGGGTCTCCATCTGGATTTGAGGTGAAAAGCGTTTTCTCTTTTCTTTGGGTGTTATTGGCGATGACTGTGCTCGCCGCAGAAATAATATTTTTAGTGCTGCGATAGTTTTCTTCAAGTTTGATGACTTTGGTTTCTGGAAAATCTTTTTCAAAGTTTAAAATGTTTGAAATGTCGGCCCCACGCCATTTGTAAATACTTTGATCTTCGTCGCCGACCACGCAAAGATTTCTATATTTTGCAGTGATTAGTTTTAAGATTTTATATTGAATGGCGTTGGTGTCTTGATATTCGTCAACGAGAATAAATGGGTAGCGATCTTGAAATTCATCGCAAAGCTCAGGATTTTTATGGAAGAGTTCAAAGGTTAAAAGAAGTAGGTCTCCAAAATCAACGGCGTTGTTTTCTTTAAGTTTCTCTTGGTAGCGTTTAACAATCGGAACAAGTTTTTTGTCCATAAAGCTTTGGCTACCTTCAAAGTTCTTGGGGTTTATTCCGTCGTTCTTAAGTGAATCGAGTTTCCAGGCGACTGCTTTAGGAGAGACGACTTTGTCGCTTATGCCAACTTCCTGCATAACCGTTTTGACCACAGTTTTTTGGTCGGCAGAGTCGAAAATGGAAAAAGAAGAATCCAGGCCCACAAGGTGAGCATGTTCGCGCAAGAGTTTGGCTCCCATTGAGTGGAAGGTGGAAAGCCAAATTTGGTCCACAGGCATGCCGGGTTCGGCTAGCTGCCGTCGAACCCGTTCTCTCATTTCGCCGGCAGCTTTGTTGGTAAAAGTGAGGGCTAGAATCTCACCAGGCATTGCCACGCCTTCTTGAATGAGATTTATAATGCGGTGTGTCAGGACTCTGGTTTTACCTGATCCGGCACCAGCTAAGATGAGCAAGGGGCCTTTAAGACAGCTAACTGCCTCAAGTTGTTTGCCGTTTAGCTGAATTTGCTTTGAATCTGCCATACTTGCCGAGAATCTGGTCTTAGCAAGCTTTCAGAGCCAAGCCAGGCCTTTTTTGGCCTCTAATGCAGTCCATTAATTAATCTTGACCTTAGGCGCCATAATCCCTATAAACCTGCGCTCATTCAGGTTTTTGTTGCTCCTCCCTCCCCCCCTATAGCAAAAACCTGGGTGTTTAGACCGGGGTTTTCCTCTCCTCCCCTTGGAATCCCCGGTCTTTCTTTTTTATTTTCATAACCGTCCTGTTCAAAAAAATAGTTTGAAAAACATTTAAAGCCTTAATTTCATTTGTGTAGTGGCGTTGTTATATTCACCTTTATGCCAACACAGAACCCTTGGAGCGCACTCGAATCAAAATGGCAACAATATTGGCAAGACAATAAGCTTTTTTATGCCGCCAACCCTGGAGAAGAGGGAGCTGAAAAAGAAAAGTTTTACTGTCTAGATATGTTTCCTTATCCATCCGGACAAGGTCTCCATGTTGGACATCCACTCGGCTATATCGCAACGGATATTCTTTGCCGCTACAAGCGAATGCGTGGTTTTAATGTTTTGCACCCCATGGGATGGGATGCTTTTGGATTACCGGCGGAACAATACGCCATTGAACAGGGCATTCATCCGTCGGAAACGACAAAGAAGAATATTGAAACTTATAAAAAACAGTTGAACATGCTCGGTCTAAGTTTTGATTGGTCCCGGGAGTTAAACACAACTTCGCCTTCTTATTATAAATGGACACAGTGGATTTTCAAGCAAATGGTTAAACGTGGACTGGCCTACCAAGCAGAGGTGGCCGTTAACTGGTGTCCGGCGTTGGGAACCGTTCTTGCTAACGATGAAGTGATTGATGGTAAGTCAGAACGGGGAGGCCACCCAGTAGAGCGCAGACCTATGCGGCAGTGGATGATGAAGATCACCGAGTATGCCGACCGCCTTTTAGAGGATTTAGATCAACTTGATTGGCCGGAATCCACCAAAGAGTTGCAACGTAATTGGATTGGTAAGTCTATCGGCGGACGAGTGACCTTCCCCTTCTCTCCTATAACCAAAGATGGCTTGGAGGTTTTCACGACAAGGCCAGACACTTTAATGGGCGTCACTTTCATGGTGATTGCGCCTGAGCATTCTGAGTTGGAAAAATTTGTTCATGCTGACCGTAAAGAAGCCGTAGATTCCTATGTCGAGAGTTCTAAGTCAAAAAGTGATTTGCAGCGAACGGATTTAAATAGAGACAAATCAGGAGTTTTTACTGGGGGCTATGTTTACCACCCGATTACTGGAAACAAGATTCCCGTTTGGATCGCTGACTATGTTTTAGTGAATTATGGCACGGGTGCCATAATGGCCGTCCCAGCTCATGACGAGCGCGACAAGGAATTCGCAGAAAAATATGGTTTGGATATTAAGCCTGTAATTAATGATCAAGGAATTTTGATCAATTCTAACTGGGATGATCATGAATTCAACGGACTAACCGTCGAAGAGGGAAAAGAGAAGATCTTATTAACTCTAGAAAACCTCGTGCTTGGTAAAAAAGAAACTCAATATCGTTTGAGAGACTGGATTTTTTCGAGACAGAGATATTGGGGTGAGCCCATTCCGGTTGTTCATCATACCGCTGACTTAAGTGGAAAAATTTCACTGATTAATGATCAAGATTTACCTCTTACCTTGCCTGCGGTTGATTCCTACAAGCCAACCGGTGGGGGGGAGTCTCCACTGGCCACGGTAAAGGAATGGGTCGAGTGTCGTGATGAGACCGGAAAAACCGGCATGCGTGAAACAAATACAATGCCTGGCTCGGCGGGTTCTTCTTGGTATTTTCTCCGATATATGGATCCGAGCAATGAATTGGAAGCCTGGAGCAATAAAGCCGAAGAATATTGGGGGCCGGTTGATCTTTATATGGGCGGCGCAGAACATGCTGTGGGACATTTATTGTATGCACGTTTTTGGACTAAGGTATTTTTTGATATGGGCTTGGTAAAGCACAAAGAGCCTTTTAAAAAGCTCGTTCATCAAGGACTTATGCAGGGCGAGGATGGTGAGAAAATGAGTAAGTCTCGCGGAAATGTTGTTAACCCTGACGACATCATTTCTGAATATGGTTCGGATACTTTTCGGTTGTTTGAAATGTTTTTGGGGCCAATCGAGAAGGCCAAGCCCTGGCAAACTGCAAATATAGAAGGGGTTCATCGCTTTTTGTCGCGTTATTGGCGTCTATGTGTTGGAGATAACAATCAATTGTCTGAGAAGATAGTAGATCTTCCTGAGCTAAGTTGGCCTAAGGATTTTCAAATTCTTTTTAACAAAACGATTAAGCAAGTTACCGGAGACATCGAAGGACTTCGGCATAATACAGCCATTTCAGCTCTGATGATTTTGCTCAATGAAGTATATGCAAAATTTCCTGATCGAGTTCCAAGGAAGTTTGTTGAAGATTTTACTCTTTTATTGTCTCCCTATGCTCCCCACTTAACGGAAGAAGTGTGGAGTAAGCTTGGCTTTGGTTTGTCTACTCAAAGGGCAAGTTGGCCCGAGTTCGACCCTAGCAAAACTCAAAGTGATGAAGTGCAGTTGGCTATTCAGGTAAACGGCAAGCTTAGAGACACTTTGTGGGTATCTCGGGAAATAGCTGAAGAAGAAGTGAGGGCGCTTGTTCTCGAACTACCCAAAATTCAAAAGTGGATGGAGGGAAAGGCTGTTAGAAAGTTTATTTATGTGAAAGGTAAGCTTGTGAGTTTGGTTGTATGAGCACAGTATTTAAAAAAATTATAGACAAAGAAATTCCTGCTAAGATTTTGTATGAAGACGAGCATTGCTTGGCTTTTCATGATCTTGATGCGCAAGCTCCGTCTCATGTCTTGTTGATTCCCAAAAAGGAAATTAAATCTTTTAATGAGGTTAAGGCTGAGGATAAGGAACTTTTAGGGCATATGATGACCAAGGTTCCCGAGATAGCTAGGTTGTTGGGCATTGCTCAAGATGGGTTTCGAGTGGTTTGCAATACGGGGTCCAATGGTGGGCAATCCGTCTTTCATATTCATTTTCACATATTAGGTGGGCGCGCTTTAGCGTGGCCGCCAGGTTAATTTATTTAGGGAGAAACAATGAAAAAATTTGGTTTTGCTATTTTAGGTCTTATGGCCCTTTTGATTTTGGGGATAGCTTTAGTTCCCGTTTTCTACAGTGTAGATGATTTAAGGCCGGAGATTAAAAAACAGATTGAACTACGGGTGAGAGGAAAGGTTGATCTGGGTGAATTGAGTTTAAAGACTTTTCCGAGCATCACTCTAACTGTTGGCAAGTCAAAGATTACGGCACCAGCACCTTTTGATAAGGCGGAGTTTATTAATTTCGAAGAAGCTCAGGTCTCTATTCCTTTATATGCGCTTTTGTTTAGTCCTCATGTAAATTTAACTTTGCTTTCTCCCGCGATCTCAATTGTAAACAAGGGGGAGGGCTCCAATCTTGCCGCATTTTTACCTCTTGAAAGTAGCGAACAATCAAAAACAAGTGAAAGTCCACTCGAAGACGCTGAATCCAATACAGAGGGAGACCCCTTGGCTGCTTTACCAGGCTTTCTCAAGGCGCGCGTATTAAAGGCGACAGTTTCAGTTAATTTAGAAAGCGCCAAGATTAGTCTGGTGGAAATGGGGGCGACTAAAGGCGCCGGCACTTCGTTAAGTAACCTTGATCTACATTTAGAAAACATAGGGTTGAACTCTCCTATGGGGCTAAGGTTCGGGACAAACCTGTCTTATAAAGAAGGTGACACAGTTGTTGAAGGGCCCATCGTTGCAAATGGTGAAATTAAAGTCGCTTCTGATGGCAAGGTTTATGATGTCCAATATGAAGTCCAAAACGACATGTCAAAACTAGATATTGCTTTTGGAGGTTTGTTTAAAAAGAAGTCTGGTGTCGCTTTCAGTGTTGATCTCAAGGGCAAGGCTCAAAAGGCTGAGTTTTTAGATGCACAAATTCTAGAGCTTAAGTTTAAATTTGGTGATTTGAATGTGTTGAGTTCGCTTATTATTTCAAAAATTGGTGAACCATCCTCTGAAATTGTCTTTAAGTTAGACGGTAAGGGATTAAAGCTTGCTGGATTAAGTGAGTTTTTACCCATGGCGAAATCTTATGGTCTTGCGGGAGATGTGGGCTTTGAGGGCTCTGCTGTAGGCTCCGTTGAACGACCTAAGTTGGACTTCAAAGTAAACCTTATGAACGTGACAGGAAGAACTCCCGAGCTTGTGCTTCCGATTGAAAAATTAAATGGAGTGATTGGAGTGTCTGGCGACCCTTCCAATCCTGTGATTAATATTGATCCTTTTAACTTAAAGATTGGAACCTCTGATCTTAGTGTTAAATTGCGTGCCCAGGGAGTTGATCGACCCGATGTATCTTTAGCCGTAACTGCCAATCGTTTTAACGTGGACGAACTTTTGGGGACACAGAGCAATGCAGAGGCCATGAAGTCTGGTGGAACGGGGGGTGGTGGTGCTGATCAAGAGCCTTCTGCTCAGGCATCAACGGAGCCCTTGGATGAAAGCCTTAATAAGATGGCGCCAGAATTGGACAAGGCCTTGGCGAACCCAATGCTTGATAAAGTTCAGGCCGACGTGAAGATTTTAGCTAAGTCTATGAGATTGGTCGGTGGAGAATTCCGTAACGCTCGAATGAATATTGCCTACAAGTCACGAGTCCTTTCTGTTAACGACACGGGAATTGATGGCTATAAAGGTTCTTTTTTAATGAACGGTCGTTTTAATCTGGTCCCCAAGCTTACCGGATTTGACTTAAAAAGCTCTTTGAAGGGTGTTTCCATTGGAGATGCAGTTAAAGTTCATATGCCGACATGGAAAGACGAAATCTCCGGAACGATGAATGGAAATTTTCAAATTTCGGGAAAAGGGCTGACAAAACAACAGATAGCCCAAAATTTGAGAGGCGGTCTTAACGGAAATGTTGTCAACGGTAGAACAAGCATTCCTGTTATTAAACTGATTTCAGGCATTCTTGAGAAGTTGCCGAAGAAGGTGCAGAATCCCGCAGAAAAGAAAACAAAGAATCAAGTTTTCAATGGTGAGTTTAAAACTATGAAGCTTGATTCACAGATTAATGGACGAGTCATAAACTTAAGCGATTTAGATGTGATTTTTGCAGCAAAAGATGCGGGTTTAGGTGATTTGCGCTTTCAAGGGAAAGGAACTGCGAATTTCGACCGAAAGGTTGATTTCACAGGGACTGCTTATATTGAGCCTACTGTTTTACCCGTTCCAGAGCTTAAGGGCCCTAGTGGAAAGGTAGAGATTCCAATGAAGTTTTCAGGAGACATGAGCGATCCGAAGGCAGACATCGGTTACTCTGTTAAAATTCTTGGTCCTCGAATGGCGAAAGCTTTTATTAAGTCCGATGCAGGGAAGAAATTGCAAAACAAGGTGAAAGACGAAGTCAAAAAATTAAAATTACCTGATAGCTTAAAGAATAAGTTCAAGTTCTAAGTTATTCAGGGCAGTCTTTTGTTTCGTAACGTTTAGATAACTCCCGACAGTAGTCGGGAGTGAAGGGGCCTTTGAGCATAGTAGTATTCACTAGTGGGTGCATAATGTTTTCACTGTGCTCTTCGTCGTGCTCTAGGCCAATTAGGTGGCCTAGTTCGTGTAGCATAACGACTTCGGCTTGACTTTCTGATTTGATTTTGTCGGTTTTGAAGATAATGTCTCCACCACCTATCTCACCATCAGTAAACCAGGTTTGGGTGACTGCATCGGGAGATTCAGCTCCCTCGGCGCTCGGCAAAGAGCCAGAAGTAAAATAGAGAGCGTTTAAATCGTCATGCAAGATATCGTCAAAGTTAAAATTAGTTGGGTCATGGTCAAAGCCAGAAGCCTTTGACTGCCCGTTTAAGTAGATGAATGTTTTTTTTAGAACGGAGTTTTGTTTGTCGATTGCGCGAATGAGGGCCTCTTGCATGGCTTGAGGGACTGATGAATGTAGGTAGATTTCGATTTGGGCACCATCGGGCCAAGATCGATCTTCGGAACCATTAAAATCATTTGCTAAGTTATTACTTCTTCCACAATTGTTTAAAGTGGCAACTAGACTCAACAAAGCAACACAACGTATCAACTTCCACATAGCAAGTAATGTAAGTGCAAGATGGGGTCTAGGCTAAAGCTTTGATAATTGGTTGAAAATAAGGAACAATGAACAAACTACGCGAGTCACCTGTAAATTCTTTATACAAGCGCTGAAACGTATCTGGCTTTTCACCAACACCCACTACCTTTGAACGGGAGGGAGGTGGGAGCTTATTTTTTATACTTGCGGAGGATGTCTTCAAAGGAAGAGGTGCAAACGGCGGGCTTTTTCCTTGAGTTATAAGCGAAGTAGTTGGGGCCCTTAGAACCAGGTGGGGTATAGGGAACATATAGGCCTAGGTGAAAATTCAAGCCTGGGCAAAGCATCATCCAGGCAGCGAAACACTGTCTAAACTCAAAGGTTACAATTTTTCGAGTCGGCTTTTTCGGGTCATAAAGATTGCAACTTTGAATTTTTTTAAACTCACGCTCAATGTCTGAAACAGAGTCTTTATAGTAATCGTGTGCTCGACAAAATTTATGAACTTCGGTGAATTGATTGTTTTGCACCATCCCCTTGAGCCAATCATGTTTAGGTAAAAGCACAGAACGTTCTTTGCTCATGATGAGGCGATCTGGAGACATTTGAATGATTCCAAAGTTAGAGGTGTCAACCCAGTCTAGGAAAAAAGGAATGCCGGCTTTTTTCTCTTCTGCTTTAAGGTTGGCGAAAGCGGTGTCCATGGCCCTGCGGTTGGCCGAGCTTTTGCTCCCGTTGTATCTTTCCCTTGCAGATTTATAGACTCTATAGGCGGTTCTTGCTCCTTTAGCATTTGAGTAGTTCTCTCCTGTTAACAAGACGTCTCTGTAGGTCTTCAAATCGGCAAGGATTCCAAATTTTTCGGCAGTAGTTTCAGTCGCCCCTGTGCTACGATTTACCCAAGTAGATTTCGCAGGAGAAAAGCGTCTATTTGCTGAGTTGCTAAAATCAATATCTTCTCTGCTGATTTGTCGACTATAGGGGGTGTGGCTCCAGTCGGTTTCTGCCATTGCAGCGGTAGCGTATCCACCAGAACTCTCAGAGATAATGAAAGCTGCTCGTTTAGCAAACAAACTAACGGATTCTTTGCCAACATTTCCGTTGTGGTTTCGAACGTATCTTTCAAATTGAGTGAAGATTAATCGCCGCGTGTTCATTGGCAAGCGTTCGCGGCAGTCACGGTCTTGATAAACATAAGAAAGAATTTCTTCGTCGGATGTGCTCGGTTGTGTTGTCGCTATGGGCTCAACGGGTTTGGCTTCAGTCGAAGCTGGTTTAGGCTCTTCTTCAGAAGGTTTTGGGGCAGGTTTAGCGTGAGTTGGGGTTGGTTTTGTTTCGCTTTCTGGCTTAGGGGCAAGTGGTTTAACAATTAAAGGTTCTATTGCCGCAGGAATGGTCGAGTGCACTTCATTTGAGGTCGGTTGGCTTGGCTTTGGGAGCTCTTCTTTGCTTTCTTCCGGTTGAAGCTTCTCTGAAGAAGTTGTGATCGTTTCTGTAGGTTTTTCTTTCGCTAATGAAGGAAAAATAGATGCAGCTTCAAACTTTGATTCTAAATCAGTTGTATCTGGCTTGGTTTTGCAATCTTGATTAAATTTAGTTCCTAAATAACTAAGGCCCGATATGGTTTTGTGAAGTTTTTGTCGGAATTCACGTTGATCAGAGTTTAGATGAGGCGAATTTGAAATAATTTGTTCAGCAAAGGCTGCCTTTGAAAAGCCTGCACTTTTAGGAAAGTAGTCTTTTGATTCAACCAGAGCTAAATAATAGAGTCGTTTTAAGCTAAAAATCACCTGTCGCTTCTCGAGAGAGTCGCTTTCCTTTGGAAAAACATATTTGCTAAGATGAACGTCCAAATCTCGTAATAGCTTTCGGATATCGGTGTCTTTGCTATAAGGTTTTTTGATCAAAGCTCGGGCCATCGCCCAAGATGTTGAATATTGCTCTGAACAAGAGAGTATTCCGCCCAAAAGATAGGCGTATTCTTGACCGAGGCTGAGGTCTTTCGAGTCAGAGAGCTGTCCGTCTTTTGATTCTTGTGTGTTATTTTTGTGCTCGGCAATAGAGGCAGGTGATCTCTTTTCATTTAAGCCCATTTTGGCTGCATAAATGTAATCGAAATTTTGAGCAAAAGAGCCATGGCACCCAATAGCGGCGCACATCATGCTGGCGAATGCCAGAAGCATATGTTTCGGTTGTATCATTTTTTCTGGCTCCCCTTAACACCATTTTAACATTTGGCAGGGGGCGCGATGTGTCTTTTTAGAGTGCTTTAAGGGGTTTAACCATTATAAGCGTGTCTAGCTTTTAGGCATTCGTATATTAGTTTGGCGTTATTTGCTGCGATTGTTTCGAATGAGCAATGTGCCACTAAGAAGGATGGTCCACGCTAACTGTATCCAGATAAAGAAAAAAGGAATGGCTGAAAATGCCCCCCATATTTTATGGGTCGAAATTGCGTAGACGTTGTAGGCGCCAATTCCATATTTCGCCAATTCGAACAAAGGGACTACAAAAATAGCGGCTCGCAGTGCTTCATATGAGGAAATATCTCTTCGAGGCACAAATCGGTAGAGGAAAAAGAAGGCAATGCCATCGATAACCCAAGGTATGGGCATGGAAAGAAGTCCGCTATAGGGACCATCATTAAACAGCGGGCGCAACCAAGAATCCTGCTTGATCCAGGCTGCAATGGCGATGGAGGCAATAATGGCTAGGGGTAGCCCTACTAGGACCATAATTCTTCGAATCATTACCTTGAAGAAGTTTTGGGAGAAATCCCATTCCAATTCGTGAGTTTTCAATATGGCATCCATGCTGTCGCCTAGCTTTTTTAGGACGCTTAAGCTGGTGTAGGTGAAAACAAGGGTGGCGACCATTCCAAAGGAGGAGCCTTTACTGGCTCCGGTCAGTGATTGATAAAAGTTCGAAAAGGACTCAGAGGAGCTTACGTTTATGTGTGAAAGCATAAAGCTTTGTATCTGAGAGAGCCAATATTGGGTGACTCCAACCTTTTCTAAATACCAAAAAAGCAGGCCAATAGCGGGCACCATTGCTAGAAGGGTGTGAAAGGCTAGGGCAGAGGCCCGGGTGGGAATTTCTGCTTCAAAAAATCGATAGATAGGCGATGGGGTCTTGGCCCTAAGTAAGTTTAAAAACTGGGTGCTCATGGTTGCTAAGCAGGAGCTTAGCTCTTAAATGAGGCATCCTAAAGGCTAGCTCTAAGAAAAGTTGCCAGTGAAGCCCGGATGTGCTTTTTTAGCTCAACTGGAGATTCAAAAATGGCTGTTAAAAAGAAACAGAAAAAAGGCGCCCGCAGAAACGCTGCTCTAAAAGCAAAATTTAAGCGAGCTCGTGTTCGTGCTTCTAAGAACAAAAAAAGAAAATTCAGCTAAGCTTAAACAATCAAGCTGCTTTAGAGCGACTTTTTTTAATCACTTCTAGAGCTTTTGCATCATTCTTCTCTACTGCGTATTGAACAGGCACTTTTGCAAAGTAAATCTCGCCATCAATATCCGCAAAAGCATACCAGCTGCCTTGAAGATTTTGATACATAACCTGCACACTTGCCTTAGTCGTTTGTCTAGGAATTGCTGTTCCACTCTTTGATTTTTTAAATGACATTTCTTTCTCCTCCTTGAGTTGAAATGGGTCCTATGTTTTATTCGGGGGTCGGAGATAAAAACTTTATGAAACTTCCTGATCCTTTAACAAAAAGATCCTTGTTGTATGGCGTTAAGGCAACTACGCCAGAACAGCTTTCGGCCATTGCAAAAGGATTTCAAGAGGCGGGTCAATTGAATGACGCTGCCGATTTCTTTTCAAAGGCCAAGGAAAATCAGGCGCTTGAAAAACTTATTGGACTAGCTATTGAGGAAGGCGATACCTTCTTGGTTTTAAAATTATTTAAGTTGTTAGCTAAGGAGGCTGACTCTCAATCGTTGGTGCGCTGTGCGCAAAGGGCCGAGAGCTTGTCAAAACCCCGACATGCAATTTTGGCTTATGAGCGTTTGGGCGAAGATGAAAAAGTGGCGAGCCTCCGTGAAACCATCAAAGATGATTTAGATATTAAATCCGCTGTCGAGGCAGACGTGTTTATTCCCAATGTTGTGGAAGAAATTGGCGAGGAATGAAAAAGAAAAAATCCAAGCGCCCCTCTCTGAGGAAAGGTGGCTCCAAGCGCCCTTCCAGTTCATGGCGGTCTTTTGCTATTTTCACCTTGTTTACTTTTGCTGCTTTGTCATTGGCAGGATTCTTTGGGAATGATTCTTCGAAAACCAAGATTATTCCGTATTCTCTTTTGAAACAGGAAGTCCGCGACGGGGGAATTAAAAAAGTTGAGATTGGCGTGGAGAAAATTATCGCCATTCCTCACGATAGTGCCCTTCCCCACCTTCAAGCCAAATCTGTTGAAGATGATGCTTTTGTTCCTTTGTTGGAAGAAAAAGGAATTGTCTTTGAGGGGGTCGAAGATCAGTCTTGGCTCAGCACCTTTTTGTTCACATGGGTTTTCCCCATTTTGTTCTTTGTCTTTATTTGGCAATTTTTCATTGGCCGTCAGATGCGCGGAGGTCCTCCGGGTTTGATGTCCTTCGGGAAGAGTCGAGCTAAGCTGGTTGTAGAAGATAAAGACAGGAAGGCCCGTTTTGACGACGTTGCGGGTTGTGATGAAGCCAAAGAAGAGCTTCAAGAGTTTATTGATTTTCTAAAAAACCCCGCTCGATACAAAGCTATAGGTGGGCACATACCCAAGGGTGTTTTGCTAGTTGGTCCTCCAGGCACGGGGAAAACCTTGTTGGCAAGGGCCACTGCAGGCGAAGCGGGAGTTAATTTTTTCCAAATTTCGGGCTCAGACTTTGTTGAAATGTTTGTGGGCGTAGGTGCCGCACGGGTGCGAGATCTGTTCAAAGAAGCTCAAAGTAAATCACCATGTATTATCTTTATTGATGAATTGGACGCAATTGCGAAAACGCGTGGCACGAATATGATTCAAAGCAATGACGAGCGCGAAAACACATTGAATCAGATTCTAGTTGAAATGGATGGCTTTGCCGAAAACATTGGAGTGATCATCATGGCGGCTACTAACCGACCAGAGGTTTTAGATCCTGCAATTTTGCGGCCGGGTCGATTTGATCGACAGATTGTGGTGGATCGTCCTGATGTGCAAGGACGAGAAGCCATTTTAAAAGTTCATGCAAAGAAAATTAAGCATGAGGCGAACATAGACTTTAAAGATTTCGCAGCTCGAACTCCTATGTTCACAGGGGCTGACTTAGCGAATGTTGTTAATGAGGCGGCTCTTTTAGCCGTTCGGAAAGGCTACACAGTTGTCAAGGCCGATTGCTTTGAAGAGGCGATTGATCGTGTGGTAGCAGGCCTTGCTAAGAAGAGTCGAGTCATGCCTGCAGACGAAAAATACACCGTAGCTGTTCATGAAGTTGGGCACGCTTTGGTGGCTCATTTTAGTGAGGAGTCCGATCCCGTTCATCGGATCAGCATTATTCCTCGAAGCTCGGGTGCCTTAGGCTTCACTATGCAAATTCCCGAGGAAGAGCGTCATCTAATGAGCGATATAAAATTGAGAACAATGATTCGTGTTTTGCTTGGCGGAAGAGCCGCAGAGAAAGTTGTTATAGGCAAAATTACAACCGGAGCCTCTGATGACTTGAAACGAGCCAGTCGAATTGTTCGAAAAATGTTGATGGAGCTTGGTATGGGAGACTCCTTAGGTCTTGTTTCTTTGGGGGATCAAAATGAATCTTACTCGGGCAACCCCTTTGTTCGCCAAGAGTATGCAGCCGTATCCGACGATACAGCCAAGCGTCTTGATTCAGAATTAAGAGCTATGTTGGACGAGGAGTTCAAGCGTGCTTGCATGATCGTAAAAGAACACAGAGCCTTGTTAGACAAGACGGTGGAAAAGCTTCTTGAGATTGAAACCTTAGAAAAGGTTCAGATAAACGAGCTTTTCCCAAGTAAAGCCAGTCTAGGCTTGTGATTTTAGTTGCGCTAAGTGTCCCTAATCAAGGTGTTTATTTGATAGGTGAGGAATCTCTACCTTGCCTTTTGGAAAATAGAACCCACTATTTAGGGTATGAACTTCGAAAAATACACAGCTATGACCCAGCAGACTCTTGCTTCCGCCCAAAAGAAGGCTGAGAGCTCGCGTAACCCGACCATTGATGTTCCGCACCTAGTTTGGTCAATGCTACAAGATCAGGCCTCTCCGGTGTTGTCAGCCCTTCGCTCTGCGAAGAATTTGGCGATTGTTAAGACGATTACAGATAAGCAGTTAAAGAGTCTTCCCACGGTTAGCGGGGGAACTGCCGGACAGAGCCTCTCTAGTGAAGGCCAGGCGATCATTCAAAAGGCCGAACAGCGAGCCCTCATGCAAAAGGATGCTTACGTTACTGTGGAGCATTTGTTTTTGGCTGCCCTTGAAGTGGAAAGTAACCTATCAAGAGAGTTGGCTGACCAAGGTGTAAGAGCTGAAAGTCTGGAGCCTGAATTTCAAAGAATACGAGGCAACAAGAAGGCCGACGATCCAAATGCTGAGCAGAAATATCAAACCCTTGAAAAGTATTCAAAAGATTTAACGAAGTATGCCGCTGAAGGAAAGCTTGATCCGGTGATTGGCCGCGATGAAGAAATTCGCAGAGTGATTCAGGTTCTTTCCCGAAGAACCAAAAACAACCCTGTTTTGATTGGAGAGCCCGGAGTCGGGAAGACCGCCATTGCAGAGGGCTTGGCTCAAAGAATTGTGAATGGAGATATTCCTGAATCTTTAAAAGGAAAAAGTGTTCGCTCGCTAGATTTAGGTGCCATGGTGGCCGGAGCAAAATTTCGCGGAGAGTTTGAAGAGCGACTGAAGGCTTTTTTAAATGAGGTTCAAGAGGCTGCCGGAGAGATCATTCTCTTTATTGACGAGTTACACACGCTGATTGGCGCGGGAAAATCAGACGGAGCCATGGATGCAGGGAATTTATTAAAGCCCGCGTTGGCTCGTGGAGAGTTGCGATGTGTGGGTGCGACGACCTTAGATGAATATAGAAAATACATAGAGAAAGATCCGGCCCTAGAGCGACGTTTTCAACAAGTTTACGTGGGTGAGCCGAGCGTTGAGGACACCATTTCTATTTTGCGTGGAATAAAAGAAAAGTATGAAGTCCACCATGGAGTTAAAATTCAAGATCAAGCTTTGATCTCGGCTGCTACGCTTTCAAATCGATACATTGCAGATAGGTTTCTTCCCGATAAGGCGATCGACTTAGTAGATGAAGCTGCCGCAAAACTGCGCATCGAAATTGATTCTATGCCAACCATCATTGATGAAAAAGTTCGTGCCACGATTCAGCTCGAAGTGGAAAGAGAGGGCTTGAAAAAAGAAAAAGATCCCGCCTCGAAGCAGAGGCTTGAAGAGATTGAAAAAACGATCGCAGAGAAGAAGTCTGAAATAGATGTCTTAAAAGTTCAATGGGAAAAGGAAAAGCAAGAGATCGCCTCTTTGAGAACTCTTCAAGAAGAAATTGAACAGTTAACGATTGATCTAGAGAAGGCTGAACGAAATTCCGAGCTTCAAAGAGCTGCTGAGATTAAATATGGAAAGCTTCCTGAAAAACAAAAACTATTGGAGCAAGCTCAGCAAAATTTAAGATCGACCTCTGATGAAAAAAGAATGCTCAAAGAGGAAGTCGGTTCGGAGGACATCGCTGGGATTGTCGCAAAATGGACCGGAGTTCCTGTTGAAAAACTAATGCAGGGAGAAAACGAAAAGCTTCTAGGTTTAGAAAGTGTTTTAAAACAAAGAGTTCGTGGGCAAGATCGTGCTCTTGAAGCCGTGAGTGATGCGGTTCGTTTGGCGCGGAGTGGTTTAAAAGATCCTTCCAAGCCTATTGGATCTTTTTTATTCTTAGGCCCGACTGGAGTGGGTAAAACTGAAACGGCAAAGAGTCTGGCCGAGTTTCTTTTTGATGATGAAGCCAACATGATTCGTATTGATATGAGCGAGTATATGGAAAAGCACTCCGTCTCTCGCTTGATAGGCGCTCCTCCCGGCTATGTTGGCTATGATGAGGGTGGTCAATTGACCGAAGCCGTTCGTCGGCGACCGTATTGCGTTGTCTTGTTTGATGAAATTGAAAAAGCTCACCAAGATGTGTTGAACGTTTTGCTTCAGGTTCTAGATGACGGACGTCTAACCGATGGTCAGGGGCGAGTTGTAGACTTTAAAAACGTCGCCTTAATTATGACCAGTAACATTGGTTCTCACATTGCGCTCGAGGGTGGCAAAATATCGGAGGTAGAAATGCAGACTCGGATGTTGGAAGAGCTCAAGTCTCATTTAAGACCAGAATTCATCAATCGAATTGATGAGGTCGTTGTCTTTAGCCCACTATCGAGTGTATTGATTCGAGAAATTGTAGATGTCCAAGTGAAACAACTCGATAGGATTCTTGATCAGCAAAAGTTGAGTTTGACTCTATCGAATGATGCGAAAGATTACTTAGCTAAGATTGGATATGATCCTGTTTATGGCGCGCGGCCCTTGAAGCGTGCGATTTACAAAAAAATTCAAGTGCCATTGTCTAAAAAGCTATTGGCGGGAGAGTTTCTTGAGGGAGATAGAATTTCAGTTGATTATCGTAAAGGCGATGATCTTCTTTTTGAAAAGAAACTTCTCAACTGATACGGCTGTCAGAAATGTCGGCCAAAATAGTTTCTTGCTTGGCTATTTTAGATGATGATACCATTGGCAGATGAGGCTCATGCGCACGGTTTTCTGGGGAGTTTGGCTTTGTTTAACCGTTGCCGACCTAGCCCTTTCGGTTGAAGCAGGTAATCCACAATCAAGTGTATCAGATTGCTCGGCAATTGTAGAAAAGATTGCTCAGATTGCTTCATTAGAGGGCACTGTTGTAGCAGGTTCCTTGTCGGAACTTCCGCGTTTATTGAGAGAAGCTGCGCAAAAGAACCCTTCATCATTGCAGACTGTTCAAAGAAGTCTTAGGGAGTGGCATAAATATGCTGATTTTATCGAGCGTTATAATGGGAAGAATGAATCTGTTTTGACTTTGCAGAGAGCTTTAAAAATGGATCCAAGCTTTTCAAAGGGGAAACTTTTGATTTGTGCCATTGGTAGAGATTGCAATGCATTTGGGTTGAATTTCTATATGGGAACTGATGAACATTTGAGTCAGCTAAGGCCTGCTTTGTTTCGAGGGGGAAAGTTTCCTCAGGGCTTTTCTCTAGACGACAGAGAGGAACTTTTGAGGCTTTCTGCGGCAAAGGGAGGGCATTCACAATTTGTATTCCTTGAAACAGGCGCAAATGTTGAGTCCATTCTTCATGAGCTTGGTCACTATGGTAATTCCTTGCTTCTCAATGATTGGGTGGCTGCCAATCTAAAGCTCCCTGAAGACAAGCGAGACAGATTGTTTCAAACTTATACCCGAGTTTCTGAGGATGGGAGTCGAGAAATTGATTTGGGGTTTGTAATAACCTTTGAGGAGTCCCAGGCGCAGGGTAATTTTTTAGAGCTTCAAAAGGTGATGAAGGTGGCGGGGTTGTTGGAAGTTGATTTAGTTACTGCCGAGCAAAGAGATTCGGAGGCCTATCTTGGACACATTTTAGAAAGTTATGAGAGAAATGCGGAATGGGTGATTGAAAGTGAAAAAATTACTACAAACAATCTTTTTCAAGTCGGTCGCTCTTGGGCTTTTCAAATGAGGGAAAGCGTCGCTAAGGCTAAGAACTAGTTTTCTATAGGAGCTTCAATTTGAATAATCTCATTGGAATTGAGAGGGTGTTTAAACACTAGTTTCCAAGCGTGTAGCTGAAGTCTTGAGGCCTTTGTTCCTTCGTAAATCGGGTCGCCATTGATGGGAGACTTCGCCCATTCGAAAAAAGTTCGAATTTGGTGGCGACAGCCTGAAATAAGTTGAATTTGGTAAATATGATCAGAAAAAACTGCAGCAATGGAGGGGTCTTCACATTTTGTGACAATATGTGAGGCTTCTTGGATATTGTGAAATCCTCGAAAACTCTCTCTTTCCAAAGAAAAGCGAGTTTTTTTGGAGGAGCGGTAACGGCTCCCAACAAATCCCTCTATTTTTTGGTTTAGAAAGTGATCTGGCAGAGGTTGACGGCATCCGGCAATATAGATTTTTTTTGTTGCCGCGCTTTTAAATATTGAATCTCTGAATGGTTTTATGTGTTTAGCTTCACAAAACAACATGGCTCCGCTTGTTAGAAAGTCCAGTCTGTGCAGAGCCTCCCAATCTCCGTCGCTCTGCGTTAGCACTTCGTTCCAGTGTTGTCCTGCCTTCTTGTTTATTGCCCAAAAATCCGTAGATTTAAAAAGCGTGGATATAGAGATTTGCGAGCTTGACATCGGGTCTGAACCTTTACTTAAGAACTCAAGTGTAGAAGCTTATCAGAAAGGCAAGCAGGATGGCGAAGAAGAAGATTGCTAAAAAGAAGACTAGCGCAAAGAAAAAGGTAGTATCAAAGCCTAAGAAGAAAGCTGTTGCGGCAAAGAAGGCCGCACCTGCTAAAAAGAAGGCTCCTGCTCCTAAAAAAGCGCCTGCCAAGAAAAAGGCGCCTGCGAAAAAAGCACCTGCTAGAAAGAAGCCTTCGCCCGCTGTTGAACCTGAGGCACGAGGAGAGGTTAAGACTGAAGCTAATAAGCCAGCGAAGAAAAACCTTTTGGAAGAAGTGTTCTCAGCTCCGGCTCGAGCCAAAGACAAGAAAGCTCCTCGCCCAACCTTTCCCTTTGGTGACGCAGAAGAGGAAAACACGGAAGTTGCAGAATTTGATTTTGATGAAGATGAAAGAGCCCGTGAAGCTGATTTGGATGAGTTTGTTGAGGATGATGAAAGCCCAGAGGGCCCTCCTTCGTGGTGGAAAGCTGATCCGGCCGGTATTGAAGATGCCGACCTTGAAGAAGAGGAAGACTCCCGAACTGCTTTTGATGACTCAGATGAGTGGACTGATGATGGAGAATGGGATCCCGATAAGCCAGCCGGCCTTGATGATGAAGATGACGGCTGGTGATTTTAGGTGAAAAAACGAGGTTTAGACTTTGATTGGACTTCGTTGCGCATTGCTTTGGAAGGTCTTTCTTATCTAGATTTTCCTAAGCTAAATGTAAAAAACAAAGAAGACGCCAAAAGATTCGTCATTTCTTATGGCTACGAACTTTCAGACCCCTATGCTCAAGAGGAGATTTGGCGTATTTATTTTGAAGCGCTCTCTTTTATTAAGAATCACCTACTTGATGAGGATGAGCTTTTACCTGACAGGTTTTTAAGTCGCGCTCCAAATAATGAAATTACCCGTTTAATGATAGATGCCTCAAAGCAAGTTGACGATGAGTCTCGTTGGGCATGCGCCATATTGAGAATTATGCATATCATTTGCCATTTGAACAATGATATTCGAATGGAGAACTTTCAATATGCTAGAGAGCAAATCTTCGGCCGTTTTGATTCTATGATCACCACAGGCGGGGGAAACTCTCGTTGGATATTTGATCCACAAGGAGAAGCGATTCCTTTGGTCCGTTACATTAAACGGCAGCGTAAAGAGCGAAATTCAACCATTATGAAGTTGTTGGCTAAACCCACCACGGTGGTTGAAGCCATTTATGATTCGATTGGATTTCGATTTGTTACTGAGAATCGTTGGGAGAGTTTCCGGCTAATTCAGCGGATGTTTGATACCGGAGTTGTTTCAGCTCCGAATATTTATCCGAGTCGCTCTGTAAACAATGTGATTTCCTTTGATAGTTTTAAAGGAAACGTTGAGCCAATGTTTGAGCAGGCCGAGGCAAGTGATTGGACCTCTGAGAATTTTATTACAAGAATTAGGGAACTAGAAAACGTTGAAAGAGTTCCCATGACTCAGGTCCGAAACCCTTTTAGCTCACCTTGGTATAGAGCTATTCAGTTTACTGGTCGCCAAATGATCATAGCTCCGGACCCATCTTTCCAACTAATGTCCACTTTGCGCGAGTCTTTGAGTGGCGATGCTCGGCAAATCCTTGACACGGTTCCGGTCGCTATTCGTGAAAAGCGAAGTTTCTTTCAGCCTTTTGAAGTTCAAATCTTAGATAAAGAGTCTTATGTGGAGAGTTTGAGCGGGCGAAGTCGCCATAGGGACTATAAGAACCGCCAAAGAGTCATGGCCCGCAATCGCATACTAAGAGACCTTCTCTAGGTTTAGTGCTGCTCCAAGAACAAAGTTTTGCTGCTATGTGTAGGTTAAGCTGGCCGAGCCTAGAGTAAGCTTTAGAATGTGGGCTGGAAAAGCGAACTATCTCAAGAGCCAAAGAGAAGCCAAAGCATTTTGGCTTTGCTTTCGGCCGCGGTTTTTCTAGCTCTGCCTATTCCCATCTTAGATCCGGTCACTTTTGAAGCGGGCGTTTTGTTGGCCTTGTGGCTTAGCTTGGGCTCTTTTTCGTATGTATGTTTTTATCATTTTAAATGGGCTTGGCGATTGGGGGCTTTGAGTTTTGTTCTTGCTTTGATTCATGCGCTAGTAACTGATTTTTGGATTGTCTTTGCCTGTTTTATTTTCTTGTTACTATGGGCTCGACGGCGCTTTTCAAAAGTTGTTTTAACTTTCATCGCAATTTTTTCCTTTCAAAGCTTTGGGCAAGTAGCGGGGCTTCCCTTTGCGCCTGAGTTCAAGTTAGATGCCCTGGCTTCCTGTGGCAGTTTAGATAAGATTCCATGGAATTTTCGTCCGGATGGAAGAAGGATTCGAAAACTTTTTGAAGAAGAGCTTCGATTGGCCAATGACAACGAAACCTTCTGGTGGGAGCTCTATCAAGTCATGAACCGAGCTGGAGAGGTGACTTTTATTTTTAGAAGAAGCCTTCCTGATGGTTCGTATATTTCTCTGGCCGCAAGGGATTTTAAATTTGTTCGAGTGCATTCCACGCCAGAGTCCTCGAAAAAGTTGGAGAATCAAACTTTTAAACATTTAATTAATAGACCTGCGCTTATCTTTTACCGAAGTGATGGGACGGTCGTAAATTATTTGCCCGGTAGCGTGGGTAAGGCAACGATTCAGATTCAGTTTGCTATGACTACAGGGGCCTATTTGCCACCGGTTTATATTAGGGGAAATTTTTGTGATCGACCGGCCTCACTGTCAGAAGCCGATGTAGCGGGTAAATCCTTTGGTGCCGTCAAAAACCAAGGCAAGGCCGGAAAAGATGGCGATAGTTCTAGTAAAAAATAATTTTCGTCAAAATATTTTCAATCTTTTAAAATACTTAGGCACATTTTGTGCAAGCACTTGCTTTACCTGAGCCTTCAAGCCCCCTAGAATAAAGCTATGGGACAGATTCTTAAGGCTCGGGGCTTAGTAAAGATCTACGGAAAGCGTTCTGTAGTTGCCGATGTCTCTGTTGAAGTTGAGCAAGGGAAAGTGGTTGGGCTTCTTGGGCCCAATGGTGCTGGTAAGACAACTTGTTTTTACATGATTGTTGGTTTGGTCTTTCCCCAAGAGGGAAGAATTTTTTTGGATGGAAGAGACATTACCTTGCTGCCGCTTCATGAGCGTGCCCGCTTAGGGGTGGCCTATTTGCCTCAAGAAAGTTCACTGTATCGGAAGTTGAGTGTTTTCGAGAATATAGCAATGGCTTTAGAAGTCCATCACAAGGATACGGAAGTGATTGAAGCTAAGACTTTCGATTTGTTAAAAAAGTTCGGCTTAGAAAAAGTTGCCGAGAGTCCTGCTGCGGCGTTATCGGGTGGTGAGCGCAGGCGATGCGAAATTGCTAGATGCATGGCTATTGAGCCGAAATTTGTTTTGTTGGATGAGCCTTTTGCAGGAATTGACCCAATTGCGGTGGGCGAGATTCAGCAGTTTATTGGAGAGCTCAAGCAACAAGGTATTGGTGTTTTAATTACAGACCACAACGTTAGAGAAACTCTTGGAACATGCGACTACGGATATTTGATGAAAGAAGGACAAGTCTTTTTTCATGGGTCTCCAGAAGAAATAATTCAAAACGAACAAGCTAAGCGCTTCTATTTGGGAGAAAGCTTTACTTTAAGCTGAGGGGAGATTTATGGGCCTTAAGCAGTCAATGAAGCAAAGCCTTGGCATGGCCATGACGCCGCAGCTTCAGCAGGCGATTAAAATATTGCAAATGTCCGTTATGGAGCTGCAGCAAGAGATTAACAATGAGCTTGTTGAAAACCCTACGCTTGAGGAAATGGGTGAAGAAGAAGATTTTGATCCTGAAAAGAAGGGTCAAGAAGAAGCTCAAAAGGCTGATACTCCCGAGGGTGAAGTTGAATATTTAGATTCTTCGATGATGGGAACTGATTCCTACAAGAGCACCAAGAATACAAATCTTGATGACATGCCCAGCTATGAGCAGGTGCTTTCAAAGCCAACCACTTTGTATGATCACTTAAGTTGGCAACTTCGGATGTCGACTGAAGATGAGCGAATTCTCGAAATTGGCGAAGATATTATTGGGAACCTGAATGAAGATGGTTACCTTGTTGTGTTGGTTGAAGAGCTTGCTCAAAAGCTTGAAACTGACAATGAAGAGATTGAAGCGGTTTTGTTTCGGATACAAAGATTTGATCCACCCGGAGTGGCCGCTCGAAATTTGCAAGAATGTTTAATGATTCAAGCTGAGATGCTCGACGACGATGATGAAGAAGAAATAGAAAAGATCATTCAAAATCATTTGCCCGAACTAGAGACTAAAAATTATATGGTTATCTCTAAAGCCCTAGATATTTCTCTGGAGAAGGTGATGGATCTTAGTAAGATTATCCACGATATGGAGCCCAAGCCTGGCCGAGGCTTCTCTACTTCAGAAGCTCAATATTTTGTTCCAGACGTTTATGTAATTAAAGTTGGTAAGGATTTCATGGTGGTCTTGAATGAAGAGGGAATGCCTCGCTTGAAGGTTTCTAAAGACTACAAAGAACAGCTGATGAATGGTGAGCTAATTGGCGACACTAAGAAGTATGTTAGAGAAAAGCTCAAGGGGGCGCATTGGCTTTTAAAGAGCATCTACCAAAGGCAGAGAACGATTTACCGAGTGACTGAGGCCATCCTCAATCGGCAAAAAGACTTTTTTAATGATGGGCCTCAGCACTTAAAACCCATGGTGTTACGAGATATTTCCGAGGAGTTGGGCCTCCATGAGTCGACTGTCTCTCGAGTGACCAATGGAAAGTATATGCATACTCCTCACGGCATTTTTGAATTGAAGTATTTTTTCAACTCTGCCATTAGCCGGAGCGGCGGTGAAGGTGATTTGGCGAGTGAGTCCGTAAAGCAAAAGATTAAGGGCATGATTGACTCGGAAGATGTAAAAAAGCCTTTAAGTGACCAGCAAATAGCTGAAATCTTAAAGGATTCTAATATTCGCATTGCTCGAAGAACCGTCGCTAAGTATCGTGAGGCCATGGGGATTCTTCCTTCCAACAAACGCAAAAAGTATTTTTAAAGAGAGCCTTCCCTTCAAAGCTTAATTTCATGAGCAAATAGTTGATCTGTTTGTAGATTTGTCTATGGTTGTGCTGCGACAAGTTTAGGTCGCTTTGGAGGTATTCTTGATGAGCGAAGACGCAAAAATTGTAATCACCCACACCTTTCGAGGTATGGATTCGAGCGACGCCGTTAAGGAATACGCAGAAAAGCGGTCCTCAAAAATTTCTAAACACTTGCATCAACATACGAACTATCAACTTACTTATTCAAGCGAGAAGAATAAGTTTATCGCAGAAGTTCACGTAATCTCTGGTGACTTTGAAGCTAAGGCGGAAGCATCGGCTGAGACGCTTTATGCGGCGATTGATGATGTAACCGGTAAGATACTACAGCAGAGTCGAAAATTTAAAGAAATTAACTCAGACCACAGTGGTTCATCTCACCATAATCAGTAAAAGAAGGAATGTTCATAAATGGCAAAAAATTTGTTTACCTCTGAATCTGTAACCGAAGGCCATCCAGACAAAGTCGCTGATCGAATTAGTGACTCGGTATTGGATGAATTTTTAAGAAACGACCCTAAAGCATTTGTTGCTTGCGAAACATTGGTCACGACTGGGCTGGTTGTATTGGCTGGAGAAATCTCGACTTCCTATAAGGGTGGAATAGATTTTCAGAAAATTGTTCGCGATGCTGTGACCGACATTGGCTACACAGATGGTTCTCAAGGGTTTTCTGCAAGTTCCTGCTCGGTTTTGAATGCTCTTCATTCTCAAAGTCCAGATATCAATCAAGGTGTTGACCGTGGCACTGAGATTGGAGCCGGAGATCAGGGAATGATGTTTGGTTACGCTTGTAATGAAACTCGAGAGTTGATGCCACTTTGCATTAGCCTTGCCCACAAGATCACCCATGGGCTCGCCAAAAAGAGGAAAGACAAATCCATTCCTTGGCTTGGGCCTGATGGAAAAGCCCAGGTCACTGTTGAGTATGAAAACGGTGTTCCTAGTCGAATTGATACCGTTGTTCTTTCTACTCAGCACGCTGAAGAAATTACTCACGCTGAAATTTTTGAAGTGATGAAGCGTGATGTGATTGAACCTTGCTTGCCTAGCGAATTGCTCAAAGGTGAGTTGAAGTATCACGTGAACCCAACAGGCAAGTTTGTTATTGGCGGACCTCACGGTGATTGTGGCTTGACCGGTAGAAAAATTATTGTCGACACTTATGGTGGGTATGCTCCTCACGGTGGTGGTGCCTTTAGTGGTAAAGATCCTACTAAGGTGGATCGATCAGCTGCTTATATGGCTCGTTATGTTGCCAAGAACATCGTAGCGTCTGGTGTGGCTTCAAAGGCTGAGATACAAATTGCTTATGCAATCGGTGTTGCGGATCCTGTGAGCGTTCATCTAAACACCTTTGGAACCTCCGAGGTTGATGAAGTGAAGCTTCTTTCTGTTGTGCGAGAGCTTTTCCCGATGAAGCCAGCAGACATCATCGAGCGATTGAATCTCCGTCGTCCAATCTTTGCTAAGACTTCGGCGTATGGCCATTTTGGTAGAGAAGATGCGGATTTCAGTTGGGAGAAAACTGACTTAGCGGCTGACTTAAAGAGTCGCTTTTAGGAGATACAGTGCCATTATTGGCAAAGTTTTTTCTAGGGATCTTCATGCTTATGGGCTGGCTCTTCTTTGAGCTGAGCCTGAGAAGGTCTGCGGGTTTATTCCCTTCGAAGTTTTCTCAGTTGCGGATTTATTTAGACAAGAAAAGGGCACCTCGTTCGGAGTGGGTGCCCTTTTTGTTTGTTTTCGTTTCTCTTATTTTTTTCAGCTTTTGGGAATTCTTAATTTTTCATATGTTCGGTCGAGGCCCCGAGCAGCATAGTTGGATTCTTGCCTTAGTGGTTTGGACTGTAGCTCTCTATCTACGAAAAAAAGAGACCGGCCGTGGTCATTTTGCGCTTCGTTTTGTGGATATTTTGGTTTTGGCTCTCAGCTGGATTGTTTTATTTAAAAGCGTTTTAGGTTTAGCCTTTCTTTTATGGCTCTATTTGCGATCAAAGTTTTTGAGGCCCGTTAAGGGTTGACGGTAAGCTTTCTTCAAAGGAGACTGCTTAGCAGATGCTCTACTGGTTATTTTCTTCTTTTGGTGATTCATTTTCCGCTCTGAACGTTTTTCGTTATATTACATTTCGATCTGGCATGGCTGCATTGACTGCTTTTGTCATCGTTATGATTTTTGGCCACAGTTTTATTCGAAAGATTCAAGCCCTTCAATTCGGGCAAAATATTCGTCATGATGGTCCTGAGTCTCATTTAAAGAAACAAGGCACCCCGACTATGGGCGGTGTTCTCATTATTTTTGGAATTAGTGTCGGAACATTGTTGTGGAGCGATTTAAGCAATCCCTACGTTTGGGCTCTTTTGGTAATTACATGGGCCTATGGCTGCGTAGGCTTTTTAGATGACTACATTAAAATCGTTAAGAAAGATCCAGAGGGTCTGGCGAGTCGTTGGAAGTTTCGGCTTTTAGTCGTCGCTTCTCTGTTTTCTTCCGTGCTCCTTTATCAGGCTCAGGACGGTATAACTGGCCAAGGGCATTTGTTTTTTCCGTTTCTGAAGGACTTCTTTTTTGAAATGGGACCTTGGTATATTGCTTTTTCAGTTTTGACGATCGTAGCTTCTTCTAACGCTGTAAATTTAACCGATGGTTTGGATGGATTGGCGATTGGACCCTGTATCGTTAACGCCGGAGTTTTTATGGTCTTGTGTTATTTGGGAGGCAACGTGGTTTTTGCTCGTTATCTGCAGATTCCTTATGTGCCGGGAGTTGGAGAATTGGTTATTTTCAGCTCAGCAATGCTTGGGGCGGGAGTCGCCTTTCTTTGGTTTAATTCCTATCCGGCCCAAATATTTATGGGCGATGTGGGGGCTTTAAGCCTTGGTGGGGCCATTGGAGCGCTGGCCGTGGCGAGCAAAAATGAGTTACTTTTAGGGCTCTTAGGAGGAATATTTGTGCTGGAGACCCTTTCTGTGATATTCCAGGTCATCTCTTTCAAGTTAACTGGGAAGAGGGTATTTCGCATGGCGCCATTGCACCACCATTTCGAGTTGAAAGGGTGGGCGGAACCAAAGGTGATAGTCCGATTTTGGATTATTTCTTTTATTTTGGGTATTGTGGCGCTAAGCACTCTTAAGTTGCGGTAGGAAGGAACTATGATGGCCTCATACGGTTTTGGAGAAAAGAAAGCAATTGTTCTTGGGTCTTGTGACTCAGCAGTCATTTTAGCAAAGTATTTAGTGAGTAAAGGTGCTTTTGTAACCTTGGCTGACCCATTGGCTAACATCGAGAAACAAGGCGAGATTACGGCTAAGTTGGGCAGTGTTCCTGTTCAAGTCATTTGTGGAGACGTAGGAACCAACCCCTTTGAGGGAGTTTCTTATGTGTTCGTTTCTGAATCCTATCCATCAAATTCAAATTTGATTGAACAAGCCAAAATGGTTGGAGCGGAAGTCATTTATGAAATCGACTTCATCTTCACACAATGTGACGCTGAATACATTGCTGTTGCTGGCACGAACGGAAAGAGCACAACGGCTCATTTGATCAAAGCTTCTTTAGAAAAGCTCGGCAAAAAGGTTTTCTCCAACATTGATAAGCCTATTTCAGCGCTTCTTGAGGGAAGTGTTGAGTTTGATTATGTGGTTTTGGTCGCTGAGGCTGCGCTACTAGAGGCTCAGAAACACTTTAGGCCGAAGCAGATCGTAATGCTTAATTTAGCCGAAGAGCAAAAAGACAGATATCCTGACTTTGAACGATACACAGACATTTACAGATCACTTTTGTCTACAGTCGATGCCAGTTCTACCTTGATTCTTAACTCTCAAGATTTGCACATTGTAAGTTTTGTTCAGGGTTTAAGTGCACGAACCTTATTCTTTGGTGCTCAAGAAGTGCCCAATGGATTTGAGGGATCTTGGGCAACCAAAAAATCATTATTTGTAAGCATAAAAGAAAGCTCAGAACTACTAAGTTTTTCTTTGGATAAAATGCGCTTGCGTGGTGTGCATAACAGAGAAAATATTATGGCAGCAGCTTTGAGTGTTTTCCCGTTAGGGGTAACAAAAGCGATGTTCCAAGAAGTGTTGGATGAAGTGCGTTCACTTCCTCATAGATTACAATTTGTGAAACGCTTAAATTCAGTAGCCTTCTATGACGATAGTGCCTCTACGAATGTTTCAGGAGTGCAAAGGGCGCTTCAGGCCTTCACTGAGCCGGTTCTTTTGATTATGGGCGGTCTCGATTCTAAAGCTGACTATTCGGTTTTAGCTCCTTTGGTTCGTTTAAAGGTTAAAGATTTAATTCTAGTCGGATCGACTAAGGAGAAGATTAATAGAGCTATCGGTGACTACACTGAGACCTTCATCGTTGGCACCATGGAAGAAGCTATTTTGATTGCCTACCAAAAGTCTCGCTCTGGGGATGTTGTCTTATTGTCTCCAGGCTGTGACTCAGACGAAGGTTTTGCGGATCTCCACGCTCGTGGGGATTTCTTCTCTGAGAAGGTCAAGTTTTTGTCTATGCCAAGACGCCCTAATGTAATTTAGTTTGCATTAATAAACTTGTTTCTAGAGTCGTTCAAAAATTGCTATATACAGCCAGCTTTCTGACAAGTTTGGATAGCTGTTTGGGGAACAGAAACTGACTCCCATTTTTGACTAAAGCTCCTTTAAAATAAGGGTAATGAATTCATTTTTTAGACGTTGGGAAAAGGCGGATCTACCTTTTCTTCTAGCCACAATCGCACTTCTTGTTTTGGGCTTAGTTTTTCTTTATTCAGCCACTTGTGTGATGGCCTCTGAAAAGTTTGGTGACAGTTTCTATTATTTAAAGCGCCAAGGTTCGTTTGCTCTCTTGGGCCTGCTTGCTATGACGATTATCCAGGGTGGAAATTATCAACGCTTTTGTCGGCTGGGGGCACCTCTGGTCATCATCTCTCTGCTTTGTTTCTCACTTTTGTTGGTAAGCGGTATTGGCGACGAAGCTAATGGAGCTGTTCGTTGGTTGAAAATAGGTTGGCTACGTTTTCAGCCAGCTGAGTTTGCTAAAATCGCTTGTGTTCTTTACATGAGTTGGGCGCTTTCAAAAAAAGGCGATCAAGTAAAAACTTTTACCTATGGAATACTGCCCATGTTTGTTGTGTGTGGTTCGATGCTCATCTTTTTGTTGGCTCAACCAGATTTAGGCAATGCAGTTGTGTTGGGGGTGATCACTCTCGCTATGCTTTTTCTTGCGGGAGCCCGAGTATCTTATTTAGCGGTTTTTATAGTGGGTTCACTTCCTGTTTTGTATTTTCTGATAATGGGCGCTGAGTATAGAAAGCGAAGAATGCTCGCCTTCTTGGATCCGTGGCATGACCCCCAGAACACTAGTTACCAAATTGTGCAGTCTTTTACGGGCTTTTTTAAAGGGGGTCTTTGGGGGCAAGGGCTGGGGAATAGCCAGGAGAAACTATATTTTCTACCTGAAGTGCACACGGATTTTATCGGCTCAGTTGTAGCTGAAGAACTTGGTTTTATTTTTTTCGTTGCTCTTTTGTGTCTTTTTGCTTTTTTGATTTTTAGAGGTTTACTCATAGGAGCGAGAGCTCAAAGTAAGAGTGGATTCTTGCTTGCCGCTGGATGTAGCACATTGCTCGGCCTTCAGATTGTTTTAAATTTATCGATCATTATGGGGCTACTGCCAACAAAGGGGCTTCCCCTACCCTTCGTTTCTAATGGGGGATCGTCGTTGTTGGCGACCCTAATTTTATGTGGCTTGATTCTGTCAGTTTCAAGCGGAGATAGGCTAAAGTCTAGTCCATGATTCTAATAAAGCAGATTGCCCTTAGGTTTCATTTTGTTCAACGGAGCTTTTGTAATGGCCTCCTTTAGATTTTGGGTGGTCGCCGCTGGAACGGGTGGGCATATTATTCCAGGACTACAAATTGCTAATCAATTGGAGGTGGCTGTCTCAGAAAGGGCGAGCACTTCGAAATTTCTATTTTGGGGCACAAAGGACCGTCTAGAGGCAAAACTGATTCCGCAGGCAGGAAGAGATTTAAAGTTTGTTTCCGCTAAGCCCTGGAAGGGCAAGAGCCTGCTGGATAAGGGTTTAGGTGTTTTGTCTTTACTTTTGTCTATCTGGCCTCCCATATGGAACATTCTAATCTTTGGTAGACCTACCGCGGTTGTTTCCTTGGGCGGATACGTGTCCATGCCGGTTGTGATGGTGGGAATTTTGTTTCGTGTTCCTATTTTTATACATGAACCTAATATTAAAACGGGAATTGCAAATCGGATTCTGGGAAAATATGCACGCCTTATAACAACTATCCCGGGGTCTGATGCGAAAGAGTTGTTTCCAGAAAAAACTGAGGATCTTGGTAATCCAACTGCCAATAGCTTTGCTCTTGTTTCAATTAAGAGCAAGGTAAAGACCATCGTCATTCTTGGAGGTTCACAGGGGGCCAAGAGTCTTTGTGAAACAGGCTTAGAAGTATTTAATGAATTGCTTCAATGGGACAAGTCTTTAAACTTGATTTTGCAAGCTGGCTCTAAGAACATTGATTTTGCTAATGAGTTGTCTGCAAAACTCGGGCTTCAAAAAAAATGTCGAATCTATGGATTTGTAAAAGATATGCCGAAGCTATTAAGCGTGGCGGATTTGGCTATTGCTCGAGCCGGCGCTATGACAATCTCTGAATTGTCTCTGGTGGCTTTACCTACAGTGCTTGTTCCTTATCCATATGCTGCTGATGATCATCAAAAGATTAATGCTTTGCTTTTAGAGAAGCAAGGCGCTGTTAGAGTGGTTGAAGAAGGCGAAGGCTTTCAAAAACAGCTGAGTGCTCTACTGAGGGATTTGATTTTGTCTGAGAAAAGTTTAAAAATGAGACTCAGGCTCAGCGAGAGTTTTAAAGCTTTTTCTAGGCCCAATGCTGGTGAAGACATCGCTAAGAAGATACTTTCCAATTTAGCTGAGAAAGTTTAAGAAAGGTCCTATGGCCATAACAGCGCGACAAAGACGAGTTCATTTCATTGGAATTGGTGGAATAGGTATGTCTGGTCTTGCTGAGATTCTCATGGAGTTAGGGCATAATGTTTCCGGTTCGGATATTAAGGATTCAGACTCGGTGTTGAGATTGAAAGAGCTGGGTGCTGATATAGAACTAGCCCATTCTGAAAGGTTCATCGAAAAAGTGAAGCCAGACGTTGTTGTTTATTCAACTGCAGTTTCTAAAAACAATCCTGAGATAATCGCTGCGAATAGGCTTCATATTCCGATTATTCGTCGGGCTGAAATGCTCGGAGAGCTTATGCGCCTTAAAAGAGGGATTGCTATTGCCGGAAGTCACGGCAAAACAACTACGACTGCGATGCTGGGACTTATACTCAAAAACGCTGGCATTGATCCCACTTTGGTTATTGGCGGGCGCTTTGATGCGATTGGTTCTAATGTTGCATGGGGTGGTGGCGATTGGTTGTTGGCTGAAGCAGATGAAAGTGACGGCACCTTTTTGAAGTTAATGCCTGAGTTTTGCGTGATCACTAACATTGATGCAGAACACCTAGACCATTATGGAGATTTTGCCAGCGTATGCAAAGCTTTTAGCGACTTTTTAGATCATATTCCTTTTTATGGTAAGGCCATTCTTTGTTCCGATAGTCCTGAGTTAAGAAAACTTTCAAAGCATTTTAATAAGCCTCGAGTTTGGTATGGCTTTTCTCCGGAGCAAGAGCCTGACTTTTTGTTGGTGAAAGAGACTAAGGATTCTGGGGTCAAATCGGTTAGTTTAAAGACAAGATCTTCTTCTTTTAAGGAAACGGTTTTAAGTTTTGAGCTCTCTGTTCCTGGCCTTCATAATCTATTAAATGCTTCTGGTGCGGCCATACTAGCTATGGAATTGGGTGTGAGCAAAGAAGTCATACGCAATTCATTAAAGAGCTTTAGTGGCGTTCGTCGCCGTTTTGAGCTGAAAGGCGAGCTTTCGGGTGTGAAGATTTACGAAGACTATGCTCATCATCCTACTGAAATTACTGCAACCCTTGAGGCTGCACGGTCGGTTTTTAATGGGAAAAGATTAGCGGTTGTTTTTCAACCGCATAGATTCTCTAGAACCAAACAATGCTGGGATGATTTTGTGTCTTGCTTCAAAGACGCTGACTACGTTTTTACAACAGATATTTATCCGGCTAGTGAAATTCGTGAGCCATGGGTAGAAATGTATGACAAAGAGAAGTTTTTCGAGAATATAAAAGGAGCTAAGGGCTCCTACCTCCCATCAAAAGAGGCGATTGCTGAGCAAATTCGGGGCTTGATTCAACAGGGGGAGTTGAGCGCAGGGGATGGAGTTTTTGTCTTAGGGGCTGGCGATATCAATACGGTTGCGCTTGCATTAGTGAATGAACGTTGATTTTCAAAGACTTTTTTCCGACTTTAAAGGCAAGATTTTGCTTAATGAAGTGCTGGCACCTTATGTAGCTTTTCGAATTGGCGGACCGGCCGATTGTTTATTATTTCCTGATGGTGAAAAAGATTTAGCCTTAGCCGCCGAAATTGCTAAAAGGGAACAGCTTCCCTTTGCAGTTCTGGGCGCGGGTAGCAATCTTCTTGTGGGCGACAAGGGTATTAGGGGCGTAGTTGTATTCCTTGGTGCAGGTAAAGAGGATGAGATTCAGTTTCTAATGGATAACGGCAAAGAGGTCACTTTGAACGTGCCTGCTCACTGCACTAAAGCCGCTCTTGTAGATTTTGCTCTCGAAAACAAGTTAAGCGGAGTCGAGTTTTCTGCAGGAATTCCAGGAACACTTGGTGGCGCCGTTTATATGAACGCTGGAACCAAGTGGGGTTCTTACTCTGAGGTGATTGAATCTGTTAGATTCTTTCGTGTAGGAAAAGGGTTTTATGAAAAGCCAGTCGAAGCCTTGGGGTTTAAATATAGAGGACATGGTGAAGAGTTGTTTGCTGGTGGTGCCATTGTGGTTAGCGCATGCCTCCGCTTGAGGCACGTTTCTTCTCGAAAAGAGATACAAGAAAAAATGGATGAAATCTTAAAATACAGAGGGGGAAAACAACCTTTGGAGCTTCCTAATTGTGGAAGCGTGTTTAAGAATCCAGAAAAATCTCGTCGAGGAGCAGGGCGTCTCATTGAAGCTTGTAATCTTAAGGGCACTTGCGTTGGTGGAGCTCAGGTTTCTCTTAAGCACGCTAATTTTATTCTTAATCTAGGAAATGCAACCTCTAAGGACGTCGAGACCTTAATTAAGAAGATTCAGAAGAAGGTGTTTTCAGAGTTTAAAGTTGAGTTAGAAACCGAAGTCATTAAAGTTGGTGAATGAAGCTTTTTATGTTTGCGCAAACGTTTTCAAGCGTCGTCGAAGCTTTCTTAGATTCATTAGATAGTCTCTGGTGTCAGAGAAGATTTTTACGGTCGATTTCTTTTCCGGTTTTCTATCAAAAAGAGTATCGATTTCTTGAGCCTTAAGGCCTAGGCGTTTTGAGAAAATCATCACCTCAGTGTCCCAAAACCAATGATTGTCTTGAATTTGCTCGAGGACTGGTAATAGTTTTTCTCGATTAAAAAACTTGTAGCCGGCTTCGGTGTCTTTGAAAGTGTGACCCAACATCCAATGGGATATGTATCTATATCCTATAGATAAGACCGTTCTAATAAACGTTTGATGAATGTTGAAAAGAGTGACTTGGTAAATCCTAAAAGCGGTGGCAACGTCTAGCTCTCCGGATTGGATCTTTTTTACAAAATAAGGGATGTAGACGGGCGAGGTCGATAGATCTATGTCAATGTAGCCAACCACTTGAGCTTGGCTTGCTTTAAACCCTTTTTCGACCGTGGCTCCACGACCTAGGTTTTTCTCGTTGTTCAAAACTTGAATGCGAGAGTCCCATTTTTCGATTTGCTGCAATAGCTCTAGGGTGTTGTCTGGAGAGCAGTCGTTAATCAAGATGATTTCCCAGTCGATGTTTGCCAAACTTAAACAAAAGAGAATTTCTTTAACGGAGGCTTCAATGTGTGGAGACTCGTTGTAGCAAGGAATAACGAGACTTAAATCTTTTTGTTTTGTGGGATTACTTTCCAAGTATCACTCCGAAAATTCTTGAATGAGCTTCCAGTATTCATCAGGCAGTGTTTTGAGCGTGGCGACTGCTTTGGCCAAGGGAACGGCGGTCAGCTTGTTGTTAAGAATAGAAGCCATATGGCCCCATTTTTCTTCGTGGATTAAGTCGGCGGCATAAGCACCGTAGCGAGTAGCAAGCACTCGGTCATGAGCTGTCGGTGTGCCTCCTCTTTGAATGTGTCCTAGGACGGTCACCCTTGCTTCCATGTTGATCTTTTTTTCAATCTCGTCTGCTAAAAGTTGTCCAACGCCACCTAGTTGATGTCGTCCAAAATCATCGACTCTAGATTTGTGAACAGATATCTTTTTTCCATCCTTTATTAAAGAAGCGCCTTCGGCCACAACAACAATTGAAAAAACTTTCCCTCGCTTTTTTCTTGTTTCAATGGAGTTGCAAACCTGTTCAAGGCTTGTATCATGTTCGGGGACCAGAATGACATCAGCTCCGCCAGCAAGACCAGCAAAAGAGGCAATCCAGCCAGCGTGCCGACCCATGACTTCGACCACCATCACGCGTTTGTGACTTTCTGCAGTTGTGTGAAGTCGGTCAATGGCTTCGGTTGCAACCTCTACAGCCGTATCAAAGCCGAAGGTGAAATCTGTTTCATTGATGTCATTATCGATAGTTTTTGGAGCGCCTACGATGTTCATTCCACGTTCGAACATTTTATGAGAAACCGTAAGGGTCCCCTCTCCACCAATAGCAATCAGTCCGTGAAGGCCAAGTTCTTTAAAATTCTTGAAAGCTTCTTTGATTGTTTCTTCGTCTTTATAGACGTTGGTTCTAGAGGTCCCAATAATGGTTCCACCTACATGAATAATGCCGCTGACGTCAGGATAGTCTAACTTTTTGAAATTTTTCTTAAGGAGTCCGGACCAGCCATCTAAAAGACCGTAGACTTCATAGCCTCTGGGGAGACTTTTTCGGACAATTGCACGGATAACGGCATTTAGCCCGGGACAGTCTCCACCACCTGTTAGGATTCCAATTCGTTTAGGTGCCATATATGACTCCTTCATACTACAACTTTTCACCAGATGCAGCTAAACTAAGGGTTGTGAAAACAGTTAGAATTCAACACCCAAGTGACTCGACTGGGTTGCATTTTCAGGAGAGGGTCTACGAAGCCTCGCTCAGGGATATTGGTGATAGCTGGTTCGCTATTGATGATTTGAGAGAGCTGGATCTTGCCCCGGAATCTAACATGCCCATCTTACACAAGGGATACTTCGAAACTCATGCTCACAGTGTGTGGTGTTGTCAGAGAAGAAATTGTGTTGATTTGAGTCAGGCTAAAGGTGTTGATGAAGTTCTTAATCTTCTTTTGGAGGCTCAGCCCGGCGATGACGGGATTATTAGGGCTTTCGATTGGGATGAATCTAGAATCAATGTTGATTTGGAAAGTTTTATTCGCGCTGTCTCTAGGAGAATGCCGAATCACTATCCCATATTGGCCGCTCGAACTTGCGGTCATAGTGCGATCGTCAATCAGTCTTTTAAGGAGCTTTTTTCTCGTGAATCCATGCCGAGCTTCATTGTAGAAAAGCAATACTTTGACCTGTTGGAAAGCATCCCTGCCCCATTGAAATTAGATGCCCTTAAAAAGACCTATAAAACCTTCCAGCAAGAGTTGATAGCAATGGGGATTTCTACTCTTTCCGAAATGAGTATGACGGATACGGACATCGGCTTGTTTGAATCTTTATGCGAAGAAGGCGCCCTGTTGCTTGATGTGATGGGTGTTCTTGATGAGAGACATGCTCAGAAAACGATCGCAAGAGGTCCTTTTGAGATATGCAATCGAATGGCTCTGGGGCCTATGGAGAAAAGGGCGTCTTTTTCTGTAAGACATTGGAAAAGATATTTGGATGGCTCTTTGGGCTCGAAAACTGCTTGGTTGAAATCTCCTTATTCTGATGGTGGAGGATCGGGCCTGGCTCAGTATGAGTTTTCCGAATTACTCGAGGCTGCCAAGGTTGCTCTGCAAAAGGGTTTTCACCTGAGCTTTCATTCAATAGGGGATGCTTCTACGGACCAGGTGATTAAATTGGGCAAAGTTTTAGAAAGCCCTATGATGAGTCGAGTTAAAAATGATGGAAGCACAAAATTGCCGAAGACTTTACATCGAATTGAACATGCCCAAGTTTTAAGAGATGATCAGATTGATGAAATTGCTCGCCAGGGCTTTTGGAGTATTTGTGCTCAGCCTTGCCACCGAATTGATGACGATAGCTTTATACTATCTCGCCTGGGCAAGAATAGAATGTCCAAACTTGCCTATAGAGCAGGAGGAATTCTACAGCAAAAAGTTCCTTGTTTGATGGGGACGGATGCTCCTATTAGTTTGTGGGATCCTATGCGAAACATTCAGGCTGCGGTGACTCATCCCAATGAACGTGAGCGTTTTAGTTTTTCTCAAGCCGTTTGGTTTTATACAACCGGCGCCAGAATGCTCTTAGGTATGGACGCTGGGGTTCTTGACCCAAGCTCGAGTGTATTTTTAACTTTTGAAAAATAACAACTTACCTTCTCAAGCTATTCGCTTTTGACAAGTGTTTGACGCATTCTAAAGCTCTAAGGCTTTGCTTAAAGCTATAAGCTTATAGGACAATAGAGTGGAAATGAAAAAGTTTCTATTTTTTCTTCTTTTGTTTGCGATGCATACGTCTGCCGAAGTCTCTTCAAGTTTAGATACGGATGTTCAACGTGATTTTGATCGAGCTAAGAAACTTTCTGTCGATGGATTTGAAGAGAAGGCAAAAATTTCCTGGATGGATTTTTTGCGTCGATATCCAAGTCATGGCCTGAGCGACAACGCTCATTTTCATCTGGGTGAGATTTATCAACGCCAAGAGCTCTTTGAACAAGCAATATTGGAGTTTAGAAAAGTGTTCTCTGACAAAAGGAGCGATATGAGACCTCAAGCCGCTCTTGAAATGGGAAATTGTTTAAAGAAAATGAATAACCCTCGAGAGGCAAAAATTCAATGGGCTGCCATTGTTCGAGTTTATCCAAAGAGTTCCGCGGCGGCACAGGCAAAACTGAGGCTTTTAGAGTTGGAGAAGGAATAATGAAAAGAATAATTTCTATTTTATGTCTGCTATGCGCATTCATTAGCTTCGCTCAAGATGAGGGCGCTTCTGTTAGCGATATTCCAGACGACATTCTCGAGTTAGAGCGTTCTTTTGAAGAGGATGGCGCGTCCTTAGAGGATCAAGACGTTCTCGTTTCCGAACTCGATCAAGGCCTACCTTCCGGAAAGCCTTTTGGTTTAGAGGAAGACCCGGGTGCCAGCTTGCCACCTTCGGAGAAGTTTTCACGAGTGCCTTTGAGGCCTCAGATGAGTGATCGAAGCTGGTTAAGATACGCTGGACCCTATCATGAAAAGGTTTACAAGGTTAAGAAAGGCGACTCTTTGTGGGTGATTTCTGAAAGGTTGTTTGGAAACCCTCATCTTTGGCCTAAAGTGTGGCAGTTAAATGCCGTTCTTGGCAATGCTCACATCTTAAAGCCGGGTAGAGAACTGCTGTTTACACCTGGCAATGGAAACAGCGCGCCGATGCTGGCCTTCAAAGCAATTCCTGGTCGTAATGATTTATATCTACCTCCGTTAGTTGGTCATTTAAAAGCGGGAGGGCTTAGTGATAAAATTAGCTCCGCACTTCAGGATTCTGAAAATGGTTTTAATCGCTTTAGAAGCTTTTTGTTAAAGAACTTGCCAGAAGTGGTTTCGAAAATTCCTCGCGATGATCGCTCTGGAAACAAGATTGTTTTTGGCAAAGGCGATAAATTTCAAATTAAAGACATCCCTCCTGGGGAATATGCCATTGTTCGCATGAAAGATCCTGAGGTTAGAAAAGTAAGTGCTAAGATTCTATGGTGGCTTGGAACTATTACCGTTAGAGAGATGATCAATGAGAACGATCTAAATGCTGAGATTTCTCAATCTTTTGAGTCAATCACCCATGGAGATTTGATCGTGATGAGAACCTTTGCGCAAGCACCGTTGGCTCTTCACAACGAAGTGCTTGGTCCTGAAAGACGGCACGAAGTTAAGTTGGTGAACATTGATACAAGTCTCATCACCTTGAGTGCCGAGGACTATCTAATTGGAGCTAAATTTAGCAACGAAGCAACCGGTCCAAGCTTGGGTGGAATCATCAACTTATATAGGGAAAAAGATTGGGTTGCCTCAGCAGTTTTGATTGATCGTGATGAAGATGTTGGCACTTTTTGGGTGGTAGAATCTAATCGAGAAGTTTTAGCTTCAGATTACGTCGAGTAGGCCCGCAACTTGCATCGGCCATTGGGCTTATGCAAAAAAGAATTTTAGCCAGCCAACACTCTTTTCGCCTTGCGCAATTATTAGGAGCCTTTCCCGGCACGTTGAAGTCAAAACAAGTTTTAGTGAATGCATCCAGCTTCGAGCCCGAGGTTTACTCGCGACCGAGTGTGGCCATCATTGGAACTCGGCACCCTAGTGCCTGGGGAAAAATGAGCACTCGGTGGCTTGTCTCAAAGTTAGCCCCCTTAAAGGTAAACATTGTTTCAGGAGGAGCTATGGGGATTGATGCTTGTGCTCATTGGGCAGCTCTAGAGCAAGGGCTTTCCACTCAAGCGTGGGTTGTGGGGCCGAATCTTAGGCCAAGTCCGCGTTCAAACAGTCAGCTATTTCAGCGCATTTCAAGCCAATCGGGATGTGCAATCTTTACTCCTGAGGCGCTGGAGCCACATGGAAACTCTAAACCATTGAAATATCACTGGATAATGAGAAATGCGTGGCTGGTTGCTGCTTCTGATGTGGTTGTGGTGATTGAGGCCAACGAAAAATCAGGCACTTGGGCGAGCGCTAAAATTGCCGCAGATTTGGGGATTGATGTTTATGCACTTCCGGGATCGTCAAAAAATCCACAGAGTCAAGGAACAAACAAAATGATTTCAATGGGTTATGCTCTTTCTTTGGATTTGAATCAAATCTTAACAAATTGCTCACTGGACGCCCTACTGCATAGTTCATATAATTTAAAGGTAGAGACTAAATCGAGCTGGAGTTTGGAAGAAGATAAAAATGTTGCAGAAAAAGCACAGTTTCTTCCGATAAGCATAGAAGAGAGGTTGAGATCCCCAGAGGGGTTATCAATTGATCAATGCTTTCAAGCTTCAGAGTGGTCTGAGCAGATTGCAAAGCTCTTAGCGAAAGGAGAGCTGGATCTGGCTGGGAATAAATTGTTTAGAAGGGGGTAGAAATTATGAATAAGCCGAGAATACTCGATGCAGTTGGTGCCATTGGAAACTATGTGTCCGACTCCGGCGACAGCTATCTTAACTACGACGATATTTCTGATGTCCTAATGGATCGTGGTTTTTCTTCTACCGAAATTGATGATGCTTTTAAGTGGATTGAGCGAAACACACTTGGCCCTAGAAAGGCCGAAGACTCGAAGAAACAGTATAACTTGGAGATTTTAAAGCAGCCCATCCGGCGCTTGGGGCCAATGGAGTTGGCGAAACTAGAGCCTAAGGCTTTTGGACTGTTGTTAGATTATCACAATAGAGGGATCATCGATTCCTTTTTGATGGAAGAAATTATTGATCGAGCTATGCAAAGCGATAGCCCCATTGTGGGGAAAAAGGAGCTTCGAAGGCTCACTGCTTTGACCTTGTTCAATCGCTTTCAGTTTGAATGGAAAGAACTGCTACAAAACAGCAACACCCTGGTTCATTAGTCCTACAGCCGAAGCTAAAGCTATCAAAGGATTTGCGGACTGCTTGTTACCGATTGCACAATAGCGCCCTTTAAAGGCAATTTCTTCTTGTGGACTAAATAGAATATGACTAAGCTGATCTTCCGTGGATAACCACGCTTCATATTTTTTTCCAAAACAATTGAGAGGAGCCCAGCATGCACCGAACCCGATTACAGGCCATTAACTCTATTCGTAAAAAAGGCGATTTTTCCAGTGGCAATGAAAATGCCCCCAAAGTTTCAGAAGCTTTCGGCGAGCTTATTTTCAGCCATTCAAGGATGAGAGCTTCTTTGACCGGCGAACGACTGATCGCGTTTGAAAAAGCGTTGGCAGGAGAAAAGCCACTAACTGAAGATGTTGCTAAGGTGCTTGCGGTTGAAATTAAAAACTGGGCCGTTAAAAATGGTGCGACTCACTTTACCCATTGGTTTCAGCCCCTGACAGGTCTTACTGCCGAGAAACATGATTCATTTGTTGGCTTCGATGAGAAAGGTGAAATGGTTGAAGGTTTTTCTGCTAGTCAGTTAATCCAAAGCGAGCCTGATGCATCGAGCTTCCCATCTGGAGGAACTCGCAGCACCTTTGAAGCGCGTGGTTATACCGCTTGGGATATTTCCTCTCCCGTTTTTATACGTGAACACGCTGGCGAGAGAATTCTTTGTGTGCCGAGTGTTTTTGTTAGTTACACGGGCCATTCTCTAGACACCAAAACTGGATTGATGAGATCTATGTCTAAGCTTAGTCAGTCGGCTACAGAATTTTTAGCTGAAATTGGCGAGAACACTAAAAAAGTAGTGACCACTGTGGGCGTTGAGCAAGAGTATTTTTTAGTTGATAAGAACTTTGTCGACTTAAGACCCGACCTGCTTCTTACAGGAAGAACGCTTATTGGTCGAGATATGCCGAAGGGGCAGCAGTTAGAGGATCACTACTTTGGTGCCATCCCTACTCGAGTGCAAGCTTTTATGGCGCGAGCCGAGCGAGAGCTCTATCGTTTGGGTGTCCCCGTAAAGACGCGCCACAATGAAGTGGCTCCTGGGCAATATGAAATGGCCCCTGTTTTTGAGAATGCTAACTTAGCTTCCGATCACAATATGTTGACTATGGAGGTTTTAAGAAAGACCGCCAAGCAAGACGGCATGGAGTGTTTGTTTCATGAAAAGCCTTTTTCTGGAGTGAACGGATCTGGAAAACACAACAATTGGTCTATGGCGACTGCCGAGGGCGACAACCTACTTAATCCTGGAAAAACCCCTGCTCAAAACTTACGCTTTCTTGCAGTGTTGTCTTGTGTGCTCAAAGCTGTAAACAAGCATCAGGTTGCCCTGCGCGCTTCCATTGCGAGTCACGGTAATGATCATAGGTTAGGTGCTAATGAGGCGCCTCCAGCGATTATTTCAGTCTTTATGGGAGACACTCTGAATAAGATTCTTAGTTTCATTGAAAAGGGTGGAGATTTAACTCAAATGTCTGCTGAGCAATCGATGATTGATTTTGGATTCAACACACTGCCGATGCTTCCGAAAGATAACACGGATCGCAATAGAACTTCTCCCTTCGCGTTTACTGGTAATAAATTTGAGTTTCGTGCGGTGGGTTCAAGCCAAGCTATTTCTTACCCAGTCACTATCTTAAACGCAGCGGTGTCTGAAGCTTTCAGTGAGTTTACGACTAAGCTTCGCGAAGCGAAGAAAACCTCAATCTCTACTGAGAGTGCGGTTTTACAAGTAACCAAAGAATTTGTGCTGGAAAGCAAAGCTATCCGCTTTGAGGGAGACGGTTACTCTCAAGAGTGGAGAGACGAGGCTAAAAAACTTGGCCTTAAAGAACTATTGACCACCAGTGATGCATTAGCCGAGTTTTCAAAACCAGAGCATCATAAGTTTTTGATTGAGTGTGGGGTTTATTCGGAAGAAGAATTTGGCACTATTTTGAACGTTCAGCTGGAGAGATACTCTAAGCATATTTCTATTGAAGCCGAGACGATGAAAACTTTGCTTCGTCAATATGTGTTGCCCGCGGCACTTGAGCATCAAGTGAGTTTAGCAAAGGGGTTGAAGTGTGTTGAGTCCGTCGGCGGCGACACCTCTTTGTTGCGTCCACAGAGAGAATCTCTTAAAGAAGTTTCTGAGCAAATCAATGGTGCTTATATGCGCTTAGAGGAGCTTAAGGCACTTCAGCTGAAGGCTGTAAAAGTAGAGGAAACGGGAGATCTTTTAGCCTTGGCCACCTTGTTCAGTAAGGAAGTTAGGCCTGCTATGGAAAAGCTTAGAGATCATTGCGACGTGTTGGAGTCACGTGTGTCAGATGACCTTTGGCCACTTCCTAAGTATAGAGAAATGCTTTTTATTCGTTAATAGGACCTTTGTTCCTTCTTATTTGCCCCGCTCGACAAAGCTCTGTTTGTTGAGCGGGGCTTTTTTATCTGGCGAAAGATAGCGAATGTTTTTTATCTCACCAATTCTTAAGTCTATTGCTTTGTAAATTTCTATTTCTGGAAAGTCATCTTCCATCCAGATGCCCTCTGTTTGGCTGAATAAAGCGAAATAATTTAATGATTATGTTCAAAAAGTATCCTGGAACCTTGTTAGGTAGCCAAGCTCGGTCTTTAATAGGGTTTATATGTCTACGAAGCTTTCCCTAAAACTTCCTCTATTGTTTTTATCGTTTTTGGTTTGCTCGGCTCATGCCGACAAGCTCAATGGAATTGTGGGTCCAAGCGGCTTTTTTAATTGGCAAATTACCGATAGCGAGAAAGCGACCCGTCAGCTCTATAAGTTTGAGTTCACCCGGTTGACTAAGCACTTTGGTGTAGATTTCCGTGTTGGAACGGGGGAAGGGTATACCGACTACGGTGGTGCCTTTCGTCTTTTTAATCACATTGAACTAGGGGGCGACTCTGATAGGGCCACTGGAATAACTTATGGTGGTGGAGCAGGTGGCATGTGGTCTTCGTTGGATGATGTGTCTGCCACTTCTGGAGAAAACAACGAGAGAACGGACGTGGTCTTTCATGCCTTCACTCGCTATATTTACGATTTTGGGAACAACATTGGGTTGGGAATTGAACTGGAGTATCAATTTGTTCCCTACACGGCGTTTCGCTACGGAATTCCTCGGCAAATTAGGGAAAATCGTCACAGGATTCTTTTAGGGCTTAACTTTCTTTTTGATCCTGGTATCTAATCGCAGTGTAGGTTTTACGACGCGTTGTTTAGCAAAAGTGAGGCCGTCACATTAAGCTTGTTTTGCTAAAGGCACTGTATCGAATTTAATAACATCCACAGGGCAACCATCGGCAGCGGCTTTAATGGCGGCTGCGTCGTCTAGAGGAGCGTTGTCTCTCACGATACAAGTGTCTTCTTGAACCCAAAAGACAGCGGGTGCTTCGTTTTCACAGGCATCACAAACAATGCAACCAGGCTCAATCCAAACTTTGGTAACTTTGAAGTCAACCGGAGCTCTAGGACCATCTTCTTTTTTGGCTCCTGTAGCCGCGCTTTCTTCTCCGCCTTCAACTTCTTCCACAGCCACTACTTTTCGCCATGGGAAGACTCTAGTGAGCACACTCCACTTGTCGGGTTCAGTTTCGGGCAAGGTATCAACCTCTTTGGGGACGGTAAAAAGCTCGGCAAGCTGTTTTTGAACAGCAGCTTTTCTTAGTTTAAAGATTTGCGCTTCACCGTCGACAGTTTCACATTCGATGATGAAATAAGATTTTGAATAAGCATTTCTCAGCCCTTCAGCACCTTGGTCGGTGAAACAGGCGAGAGCTTCTGCTTCTAACTTCATTGGGAGTAAAAAACTTTTGGCTTTGGCTTTCTTGTCTTCGAGAGTAAAGCTGAAGACTTTAGAGCGCCCACCCTTTACCATTTCGTCGAACTCAACCTTTACCCTGCAAATATTGATGGAGTAAGACTCTTGGTCCCACTTCACTAAAACATGTGGAAGATCTGAGCCCTCGACTTTTACAAAACGGGCTTTCAGGCCACCAAAGAGGATGTTGCTGATTTTGATTGCTGCAAAAAGGGTAAGAGGTCCACCCAAGATTAAAAAGACAACAATGATTGAAAGAAGAAGGTTACCCATTGGCTAATATGTTTACTTTATTTCTTTTTTTCTTCAAATGGAGTTTTCATAATTTCCGGAAAAGAACGGTCATAAACCCGTAAAAGGTCTTGAAAATCCAAATGTGTGTAGCGTTGAGTGGTTGCCAGTTCGCTGTGCCCCAGAAGTTTTTGAATTTGGGGCAATGGGGCGCCCCTTCTGACTAGGTGCGTTGCGATGGAGTGTCTTAGTTTATGGGGGTGTAGCCGTCCTACTTTCTCTTGAATGCCTGTTTCTTGCCCCCATTTTGCAATAAGAGCCCTTAGCCGAGCTTCGTCCGTGCTTCGCCAGAGAACGCCCTCTTTTGGTAATAACTCGTTTAAGAGAGGCAAGGCTCGTTTGGTTGCAGGAACGACGCGCATCTTTTCTCCTTTTCCAACGATTCTTAAGCTTGATTGGGGAAAGCTTACTTGAGAGCGATCTATCTTGATGGCTTCTGAAAATCGAAGGGCGCTTGAGTAGAGTAGTTCAAAGAGAAGTTGTTCTTCGGGAGAGCAGTTATCCAGATACTTATCCAGAATGAACAAATCCTCTTCGTCGATCACTCTTAGTAGCTTCTTTGATTGTTTGGGGGAGTGTAGGCAGCTTTCCAGAGTTTTTGTAGTGAGGAAATCTTTTCGGCGAGCCCACCTAAAAAAATTTCTGAGTGCCGAAACCCAAAGAGCTTGGGTGGCTTTGGAGTTCTTTTTGCTAGAGTTTTGGATGAATTTCTTTAGAAGAGTTTGGTCAATTTGGCTTTCGCCTGCAAATCTCATTAGTGAGTTTAAAACATGAACATAGTTTTCAACGGTTTTTGAAGCTCTTTGTTCGAATGAGGATAAGTCTTGAGCGAAGAGATTTATGTGCTCGGTATTCAGTGATAAACTCTCATCCATGAAAAGAATTTTAACATCTTTGTTGGCTTTGAGCTTTTCTGCTTCTTTGACGGCCACCGAACTCTCTGGTGATTTGGGGGATGGAGACATCAAAAAAGCGGCCGCTATTACTGCATGGCCCTCCATTCACAGGGCTTGGACGGCGCCTGGAGTGAGCCCAAACGATGGTTTGGGTTTAAGCTTGGGGCTAGAGGCAACCGCGGTTCCACGTTCGGATTTAACTGAAATGGGCGACGGAGCTGGTGTTGCGCCAAGTGTTATCCCGGTTCCGAGGTTTTGGGCCGCCTGGGATTTTCCTCATAATTTTCAAGTTTCAGGTTCCGTTGCTCCCGGAATGTTGTTTGATGGAATATTTGCATTGGGAGTGGGTATCCAATGGATGTTTTTTGAGGATGAAACCATCAAGATGAGTGGATTGTTTCACTACACCTATTCAGATATCTTTGGAGATTTAAGTGTTCACACTCCAGGTTTGTCGTTTCAAACGGCCAAGGACTTGGGGTTTTGGCAGCCTTACGCAGGGATTGGATTTATTTCTGCCAACGCCTCGGCCGATCGTGCCCGAGTCAGGGCTGATACCGACACGGGCCCCTATACTTTAGCGGCTTCACACGTCTATGCAGGAGCAAGAATTGATTTAGGCGCTGAGCTAAGTTTCCAGTTTGATCTCACTGGCCGAAAACTCTCCTTTGCCCTACTGATGAGCCAATCTTTTTAGGTTCCAAGACACTTTTTTAGTGTAATCATTGGGGAATTTTTAAAGGAGCTCTATTTTGCCAGTCATTAAATTAGAAACATTTATAAAAGCAAAAGCTGAGATTGTTTTTGATCTTTCACGAAGCATTGACCTTCATGTAGATTCCACCACTCAATCAAATGAACGTGCAATTGATGGAGTTCGTTCGGGTTTGATTTGTTTGGGGGAAACCGTCACTTGGGAGGCTAAGCACGAAAATCACAAAATTTGACCGTCCCAATAGCTTTCGAGATTCAATGGTCAATGGTGCTTTCAAAAGATTCGATCATGACCATATTTTTATTGAGAGAAGCGACGGAACTAAAATGGTTGACGTTTTTGACTATACTTCTCCTTTGAGTTTTATGGGAAGAATAGCTGATTTTGTATTCTTAGAGCGCTATATGAAAAATGCACTGATAGTTCGCAACAAACTAATCAAAGAAGTTGCAGAGAGCGGCGCTTATAGCAAATACATTGGAAAAAGTCGCTAGGCGCCTTTTTTATAAAAGACTTAAGCTAATGCCAGCAGAAAACACGGGAGCGAAGCCGTTGTTTTCGAAGGTATCGCTAAGGTGCAATTGTGGTCCGATGGCAAAATGCCAGGGGAAGTTATCGCTGGCTTCTATAAGCACAAAGTCATAGGCGGCCGCCAGTGACCATGAAAAGAATTGATCGTTTACGGTAACAATGGAAGTTGTGTTGGGTGCAGGGTCAACGTAGTAAAAACTAGGCGAGGCAATGTCTTTTGCTTGAGTCGTTACACCTAGACCTGCCCACATTCTTAAGTTTTGATATCGGTATCCAGCTCCTATGTGTAAAGAGCTTTGGGTTAAACTTGTGTTGGCACTCTCGCCCATGTCTACATCGTTTAAATCAATGTTCAAAAACCAGTGTTGAGAAAAGTAAAACATAGCGTCCACTCCAAAGTGGCCTTTGTTTCCGCCAAAGCCATAATCTTCGCTTACTTTAGACCAGCCTCCATAGAGGCTCACGTGGGCCCGATTCGTGGTGGTGTCGAAGTAGTCAGCTGAGCTGGCTGTGTTGCTAAAAAATAGAACTGCTAAAAATAGTAGGGTGAACATGTTTTTCATAGAAGTTTAAATTCTCCGTTGTGGTATTCGTAAACAAGGGCTTGGCCGGTGGCAATTTCGCGTTTTAGAATTTGTTCAGGGCTTAGCTTTTCGATGTCCATCACAATAGAACGTAGGCTGTTTCCGTGAGCTGAAACCAAGACATCTTTTCCTTCTTTTAATTTAGGAACAATGTTGTCCTCGAAGTAGGGGATGCTTCGTGCAGCAGTGTCTTTAAGCGATTCTCCGTTAGGTGGGGGCACGTCAAAGCTTCTTCGCCATATGTGCACTTGTTTTTCGCCAAACTCTTTAGCGGTTTCGGCTTTGTTCTTGCCTTGCAAGTCGCCATAATGTCTTTCGTTGAGGGCTTTGTCGCGAATGATTTCAATTTCATTTATTCGAAGCTCGTCGAGCATGATGTCTAAGGTTTTTTGGGCTCGGACTAGTTCAGAGGTAAAGCAAAGGCTTGGAATAAATTCCATCGCCTTTAGTTGCTTGCCTGCATTATGCGCTTCTTCCACGCCTTTTGGTGTGAGGGGTGGGTTTTCCCAGCCTGTGAAAAGATTTTTTAGATTCCATTCTGATTGTCCGTGTCGGACTAATACAAGTTTGCTCATAATTTTGCCTTCTTAATTGTTTCACTTGTGGAGTAACCATCCACATACTTCAAAATTCTAACGTCGCCGCCATTTTTTCTAACCACAGCAGTTTCTGGTAGTGAGTCGGCTAAATAATCGCCTCCCTTAACATGGAGGTCGGGTTTAATGAATTCGAGCCACTCTTCCGGAGTGTCTTGAGTAAAGACGCAAACAGCATCAACGCTGCTCAATGCGGATAGAACGTAGGCGCGATCTGCGGCTGCATTGATGGGGCGGCTGCTTCCTTTCAGCTTTCGAACGCTTTCATCTGAGTTTACGCCGACCAAAAGAAAGTCGCCTTGATCGCGCGCTTTTTCTAGGTAATCCACATGACCCCGATGAAGGATATCAAAGCAACCATTGGTGGTTACAAGTGTTTTACCCTCTTCTTTGAGGCGTTTTGCAATTTCTTTGGCTTTATCCCATTCGATGACAACCGACATGGGGTCTGTCATAGCACAAAAGTGCAAAGGTGACGGCCTCACTTTTGCAACACGGTGCACATTACTCAGCGAGAGTTATTTACTAATAGGTATTTGGTTTATCTTCTTTAGTGCGTCTTCAACGCTTAGGTTCTTAAATCCAGAGGCCGCTTGGCTATTTTCTGGGCTAGCTAGTGCCCGACCTACGGGAAGATCGGATTGCAAGAACGAAGTATTTGCACCTCCGGATGGAGCACTCACAAAAGAATCGTTGTTTGGTTCGGTTGCTTTCACTTTTGCAGACTCTGTGTTTAAGCCTGCGAGAGCTTTTTTAGCTGCCTTTCTTTCATCCTCTACACTGGCAAAGCCTAAGGTGCGACCTGCAGGAGCTGCGCCATTACCTTCTGAATCGACATCGACGATTGAGCTTGGAGGTCCAATGTAGGCTGCTCCAGAGCTAGGATCTTGTCCCTGGTTCTCGTATTCTTTTTCATCGGATTTCTCTTCTAATTTAGCGAGCAATTCATCGATTGTTTTTGAAGAATCGGATTCTCCGAAACTTTCTCCTGGGTTAGTGGGAGCAGGAGGTGTGATGGGCGGAGGGGTTGAGGCCTGTTTGTCGTTGCCACCACTGTTTCCACCTTGATCTCCACCACCAGGAAATCCGCCACCCTGTTGCCCTTGCTGACTTTGATCATCGTTCTGATTGTTGGCTGGTTGAGAGGCAGGTGCTTGCTGTTGAGCTTGTTCGGGTTGTGGGCTTTGAGCACCAGCGCCACTTGCGCCTGCTGTAGATGCAGGAGCTTGCCCGCTTGTCTGGTTGGATACATTTGCAATTTCTTTGGCCTTTTGTTCTAAGCCCTCAGCGAGTTGTTTGTCTTGATTCAATTTTCTAGAGACTTCATTAATGGCATTTCTTAATGCTTGAACATTAGAAGATATCTCAGGGCATTTCCCTGAGGCAGTGGGTTGCTGACTTTCAATTGTCCGCATGTCGCCTTCAACGTTGGGCATCGAATTAAGAGCTAAATTGAAAAAATCTTTGGCAGCACCAGCATGAGTATAGGCGGCAGTAGCTGCTTCCGCTGTTCCCTGGTTGAGCTCGCCGTTTGCTTGAGTTCTTTGTGTAGCTTCACTCAAGCGTTTTTGTCCTTGATCTAAAGTGGTCATGCCTTTTTCTGAGTTAGAACAAATCGAAGTAAGATAACCCTTGATCGCTATGGCGGAGGTGTCTATTACAGATGCAGCCTTGTAGACTTCTAACTCCTCTTTGTTTTGGTTTTTGCACTGAGTTGCTTCCGTGCTGAGATTTTGAGCTTGGGTTACTTCCTGTCCAGTGCAGGCGTTTGGTGTTGAACTTGCTGTCTTCGAAAACGCAAAAAAGCTGATGCTGAAAACGGTAATGAAAAGGTTCTTTCCCATTCCAAAATAGTAGCAAATTCGCTCAGTCTTGAGTGTGAAGTAGAAATCAAGTTTTCATTAATTTGTTAAATCATCGTTAAGGCGCTGCCTACTATTGAGACATTTGCCTTAGCAGGGTGAGACCAGCCACGCAGGCGGTGGGCACTCTTAGCACGAGGGGGCCCAGGGATATTTTCTCGCATTTTTGGTCGATTAATTTGTGCTCCCCAGGCGACCAGCCGCCTTCAGGACCAACAAACAAGTTGAGTCGTCCACTGTTCTTGGTTTTAGCTCTTAGGGTTTTTAGCTGTTCTTTGTATAACAGGGCTTCTTTGTGTGTGTCCTCATCTGCAATAAAGCAGGGGCCTTCCGAGTGGCTAAGGGCTTGTTCTAAGCTTTGCAAAGGTGTTGGATCAAAGGAGGGTAACCATGGCTGGGAACACTGTGCACACGCTGCCGAGGCAACTCTTTGTAAGCGCTCTAGGTTGAGGTCTTTAGATTTTTTCCACTGACAAAACTCACTTCTAAAAAAATGAAAGCTTGCCACTCCTACTTCTGTTGATTGCTGCACGGTCTGGCTTAGGGCATCTCCCGCAGGAGGGCTTAAAAACAGATGAATTTCTGGAGAAAGCTTTTCGTGATTGCGGTGGGAGCGAACGAAAAATTGTTGTTCTTGCTTTTCAAGCAACCAGGACTCACCTTGGCCATTGAGAATAGTGAGCAATTGCTCGTTCTTGAGTCTAGCTACTTTGAAATGTTGTTGAGTGTCTTTCCCAAAGTCAGCTAGCTGGACAATTCCTCTATCACCCAATTTAACTTTTGTATCGATAAAGGCTGAAGGCAATCCCATGGTTTATCTATTTAGCCAAGTCTTTTGATGAGACAACCTGATTTTTGCCACGCTTTTTAGCTTCTATAAGGGCTAGATCCGCCTTGTGTAAAAGCTCCGAAGAGGACTCAACGTTGTCTGGATAGCTGGCAACACCGAAGCTTAAGTGGACGTCTGTCTTTTGTGCCGTGCTAATTCTCAGCCGATCGGCAATGGCCATAGCTTGTTCTAAGGAGGCTTCCGGAAGGATGACGGCAAACTCTTCTCCGCCATATCGCGCCACTGTGTCCATTTGTCTCTTTAATCCTTCCAAAGATTGAGCCACTTTAAAGAGAACCTTATCGCCGTGTTGATGTCCGTATTGATCATTAAATTTTTTAAAGTCATCGATGTCGGCCATAATCAAAGACAGGGGTCTAGAGTAGCGCTTCGCTCTGGAGAATTCACTTTCGAGTCTCTCCCAGAAGTAGCGATTGTTGGGAATTTGAGTGAGTGAATCTGTCCAGGCCATTCTTCGAAGTTGCGTATTTTCTCGGAGTAAATAATTATTGTTGATGCAACTTCGAATAAAGCTTTGCAAAGGAGCCTTTTCCCACGGCTTAGCTAGAAAGCCATTCAATTTCGCTCGGTTGATAAGATTACCTAAATCGGCAAGGTCGGCATAGGCGGTGAGAAGCACTCGTTGGCATTCAGGTCTGGTGCTGGCGCACGTTTCCAAAAACTCTAATCCATCCATTTGGGGCATTTTAAAATCTGATATGACCACCGCATATTCGGTATCACGAAATCTTTCTAGTGCCAGGTTGGCATCGGTGCATGTTTCAATTGGGTTGAGTTCTCTTAAATCGCGAACCAAGGATTTTAAAACTCCTTCTTCGTCATCGACGGCAAGAATGGGAAGTGGTTCAAGCGAAAGGTTTTTCATGGGCTCCTCTTTTGGTTAAAACAGTTCTTCGAAAACGCGGGCATTTTCAGGAGCCTTTAGCTCTTGAGCCCTCTTCTCGCGAACAAGCATTACGTTGTCAGAATACCAGAGTGGAAGCAGGGGCAAATCATCCATTAAAATTTCTTGCACTTTGGCGTAGGTTTTCCGACGTTCACCTTGCTCCGTGGCACGACGGGCCTGTTCAAGTAGTTCATCTATTTGACGGTTTTGATAGTAAAAACGATTTCGCTCGGGCGGAAATTGGCTGCTGTGAAACAATGAATAGAGAAAATCGGGGTCGGCTTTAATGTTGAGGTTAAACAAAACGATGTCAAAATTTCCACGCTTGTAGCTGTCCATAAAACTCGCAAAATCTCTGCCTGTGATAGACGCTTCGACCCCTATTTCTTTCCAGTAGCTTTGAATGGCTAGCATGATGGCTCTGTCTTCAGGAGTATTTAGTCCCAGAAGAGTGATTTTCTGGTGATCGCTTTTTGCGGATTTAAACGAAGCGAGTTTTTCGGGGCTCTTTATTCTTGGATTGAAAAAAAAGTGGTTGGTGTCGGGAAGGACAGAGCTTGCTAAACGGGCCTTGTGGTCCAGCTTGTTTTTTATGAGTTCATTTCTGTTGATGCTGGCAAAAAGAGCCTTACGCAGTGCCCTTTCTTTTAATCGAGGGTGTCTGAGGTTTATGCCCAAGTAATGGAGTCTAGCTCCTGGAACGCTTTGAGTTTTTAAATTATATTCCTGGGTAAACTTATCCAGGTGAACGAGCGGAAAGTTGTTGAAAAGCAGATCGCTTTCGCCAGAGGCTAGCGACATAAGCCGAGTGTTGGGATTGCTTATGGTGAAAAACTTCAAAACTTTGACGCTAGGAAGTGGTAAAAACCTTTCGTTCCTTTTCAGAGTTAGAATCCGGCTTTTGCTACTTACAAACTGAAAGGGCCCAGAGCCAATTGGGTGTTTTGCAAAGAGCTCTTCTTTAACGGCGTAATGTTTGGGGAGAATTCGAATCACCGGCACGACGTTGGCTAAAAAGGGGAGGATTTCTGATTCTTTCAATTTTATTTTCAATTTGTGAGTACTTATGGCGGCATAGGATTCTACGCTGCGCAGTAGGGACGAGATTGGAGAGCCGGCTCTTTGAGCGTCCTGAAAGGAATAAATCACATCTTGAGCGGTTACAGGGTGTCCGTCGTGAAACAAAGCGTTTGAGTTTAACTCAAAGACCAATTCGTTAGGTGGTAGGATGTCCCATTTCACAGCCAGGTCACCAACTGGGCTTCCCTGCTGGTCAAGCCTTAGAAGGGATTGGGTTAGGAGCTTTGTAACTGGCCATAGATTTTTGTCACCGGAGCTTCGAATGTCAAAGTTTTTGATCTCATTATTTATGCCTATATGCCAAGTATCGTTTAGATGGCGGTCGTTGCTACAGTTTATAAGGGATAGAAGTAAAATTAAGCTAAAAATATGTTTTAATAGAGGATATGCATAAAAGAGTTTTATTAGTGCTAACATGGCTCTCCTTCTGCTTGCCCCTTAGTGCGCGTGATGACAAGGATATTTTCAAAGAGGGTTTAAGAAAAAGACTAAGTTTTATTTTTAATGATGATGCTCTACGAGGAATGAACCTTGGAGCGGTGGTTTATTCTCTTTCTCGACAGGAAGATCTTTTTAAGTTGAACGCAGAAACAGGATTGTCGCCTGCTTCAACCGTTAAAATGTTGACCGCTTTCGTTGCATTAAAGCGACTAGGCCCTGACTTTCGTTTTGAAACAGATCTCTACAGAGACGGGCAGATTAGAGGTTCTACCCTTGAGGGGAATCTTTACCTTGTGGGCGGAGGTGATCCTCATCTTGTTTCTGAAAGAATGTATCTTCTCGTTAATCAGTTGAAGCGAACTGGTATATCTCGAGTGACAGGCCAAATTTTTGTGGATGATTCAGCCTTTGATGAAATTCGAGTCGATGAGGCAAGAATACCCACGAAAACAGACCGAGCTTACAATGCTCCCGTGAGTGCGTTGAGTTTTAACTACAACACGACCACTGTTTTCTATCAGCCTGGCGATAAAGAGGGGGAGAAGCCCACCGTTTATATTGAGCCGGACACGGGTTACGTTAAGTTAACTAACAAATCTAAAACGACTCGTAGAACATCCCGAAACCGCATGATTGCTAGCCGTCACACAGATAAAGAAGGCGACTTAGTTGTCATGCAGGGTAGTATTCCTAGAGGTTATCCGGAGCAAAGAAGTTTCTTTAATATTACCAAACCCTCTATATACGCTGGAAAAGCATTGCAATACTTTATGGCTAAAGAAGGTATTCAGGTTGTTAAGCCTCTTATTCAAAAAAAAGAAAAACCGAAGACGGCTCAAAAATTACTCACCTTCAAAAGTCTTCCTCTTCGTGACATTGTTACCTTGATGAATAAATATTCGAATAACTTTATTGCTGACACTTTGGTTAAAACTATGGGCATGAAATTTAAGGGTGCCCCTGGAACTATGGCCAAAGGTCTAGAGGTTATAAACGAAGAGGCAACTCGAATTGGAATTAACTACGGTCCTTATAAAGTCGTTTCCGGTTCAGGGTTAACCCGTAAAAATTCTGTTTCGGCTAAGCAGTTTGTCGAGCTTCTTAATGCAGCTTACTTAGACTTCGAAGTGTTGCCAGAAATGCTGGCCTCGCTTCCGATTGCTGGAAAAGACGGGACTTTAGAGAAAAGAATGAAACAAACGGCGGCTTTTGGACAGTTAAGGGCGAAGACCGGAACCATCGACGGGGTTTCGGCTTTAACGGGAGTTGTTCAAAGTAAAGGTGGCGAGATGCTCGCCTTTGCCGTTTTGATGAATGATCCCCAAAAGCGAAGCGGCCGAAACATGAAGCGGTGGGAAAATTATTTTGGCCAGGCTTTGGCTAGCTTTAATCGTAAGACGGAGCTTGATGAGCAACCCGAACCAATTCATGATGTGATGGGTGGCGGAGGGTCGAGTCACGGAACACGCTAAGGACCAGTTCTCCTGGAAGCCTTTGGGGGGACTAAACGAAGTCGGCATGAATTGCATGCTGATGCGTTTCGGTGAAACAGTTCTCCCTGTTGATTGCGGTGTTTTATTTGCAGACTCAAATAATTTTGGGATTGAAGCGGTTTTCCCGGATTTTAAAACTCTCTTGGAAACCGAGAAGATCGAGAACTGGCTAATTACTCATGCGCACGAAGATCACATAGGAGCCATCCCTCATTTGATGATGATTGCCAAAAAACTGGGAGTGAAGCCTCCCAAATTTTGGGCGCCACCTTTTGCTAAGGCTTTGATCTGTGAAAAATTAAACGATGGTCGCTATGCTGGAATTTCTACTTATGAAAATTTAATCAATGCGGTAGAGCTCGATAAAGACATTGAGATACAAGGTGTGAAAGTTCGCTTTATAGAGGTGCGCCACTCCACTGTAGATTGTAGCTCTTTAGCTTTTACTGCAAAAATAGGTGATCAAACTATTAGAGTCTTTCACAGCGCAGACTTGAAAATTGATTTTAATGAGTTTGAAGATGGTGTTCGTAGTTTAGAAATTTTTAATGCTTTTGGTGGAGCTAGACCCGATTTAATGTTTCTCGACTCCACCAACGCCGATCGAGAAGGCCAATCAGTTTCAGAGCGAGAGATCATTGAACCTTTGAAACATCTGTTTTCGACTTCAAAACAAAGGATCTTTGTAACACTCTTTTCTTCTAATGTTTATAGAATGGCCACCTTGATACACTTAGCTGAAAGAAATGGGAGAAAAGTTGCTATTGCTGGTCGTTCAATGCAGACAGCCTTTCGCCTGGCTCAGCAGTTAGGTTCTTTCGACAAGATGCCTAAGTTTTCATCTTCGACGCTGGTGGCTCCGGAAGTCTTGGCAACACTCCCTGACGATAAGCAGTTGGTTTTGTGTTCTGGCTCACAAGGCGAGTTTAGAAGTGTGTTGAGTAAAGTTTCTCAAGAAAGTCACCCAGAGTTTGTTATCCATCAGGGAGACATTGTTTTGTTTAGTAGCAAAGTTATTCCCGGAAATGAAAAAGCCATTTCAAAGCTTGTGAATAACCTGATGAAAATTGGCGCTAGAGTGTTGTGGTCTAAAAGAGCTGTGGATGCGGCTGGAGGGCCCATTCATGCCAGTGGTCATGGAAGGCGAGCGGAGCTACGCTCTCTTTTAAATTTTTTAAAGCCTAAAATACTTTTTCCCGTTCATGGTCAGCGCTTTCAATTAGAGGCTTGCGCTGAAATGGCTCGGGAGGCCGCGCTTGAGTGGGATGTGCCTTTAGAGGTTCACATTCAAGAAAACAATGATGAAGTGCTGTTTCATTTTCATGAAGGGAGTTGGGTAATTTCAGGGCGCAACCTAGGCGATCCTTACGAGAATAAGTTCCTTCGCATGGATCGCTTTTATACCCCCAGCCGAGACTCCTTCTTGGCTCCTAGAAAAAGAGCGGCGTTGGGTGGATGCATTTCGGTGATGATTGAATCCTCGGGCGTGATGAATATTAAATTGCTTGGTGTCTACCCTGAGTATTTAAGCGATGAGCGTCCGTTTTCTAATTTAAGTGAAGAAATCGAAAATGTTCTAAGGGCGGCCATGAAGAAATCAAAAATTTCATTCCACTCTGAAGGAGCTGCGGCATTTTTAGAGGAAGAGGTTGTTCGCTACGTTCGTCGTTCCATTGGAACAAGACCATTGGCGATCGTGCAAATTGCAGGATGATCAATTCGTGAAAGCCATCGTTCAGCGAGTAAGAGGCAAGACCTCTATTCAGTCTACATGGGACTCTCGAAGTGAAGAGCATTCGTTTGAAGGACCAGGCCTTGTCGTGTTGTTGGCTTGGGAAAAGTGTGACGAAGAGCGTGTTGACCTTGAGAAAAAGCAATCTTGGCTTATTGAGCGAATAGAGGGATTGCGAGTTTTTCCTGATCAAGAAGGAAAAATGAATCTGTCTTTGAGTGATTACCAAAGTCAAAATAACTTAAGTGAAGCGGGGATCTTGTGGGTCTCTCAATTTACTTTGGCTGCAGAGCTTAAATCGGGCTTTAGGCCCTCTTTCACAAAGGCTATGAACCCAAACATTGCCCGAGAAAGTTTTGAAGAGTTGCAAAGAAAGTTGAGTTTAAAGAACCCGAGCTACACGCAAATTTTCGGACGCTTTGCCGCTGAGATGCAGCTCAGCTTTTGCAATTGGGGCCCGGTCACCATTCCTTTGAGTGTCTAATTTCTTCTGCCATTGTCCCGAATTTTTCTGTTGCACCGCCTTAATTCCTCTTTACAGGCTACTAAAAATCAACAACTTAAGGGCGATTTTGAGGGGTCTAAGGCTAAACCTATAATTACTCCTTGCATCTGACGCGAAGCCCTGTAAACTCGCGTTATCCTAGACATTGACTAGGTGCGTTATATCGAAAGGAATCGGTGAATGAGCTCTACCCTAGCCCCCTTCCAGAAGCCTCTGTTTAAAATTTTGAGTCCAATATTGGCAGTGCAAATGCTCTTGCCTGCTGCTTTTGTGAGTCAGCGGCTTAGCGCATCGCCAGCAACAAAAGTGAGCGCAGATGGTAGTCGTGTTGAGGAAGGTGAAAACTTTTATCTTTACGATTTAGAGAATCAATCTCTTCCGATGGCAGAAGCTCGAGCGAAAGCTTCTTTTGAGTTCGAACAGCGAAATGAGGCTGAGTTTAAAGAGTTAGATAAAGGCAAGTTAAAGCAGAAGCTTGCAGAGTTTGGACGGGAGTGGGAGAGAGACCATGCGATTCCTTCTTATTTTCCTGCGGCGGAGTTAAGTTTTGCTTTGAAATCCAGTGAAGGCCGAGTTCTTGAGATCATGAGTTTTAGTGACCTTAGTCGTGATGGCTATCAAGCTCGTGAATATGATGAAATTGAAATCTTCTCTCCTCGTGTCAGCTTTGCCCTTCATTCATTGAATATTCAGTCTTCGATGTTAAAAATTGCAGGTAAAAGACTGTTCTTCCACGATTCGAATGAACCCAATTTTTTAAAATACATCAATTTAGATAAATTTGAAAGTGACATTGGCGCCGCTCGGCTTCCTGTTTTTAGGGTCCCTTTGTCTGCAAGTTGGAATGGAGAGCTTGATTTTAGTTTCAATGCTTTTCATCACTACCAATTTGGAAATCTTATCTTTAGCCCCGCACAGTTGGAGTATTACGAAAACATTGAAGAGGTTAGTTATAACCTAGCGATCAATCTTTTAGATAAGAATACCTATAAGGATGCCTACCAAACCGTTCAAGAATTAGATCTCTATTTTTCTAAGGGTTTAGAACTTGCGGGAGAAGGAATTGATGATTGGAGCTCCTTGGTGACAGGCAAAGAGGGAGCTCAGTTTCGAGAGAAGTTGAGTAAAGACCTTCTTGCGACGGCTGCTCATTCCCGCGGTGAAGGCGATCAAAGCAGAAAACCTGTTGATACTGAACAAGCCGTGGCTGAGATTGACAGAGCCGTAGAGATGTCCGAAGACCCCAAAGCAAAGAATGCAGAAAACCAAGGAGTGGTTCGTCCAGATTCTTCGAGTCACTTTGTTAAGTATCAAAGGCTAAATAATGAGCGTATTGCATTGCCAGAGATTCCCTCTGACGAAATTGAGAGATTGGCAAGTGTTCAAATTGAGAATAGGTCGGCGCATTACAGCTTAAATAAGTTAAGACGACTACTGACTTTACCAAGAGCCTTCTCCTCCAATCGTTTGCTAGGCACTTTGGAAGCCATGGAGCAAGACGGATTGCTTGAAGCGCCTGCTCAAAACAAGCTCTCGAAGATGAAAAAATCAGGAGGAAGATTTTGGAATAGCACACTGGAAAAAGTTGCTGGCATTAGAGCTTCTCTAGGCTCACATTCAAAAAAGATTTTAACGGCTCTTCTTCTTTCTTCTACTGCTCTTTTATTCTTGCACCCAGCTGCGCCTGAAGCGTTAGACGACACTTTAGGTTTTATTACCCACGCTCCAGAGATGGTGAAGTTTCTTAGCCAGGAAGGTGAGTGGGGGCGCATGGCTGTTAGAATTTTATTGGGAGGAGTTGGAAGTATTGCACTGATTGCAAGCGTGACTCACTTTAGTGTGGTTTTCCATCACATTTATCGTGATTGGAAGTCTAGAACTGATGCTGCAACGGTTAACTTCAAACAGTTTATTGTAGACAGGCAAGCCAGACTTCAGTCTGAGTTCGAAGAATCCCTAGACGGGGTTTCTGAAGTTGCGAAGAGCAAGAAAGCAACGGTAGATCAAAAAAAGCAAACAGCTCCCCAGTTTAGTGCTGAAGACGATAAAAAAGTTGCAGACATACTGGCCGGTTTAAAGAAAGAAGGTCGCGTTGCAGGTCTTGTCGCTTCAGCTAAAGAAAAGTTTTCGGAGTTAGCTGAAGAGGAGCCTTTTGTTTTGGCAAGGGAAGAGATTTCCTTGGCGAAGGAACAACTGTTTGCACTTTTCAGGAAGGAGAAACTTCCTGAGGATGGTGAAGCCCCGGTGAAGGTGGGGGGATTCGTAAAGGCTTTGATGCATTCTATGTTTAGCATGATTGCATTCACAGATTCTCAGCGCTCAATTATTCCCTTCTATAATAAAATATTTTTTATCCGATCTTTTGCCTACAAGCCGTTTATGAGTGCACTCTGGCTAAGGCATCCTAAGGCTGCAAGCCGAATTCTAATGGATTTTGAACGGTTGACTCTCCCAACTCAGGCAAACGGTGGATTGCGTGGCCGAGTAGATCATATGAAACTTTGGTTTAAGCCTGAGCATCGAAAGTTGCAGTCTGCTTGGGAAGAAAAGATTATTGAGGTTGAGAGCGTCATAGAGAAAATGGCTCTTCGTGAGGCTTCAAAGGCGTTAGTGGCCAAGATGGATCGCCCAGAGGAGCTTCAGAATTTTTATGCAGGCAATGGGATAGAATCTATTTCAGATCCAGAGATCATGAAGCTTTCTAAGCAAAAGCAAAAATACTTTGGTGCTTACTATTCTGTGATTAGCGAAGAAATCTTGGTTAAACATCTTAAGCGAGTTGCTGCTCCCAACGGTGAAGATAGATCTGAAATGAGTTTAGAAGAGCTTAAGACTGCGACTTTTAACGACATAGAGAATTTGGATATTGCTGAGTCTGAGGCCTTAGGTCTCTTGTCTGAAGTCAAAGCTGAGCACAACATAGATGAGTTGGTTCAAGCCCGCATGCAAGAAGCTGGATGGGGAGAGAACAGTAGATGGAAAGCCGTTTCCAAACTGGATCCAGAGTCTAGTCGCCAAACCAAACGCATCCAGTCAGTAAAAAAGAAACTTTTAGACCCCATCGCAGTAGGAAGAGCAGTAAGGCAAGCTTTGTCAGGAATTTTTGTCGACAAGCCTCTAGAGTTTTTCATGATGGTGCTTTGTTTGATGTCAGTTGATTCGGGCATTAACCAACTTTTCACTAGTGAGTTTTTGAGTGCAGACTCAATTTTCTACTTGGGTCGTTTTCCTTTCTTAATGGGGTTTGTTTTTGGAACGCTTCTTTCGGTTTTGGCCGAGGCGTGGATGAAGCTCCAAATCGACGAAGGAAACGAGGAGAACTTTGGAGAGGTCCCCGAGGGCGAGGATAGTAAGTTGAGTCGCTTAGGGTGGTGGTTCAAGCAGACCTTTAAAAACAAAGATAATCAAATTCTTAAGAACCACGTTCACATATCTAAGTTAGTTTGGGCCAATATTCCTGCCTATTTGACTATGATTATTCCAATTCAGTTGCTGTTTCTGGGTCGGGTTGAATTAGACACTTTGATTGCAGGTTATATGCTGTATTTTCTTTCCCCTCTGAGTTCAGCTGGAATTCACTTGGATCAAGGTTTTGAATACTCTTCATATTATGATTTGAAGCACTTTCCTAAAGAGCTGAGGCGTCACCCTGAAGTTCTTAAATATTTAAATGCGCAACAAACCAAGAGTCGTTTGGTTTTCAACGTGTTCGCTAAAACCTATGAAAACTTTGTTGGGTTTTTCTCAAACACGCTTATGACTCTCAAGGTTGCTGGGATGGGAAGTAAATCATTTATTAGATCTTTATTTGGAGGATTTTTACCAGCTGAGTGGATTTTGAATGCATCCCAATCAGTTGAAAATGCTGCAGCAGGGATTCCTGTAGCTAAACAGGCTGCAGAGGCTATGAATGGAACTTGTGAGTTTTTTCTAGAAAGAAAATATACTGATGGAGAAAGACTGATTCCAGCAACGGGCGAATAAGAAATAAGTGCTTAGATAAAAAAGCCCATTCTTAACTTTTTAGGTTAAGAATGGGCTTTTTAGTTTTTATTTAAAGACTAAGGTCTTTGAAGCTAGCAATGGGCAGTCCGCTTTTGGCTGGTGTAGTCAAAAAGCTTGGTGCTTCTTCTCTCAATGCACGAGTTGGATCATCGGCCATCTCAAGCATATAGAGCATTGGGTTAATGTTGTCTTGGAAGGCTTGGGGTATGGTGTTTGGATTTGGATAAAATCCACCTTCCCACATACTTCGAGGGCTTAGCTCGAAGGTAAAAGACATTAGGCCAAGTTCGCCGTAGCCCCAGTCAAAGAGTGTTCCGCTAGCGATGTAAAGATCGGAACCAGTTTGTGGAGTGTAGTTGTTCCACTGAGCCATGGTTGCGCCCATTTTTTCGAAAACTTGACGGTCTTCTAGTGTTCCGTCGGTTTCACCCACTCGGTCGTAAGTGTAGCCCCATGGATAGAGAATGAGCTCCGAGAAACTATGAAAGTCCAAAGTTGCCTTTAGACGATCTAGGCCACTTAGGAAGTCTCTTACGGCCGCCGTTTCAGGTTCAGAAAATGGCTCTGTTCCCATGTAAGTGTCTGAACCAGGAGAGGTAGAGCTTCCACCTGTTCCCCATTTGTAGCCATAGTTACGGTTCAAATCGACGCCGAAACTACCGTTGGCATTCTGCCTGCGGTTTTTTCTCCACATTTGTCCACGAACTCCATCCGTGTAGTCATGCTTGTGTCCGTCTACGTTAAGCACGGGAATGATGAAAGTTTCTCTGGAGTTTACTAGGCGGGCGATTTCATCGTTAGTTGCATAGTTGTTGACCAAATACTCAGCAAACATCAAAGGCACTTCTACAGACATATGCTCGCGGGCATGATGGCAACCCATGTAAACCATTTGAGGCACTCCGTTGATTTGTGCTTCAGTCAATGTGCTAGCTCCAATACGTATAGCAACAATGTCGCGACCTTCGTGGGTTTGGCCAATGCTGTATAGGGAAACTAAATCAGGAGCCGCTGCAACCAATGCGTTCATGCGCTCAAGCACTTGATCGTATGAGGAGTATCTCCACTCAAGAGCTTCGTCGATTTGAAACCATCTAGCTTGCACCTCATCGGCGCTAACCTGAAGTCCGGTTTTTTTAAGAAGCTCTACGTCTTTTTTGTTTCCATAAATGAACACTTTATCAGATCGAATCTCTTCGAGTGCGTAACCTAGGTCGGCTACAGCAGATCTTTGTTCGCGTGTGGACGCTCCTACTTCGATGATGTGTGTGACTCCCTCAGGAATCTGAGCTTTGGATTTCTCCGCAGCGATCCCCTGAAAAGAAAATAATAAAATGAATAGACCTAAAGTATGACGCAATTGCATATACCCCTTCCTGGCTCCCTGAAACCATTTGATACTGCCACTTTTTTAGGGGTTTTGCTTCTTACCGGCTCTTAAAACCAGGGCGTAGACGCGCCGCTCTTTTACTTTTATAAGCGCTCTATGCAGGTTCACGGATTAAATCAAAGTTTTCTCAATGTGAAAGGCCCTGATTCGGCTCGCTATCTTCATGGAATGCTTAGTTGTGATGTAAAGAAACTTGCCTCTGGGAAAGTTCAAAGTTACTTGCTGCTAACCCCCAAAGGGCGGGTGGTTAGCTATGGGCAAATCCTTGCACGATCGAGCGAGGACTTCGTTCTATCTGCTCCAAAGGAAGTTGCCCAAACAAGTGTTGATCTTTTGAGTCGCTATTTAATTTCAGACAACGCCGAGGTGAGGGTAGAATCTGAGTTTAAAAGTGCTTTTCTAAACTTTGACGTTCAAAACACAAATTTTAAAGCAGACTTGATGTCCAATTCTTCAGTTGAATTTGGAGACGGTGTTTTCCCTCATTCTTGTGGCTTAGAGGGAGTTTCAATTGCTTGGTCTAAGCAGGAAGAGCTTAGCTCTGTAGATCCTTCAGTTTTTTTGAAGTGGCGGGTGCAAGCAGGGTTCATGCAATGGAGTTGCGAGATAAAAAGTGACTCGCTCAGTATTGATTTGCCTGTTGCTCACGCGGTCAGCTTTACCAAAGGATGCTACATGGGCCAAGAAGTTGTGGCCAAGGGAACGATTCGAGGCAAGCCACCTCGGTATTTGATGAAACTAAAAGCTTCTGAAGTCTTTAGCTCAATGAATTTGACCGATCCTAAGGGAACAGTGGTTGGAGAGATTACTTCGCAGTTTGCTAATGCTGCTCTAGCTTTTGTTCGTAGACCCTTTGTTGAGTCAAAAGATCTTTTATATTGTGGCGAAGGCTCCGTTGAGTATGAAACACTAACTCATTGGCCTAGCTAAGGGTTTGGTGTGCGTTTAGTCCTGCTAATAGAAAATGTTTGAGTGTTCTGGCTGCATGATTCAAACTTTTTTCTTTTAAGTAAGCAACGCTGATTGAGTTGTGAACCTCAACTTTTGGATCGCCAAAAGAGATGAGTTCGTGCCCAGCAGATTTCAGTTGACTGAGTAGGTAGCCTGGCAAAACCCCACATCCCAAACCGCTACAGACGAGTCTGGCCACTGCTTGGACATCGCGCACATGAGCACGAACCTTTAAGTCCACGTTGGTTTTTGAAAGCTTTTGCTTGAACCACATCTTAATTACAGAGGCATTGGCTTGATAGCAGACAAAATCCAGATCTTCTAACTGCATCTTCTCTATTGAATCATTGTGTTCAAGGCAATAGGGCTTGCTTGCTACCAGGTGAAGGGTTTCATCAAAAACCTTAAAGGCTTCGATGCGTTTGTCTAAGTGGTAAGTGTCGACAAACGCAAAGTCTAATTCTCCATTGAGCAGACCATCGTTCATTTCGTCGGCAAAGCCCATCTGAAGGCTTAGATTGACCATTGAATTGTCGTGACAAAATTTCGCCAAAAGGGGGGTTAGAAGGTTGTTTCCAAACTCAATGGGCATTCCAATGGAGACATTTCCAAGAACTTTGTCTTCGCCGGCTTGTAGCTTGCCAATGACGTCTTCTAAAGAACTTAGATATCGAGAGCAGTTTTCATACAAGACGTTGGCTTGAGCTGTAGGAACTAATTTCTGTGTTACGCGATCAAAGAGCTTTAGTTTAAGAGTTTCTTCTAGAGCTTTCATGTGTTGGCTAACGCCTGATTGAGTGAGACCAAGCTCTCGGGCGGCTTGTGTCATGTTCCTGCATTCAAAAACCGTAATAAAAATCCTCAGTTGGTTGAGGTTTACCTGAGAGCTCAACATCGGCGTTAGGCTAGGTCAGGGTCTTTTTGTTTGCAATATAACTTCTCTTACACCAATCTAAACGCAAGAGTATGGGGCACTTAGGTGATTTTGAATGGTTTGTTGGGGGTGAAAAGCGCTTGGCTGAACCAACCGTTAAGGCGTATTTTTCAGATTTAGTTTCTTGGCAGCAGGCAGGCCTTAACCTTGAACAAGAACAGCCTTTGAGCGTTGAGCTTTTAAGCGATTGCTTAAAGCAATTGCAAAACGAGGGCCTTAAATCCGCGACCCAGCAGCGAAGGCGAGTTGCTTTAAGGGCGTTCATCCGCTTTCGGTCTTTTACAAACATTGCCTGGCTTGATTTGCTGGAACACTTGCCGGTGAAAACTCAGAAAGATATTTTTCCAGTCTCCATTACCAAGGATGAAGCTCGAAGCTTTTTAGAACTCCCAGTTGTTGAAGGTGTTCCAGAGAGCTACAGAGACCGCGTAATTTTTGAATTTTGTTACGCAAGCGGGTTGCGCGTTTCAGAGCTGTGTCAGTTGAGATGGGCAGATTTAGATGAACGCTCTTTGGCGGTGCATTTAACAGGCAAGGGCGATAAGCAAAGAATTGTCCCATACACAGAGAGGGTCGAGTTTCATTTAAAACAGTATAAAGAGCATGCTTGGGGGCAGTGGGCTTTAAAGGCCAAGAGCTCAAATCAGGAATTTATCTTCTTAAGTCGCCGATGCTCTCCATTGACGAGAATGGCCGTTTGGAAGATTTTTAGGCGCCGATCCATGGTTCTTAATCTCTCAATTGATGTGCATCCTCACGTATTGCGCCACAGCTTTGCCACCCATCTTTTGCAGGGAGGGGCGGATGTTCGATTTGTGCAGGCTCTTTTGGGGCACTCTTCGGTCAATACCACCGAGAGATATCTCAAAATTGACTCCACGGAACTGCAAAAGCTTTTTGAAGAGTTTCATCCTCTAGGCTAAGCTATCTCTCAATATGTCTAAAGTTACATCCATGACCACAGAAGAGATTCGCGAGTCTTTTCAAAAGTTTTTTGAGTCAAAGAAACACACCCGAGTGGAAAGCGCTCGATTGATTCCAGAAAAAGACCCCACTCTATTATTTGTAAACGCCGGGATGGTTCCCTTTAAGGATTGCTTCCTGGGCTTGGACAAGCGTGATTATACTCGTGCCACGAGTGCTCAAAAGTGTGTGAGGGCAGGTGGTAAGCACAATGATTTGGAAAATGTGGGCTTCACAGCTCGTCACCACACCTTTTTTGAAATGTTAGGCAACTTTAGTTTTGGTGACTATTTCAAACGTGAAGCCATCGCGTTTGCTTGGGAATATGTAACGGAAGTTTTAAAGCTTCCTAAGGATAAGCTGGCGGTTTCTGTTTACAACGACGACGACGAGGCCGCTGAGATTTGGGCTAAAGAAATGGGAGTGCCAGAGGATAGAATTTTTCGTTTTGGCGAAGCCGATAACTTTTGGTCTATGGGCGATACAGGCCCTTGCGGACCTTGCTCTGAAATTTTTTGGGATCAAGGCAAGGAAGTTGATGGAGATCGTTGGCTTGAGTTTTGGAATTGTGTGTTTATGCAGTTTGATAGACAGGCCGATGGAACTTTGGTGCCCTTAAAGAAGCCAAGTGTTGATACGGGTATGGGCTTAGAACGTATGGCTGCCATTTTGCAGGGGGTTGAGAGTAACTATGAAATCGACTTGATGGCCAAACTAATTCAAGCCACCAAGACCTATTGTGAAATTAAAACTTCTCAAAAGGTAGATGATGGCGAAGGAACTTTTGCTCGTTCAGCCCTTCGAGTGATTGTTGATCACTTGCGCGCCACTAGCTTTTTGATTGCCGATGGTGTGTTGCCTTCAAATGAAGGTCGTGGCTATGTTTTGCGGCGAATTTTAAGAAGGGCTGTTCGTTTTGGTAAGCAGCTGGGATTGCCGGGACCATTCTTGTGGGAGCTTTACCCAGAACTTCAAGCTGCCATGGGTGTGGCTTATCCAGAGCTTAACGAGCGTGAGAGCGTTGTTATTGATGTGTTAAGACAAGAAGAAGAAAAGTTTTTTGAGACTCTAGAAAAGGGATTGGGCTTATTGGAAAACGCGTTTACCCAATCTAAAAACAAGCTATTGGCTGCTGATGTTGCTTTTCAGCTTTA
>Ga0100403_1000040_pt1 | contig 112616 bp, 154 predicted proteins | sample CryGeymet201501t_FD_83663 | JGI IMG/M metagenome (GOLD analysis project Ga0100403, IMG submission 83663) | Groundwater microbial communities from Crystal Geyser aquifers in Utah, USA - Crystal Geyser metaG 2015-01t | ecosystem: Environmental > Aquatic > Deep subsurface > Groundwater | place...
AAAGAAAAAGAACGATAAAAAGCAAGAGAAGTGTCCTGAATGTTCTTCCACAGATGGAATCATAGGAATTTTTTCTCACGGTAAGCTCAAAAGGACACTTTTCTTGTATTGCTCTAAATGTGAATACACTTATAAATCTGGTGAAACTGAATGAATTTGGATGAGTATAAAGCAGAGATAAAAAGACTCACTGAGCTGCCAAATACATACAATGAACAGATGGCATTGGGGCGAAAATTTGCATTGGATAATAACAAGGTAAATGTTGGCGATATAGTCAGCTCTTCATATGCTCATTTGAAGGTTGAAAAAATTATAGTAAATCTCTCCTCAAATGTTCCTTTCTGTATCTACTCTGGCATTAGATACACGAAAAAAGGAACGCCATATAAAGATGGGAGTCGAATAGGCATTCCATCTTATGGTGTCACAAGAATTTTACCTGGGTATATAGATGAATATTAATCATGCTCATAAGAAGATTTATGTTGACAACACCAAAAAATAATGTTATACTCTTTATATAAGATGAATTGAGAGACAAAAAATTCTGAGGAGGGAGTAAATGACCAAAACCCAACAATTGATTATAAGGGCCTGTAAATCAAAAAACCCACAGAGAAGGCTCCGTAGTGTGTATCGAAGGTTTTACGGCAGATTTGATTATGATATTGAATCTAGATATCTGTCTATTGTTGTTTGTGATGTAGTTGATGATTACATCAAGCCATCCACATTTGATGTAATTACAGGCGTTTCAGGTTGGGATTTCATTCCTAAATTGAATGCTTTCGATCATAATCAAAAGGTCTTACAATATTTGATGGATTTGATTAGATTCTCGGAGGAATCAAAATTCCCAGGATTAACAAAAGCAGCAAAATTTAGAAATTGAACACAGGTGATGTAATGGAATATACAAAGAGTTTAGGCTTCTTTGCTTGCAAGGGATTGAGAGTTCAAATCTCTCTCAGTGTACTAAATTAGAAAAAAGAAAAGGAATGTCAATTTAATTGTTGACATTCCTTTTTTTATTTGTTATACTCTTTATATAAGATTGATTGTGAGACAAAAAATAAATTCTGTGAGGAGAGTAAAATGTTTAAAGCTGAAGTTGATGATGTAATACAATTCATTGTTGATAGCAATCGTGTAAAATCCGAATTAGGTAAGAATTTCTTTCTTTTAGATTCAGGAGTCACTCAGAAGGAGGCTTTGTATATCAAATTTGAGGTCAGAGTAAGAGACTTTAAAGCGAAAGGCGATAGAATTATCCGTGATGAAGAAATTTCTTGCCCTGTACATATGATCTTTTTCGGCGATACAAGTGTGTTTTTCTATGCTGATAAAAATCTTGAATGTAATGACATTCCTTCTCCTGAATTGTTCGTCAATACATCAAATCATAATTCTTGTTGGCGAAGTGATGGCTTCAGTAAATTAAATGAATTGTATTTTGATATGTGTGAAGAAATAAACCCAAAGATGGATCCTGATAATTTAGAATCATATGTGAATTTTTCATTTGTTTCCATGAAAAAAGTTGATGTTACTTATGCTTCTGCTGAAGATTATGGTTGTAATCTTTTAAGCATTACAAAAAAGGAGGTTGAATAATATGGAAAGAGTTGTGATACATACGAATCACCCAATTAAATTATGGGTTGGTGATGATTTTGAACACGAGGCATTACAGCAAGCAATCAATGTTGCCAATCTTCCTGATATCTTTCGGCATGTAGCAATTATGCCTGATGCGCATATGGGAATGGGGGTGCCAATTGGTTGTGTTTTTGCTACTCAAAAAACCGTTGTCCCTAATGCTGTTGGTGTGGATATTGGTTGTGGTATGACTGCTGTTAAATTACCTGTTACAGAATGGCAAATCCGTGAGGCAGCAACCGTAATCATCAATGATATTCATCAATCAGGAATTCTTTCTGTTCGTCAGCAGAATCCAATGTTTGATTTACAATATTATCTTAAAAAACCCTGTACTGACTTTGTGAATTTACATTTGGGCAATGCAGTAAATCAATTAGGAACCTTAGGTGGCGGGAATCATTTCATTGAATTCCAAAGAGACCATAATAATGATATATGGTTGATGATACATTCAGGTTCCAGAAATCTAGGACAGAAAATTGGTGTTGAGTATAACATGATTGCTGAGGACCTGAATGAAAGATATTTCTCTTCTGTCCATACATCCCATAAATTGGCATTTCTTCCTTTGGATTCTGAGGAAGGAAAGAATTATATCAAGGACATGAATTTTGCAGTTGCATACGCAAAGGCAAACAGGAGAACGATTATCATGACCATTCTTGATATACTGGAAAAGATTTATCCTGATGTGTCAAAAGTTGATTTCGATGATGATTCAATCAATTCAACTCATAATTTCGCAAGACTGGAATATCATTTCGGACATAATGTGATGGTTCATCGTAAAGGTGCCACTTTCGCTGGTTCAGGAGAGATTGGTTTAATTCCAGGGTCTCAAGGAACATGCTCTTACATTGTTGAAGGAAAAGGAAACAGAGATTCATTTGATTCCTGTTCTCATGGAGCTGGCAGAAAGTATTCAAGAACCAAAGCAAGAACTACACTTGATCTTGATTACGAGCAATTATTTATGGATGAACAGAACATAATCCATAATATGACTTCAGTATCAAATTTAGATGAGGCTGCTGGTGCCTATAAAGATATTGATGAGGTAATGACATTACAGCAAGACCTTGTTAGTATCACTCATAAACTTTCACCTATTCTTGTTGTCAAAAACTAAGGAGATTTATATATGGAAACAGACTGGAAACCTGGTGATGTGATAGAATTCTGTGAAAATCTTTATATTGTGGTTGAAAATCATGGTGACTCTGGTGTTGTTAGAGAAAATTGTGAAGGTGGCTTAGTCATTAGCCATTGGCAATGGGATTTCGCAGGAGCTAAGTGTGAATTAGTAAAATCTGCTGATAGCAATAAAACTGCTTAGAATCGTCCTGAAGATGCAGTTGTAGGAAGACATATCAATATATAAAACCTAAAATTTAATGCGAGGAGAAGCAGCCATGAATGCGGAGATCAAATTTAAGAAAGACGGTCGATTAAAAATATTTGTTAATGTAGAACCGAGCACCCATAACCAGAATCAAGAAGTAATTTCATATAAGATTGTTGAAAAGCGGGAAGGCGATATGTTTAAGGTGTCCATGAAAACTACCAACCTTTGGTCGACTGTTTTCGAGGACAATTCTTTAGAATTCATTTTTGGAACACTAGGGATATAATATGTTTATTACAGAGAAGAAACAAGAAATCATCAATCAGGTAGTCGGCTTTAAATGTGACAAATGTAACACATCTTTTACTTCTGAGGATTTTGTTGAAATGCAGGAATGTGTCTCTATCAATATCATGGGAGGCTGGGGTTCTGTATTCGGCGATGGCTCTGATTTGAGTGCTACATTTTGTCAAAATTGCGCAAAAGAATTGTTTGGAGAATATATGAATGATAATATAAATGAAGAACCTGAGGAATTTGAAGGGTTCAATTTGTCTTATGAACAGGCAATACAAATAAGAGAATGGGAAGAGGCTGGATGTACCTGGAGAAAAATTGCTGAGAAGGCTGCTGAAGCATGGCCAGATATGGACATTGGTTTTGACAATCAATTAGATGGAAGAGAACTTGCCTTTGCTACTGATAGAATTCTGGCAGCATGATTAATAGTGCTTGACATCTCCTTCGGGTTATGTTATACTCTTTATATAAGATTGATTGAGAGTAAAGAATTAAAGGAGAATCATGAAAGCAATGTCAACAAGGGATAAACTTCAAGAAATAATTTCTACTCTGGAATTTCTACTCATTGAAATTCCAGATGAGGATGAGGCTATTGAGGCTAATATTGACCTAGATGAATTGACCTCATCAATATCACATTTGGTTATGGCTATTAATGGCTTGAATGCTTCATTAATCACTGCAAAATAGGAGAATCAGTTGCCGAATTATAACCAATATCTCTCTGTGAATCATATAGGAGGGTATGTATACTCTAAGGAGGTGCATACCCTTAACAGAGAAATAGAAATCAAAAGAGTAAAGAAATTCAATTGGAAATTTTTCATTCAGGATCAATTAGGTGAAGGGAAATATCAGGATGTTAAAGGTCATCCTCTTAAACTTATTTCCTCTGCAACAATAAAGGATTTCAAAGATAAAGTAAAAGCTTTCAATGATTATGGTCATAAGGTTTATGGTACAGACAAATTAGCATATCAATACATATATGAAAATTTTGAGAAGGATAAGATAAATAACAAATTTGTAAGAATAGGGTATTTTGATATTGAAACATCAAGAGACCCTATTCATGGATATAGTCCTGCACATGAAGCAAAGAATCCTATCACGACTATTTCATTGGTCTTGAATGGAAAGAATTATTACTGGGCGAGAAAGGATCTTCCTTCATCTTTCCTTGATAAATTTAATGTTGAATTCTTTTGGTTTGACAATGAAGCTGAAATGCTTGATAATTTCAATCGATTCGTTGGGCTTAATGTTGATATCCTTTCTGGATGGAATATTGAAACATATGATATAACGTATCTTGTAACAAGGTCATTGAATTTGGGAGTAGATCCTAAGAAGTTATCGCCTTTCAATATGATCACCAAGAAAGAAATTAAGGATGGGTTCTATAATACACATACAACATACAATATTATAGGCGTAGCTATTCTTGATTATCTTCAGTTGTATAAAAAATTTACATATGTTACAAGAGACAATTATCGGTTAGATACTATTGCTGAAGTTGAATTAGGCGACAAGAAAGTGGATTATGCTGCTTATGGTAACCTTGAGAATCTCTATCATGAAAATTTTGAGCTGTTCTCCGAGTACAATATCAAGGATTCACAAATTGTAAGCAGATTAGAGAACAAATTGAGGCTTATTGATCTTGCTATTACTCTTGCGTATAAAACAGGCTGTAACTTCGAGGATACATTAGGTACTGTGAAGATATGGACAGTATATCTTTATCAGGAGATGATGGATAAAAACATTGTCCCACATATGTTTCCTGAAGCAATGCCTGAAAAAGAGATTGTTGGCGGATATGTCAAGGATCCTATTCGAGGTAAGCATGAATGGGTAATGTCTTTCGACTTAGCTTCTCTGTATCCACATAATCAAATGGGGATGAATATTTCATTTGATAAAATTCTTGATGATGAGGAATTACCAGCTGACATTTTACAATTGAAAGCTGACATCCTTAATAATTGTAATTCTGTTGAACAGCACATAGAGAATATTGTGTCGAAGGAATACGACCTTAGCATCCTCAAGCAATATAATATTGGTATGACACCGAACATACAATTCTATAAAAATGATGGTCTGGGCATCATTCCTAGCATCCTGAAAGGTGTTTATAATGAAAGAAAAGCTGTAAAAGTTGAAATGCTCAAGAGAAAACAGGAAAAGATTGATACTGGTAACAATGCTCTTGATAATGAAATCGCTAGGTTGAATGCCATTCAATTAGCTTTAAAGGTCCTAATGAACTCGCAGTATGGAGCTTTGGCAAATCCCTGGTTTCTTTATTTCGATACACGAAATGCTGAAGCAATTACTTCTGTGGGCCAAACTGCAATCAAATTCATTGGGAACAAGCTCAATGAATTTATGAATAAAATAATGCAAACTACGGGTATTGATTACATTATCGCTACTGATACTGACTCTGTGTATATTAATTTCGGAGGTCTTGTCAAAAAGTATTTCCCTGATAAAACGAAAGAAGAAACAACTAATATGCTTGACAAGATGGCTAATGAGAAAATTCAGCCTTTCATCAATAAATCTTATCATGAATTGAAGGATTACCTCAACGGTTTCAATATGGAATGGTTTATGAAAAGAGAGGCTATTGCTTCTTCTGCTGTGTTTGTTCAAAAGAAAAGGTATTTTATGCATATTCTTGATGATGAAGGCGTAAGAATGAAGGTTCCTAAATTGAAGGTTACTGGCCTTGAAGCAGTAAGATCAAGTACGCCTGATATCTGCAGGAAGGCATTAAAAGCCATCATGGGAACAATTCTTGAAAAGAATGAGGAGGCAGTCCAGAAAGAAGTAGAAAGGTTCAAGAAGGAATTTTATAAAGCTGATCCTATTGACATTTCAATTCCTAAATCAGTAAATGATATTGAGAAATGGATATCAAATAATAACACATCATGGAAAACAGGTACACCGTTCGGAGTGAGAAGTGCTATTATATTTAATGCTTTGATGTCGAAAGTTGATCCATTGTATGAGACAATAAAGAGTGGCGATAAGGTCAAGATTTGCTATCTTAAATTGCCTAATAAATTTAAGTCGAATGCGATCGCTTTCCCTAATGAAATCCCTAAGAAATTGGGATTGGATAATGTAATGATTGATCGAGAGACACAATTCGGAAAGACGTATCTAAATGCTCTTGATGCCATTCTTGGTGTGATAGGCTGGAGTTCAGCAAAGAAAAACAAATTATCTGGTTTCTTCGGATAATAAAGAGAGGTGTCAAGTATTATTTGACACCTCTCTCCTTTTGTGTTATTATTACATCTTATAAATAATAAGAACACAAGATAATAACACAAATGCACAAGTGAGGACACAATGAGAAAAATAAAGATCAATAAAACCAAAATAAAAATAAGATACCCTATCCCTGGGCCTAACAAGGTCACTATAGATAAATCTAAATATTGCAGAACACAAAAACATAAAAATGAAAACATACAAAGAATTTATTCTTGAGGCTGGCCAGCAATTTGAGAGGCAAGAAAATAGCTTCATTATGTCCGTCAATGATGCTGTGCTGAAGAACAACGGCAAACCCATTGCATTACATTCAACCCATGCAACCATAAAGAATGTACTCAAGGCAGAGAAATTCACAGGAAGACAATCTTCTGGCTCTGAACCATATACTGATGTACAACTTATTACTTCTTCAGGCCATGTCAATCTGTCAATGAAAGGTCCAACAGCTCCATCATTAGCAGGAGGTGGCTTGAGAGGCCTTGAGATTATCATCCCAGGACTAGGCACTAGATTCTTTCGGGCTGTTCATGACCGTCTCATAAAGACAGGACATAAGCTTGGCGATAAAGTTCCTGATCAATATGGCATTCTCTCTTTTAAAGATAAAGAATTGATTGTTGTTGGTAATGCTGCTATGGGTGGACCGATTGATTACATGTACATAGGGCCAATGGAAGTGAAATCAAAATACATTAGTGGTTCTCTTACTGTAAATGGTAAATTGATTGCTGCTATGGAATACGCCAAATCAAAGGATCTTTATTTTAGATTACGAGCAAGAAGAGCTGACCAAACATTTGATCCTCATGCCTCTGATAAAAACGGTGTGCCTAAAATATATGGCAAATCTCCATCGAAGGGTGATACTGCAGGAAGGTTAGTTGTTACTGACAAACCTACCAAAGCAAGCAACCTTATAAAATTCTAATGCAAGAACCTAAATGAAAACATTTAAGCAAATAGTAGATGAGGCAAAAATAGTGGGACATATCAATCTCCCGAAAGAAGCACCAAAGAAAGAAGGAGAAGTATCAAAGAAGGAATTGGATGCTCTTGAGAAAATCCTTGATGCTTTGTTCAAACATGCAGGGCTGGATATAGAATTTACTCGACATTTCCTGGATAGAGTAAATGACAAGAGAAACATCAAGCAAATTGATATACCAGAATTACAAAAGCTCTTTGTCAAGACACACCAAAAATATACTGATGCCTTGAAAAAGATGCCGGACAGTGCTGAAGCTGTGCTCAATGACATACAGACTGATATCAATCTTCCCTTCGTTATCAAATGGAATCCAAAATCAAAGATGATGGAATTGGTTTCTAAAACAGTAATGCGTAAACGGAATTTTAATACCCCGGACAAAAAACTGAAGGTATAAGGATGAAAAGTTTTACAGAATACCTCCTGGAATTATCATTACAGAAAGCTGATAATTTCCAAAAAAACGCACATCAAGGGCAAACAAGAAAAACAAGCGGAGAACCTTATTCAGTGCATCCAACAGCTGTGTATCAATTTCTTGTAAGCCTAGGCATTAAGGACAGGAATCTTCTTGTTGCTGCTTATCTGCATGATACCATCGAGGACTCTCCTACTTCATTCAATGACATCAAGAAAGAATTCAACCAAGATGTTGCAAGAATAGTCAAGGCATTGTCAAGCTCTGATAAAGGGATTCAAGCATTAGGCAAAGCATCATACCTAGCAAAGAAGATGATAGCAATGGATCCTGATGTGCTTGTCATTAAGTTAGCTGATCGGTGGCACAATACCACCGATATGAATTCATTACCTAAGGATAAAGCAGAAAAATATATGGCACAAACTGATTACATCATCCAGGAATTAGAATCCTCAAGAAGATTGAATAAAACTCATAAGAAAATCATCAAGCAGATTGAAAAAAATATGAAAAATTCTGGATACAAGACAATAACCGTATAATTGCTCACTAATATTAGTTGTGTTACTGTGTAAAAATATGTTGACAAGAACAGAAAATAATGTTATACTCTTTATATAAGATTGATTGAGATAAAAATAAATTACTGAGGAGTGAAATGAAACAGCTTAAACATTTGGATCATATTGAAGATTTGTTATTGATGAAAGGCTCTGAAGGATTGAATAGGGCTTTGTATATTTGCGAGCGCATGATTTCGGAGCCTAAGAGTCATAAAGTAAGCGTAAAAATTGATGGTGCTCCTTCTGTGATTGCTGGATGGAATCGATACAGCGAATTCTTTGTTGCTACAAAGAGCTTATTCAATAAAACGCCAAAGGTAAATTACTCTATTGAGGATATACAAAAAAATCATGGACATGCTCCTGGCCTAGAAAACAAATTGGTTTATGCTCTGACATATTTCAAAGATATTATCCCTCAAGGAAGAATCTTTCAAGGCGATATCCTTTTTACTGCTATGGATGTGCATTCTTTTATTGATGATGAAGGCTGTTATGTGTCAATAAAACCGAATACAGTAGAATACAGAACAAGAGACCGAAAAATAATTGATACAGTCAAATATGCTAAAATAGGTGTTGTCTGGCATACTGAATACATTGGTCAATCTTTTGATGATTTAGAGGCGATGATTTCATCGGATGTGTCTTGTATCAAATCAAATGAAAATGTTTACATTGCCAAGTCCGATTTCATTGATAAATTTGGAAAATCTCGATTTAATGAAATGGAAGAGGCTGGTCTCTTTGCATATGTCAATGCCATTGAAATGAAGATGCAACGGTTGAAAGAAAATAATAATAGGATTGATGAAATCTTTAATGAAAAATCGGAAATTTCTGACCTGGCAATGCAATTCATCAATGCAAGGTTACGAGAAGGTAAAGTATTCGTCAACAAGGAAGAAAGTCTTCTGGAGTTTGTCAATTTCACAAGATATAAATATAATAAAGTAAAATTGATAAGTAAATCCGCTATTGATGCAAATGAACAGAAATACATGAATCTTTATTCATTCATAATGTATTCACTAGGAGTAAGGCAATGCATCATGGAAGTATTTGAGCTTCATTACTGGTTGCAGTGCCTCAAGCAAAGATTGATTGAAAAATTAAATCTCCCTACGAAGGATTACAAATGGAAATGTTTTATCGATGGGTCTCCTTCTAATCATGAAGGCTTTGTTGTGACAAACAATTTTTCTTCTGTAAAGTTTGTTGATCGTATGGAGTTTTCAAGAGCAAATTTTAATAACAGTAGGTTCTAATAATGCTTTCATTTACTGAATTTTTGATTGAAGGGATGAACATCAAAGTAAACAAGAAGGAAATAGAAATCACTAAACCTTCAAGAGCAGCGAAGGATACTCTTGTTGTTCTTGATGTTGCTAATTTTGATAAGGCATACAAATCAATTGCACTCAAGCAAGGCTTTTATATAGGTAAAAAAGGATCAGGTGGCATTTCTGGCAGATATAAAAGATTTGGATTATTTGTCATGGGAGGGAAGGAAGAAATCGAACCTGGGTTCGATATTGATCATGAACCTGCTAAATCCATAGAAGCCGCTGAAGTTTCTGTCAATGACAAGGGTGAAATTCAATTTACCAATGGTCGACATCGATATGCATGGTTAAGAGATAATAATGCATCGAAAATAATTGTTGCAATGGATAAAGAATCTGTGTATAATGCCAGAAAGTACAAATACATTTGATTATATAGAGGTAAACATGCTTTCATTTTCTGGATTCAAGACAGTAGGATTAATCAACGAAGTAAAATCAAGCAAGGCTGCCGTGATTACTTTCGGTAGATTCAACCCAATAACCTCAGGTCATGAAAAGGTTGTCAATACTGTTTTACAATGGGCCTCAAGTAAAAGAGCTGATGCTCTTATTTTTCCTTCTCAATCAGAGGATCCAAAAAAGAATCCTCTGCTGTATAAGGACAAAGTCAAATACATGAAGCAACTCTTTCCGAAAGCAAAGATTATAAATGACCTGAGCGTAAAAAATGTTTTCTATGCGTTGAAAATGTTATCAGCGGCTGGATATAAAGATGTTACTCTTGTTGTCGGTTCAGATAGAGTAGAGGAATTTGATGCTCAAATAAGAAAATACATCAAGCATCCAGATGCAACAAAGTCTTATGATTTTGATAATTTTAAGGTGATAAATGCAGGCGAGAGAGAAGGTGCGATATCAGCCTCATTAATGAGACAGTACGCAAAGGATGATGATTTTGAATCATTCAAGAAAGGTCTTCCCTCAACAGCTACAAAAAGTATTGCAAGTGCAATTTTTAAGGATGTCCGAAAGGGCATGAAAATAACATAACATTAAGGAAAACAAAATGAAAAGTTTCAAACAGTATTCAATCGATGAAGCCACTATGACTGATTACGAATTGGCTGTGTATCCAGACAAAGTGAAGTTTACTAAGGATGGCAATGTATCTTCTTATTCATTGATCATGAAGATGGAAGGCGGAAAAAAGACTACTGTTGTTAAGGATGCAAAATTGGAAAGAGCCATTATTAGTTTCCTTGGTGATGATGACATCAAAACTTCTCTTGCTGTTAACCCAGAAGCAGGTGTGTATGATGTGGAAGTTTATCAGGATGCAAAGGGAATGTATATTGAATTAGGTTCCAAAAAAGTTTATTTCAAAGGATAATCATATGAAAAAAATTCTCATTGCTGCTTTACTGGTAATGTTCATAGCCGTACCATTGCAAGCAGCTGCACCAACTGATACTCTGCAAGTAGATTATGTATTCGATCAATCACCTCTTCCTGATAAATTAAGATTGTATGTTGGTGATGCTCAAATATGCGAGACGGCTGCAACAATTGATACATTTACTTGTTCTGTTACTTCTTTGCCATATGGCGATAATGTAATCACAATGACCGCGGTATCAGGTGACAAAGAATCTCCAAAAAGCCCTGAGTATATATTCACAAAAGATATCAATGCTCCTACGATTACTAATATTAAGGTCACTACAACTGTGACTATTACTACTCAACAATAAGGGAACTATAATGGCATGGTTAACAGTGCCTGAAGATTCTAATTGGGAGTATTCAACTGCTCCCAATACTGATAAGAAGGCAATAGATACATACGATTATGATGCCAACACAAACCACGTGGCAGGTGTTCGTGGTGATGCTAATCATATATGGTATGTTCTAAGCAGACAAAAAATAAATATAAACCCAAACCCAGGTTACGGGGAATTATATTTCTATTCATCTTAAAATAATTTAGCAGGAGGCATGTTTCAAATATGAAGCTAATAAAAAGTATTATTACCCTTTCCTTAATTGGAATGTTAATGACAGGATGTTCTGGCGCAGGCGGGATGGTCCCGATATCGGATCAAATGGTTTCAACCACAACAGGAGCAATGACAAGCCAGCTTGGATACATTACTGATGCTTCTGCTATGAAAGAAAAGTTTGTGCATGATTCTCTACAAAACAGAGACAAGATGATTGCTATGGCTCATACCACTGACGGCTTTCATATGTCATTTGAGCTTGTAGAAGTTGCGCCTGGAGTAAAAGCATTACTCCCTAAGGACATTTCGTATAAAGAGCAAGCAAGATTTGACCAAGTTCTGCCTACTGCGCCTTCAATTCATCCTGGTTGGAAAACAGCTGAGGTCTTAGGAAAAGCTGCTATCAATGGTACTGTTATTGGCCTTGGTATTAATGCTGCCTCTGATATCATTAGTGAAGGTATAGCGGCATCAAGGAGTAATGTAAACACAAACACAACTACCACATCGATTGATAATTCAGTAGGACCTGTTGATAGTTCTAGGGTCAATACCATTACTGACAATTCTTCTGTTGATAATTCTGTCGGACCAGTGGATAATTCATGGGCTGATAATTCCTCAAGACCAGTGGATAATTCTGTCGGTCCTGTTGACAATTCAATTGGTCCAGTTGATAACACCAATAACAGCACTGTTCCTATTGTGGAGTAAACATGGATCCTATACATTATACAATCAAAATGCTTTTACCCACGATAGCATCAAATATTATTCTGTTGGTGATAGTATTTGTCTGGGCTAAATTGTCAATAGAGAACAATAAATTGATGGATGTTTCAAACAAATTTATTGTTCTTGCCGTAATTCTTTCAGGTCAGGAAGCTGTCAAGTTAGTATTGATTCTTAAGGATCTTCTTTTCCCTGTTATTAACAATGTAGTAAATTAAATAAAGGTATACAAAATATGGCTGAAAATGATTTAATTTTGGCGCCTGAAACAGTTACCAAAGGCACAGCTGAAACTAATTTTATACGTTCACAAGCAAGATTAGATGAAATAAATGGTATTGCTTCTGGTGCTGATACAAAGGCAGATAATGCTCTTGCTTTATTTGAAGATTCTGGGTATCCAAATATTAAACCGTCTTTGCTGTTGAACTTTGCAGCAACCAAGAGCCTCGATCCAAGGATTACTTTTACTAGGGCTTCAGAGGCCACTTACCTCAATGATAAAGGATTGCTGTCCTATGCTGCTGTTGACGAGCCAGTGTTCGACCATGATCCGGTTACAGGAGAGTGCAAGGGGTTGGGGATATGGGAGGCTCGGACTAATCTGCTGAAATACTCTGAGGACTTCAGCAATGCTGTTTGGCAAAAGACTGCAACAGGACTAGCTTCATTACCTCAAGTTAGCCTCAATTATGGGACTGCTCCTGATGGTACTCTTACTGCCACTAGGGTTGATCTCTCTATAAATGGTGGAACTACAACTACAGACAACTGCTATATTATGTACACTGCAGATTTATCCGTAGTTGGGCAACCAACTTTGTGCAGCGTCTTTTTAAAGACCGTTGATGGTTCTACCAAGACACTGCGTTTTGATTTTAATGGCTCTACTGCTGACATAGCACCCTTTAACGTACCCCTTCTGACTGTTACAGGGAAGTGGCAGAGATTTACTATTGGTTTAAGTTCAGCCATTGATACACAGAGAAGATTCGCATTAAGGCTTAGAGGTTCATTGGGTACTTCAGATAGTGCATCAGTATTGGTATGGGGAGCAACCCAGGAGAATAATGTAACCTTCCCAACTCCCTATATCCCATCAACTGAAACATTCACTTCAAGAGCATCCACAGCGACCTACATTGGTTCTGATGGACTGATAAAGATTGCTGCTAGTAATGCACCAAGGATGCAATATACTCCTGATAATTTGGGGTTAAGACCTAAGCTGTTGCTGGAAGGTGCCAGTACTAATCTACTTACTTACTCTGAGCAGTTTGATAATGCTGGCTGGACTAAGGCGAGAGCATCTATAACACCTAATGTTATACTTGCTCCCGATGGTACCTTGACTGCTGATAAATTGGTGGAAGATACTTCAGCTTCTACAAGTCACTACATTAGACATTCACCCACTTTATCTGGCACTACAACTCACACTTTCACTATCTTTGCCAAAAGTGCTGGCCGCCATATTAATATCACAACATTTGGCTCTAACGGATGGATTGTCTCAAAGACCGTTATAGTTAATCTTATAGACGGATCTTACACGGGTGAAGGAGTGGTAGAGCATTTACCTGGAGGCTGGTTTAAAATATCTCTTACCAATACTACAGGTGCAGAAACCAAGGCTTATGCTATAGATGTACTTCTTTCAAGTGTCGGAGATGAGTTCTTCACAGGTGATGGTACTTCAGGCATCTACCTATGGGGTGCCCAACTAGAACAATCCCCATACCCAACCTCCTACATCCCCACAACCTCAGTGGCAGTAACTAGAGCAGCGGATGTAAGCTCCAGTGCTGCAACTACACGAGCTGCTGATATTGCTCAGATGACAGGGAGTAACTTCAGTGATTGGTATAGGCAGGACGAGGGGAGCTTTGTTTGTAAGTATCAACTTGATTACAAACTAGGGGCAAGTAGGGTTCTTTCAGTAGGGACTGCAGATGCATATATGGAACTTATATCAGCAACAGGGGCGACAGCTGATGTGGGGAACGGCGGGTACCTGTATGGTAAATCTGATGGTGTGGTGGGATCAATAGCCACGAGTGGTATCCTTAATGTTGCTTTAGCAATTCGCCATGTTGCTTTTGGTTATAAAAAGGATGACTTTGCCTCATCTGTCAATGGCATAACTGCTAAGGTTGATACAACAGGAAGTGTTCCTCCAGTTGATAGACTAAGGTTTACAAATAACGTGGGAGAGGCCTTGCTTTGTGGCCACATAGCTTACCTAGCCTACTACCCGAAACGCATCTCTAACACTGAACTTCAAGTAATCACTCAATAATAAGAGGATAAGATGAAACAATACTGTCTAAAATTCACAGATGAAGCACAAGCCAAGGAAGCACTGAAAGATTATGTTTCCACTAATCAATGGCTCGATGAAATACCAGTAGGTTCTTGGTTGACCAGTAGTAAAGACCACGCACTAGATATAGTAGGAGTGATCCATAAAGCTACAGGTGTAACCCTTATAGATACAGAAGGTAATGAATACCCTGAAATGGCACCACTGGAAGGCTTTCATGCCAACCTTGCGGTTGATACTCTTCCTGTTGAACTGGAAGAATACGTAGTAATACCTGAGACACCTTCAAGAGTATTTGCAGGGATGGAGATGAACAATGAGTAAATTAATAGGAACAAATCCAAACCAGATATCAACTAATAGTATGCTCAGTGAGACTGCCTTTATGACGCCTGGAGCAATAGCAAATCTTATAACCTCACTTGAACCCGCCCTAGGGAAGATTCCTATAGCTGGTACTGACGGATTAATAGATATTAAATGGATAAGGCAGTTCTCCAACGATATTGGTAATCCGGGGAGTCAGGGTTTTGGTGTAGGAATATGTCCGAGTGAGCTACCTGCTGGTATGACTACCATGACAGGAACCCTAGATGTAGCATCTGGCAATTATGGCAACTATCAGTATTCCGATGGTTCAATCATGTGCTGGATTCCAGCTTTTTATTATCTCTACGGTGACGGCACAAACGGTCTGGCGGTCAATATGGTTGATATCAAACCATACAGTACCTATGACTCCGTAGCATCAGCTAATACGGCAGGATATGCCCTGCACCGGGCATTTTATGATGGAGGGGTTATTCAGCCAGGATTCTTTGTCGATAAATATCTGGCTTCGAACAATGGCGGTATTGCGTCGTCCATCAAAAATGGTGCACCGCTCAGTACGCACGCTGATCACAATCCTCTCTCTGGTTTGACGGGTGCGCCACCAAATTTTTACTATGGGGCATTTGCCGCTAGCAAGACTAGGGGCGCTGAATTCTTCCCGAAGAGCCTGTTCATCAATTCAGCACTGGCCTTGCTGTCACTAGCCCACGGACAGGCAGCTACAGCCACGACATGGTGTGCATGGTACGATGCTGCTGGAATAACAAATTTCCCCAAGGGTTGCAATAACAACGCTCTTGGTGACTACAATGATGTCACAATATCCTACACATCGGATGGGTACCCCAACTGCGGTCTGACTGGCTCTGGATTACCTTTTGCAAAGACCACGCATAACGGTCAGGCGTGTGGTGTTGCCGACCTCAATGGCAATATGTACGAAATCTCTCCTGGATTGACATGTGTTGCACCGCTGACAAATATTACCGGGGCTACCCAGGCAAATCCATGTGTCTTGACAGTCGTCGGCCACAGTGTGCAGGCTGGTGACTACGTCACGGTACGTTTCATAGGCGGCATGACGCAGCTCAATGATAGGATCTACACTGCGACGGTAATAGACGCAAATACAATATCACTGGACGGAGTTGACTCCACTGGCTTTACCGCCTACTCATCTGGTGGGAACATTCTGGCCGGTACGTTCAAGGTCATCAAGCCGACCGTTGCACTAAAAAACATTACCGGCGGCAACACCGTAGACACAGATCATTGGGGTACTGCTGGTCTGGCTGCCAACTTTAACGATGTCAATGTCAAACTTGCTACCACATACCCGAACAACGGTTTTGCGCAGAAATTCGGCAGCGGTGGCAACCAGGTGCTCTCCCCGACAGTTACCGGAAACGACTGGACGCTCACTGGTTTGGGTTTCCCGATTGCGGGTGGCGTCAGCATATCAGGCTCAAACCTGTTCGGTGTGGATTATTTTTATCAGCATATGCTGCAGGACATGTGTCCGATTGCGGGTGGCCACTGGCCCAACGGCGGTAGCGCTGGGGTGTGGATGCTGACTCTGAGCTCTGTGCGCGGGAGCTCGAACAGCGGCGCTGGTTTTCGTTCAGCCCTATATCTCTAAACCAAAGGAATCAAAATGACTAAGATACTAAGTTATATAAAGGTAACCGATCAGCATACAACATATACGCTCTTTACCGAGGAAGGCTGTACTGAGCTGTGTACCCTAGATGGTACAACCTATGTTGCTGTGCCGGATGGCGTGGAACTTCCTTCTCAACCAGAACAGATAGCCGCTAGTATTCAGGAGGTTGTTGTTACCCCGGAACTTAACGTAGCCATCAAAGAAGCATCTCCTCATGCGCGCCTTATCAGTAAGTGCATCATAGATAAAATACGTGAGCGATACACTGTGGATCATGAGCTGTACCTAGCGCGTATAGGGGTGGGTGCGGCAACAGGTATGTATACACCAACACCAGAGGAGATGACTGAACTGAGCGAGTTTGGCGTCTTTGTTGAAGGGACGCGGCAATGGGGCAGGGATGAAAGGGCTAAGCTAGGGTTATCGTGAGGTACTTCTCACTTTGTGCTCCAATGCCAGGAACACTCTACACCCATGGCAGAAATAGAGTCGGTTAATACGCAATTTGGTCTATGGAATGCAGCAAAGAATTGTAATGCAATAAGCTGGAATAATGGTGGCAAAGGTCAGGTAGTACTTAATTGTATTTTAAATAATTGTCTAGTCTACGGTTAATGGAACGAGAATGGGGATATATATCAGTGTGATATCTATGCGGCATGGGATGTGGCATGGGATGTGGCATGGATTATGAAACATGAAATGAGACATTGTGAAGGATATGATGATTCGCTATATTAAAAAATAAATTTTTTAGTAAAAAGAAAAGGAATGTCAATTTAGTTGTTGACATTCCTTTTTTTATTTGTTATACTCTTTATATAAGATTGATTGAGATTAAAAATAAATGATGAGGTACAAAATGGGTCTTTTCAAAGAGCAGGTATATCAGTTACAGTTTTTAGCAAATCAGCAAACAAGAATTTATCAGTATGCCTGTGATTCTGGCATTATCATCAAGAATTTTGATTGTTCTGTTGTAAAAGAAATTAAGGAGATCCTTGAATTTCTTCCTTCTGACATGAAGAAGAGAACAGAACACAGAGCACCTGGAAAAATTTATGTCAGGTGGGAGTTGTCTTTTACATGGGATGATGATAACATTGAAAAATGGTACATCGAATATATTGACCTCAGTAAGAAGAAATTACGATATATTCAGGTTTACAAATAAGGAGAGGAATGAGTTACACAAAATTACCGTACGAATTTGATTTATTGTTTGACATCAAATCTGTGGAAGAGCTTCATAGATTGATTATCGAGGATAGATTTGATTGCTTTCAGGATGAATATAAAGTGTTCTCGTTGATGGAAGATCATAACATCCCATTTCCAGAAGGCTTCAAGAACCCTATTAAACTAGGTTTCCCTAAAGTAGTCTGGATTGACAAGAATGGAGGGTATGTTACTGAATGCCCAAAGGATGCTGAAAATTATCAAAGAATGAGATTATCATGAACAAAGAACAAACATTAATCCTTATTAGAGGTCTTCCTGGGTCGGGTAAAACCACAAAGGCATTTGATCTTTGTAATAAGGATCCTGATCTTGTCCATCTAGAGGCTGATATGTTTCATTGTGACCTTGAAGGTAAGTATAATTACAAGGATGAATTGTCTTCTTTGGCTCATCAATGGTGCCTCTCCTCTACTGCCTTATATCTCAACAGAGGAAAATCTGTTGTTGTCTCTAATACATTCATTACAGCAAAAGAAATGGAACCATATTTCAGGATGGCAAAGCTCATGGATGTTAATGTACAAATAATGGCATGCCATGGTGATTTTGATTCTGTTCATAATGTCCCTAGGCATGTTATTAATTACATGAAAGCAAGGTTGCAACCACAGCACAAAATATTAGCAAAATATACAGAAATATTGATTGACAAAGAAGTTTTTTAATGTTATAATATATCTTTACACAATAGTATTATAACTCTACAGGAGGATGCATGGCAAAGAAGATTACGAATGATAATGGGTTTGGTTTCCTTAATGATATGTTCAAATTGAACGAATATGCCACATGTGCAGAGGATGGCATTGTTGCAGGTGATAATGAAGGGTTTATGGATTCAGGTTCATATACTCTAAATGCTGTTTTATCAGGGTCCATATATGGAGGGTATGCAAGAAATAAAATTACTGAATTAGCTGGACCATCTTCTGTTGGTAAGACCTTCTTTCTGCTTACATTGATCAAATTGTTTCTTGAGAAAGAAAAGGAAGGTGGTGTGTTTCTATTTGAATCGGAATCAGCTATCTCTAAGAAACAACTTGTTGAATTCGGTATTGATGTAACAAGGGTATATGTATTCCCTATTGATACAGTACAGAAGTTCAGGCATCAAGCTCTTACCATTCTGACCAAGTATATTGAGCAGCCAAAGAAAGAAAGAAAACCTTTGCTTATAGGCCTTGATTCTCTAGGCATGCTTTCTACTGAAAAAGAGATGACCGATATCGGCGAAGGTAAAGATACAAGAGATATGACGAGGTCCCAATTGGTTAAGGCTGCTTTCAGGGTATTGACTTTGAAATTAGGCATTGCTGGTGTACCATTGATCATGACCAATCACACATATCAAACAATGGATCTTTTTTCTAAGACAGTTGCTTCTGGTGGTTCAGGAAGAGCATATGCAGCCAGTTCAACTATTTTCCTTTCAAAGAAGAAAGAAAAGATTGGGACTGATGTTGTTGGTAATGTCATTCATTGTAAAATGGAGAAAGGACGCCTTACAAGAGAGAATTCAAAAGCCGATACCATTATCCGATATGATTCTGGTCTTGATCGATGGTATGGTATGGTTGATTTTGCTCTTGAATCAGGCGTGTGGGTTAAGGAAGGGAATAAAATTCGTTTGAATCCCAAAGAGGAACCCGCAGTTCTTGCTACTGCAAAAGTAATATATAATTCGCCAGAGAAGTATTTTACTCCTGAAGTAATGAAAGCAATTGATGAATACGCAGGAAGAAAGTTTCTTTATGGGTCTGCATTCGATGATACTGATGCTGAAACACCTGACATCGAGGACGAAAACCTTGATGATGAAGGCGATAGTTATTTCACCAAACAATCTGCGGAGGAATAAATGTTTTCCAAGCAGAAAATAATTGAAGGTATGTGTCTAACATATCGACATGATTATGGTATGTTACTAATACAAGCACAAATACCAATTAAAAATATTATGACTCAGTTATATGAACACAATATAATTCCTTTGTTGAAGGATTTGTATGATGATATATCATGTAGCTGCGAACAATGCAGGGCAGTGGTGCCCAAAACAATATTAAAGGCTATAGGTGACTCTTATGGAAGACAATAAAAAAGATTCTTGTATTGAATCCACAATCAACATGATATCGAGTGAAGGTAATGCTCATGAATTTCGGATTGTGGAAGGTTTACTTGCTGGTGTTGAATATACAATATACACTTCGGATGGTCTAATGGAGGATGACTTTTCTGTTGATTATACAGTGAACAATCCAGAAGTCCTAATGAAGATTATGGAGAACCTTGTATCTGCTGTTGTCAAGAATGATTTTGAGGCAAGGCTATCACAATTTATTAATGAATACGACGAATCAAAAGAAGAAACAGAACAAAAATAAGAGGTCAATTTGTCTGAAAAGGAAGGGCCCTTCCTTTCGAGATATTCTTTTTTCTTTCTTCTGTATGAGGGACGCCAGTTAATGCTTTTCGGATGCTTTCTTTGTGCTTATATGAATGTTTTAAACCTGTATGTGATGTTTTCATTTTATTTTTTGTTTTTTCTGATAATTTATGGGACAATCCTAGTCTGTTACCAACTAATTCCCCAGATATCCATCTAGGGTCTTTTTTAGTAATTCTATATGTGTTGTTATTAGCATCTTTAGCTGTAAAAAATCCTTTATGAGATTTTGATAATTTCTTTAAGGATTCTGGCGTTCTGGCTTCTAGGTGACCAGAATATCCTCCTATAACTAAATTATATGAGTTTCTATTACAAACAATGGCTCTATTAACAATTTTTTCTTCCATATCATACGCATTTTTGCAATCATCAAATACAAAAAGGACATCGCGCATAAAATTTTCTTTGGTATATTTTTTTATTGCTAATGATATTAATTTTCCGCTACCTAAATAGCCATCAAATTCAAGCCCAATTTGTTTATGTGCACCGATATAATATTTACCGTTGACAAGATTAGTTGTTTCGTATATAATATAAATAGGCTTAGATTCAGGCATGTTCTTCTCCTAGAAAGAAATGTTTGGGTTTAGGCTATGTATGATGCTATAACATCTACATAGCCATTTTTATTATTTATCATTTAAAAAAGGAATTACATTGTCAGATAAAAATTACAATATAGCCTTTCAATCCTCTATGATTTTCAACCAGCTAATTCACAAGGATGAATTCTTCTATAAGGTCTTTCCTTTTCTGAACATAGAATACTTTTCTGGACCAGAAAAGGCAGTTTTTGCAGCTTTAAAGACCCACTATGATAAGTACGAAAAGCCTGCAACTGCTGAAATGCTTGAGGTGTACCTATCCAAAAATAAAAATGTAAATCTAAAACTTTTTGAAGGGGCTATTGGTTACGTAAAGGAACATCTTCATCAAAAGAAAGATATAGACCTAAAATGGATAATCGACCAGACTGAGGAATTCTGTCAGACAAAGGCATTGTATAATGCCCTGTCAAAATCCGTTGCAATCTATGATGAGGGTTCAGTTACTGATAAGAATAACATTCCTGATATTCTTAATGAAGCATTATCAATATCATTTAATACCGATATTGGTTTGGATTATATTGATGATGCACTTGAAAGATTCAAAAGGTTGAAATCCAAAGCTGATAAACTCCCTTTTCTTTGCCCTATAATGAATAACATTACAAAGGGAGGATTTGAGAGAAAAACTGTCAACGCAATATTAGCCGCTTGTGTTACAGAGGATACTTTGGTTCGTATAAGGATTAGGAAGGTTGACAAGTAGAACTCAATTGGTGTTATGTTATGTGTGAAATTGGTAATTCATTTTAACCTATGTTATAATATTAAATGATCGAGGTAATATGTATGAAGAATATGAAGAGATAGACGTTCCAATTTCAGACATAGAACGTTTATTGGAAGAAGGTGTTGATTTTGACATTAATACCCCAGATGGATGGCAAAAAGCCATAGCTTTTGTTGATAAAGGCGAAATGGACATTTATCATTTAATGAATGATAGAGGAGAAGAAGTTAAATGCGCTGGTAGACATAAATTTGATACGAATTTTGGATGGCAAACTGCTGAGGATATGGTCGATTGGTTCGGAATTAAAGTGTTGTGTGATGATGGCTTTTACCATCCATGTAGAGTTGTGCGAGCTGGATATAAACAAAAAGTTGTTGATATATCTATTAACCATCCTAATCATAGGTATTTTACTAACAGAATAAGCTCAAAAAACACCAACGTAGGTAAATCTGCCTACATGTGCCATTATGCTGCTGAAATGGTATCACAAGGATATAATGTACTCTATGTATCAATGGAGATGGCAGAAGAGAAGCTAGGCACAAGGATCGATGCTAACTTGATGGATGTGGCGATGGATTCTGTTCTTGCCATGTCTGAGTTAGAATTTATGAAAAACATTAACCTACTCAAGACCAAAGTAGGGAAACTAATCATCAAAGAATTCCCTACAGCTTCAGTTCATATGGGTCATGTTGAAGCGATGATTCGGGAATTGAAAAACAAAAAAGGATTTGTCCCTGATGTTGTTTGTCTGGATTATCTTGGTATCTGCTTATCAAGAAGAGTTGGACTCGGAGCTGGTACGTATTTATTTGTAAAAGCAATTACTGAAGAGTTCAGGGGATTGGCAGTAAAATACAATTTTGTAGGAGTAACTGCTACTCAAGGAACAAGGTCAACAATCGAAGCTAGTGATATGAATATGTCCGACACAGGCGATTCTAAAGGTATCAATGATACAGTCGATTTCTTGATGGGTATGATGGCTCCTGAAGAGATAGCTAAAGCAGGATTGATGCTGTGTAAGCAATTGAAGTCAAGGTATGATGATGTAAACCGAAAGAAAAGATTTGTCATGACCTTTGATCGCCAGAAAATGCACTTCGAGGAAGCAACTGATCCTGGGGTTGCTGCTGGTTTCTTGGGTCAGACAGTGGATAATTCAACCGCTCCTGGAGTGATTGATGAGGACAAGCCATTGTTCGATGCTTCAACAGGAGACAGATATCTTGGGGAAAGGGTAAAAGGAACACTGACAGGAATATCTTTTTAGACATTTTAGGCATTTTAGGCATTTTAGTTGTTGACAGCACCACAGAATAATGTTATACTCTTTATATAAGATGCTGAAAGAGAGTAATTGAGAGACAAATTTAGAATGAGTAGCAAATAAAATGAGCAATGATTTTGAGATGCCTACTGACAATGACCCGATTGATAGGTTTAATGCTATAGCAGCAGAGCAATTAGACACAACTAAAAGGTAGCAATATGAAGAGAATTGGATATATAAGTGATGTTCATGCAGATCATTACCCAAACCCTTATGAAGCAATCGATAAGGTGTGTAATTCAGCTTTATTTTTTGAAGTTGATTGGCTAGTAATTGCTGGTGATCTTTCAGGCATCGACAAAGCAAAAGAATACCTCGCCTATATGGGCGGTAAATTACATGGCAAGAAAATATTTTTTGTCTGCGGTAACCATGAATTGTATGGATTCAAGATGCATGATATACATGATTTTGCTAAAACACAAATGCCTGATAATGTGTTTATCCTTAATAGGAATTATCATTTTGACATTGAGGATCCTGATATCTGCATTATTGGTACCACAGGATGGATTGATGGTTCCTGGGCTAGCATCTATGGCGACAAGAAATTCTATAAATCCAGGTTGAACGATTTCCGATTCATTCAAGGATATGACCAGAATGGTTTGGAATACGGTCAGGCTGATTATAGATCATTGAAGAGAAGCCTCGAGGCATGTAATGATGTAAAGACTAAAATTGTTGTTACCCATTATCTGCCTTTGATGGATTGTATTCAGGTTCAGCATCTAGGCGATCCTATCAATCATTGTTACGCCAACAATTGGTTTGACATAGTAAAAGAAAATGATATCAATTATTGGATCTATGGCCATGACCATTCAAAGAGCATAATTACAGTAGAAGGAACAAAATTTGTCACAAATGGCGTTGGGTATCCAAGCGTATACGGTTGTGATGTAAAAATCCATGTAATAGAGGTGTAAAATGAGCAAAGAGAAATTAGACAAGTATCATTGGCATGAGGCGCTGGACAGAGCCTCAGTTGCTCAGGAAATGTTTGATGAACATGTAAGGCAGCATCCTGCAGTAGAAAATACTCCTGAATTAGAGGAAATGGCTGATAAAATTCTTGATGACATGTATGCTTTGTATAATAAGATATCTTCCATCAGGTTCAGCAAGAAAGCTAGGAAATTGAGGAATCTATGAAAGTATTATTTAGTCATTGGGACTTAGACGGGGTGGTATCTGGCATTATCCTGTCTCAGGGCATGAAATTCGATATGATCCTTAGAGGCGGGTACCAGAAATTTGATGCTTTGATTGAGAAGATTCCAATGGGAGCCGATGTTGTTGTCGCTGATGTTTGTCTTACTGTTGAGCAATTCACAAGAGTAAAATATAGGGCAAGGAATGTAATCTACATCGACCATCATCCTAATTCTCTTGCTATCAAAGAAACATTCACTAATGATGTTATTGTATTTGATCATGCCAAAGCAGCTTCAGGGTTGTGTCTTGATTTCATAGGGAGCAGGAAACCTCTCTCTAAACCGATCAAAATGCTCGGTAATGCAGGTAATTTCTATGACTTGTATCAGCAAGAAGAACAGCCGGATTGGTTCAAATTTGGCTATGACCTCAACATCCTGTTTTGGGAATATCATTACGATAAATTCAGGCAACGATTCATCAATGGGTTTGATAAATTTACACCTGAAGAAAAATTATTTATCAAGACATCAAAAGCAAAACGAGATGAATTCATACAAAATTCCGTCTACATGGAAATAGGTGAATCTGTCAAAGGTCTTGTATGTGTTCCTGCTGATAATGGAATACAGAATGACATATCAAATATCATCAAAGGATATCAGGTTTATTACATCATAATGCGATACCCTAAAAGTATATCAATAAGCATCCGTAGTAAAGGAATTGACCTGAACGAAACAGTTCCTTTCTTGAAAAGCCCTTACATTCAATCAGCCGGAGGACATCCACAAGCATCAGGTCTAAATTTTTATGGAACGCCTGAAGATGAAATTATCCTTGGCACTATCAATGAGCTACACCACAACATAGAACACCCTGTAAGTGAATTTGATTATGATGATATTCCTTTTTAAAAATGAAAATAATTGTTGACAAGAGTATTTCCTTATGTTATACTCTTTATATAAGATTGATTGAGAAACAAAATAAACTAAGGAGATGCGAATGGATTGTGTCAAGGAAGCGAAAGCTGGACTGTTACGATCAATGAGAAATGCAATTGTATTTTTTACAATTATATGTGCTCTAAATTTTTATTATGGAGCTGCTCATAATAATATAATAGTAATTTTTCTGTGCTTGTGTTTATCATGTGTTATATCGGCAATGATGTGTCTTTATGCTGAAGTAAAATTTGATGGTAATGGAGATTCTGACAATGACGAAATCGCAGGTTGAGGTAGTACAAATTATTTTTGATTCATTGACAGCAAGAAACGTAAAGCCAAATAAAGTATCCGACAAGGATATTAAAGTTGCTCTCGAGGATTCTGGCAAAAGAGCACCTTGGAAATTAATTACTGGTTATGAAAAGGATGGTTCCTTCGATCTAACCGAATTATTTAATCAGGCGTTGGGATTGACATTTGAGTCTTTTGAAACAGAGGTCAGCGTCCCAACGCCTGACCCTGTTTCTGAGGAGGAAATAATCTCCTCAGATATATTTGAAGAGATTGCTGTTGATGCTGTTCAAAGAGATACCACAGTAAAGAAAAAGAGAGATTCAAGGAAAGTAGCTGATCTTCCTGAAAGCAAGAAGCTACAATTTAAGGATCCTGTGTATCTTGTTCAGTCCATTGATTGCTCAGGTGAATATACTGTTGTTGGTATTACTGCTAGCTTCACAAAGGTTTGGGATAAATTAGTATACAGAGCCTTAAAAGATCATGGCACAATTGACAGAGAAGAAGCTCAATATGAAGTAGAAACAAAAGGTGCAGTTATGTTTTCCTCAGCTAATGCACGCATTCTTAAATGCGTTATTGAAAAAAGGGAACTTGAATAGAATGGATGAACATAAATTTATTTTGATAGGCCTAGGGGCACTTGCTTGGGCTATTCTAGGGCTTCTGCTCGCCGACAAATATATGATGTATGAAATGCCTTGGTATAAAAGAATTCTGCTCATTGTAATTGGCGGTCCTTTTCTTTGGACCGCCGGTTCTGTGTACGGCACAATTCGAGGAATCAATGCTGCATTAGATAAATTTTTTATTGGGAGATAGAATGAGAAAAGGCGATTGGATGCAAACTTATACTGGTCTGAAGTTTTATCCTTTGGACCCAAGACCAGATGAAATAGACATGTTAGACATCATACACTGCTTGTCCAGGGTATGCAGATACTCTGGTAACACAAATGCCTTTTATTCAGTAGCGGAGCATTCACTGCTCATGGCGAGACATTTTAAAGAACATGCCAGGATAGCCTTATTACATGATGCTGCTGAGGCATATTTTGGCGATATCCCTCGACCAATAAAAAATGCCATCCCTGATATCAAGAAATACGAGCACAATCTTTTAGCTATTATTTTCAAGAAATATAGTGTTGGTCCATTGAATGATTCAATACTGTATCTTATTGAGACAATGGATCTGGAGATGCTCTGGCAAGAGAAGAATCATTACAATGTTATGGGCAATAATAACAAATTTGGTTGGGGAGTAGTTCCTAATTATCCTCCTTCCACTAAAATTGATATAAGATGTACTATACCAGAGCTGGTTGAGATTAAATTCAGGGATGCAATTGAAAAGAATTTTAATTTATTTATAAAAATGTGTTGACAAACAAGAAAAAATCCTGTATAATGTTTATATACAGTAAATAAAGAAGGTATAGGTAGTCAACAGGAGAAAGGATATGATTGGTTCTGATATTGATATAATTATTTTGTGGGTAAGCATGATTACTTTTCTTTGGACAGGTGCTGCTTTTGTTAAGAGGGCAAGAGATGGCAAGCCAGGATCAGCTATAGCTATTTTGTGTATATGGTCTATATGTAGTTTTTTCATTGCTGCTTTAATGCTTTATAAAATAAATTGAGGAGAATAAAATGCAGGATACGTTTTTAGTAACAAGGAAGTTGGAGACTGGTCAATGTCCAGTCTGTGATAAAAAAGTAAAATCAGTAATGATACATTTATCCAGAAAAGTGGATGGAAATCATGCCGAATATCTCAAAAGCCTGAAATTAGGATTGAGTGGGATCATTATGAATAAATTTCATGAAGGTAAATTTGTTATTGAAATTATTAATGAACTAAAGAATGAAATAGAAAATATTAATGTATTATTCCATACAGATGTTTCTTTGAATAATTTAATCCGCGAAGTGTATACACAAAATAATGTATCCTCAAGGGATAATGTTTCTAAAAAAATGAGAGGAGAGAATAATCCTTCCAATGATGTATCTGTTAAGAAAAAAATATCATTGTCAATACATAAATTGTGGGAAGAAGGTGTTTACGATAGCAGGATTAATAACATGGATTTAACAGCCATGGAGAATCATCATACCTATAAGGAAAGCGATCATTACATTGAAAATTTTGGAATTAACAAATATAATGTTCTATATCATTATCTGTTTGGTGATGATAAATGTATTAAATGTGATAATGAAACAAGAAAAAGGAATATTCATCATATAGATGAAAATCGAAATAATTTTCTGCCTTCAAATCTTGAAAATTTATGTGTGCCATGTCATACTACACAGCATTATTCAAGACAAAAAGAACCTTTTTGTACAATAAGTAAGGATTTTTATATACCTGCAGCTCATTTTTTGCCAAATCACCCTAAAAGATGTCAATATATACATGGCCATGAATGGAAACTGACAGTCTATATTAAAAAGAGAATAGACAAAAAAACTGGTATGGTTATGGATTTTTCAGAGCTTAAGAGGGTTGTTAATGAATTTGTTATTGATGAATTAGACCATAATTATTTTAATAATTTTTTAATTAATCCTACCGCTGAAAATATTGTGTTTTGGATTTGGGATCAATTAATGTATAATGGATTAAAAGGAATTGATAAAATTGAACTCTGGGAAGCTAAGGATTCTTTGTGTAGGATTGATAAAAATGACATGTTGGGATATTTTATAAAATCATTCTCAAATAAATTATTTTTTGATAATGAAGGAACCCTTATTTTAAAGGATATAATTAAAAAGGAGAATGACTAATGGCATTAATCGTAAATGAAATATTTACTTCTTTTCAGGGAGAGGGTGCCTTTATTGGTCGAAAGTCTCTTTTTATTCGGCTGCAAGGGTGTAATCTAGCTTGTAGCTGGTGTGATTCAAAATACTCCGTTTCTAAACAAGGTGGGATTGAATTATCTTTTCAGGAAATGCTTAATTATTACATCAAAGGCGAATTCAATAATGTTGTTATTACTGGCGGCGAGCCTTTGATCCAACAGCATGATCCTGAATTCAATAAGATGATTGATTATTTTATCAGCGCTGATAAAACTATCGAAATTGAAACAAATGGTACTATCATACCTGATTTCCCTGGTAAAGATACTGTAATGTTCAATGTGTCACCTAAATTAGAAAATTCAGGTATGGGAGAACACTTTTCTTATGAAGCCTTGAAATGGTTCGCTGATAATTATCAGCACTTTAAATTTGTTGTTGATCCTTATGATGAAAATTGCTTAGGCGAAATTTATGCTCTGCAGGATGAATTCAAGATAGAGGATGCAGAGATATACCTTATGGCTGAAGGCGTAACAAAAGAAGAAGTCACAAAAGGCACTATTGAATTGATGCAGATGGATCATCCTTTCAATGTTACGACAAGAGCACATATTCTCTTTAATGTTAAGTAAGGAAATACTATGTTTATTACAAAAAATAGTCAAGAAATAATTACAAGAGAAGAAAGGATTAAAAAGGTCTCATTCTGGGTAGAAGGAATGATTCGTGATTTGGGATTGGATATGGACTCAATTCATCTTAAGGATTCGCCTGAAAGAATTGCTCGGATGTATGTTGATGAAATTTTCTCTGGCATATACAATGATCAACCCAAATTTACTGTGTTTGATAATGCCAAGAAAGTCGATGAGATGGTATTCTTGGGTGGGATTGACTTGTTCTCTACTTGCAGTCATCATTTCAAGAGTTTCCAGGGCAAAGCGTATATAGCATATCTTCCTGGAGACAAGCTTGTTGGTATCTCAAAGCTGGCAAGAATTACTGATTGGTTTGCTCGTCGTCCTCAGGTTCAAGAAGATTTGACTGCTGAAATTGCGAATTTTCTTGTGGACAAATTACAGCCTAAAGGACTTGGTGTCCATATTACTGCTATTCATAATTGTATCAGGGTACGTGGTGCAAAACAATCTACCTCTGAAATGAAGACTACAGCATTACGCGGTTGTTTCCGATCCGATAAAACTGTGTCTGATGAATTCATGTGGATGATTAATCAAATGAAATAGGATTTTATAATGAAAAATTTTGATGCTAACCTTGCAAAAGGTAAATATTTTGAGAAGAAAATAAAGCCTTATTTGGATTTGATGAATAAGGCTTATGTTGTTCGGGATACTTCGGATACTCATAGAATTATGGGAAAGAAGTATCCCGATTTTGAAATCTTGAAGGATGGAAAAATAAAATTGCTTATTGATGCAAAGTACAAGAAGGCATATTATAAAGAAGGTAAGTGGTATCTCCCTGTCTCAATTGATTTCATCAATGATTACATTTTTCATTCTGACCGATTAGGTGTTCCTTGTGCTATTGTGTTTGGAGTTTCTGCTGAATCAAGAGAGCATAAAGGTAAAGTATTTTTTGTCAAGGACATTAAGAAGGTTCCTTATCTTCTAGTTCCTCAAAACAATGAGCATGGCTCTGCCCCTTCTTGTTGGTATGATGTATCCAGTTTAATACCTTGTGACTTCAAATTGAATCCTCCTGAAGAGATATAAATAATATAAAGAAAAATTATTATTCCAAAAGAGGATACGAAATGAAAAAATTTAATGATATAGTAGAAAGTTTGGTACTGCTGAATGAGAAACTTATTACATTAGGAGGCAAAGCATATCCTCCTTTCGGTAATGTTGTCATTATGGCGGGTGGTGCGGGTTCAGGAAAAGGATTCATCAAGAGCAATCTTATTGGCCTTGAAGGCGCCAATTTTGATGTTGATGAATTGAAAAAACTAGCCATCAAATCAGACAAGATTGAACAGAAAGTCAAAGAAGAAATGGGGATTGATTTTACAGAATTACGTAAACCTAATTCTCTAAAGAAACCTGAGAACGTGGCGCTTCTTCATGACATTATCAAGACATTGTTAAACCTTGATGATAAGAAGAAAGAAACAATGTTCACTAGTATTCTTATTGCTGCGCCTGATCGTAAACCGAATATTATATTTGATACTACATTAGCTTCAATTTCTAAATTAGCAAACCTAACAAGAAGTTTGGCAAAGATTGGTTATGATTCAAAGAATATTCATATTGTATGGGTTGTGAATGATATTGAAGTTGCCAAAATACAAAACCTGAAAAGATCAAGAACGGTTCCTACTGAAATTCTTGTCAATACCCATCGAGGTGTGTCGCAAACAATGAATGACATTCTTTCAATGGGTAAGGATCTTTCCAAATACATGGATGGGGATATTGTCTTTGCTTTCAACAAAGTAAATGTTGATGCTACCCTTGCTAAATCCGCTGCAGGAGGACATTACATCAAGGATGCTGCTTTCTTTTATGTGAAGAAATCAGGTCATCTTGTTACATCGCCTGATAAATTGAGTGACACAATCAAGCAGAAAATAAAAGCATACGTACCAAAAGAAGTTCAATGGTAAAAGGAAAAGAGACACAAATTGATTTTTGTGTCTCTTTCCTGCTTTTAATGATTGACAAGTGATTCTATATATGTTATACTTATGTTTTATTATATTAATTTAACAAAAGAGAATGAAGGAGGCTGATGTTTAAGAAATACATACAACCAATTGAGACAAGAAAGTCAGTATATTTTAATGTTCTGGCTGGCTCGGTGTTTACATCCTTGAATCAAGTAACTGATGAGGATTTTAATACTGGGAAAATTGTTAATATAACCCAGAGCCCAAGGTGGTTCAATAAGGAAGCAAATCCATACATCTATGATCCTCATGTTCTGGTTTCTTCTGCTCATTATAGCGGAGTTAAGGATCTACGGGCAAAGATGAAAGCTGATGATGATACGATAATTTTTGTGGACTCAGGAGGATTCCAATTAGCTACAGGAGTAAAGCCTAAGCACACAAGAGAGAAGGCATTGATTTGGTCAGAAACAAATGGAAACATTTTCCCTATTCTTGACCTTCCTGCAAATACCAAATTCTCTCTGCAGGATTCAATTGATTTTAGTGTTGAATCAGCTAAATATTATGCTGATAATAGGACAAATCATGATTGCACTATAATGAATGTGCTGTCCGCAAAAGATTATAATGGCATGGAAAAGTGGTATAATGCTATTAAAGATTTTCCTTTTGATGGCTGGTGTTATGGTGGCCATGGCAATTTCCTGAAGTCCATCATTCAATCAATTTTATTTCTTGAGATGAAAGGTGAATTTAAAAAGACCTCTAATCTGCATATGTTCGGGACAACCTCTTTATCAATAATCCCTTATATCATATATGCACAATATTTACTGAACCAGAAAGGGATTGATTGCCAATTGTCCTTTGATTCCAGTTATGCTTTCACATATGCAGGATACGGTAAATATTTCATATTTCCTTCATTCAAAGGAATGTCCGCTCTTATCATATCAAACAAATATGATTGGTCAGGCTTAAGTGAATTTAGTCATTTTGGATGTGATTGTCCTGTATGTCAAGGCGTTACTGATGTTAAGAAATTATTTGATGGATCGATGGGTTCTCATTTCTATAGCATCATTGGTATACACAATTATATAATGATTGCTCGGTTCAAAGAAATCATTGAAGGATTGCTTTCAATGAATATCCCTTGCACTGACAATGACCATGGTATATTTGAATCATTGCCCACTGAAATGAAAAACAATTTTAAATATATGAGAGAGGCGTTTGATGTAATGGGGAAAAAAGGTATCAATATAATCAATGACAAATTTGCCAATTCCGTTGTGAAGAAAGGTCTTGTCAATAAAAAAATATCTTCCTTCTTTGGATGAGGTGAATGATGAAAAATAGAACAGCACACTTTTATAATGTATTAACAGGAACTCTCAACCTACTAGGGAAGAAAGATTCATATTTTCTTGACCCAGAGACACCAAATTTCAAGAAGAGTCCAAGATGGTATACGAAAGAATCAGACCCTTCATTTTATGAACCAAGAATTCTTGTTTCTGGTCCTCATAATAGAAACAAGGATGTCTGTTCGGATATTAGTGTAGGAAAGGATACTACTGTGTTTGGTGATTCAGGAGGATTTCAATTAGCAACAGGAAAGATATCTCCTCAGGAATGGACATTTGAGACCTCCTTAAATTGGTTGGAAAAGAATGCTAACATTTTTCCTATTCTTGATTGGCCTATAGGTGGTCTTGCTAAAGATTTAAAAGGTAAGGTGAGCTTCCTTGATGCTATATCTCATACAACAGAGGCAGCTAAATATTTTTATGAGAAGAGAACAAGAGAAGACAGAACAATTTTGAATGTACTTTCTTCATCCAGAGCTTCACATATGCAAGGATGGTATGATGGAGTAAAAGATTATAAATTCGATGGTTGGGCTTTTGGTGGTCATGCTAATCATTTGAAAACCATTCTTGAAGGGATAATGTTTCTGGTCAGTAATGGTGAATTTAATACAGACAAGCCTAGACCTCTGCATGTGTTTGGTACTACATCTATGGGAGTAATTCCTTATATTGTATATGCGCAACACCTGCTGAATGAAAAGGATATCAACATCCAATTGTCCTTTGATTCTTCCAGTGCTTCTGCAATGGTGAATTACGGGAATTACATTCAATTTTGTACACCAACAGCAATGACTAATACAGGCGTATCAAACAAATATGATTGGTCTAAATTGAACGAATATTCAAGATTTGGTTGCTCCTGTCCAATCTGTAGGGATGTTGATAATATGTCTTTTCTTATGTCCGAAGAAGGTAAAGGACAGTTTTACATGATTATAGCAACGCATAATTACTATCAAATGCTGCAATACAAAAGGACATTCGATGGAGTGGTTTCATTAAATTGTCAAGAAGTAAATGACTCATTGCCTTTGGAATTGAAAGAAAATTTCAAGATTATGAAAAAGGCTTTTGATGTCATGGGAGAAGGCGGGTTATCAATTCTTGAGAACGGTATCAAAGTGGCAAGAAAGAAAAACCCAACAGCTAATTCAGGTAAAGGAAAAGGCGTATCAAATTTTTTGTAGGAGAAAAATGAAAGTATTTTTAGGCGGTACATGCAATAATTCTAATTGGCGGTCATGTATCAAGCCATTACTACAGATTGATTATTTTGATCCTGTTGTTGCTGATTGGAACATTGAAGCAATGAAAGAAGAGATTAAACAGAGGGAAGAATGTGATGTTGTCTTGTATGTCATTACACCAGAATTGACTGGTGTATATTCAATAGCAGAGGCTGTTGATGATTCCAACAAGAGACCAGAGAGATTGATTTTTGTCCCGCTGAGAGAATGGAGTTGCTTTAAGTTCAATGATGCTGCATGGAAATCAATGTGTTCAGTCTCTGACCTGATCAAAAGAAACAAAGCAAAGGTAATCTTCTCCTTAGGTGATGCTGCTCTGGCGTTAAATAGTTGGGAAAGATTGTAATTTAATTGTTGACAAGAAGCCTCCTTAATGTTATACTCTCTATATAAGATTGATTAATAACATTACAGGAGGTTTACCTATGAATATACAGAAAATTTTAGTCTTAGGAGAAAAATAATGAGTAAAGAACCTACGTATCATGTAAGATATGAAACAAGCACTATGGTTTGGGTGACTTTTGAATTTGAAGGCTTCCATAAATACAAGGATGCTGATGATGAAGTTTCATATCTAAGGAAACGCCATAGACACATTTTTAAGGTCCGTGCTGAAGTAGAAGTCTTCCATGATGACAGGGAAATTGAATTCATAAGCCTGAAGAATTTCCTGCAGCGGTATTCCAATCATGTTAATTTGAATAATAAATCTTGTGAGATGCTGTGTGATATTTTTGCTGATGCTATTATTGAAAAGTATAAATTGGCTGAGCTATATGATACCTTAGGCAAGAAAACAAGAAGGATTATGATTGAGGTGTCTGAGGATGGCGAAAACGGAGCGTATAAAATTTATCATCCATCTATTATAAAGGAAATGGCATAACATATGAATGATTTTAAAAGTGGAGAAGTTTTTAACACAAAGTTGAATTTTCCTCAGATTTATCAAATTGAATTAACAGAAAAGTGCAATCTAAACTGTCCTATGTGTATCAATGATCGTATTGAACACAAAATACACGCGGAAAGCACTCTCCTTGACACCGTAGTGAATAACGGATACCTACGCAACACATTGTATACGGAACTTCAATTCTCTGGTGAGCCTACATTATCGCCTATTTTAGAGTATGCTATTGATTCTATCCATTCACAGAATACTTTAGTAGGGTTGTCAACTAATCTTACCACTATTAATCAGCCTGGTATGATTGAAATTTTAAATAAACTGGACTGCATTACTATTTCCGTTGATTCTTATGATAAAGAAACATATGAGAAATCCAGATTCCCTGCGAAATTCAGTGCCTTTAAAGATAATCTTGAAAAGGCAGTATACTTTCTTAGCAATCCGCTGATTCAATTACAATTAATAAAAACAGAATGGACTAAGGATTTATTTGAGAAATCCAAAGAAAAGTTGACTGCTGAATATGATTGGTTAAGCAATGTGATTATTCGTGAGGTTGAGGATTGTTTTGTTGGATATCATGAAAATGGAGAGAAGAAAGTCAATAAACAAATGTGCTTGAATCCTTTTATTGCTGTGAGTATCAAAGCTGATGGTACTGTTGTTCCTTGTTGTTTTGATTTCTTCAAAAATTTGCCTTTAGGTAATATTCTTAAAGGCGATAATCTACTTGATATTTGGAATGCTGATGATACAGCATTGGATTATTTAAGAGAAGCCCACAGATTTCAGGAAGGTCTTCCGAATAAATGTAAAGAGTGTTATGCTCGGTCACCAATTACATTTATGAACAATGAGTTGATACCTTCTATTATTCGTTATAAATTAGGAAAGGTATGAAAAAAATAATTGCCTGTATAATATCTTACTTTGGTGAAGGAGAAATAAGAGAAAAACGCCTTGAGATGCACTGGAAGCAATTAGAATGGATAAAGGAGATTCCTATATTTGAAAGCATCAACATTCTTGCTATGGAATATACCGAAGAGGAAATACAGACCTTTAAAGATTTTGACCCAAGAATAAATCTCATTCATTATGATAAAAAAATGCCTCAAGGCATTGCAAGGAATATTCTCCTTAAGGATAATGTATATAAATCTAATACGGACTGGTGTCTATTTCTGGATAATGATTCCTCTCTTTACAATCAGCATATGTCAGGAATTAATTTCTTTAAGGAATTATGTGAAACTAACATGGATAAGTTGAAACATGTTGACATAATAGTTCCTATTGATCCTGTGCAGGAGCCTTTTACTGCTGAATACATGAAAAATAAAACCACTATAGATAATAATATTGTGCTGAAAAGTAATCCTGGGTTGAAAACCAGTTTCTTTGTTATGAAGAATTTTTATAAACACCACAGTATCCCGATGTATTTTGATGAACGGTTTATTATGCTTGAGGATCTTGAGTTGGCTTGCCAATGTGCCTTCCTGGGGTATGGTGTGTACAAGACAAAGAATATGGTCCTCAAGGAATACGGAAAAGGCCTGAGCACTCTTCCTTATGATGAAAATGGTGGAAGGAAAGCATTTAATGATTTTTGGGCTCTTGAGATATACAACAAATGGAAAGCTTCTGGCATGACAATCAAGGATGGCAAAGCTGAGCCTATAAAATTCATACGAAAATTCTACACAAGCAGCCAGAAGCCGAAAAAAATCATTATCACGAAAGGAAATAAAAGTACACCTCTGGGTAATTTCTTTTGACAAATAAATGACAATGTTGTATAATGAAAAGAAAAGGAGAAATTATGAAAATATTTGTGGTTGATATTGAGAATGTCCCTACAAGATACACAGCACAATGGAAGAAATGGTACCCAGAATTTTTCAACATGGAAGGGTACGAATTTCAATGGATTGGGTATGATGATGTATGTATTGCTAAGAAGGATGAATTCTTGTCCTTCATTCCTTCTAATAGATATAAAGCTAAACAGACACAGGAACTGGCTAATCTACTTGATAATGGATTAATCAATGAAGGAGATATGATTCTATTTCTTGATGCATGGCACCCAGGGATTATTAGTGTCAGGCAAATGCTTCTGTCATATGATAAAAATGTTAAACTGGCTGGCTTCTGGCATGCGGGTTCTTGGGATCCTCATGATATGCTAGGCAGAAATACCAGATACTTTATTGATTTTGAAGCTGCTGTTCACAATTGCTTGGATTATAATTTATTTGCTACTAATTTCTCAAGTGATTTATTTATTATCCAGATGTCAATTTATAATCATCTGGTTGATATCAAGAAAAATCATATCGTAGGTTTCCTTTATGACATTCATCATTTGAGCTCAAACATACACAAGAAGAAACAAATTCTTTTTCCCCATAGGATTGCTCCTGAGAAATGTCCTTACATGTTTGATGAGTTGGAGAGGTATTGTGAAAACACAGGTCGATTGCAAAATTTCTCATTCATCAAAACTATGGATGCAACCAAAAATAAAGCTGAGTATCATACACTTCTTGCTGAATCAAAATATGCTGTGTCCTTTGCAAAGCAGGAAACATTTGGTATCTCAATGATGGAGGCAGCTTTCTCAGGGTGCGTACCAATAGTGCCTAATTGTCTGTCCTATGTAGAATTATATCTTGATGATCTGCGATATGATCATATGCAAATATCAAGGGACACAATTTATGAAGAGATAGTCTCCAAAATAGAGGCTATGGAGCATAGCAAGTATCCTATTTTTTCCGCTCAATACAAATTGATGGATTACATCAACGGCTCAAAATTCTCCAATTTTCTTTCAGTAATAAAGGCTTGACAAGACCTCAGGATAATGTTATACTCTTTATATAAGATGAATAATTTTTCACGGAGATCATAACATATGAAAATAGACCTGGATTATCTGCATTCAAAATTGTCTGAGCTTGAGCATGAAATTATTGATGCGCCTCTTTCTCCAAAACAAATATGTAACAGGATCAAAAAGGCATTGACTGATGTGCCCATGAAAATGTATATAGAACGTAAATACAATGTTATGTATGATACGATAAGAATAAATGGCTGCAATGATCCTAACAAGAAGCCAGCAATAAGGATTTTTGTTATGTTTCATACTGATCAGGCAACAATCAGGCTGAAAGAAGATGATTGGATTGATTTCAAGCACAGATTGGTTGGTGCTATTCTTCATGAACTTAGACATGAAGAACAGAGAAACAAAAGAAGAAGGAGAGGACAGCGAGAGGTATCATTAAAGGAGATAAAGGAGATAAATAGTACTGTTAAGCTGGACGATGCGATTTACATGGGTGACCCAGATGAAATTGATGCCTATGCTTATTATGTGGCTAATCTCTTGCTCTTGAATTTTTCTGCAATCCAGGTCAATGATATTTTTAGTAACATCCGAAGAGCAGGAGAGGAGGATATTACGATTAATCGGTATTTACATTTCTTCAAGAATTCCTCCTCAATAAGAAAAAAATTCTTCAAGAAAGTTTATAAATTTTATAATTCTTGTAAATGATAAATAATAGAAACATTCATCATATTACACAGGGATAAATATGAAAACATTTAAGGAAATGGTAACAGAAGTAAAAGAGGGAGATGCATTATCAATTAGTATTGATGATATTAAGCCTTCGAAGGCTGCTATGGCATCTGCCGAGAAAGTAAAAAAATTGCTTGATAAAGGAATGGGAACCGAAGAAGCTATTGATTCAATTCTTTTTCCTATAGTTAATGGAGTGAAAACCTCTAAGCACTCAACTCCAGGTGGTACAAGCAAACACAGAAGAGATATACTTAATGCCCTAGGCTACAAATGGGGACACAAATTCAATAATAAAGTTTAATCAAAGGAATAAAAATGACTACAAGCAGAATTACCCCATCAAAATGGATGTATACAGACGGGACTGACCTTACTGAGGATAAAATTATCAAAAAGCCTGGTGGCTTTTATAAAGTAAATAAAAAAGGTCTTCTTGAATTGATTCATTGCCTTTCCACCCTCGGCGATGTTGCTCCTACTATTCTTTCAGTAACAAATCAAATTGACGGCGATTATGCGCCGTCGGCTGTATTGTCCTTTAGTCTGGTTTTCTCTGAGGTAGTAACTGTTACTACAACAGGCGGTACTCCATCTATTCAAGTTTATACTGAAGCGGGAACTTTGATTGATATTCCTTATGCTTCTGGTACTGGTACTGATACCTTAGTATTCTCTGGCGCAACAACCGGAATTGCTGATGGTACCTTGCTTGTTGATCTAATCATGGACGACAATGGCGGCGATGTTGAAGATTCCGCTGGCAATAATGTTGATCCTCGATTCCCTGAAAATTATGTACAGCCTACCATCACAATCACAACTATATAATTTTAATTTGAGAAAAGTCTTTGTTTATTGTTGACAAAGACTTTTCCTTATGTTATACTCTTTATATAAGATGAAAAGAGAGTAATTGAGAGAAAAATCAATAGGATCATATGATAGCAACTGAAGAACAGCAAAAACAATTTGATGATACAATAAAAGGCATTCTTACTCCTGATATAAGATTAACTCCAAGTACTTGGCTTGATTTGTTTTGTCTAATCTATCAAGCAGAAAAAACAGACATTAGTATTGATTCACTTTCAGTCATGACCAAATATAATTATAACTTATAGAAGGACAAAAATGAAAACATTCGATGAATTTGTAAACAATGTAGACGAAAAAGTAAAAGAAATTCCTTATAAGGATATTCTTCAAAAGATCAAGGATGGTGAATATGAAGCAGACCAAGATGTTGTTAAAGGAAAATTGGTCTCTATGCGAAAATACAATGGAAAGAAATCAGTGCAATTTATGGTTCGTGTACTTTAGCCTGTATAATTACTTGTGGGTCGATATTTTATGCAAGTAATTTAACCAATAGGCGGGAACGTGATAACAAACGAAAAAGAATTCCAACAGACAGCCAAAGCCTTTTATGATAATTCGGAATGTAATTCCATAGAGGCGTTTGATGATGATATAAAGAAGATTGATTTATTAAAAACCCATTTCTTCAGGTATGATTTTAAAGGCACGACAAATTTCCAATTGCTTTTTAACCATTTCATTAGTTTCGTGAATTGTTTTGGTATAATGAGCAGGGAATTAATGATGTATAAAACACCAAAGGAGCACCATCTTAAAGTCAATGCCTTGTTTATTCTAATAGGGCAATTGAAATTTGATGGGACAACTGAAATTGATGAGGATTTTTTCATAGCATTAAGAAAGACAGTAATGAGGTAAAAATGTCACTTAAAGGTACTTTTGGCGCATTCGCAGTTTATCAATTCATACGAGAATTGACTAAATCATGGGCAGACACCAAAGCATACAAACTCGGCATCATTGATGATAAAGGGAAGCTACTCAAAAAAGCCTCAGAGCTTAAGACACAAGCGGAAAGAGAAGCCTATACCTTATTTGACCGATTAATATGGAATGTAAAGAGAACATTACAAGCACTACCTGGTGGAGAAAGTAAAATTAAATCTTATGCTGCTGCTGCATACCTCCTTAAGGAGAATGCTGATGCTGTTTATACTGATATTGTAAATTTATTTGAACACAATGAAAAATCCCAAATCAAACTAATGCTTGAAGAGATTACTGGACCAGTTAATGTAACTGCTGGTGTTGCTATAAAACAAGAACCACTTAACAAGAAAAAGAAGAAGGAGCGTAGTATGGAAAAAGAAACAGGGTCCGTAATCCGTTTAAGAACAAAGATTGCAGAAGCTAAACTACTTAAGAGAGTAGTGCGACAAGGCGTTGTGAAAAAGAAAGCAACTTGCCCTATTGGACAAATCCTTAAGGATGGCCGATGTGTTCCTGAAACATCAAGAGATAAGCAAAGATTTGTTAAGGCAGCCAAAATCCGCAAACGATCAATGGCTGGTAAATCACTTTCTGGCGCTTTGAGAAAAAGAGCAAGATCCTTGAGAAAAAGAACTTCTACTGGGTTGGTGTAAAATAGTTCTTGACATTGATAGTACCTTATAGTATAATGTTATTATAAGAATTTGAAGCATAAAATTTAAAGTTACGGAGGCAACTTTGAAATCACAACATGAATCAACACCAAAAAGAAATTATGGTGTGAAGGTCCATATTTTCACTGAGCAATATCCTATGAAAAGTGGAATGAATGCAACTTGCTATTCAGCAATCAATAAGGAGGATATTCTGCATTCCGAAAGATGTGTGTGCGGAAATCCTTATGATTGTAGATGTAAAAATATTGTGCCAGATTATCTTCCTGCTGCTGATACAATGCCTAATTCTTTATTCAAACATCCTCGCCCTATGCTTATGTTCACTATGCAAAGAGGTGGCGATATCAAAACAAGATTTTCCTTTTTCTGTAAACTAAAAAAAGAAGCTGTTGAAGAAATAAAAAGATTGAATTCCTATATTCCTCATGCCATTATGAAATGGAATTGTGTTGAAGAGGAAAAATATAATTCTGCGGCGCTTTCCGATTATCAATATTTTCTAATGAACGAAACGAATTCAAACTTTGCTTAATGGGTAGGTTGTGGATTATCTTGCAAGAGACAGATTTTTTATAAATCGCCTTTCTTATAGATTGAATCTAACTAAGAAAAAAGATGATCTATGGAATACCAGGTGCCCTATCTGTGGCGACAGTAAGACCTCTAAAACTAAAAAAAGATTCTTTATTTACATTAAGGAAGGTAGAGCTACTACTGTATGCCACAACTGCGAATGGTTTGGATCAATCGAGGATTTTATCAAACAACAATTCCCAGATTTACTTGATGAATATAAGTTCTGGGGATTCTCTCCTAAAAAACAATCTCTTGCTAATGAAACACTGAAAGCTCTTGAAGCAATGCCTATTGAGGAAATCAAAGAGAGCAAACCTTTGTTCATTAGCAAGGGAGAGTTCTTTTCTTTGACTGCTGATATTGCTTTATTATCTAATGAACATCCAGCAAAGAAATATACCATACATCGGCAGATTCCATTTAATTTGGTGCGATATCATAAAAACTTCTATCAATTAACTACGGAAATACACCCTGACGATGTTTTCAAGAAATATGCGATACCATGTTTGCTCATTCCTTTTTATCGCATAGACGACAAAATAGAGATTATTCAGGCACGGTTCTTTGATCCAAAAGTGAAGCCTAAATATATTACATTGAAATTAAATCCTGATGCTCCAAAAATCTATAACAAGGACTTTGTAGATGTAAACAAACCGATTTATATTCTGGAAGGTCCTATTGATTCTATGAGTGTTAACAATTCAATTGCTCTTGGTGGGTCTGATGGTTCAATTGATTATCCCGATAGGATATGGTGTTGGGATAATGAACCTGATAATCAACAGATAAATGCTAAACTGCTCAAGAAAATTAAAGCTGGAGAGAAGGTAATCATCTGGAGAAAAACTGATGCGTATAAAGATATCAATGAAGCCATTGTCGGCGGCCATGTGGAGAAAAAGGACGTGGAAAAATTGCTTAAGGAAAGAACCTTCAGTGGGCTAAAAGCCCAATTAGAATTCACAAAATACACAAAAAACTGTTGACAAGCCCTTGAGGATTATGTTATACTCTTTACACATAAGATTGATTGAGAGAAAAATTAAACAGGAGCAAAAGGTGAAATAATGCAAACAATCAATTACACGAAATTATATAAAAGAGCCACTAATCGTAAATCAGACAAGCTCGGGAAAATTCAGGAATGGTCTTGCTGGCTTGAAGATTGTGGTAAGGATGGAATAGCTATCTGTAGACAATCAGGTCAAATAGATGGCAAGCAGAGCCTGAAAAAGAAATATATCAAGAAAGGTAAGAACATTGGCAAAGCCAATGAAACTACTGCCCTTGCGCAAGCTGCCTTTGAATTGAACAACATGGTGCAAGCTAAACTCGAGGACAATTGTGTTCTTGACATCCATGATGTTGATAATGATCCTACGTATCTCTATCCTGCTCTTGCTGTGTCGCATGATTTAAAGAAAACCAAAGCATTGCTGAAGAAGAGAGGATATCTTTACGTACAGCCTAAATTCAATGGCGCTAGGTGTTGGCATATAGGTCATCTTGATGAATTTCATCCTCATGTAAATACGCCTACACATATTATGATGTCCAGAAATCTCAAACCGTTTGATACCATAGAGCACATTCATAATGCAGTGCATGAATGCTTTGGTGATTATACGCCCGATGGAGAAGTCTTCAAAGAGGGTTTTGATTTCCAGACTATCATTTCTCTCCTGAAGAAAGAATATCGGATAGGCGAAAATACTGATTATCCTAATTTTTGTACTGGTATGCTAGATTATCATGTATACGATTTGGCATTGCCTCGTATGACATATGAAGAGAGAAAAAACCTGCTTGATGGTCTTATTGAGGATTATTACATCAACAATCCAGGTGCAGTTCTTCCTATCATCCCTGTAAAGACCTTTAAGGTTACATCGATGGAAGAGATTGATGATTATAACAGCCAATTTATTCTTGATGACTATGAAGGTCTGATCATTCGTGACCCAGAATCATTGTACGGATTTAATGACCGAAACGATTCGCTGATTAAGTTCAAGAAATTTTATGATGCTGAATTCAAGATCATTGGTCATGAGGTAGAAATTTGGGATGATTTTCTTTGTGGTATTCACAGAGAATTGGTAATCTGGCGATGTGTTACTGATAAAGGATTTGAATTCAGGTCAAGACCAAAAGGATCCTTTCTTGAGCGTGAAAGATTGTGCAAGAATGCCTCAGATTATTACGGTAAATTTCTTACTGTAAGATATCAGGAATTGTCCCAAGACGGTGTACCGATCATGAACATTGGCAAGGGAATTATTGATGCTGAAGGAGTAAGGGATTACGAATAATGGTCATTTTACTCTTGACATCGCCTGAGGATTATGTTATACTCTTTATATAAGATCAATTGAGAGCAAAATTACATTTTAAGGAGTATAACATATGATTGAATATCTAGTCATTTTTTTACAATACAGCATTTTCTCCGAAAAAGTTGAAACATATTATGATTTCTTCATGGCTGATTCTAAGGAAATGGCAGCATCAATGTGTAGATGGAAGCATGGTGATGGTATTGGTGTCGAGGAAGTTATTGTATTTGAATAAACATAAGGAGAATATAATGCAATACGATCATGAACATAAATGGAAGTATAAACCTGAAAGGGAAGGTTACATGGGAGAAATTGTTCTTGAATGCGAAGGTTGTGGAGAAGTTTTCTACAATGCGCAAGAATGGTTCTCTGAGGAAGAAATTCAGGCGATTAAGGAGCAAATAGATTGAAAGATTGGTTTCAAGAACAAATAGTAGGCCCGGTTCGAGAAGTAGCAAAGAACATAGGACCTGAAAGAAGTTCAGGTTGGTCTTCTTGTCGCAAAAAACATATTACTAAAAACAACTTTTGTGCTGTGTGTGGCACAAAGAAATCTTTACAAGTACATCATATTGTGCCTTTTCATCTAAGGCCTGATCTTGAATTGGAAGAATCAAATCTAATAACCCTTTGTCTCAAGGATCATTTTTTATTTGGTCATTTGAGAGATTGGAAGAGTTGGAATTCTGCTGTTGATGTTGATGCTAATAATTGGCTGTCAAGAATAAAAGAAAGACCATATAAAACAAAGGAGTAATATGCAGGAAAAAACATTGATAATTGTAAATGGTTTCCCAAGAGCAGGCAAAGACACATTCATAGATTATTACAGTGAATTATGGCGACAGGCTGGATTAAATGTTGTAAAGCATTCCACAATTGATACTTGCAAGTCAATTGCAAGTAATATGGGTTGGAATGGCGAAAAAACTCCTGAAATGAGGAATATGCTTTCTGAGCTTAAGGATCTGTATACAAAATACTTTGATGGTCCTCTTAATGAAATTAAGAAGCTCCTTAAAGAGCCATGTATTGATATGCTGTTTGTAGCAATGAGAGAGCCTGCAGAAATCAAACGTACTGTTGAATGGGCTGAAGCTAATGGAATCAGGTGCCAAACATTTCTTATCAGGAGCAAGAGAGAAGAAAGGAACCATGATTCTCATTCAGACCAATTAGTTCTTGATTATCCTTATAGCCTGTATCTAGGTAATAATGGTACTGAGGAAGATTTTAAAAAAAGCATAGAGGATTTTTTCAATTACATGATTAAATGAGGTGAAACATGTTTGTTGATTACATATATTGCACACATTGTGGCTATGAAGATTGGGGCGTATTCATTGCGTACAGTCGAGCGACGGCTGATAGTGACTGAGTATACAAGATTCCATAATGGCAGCCTAGGTTTCTCTGGTATGCAATTTGGAATTTATGTTACTGTGTGCTATTTTTCTTAATGGGAATACCTTTACTGCTATGGTCCATTACACCGCAAAGATGGTGGGAAGCATAGCAGCTCAATCTCTAATTTTACAGGAGTGATAATGACAGAAAAGAAATATATGATGGCCACAAAAGCCTATCATAAATTAGGTGATATTTCATCGGATGTTCCTGATTTGTGTGTTGTGAAGAGAGAAACCGAAACAGATTGGTATGGCTCTTGGGTTACTGATTTTGGGATTGTCGATGTTAGGTTCCCGAAAGAAACTACAAGAGAGCTTACTACTGATGAAATTAATAACTACAATGCAATGTATGTGCAAATTGTCAATCCACTAGCAAGAAAACTAACCGTAAATTAGGAGATTATTATGACTGAGCAAAAAGTGTATGATAGATTTGGAAAACGGCTTCGCAAAGGTGACAAGGTAATTTACTTCAGGAAAACTGATGCTGGCGTTGATTCCTTTAAAGGCAAGATTGAAAGCTTTGGTGATAAGGTTGTGTATATTACTTGCAAGCCTCTTGCAGATGCCAGAGGACCACAGCCTGAGTCTGGGTGGGGAAAATCTCCTTCTAGTTTAATACGAGTAAAGAAATATTAAAAATAAGTATCTTTTCTGTTGACAAGCAACCTCCTAAATGTTATACTCTCTATATAAGATTGATTGAGAGATAAACATTTAAGGAGGTTTTTTTATGGATGATAAAGAAATGGAAATGAGTATGCTGCTTGATGATATTAAATTTCATGCCAAATCAGGCATAGATTGTAATTTAGATCCTGATCGTATCCGACGGATCATAAATTACATTCGAGTAGCAGTTGATGTTCTTGAAAGATTGGATGATGAGCGCAAAGTTGAAGCATTAACCAAAGCATATGAGAGAGCATTATAATGAATGATTTCACTGAATCTCCAGAATTCAAGACATTTTACGAAGACCTTGTTAAAAGAATCACTGAGTATTTTGAAAGGGAATATCCGAAAATGGATCCTCCGAAGTATTCTTTCAAGAAAGGAAAGAAGTTTGTGAAAATTATCCGGGATACTTCTGTCTATGCTTTCATCCAGATTGATAACGGTGATGTGCTGAAACCTGCTTCTTGGAATGCTCCTGCGAAACATGCAAGAGGAAATATTTATGCTGATGATCATGGGCTTGATTGTTGCGGCCATTACAGTGTTGCTTACCTACGATAACAGGAGATTATAAAATGAATAACAATGAAGATGCAAAAGAAGTTCGTGATATTCTTGATATGCTAGAAATGAATGTCAAAGAAGTGGAAACATTCACAGCAACAATTTATGTCGGCTCTTATGTTAATGAAACAAAAGAAACTATAAAGAGAAGTGTAGTTGAGGATACCCTTAAAGCCTACTGCGATTCTGTTGGTTTTTGTGTCACCCTCACTGACACGCAATTCATATATACAGAAGGAAGCGAACCTGGATATATTGTTGGCTTGATCAATTATCCCAGGTTCCCTAAGGCAAAGAAGGATGTTCTTGAGAATGCATTTACAATTGCTTTCATGCTGAAAACAGTATGTAAACAGCAAAGGGTAACTTTTGTTACTGACAGTAAAACTTATATGCTTTCAGACAAAGAAAGTCTTGACAATGATCTAGAATAATGTTATGCTCTCTATATATAAGATTGATTGAGAGAAAAAATAAATTCTGTGAGGAGAAAACAAAATGGCTAAAGTAATAAATTATACACCTAATTTCTGTAAATGTGGTGCAGAGCCTGTAATGGTTCAATGGGAAGATACACTGAAACCTAATGCAACATGGATTGAATGCAAATCATGTGGTATGATGACGAAAACATATTACGATAAAGTGCCTTTGAAAGCAAAAGAGAAGGCACTGAAGGCCTGGAACAAGAAAGCAAAAACGAGAAAGAAACTTGAGAATGGTTTCAAATCTTGTGAAAAATGTGGCTCTGAGGATGTCGTATTTGAGGTTCAGGAATTTGTATCTTTCAGTGTTAATTTGTTACAATGCCAAGGATGCGGTCTGATCCTTGATTCTATGGATGAAGAAGGCCATGAGTACACCAAAAAAGAAATGCAATCTCTTTGGAATAAATAGGAGAATTTTCATATATATATATATATATATATATAAGTAAGAGACAATGAAACAATGACAGAAACATAATAAAAAGAGAGGATAATTTGAAAACAGAAGAATATTTTAAGAATAACATAATGGCATTGGATGTATTCAATGCCAAATACGCACATCCAAAACAATCAGGAGAGCTTGAAGATGTAAGCGAAGTATTCCGGCGGGTATGTGAAATTCTAGGTAAGGATGAACATACCATTATCCGAAATACATGGTATGATGATATGATGGATGGTTGGTATAGACCTGGTGGGTCTATCATATCAGGCGTTGGTAGTCCTGAAGTTGTTTCTCTTGCAAACTGTACCACAATCCCATTGCTTGGCGATTCAATTAAGGACATCATGAAGTGTATGTCCGATACAATGCATTGTGCAGCAAAGAGACAAGGCCTTGGTGTTGAGATGTCGCCTCTGAGGCCTGCCAAGGCAAAGGTTAATAATGCTGCTATTGAATCAACAGGAACTGTCCCATGGATGTCCTTCCTCAATTCCATGGGGCAATATGTAGGGCAAAAAGGAAGATTACCTGCTATTCTTCTTTCCTTGAATGTTAGTCATCCTGACATTGAGGCCTTTTGTACCTCTAAGTCGGATCTTGATTCAATCAAGAATGCTAATATTTCTGTCCAGATTACCGATGACTTCAAGGTTGCTGTTGCAAATGATGCTGATTGGAACCTAGAATTTGAGACAAGGCATGAAAAGATATCAAAGACAGTGAAGGCAAAGGACCTGTTTACATTGATATCAAAGCAAGCCAGAGACCATGCTGAACCAGGTGTTCAATTTATTGATGCTGCCCGAGCTGGATCCATTATACATCAAATATATCTTGCAACTGGTGATGAAAGATTTAAGATAGTTAGCACCAACGCTTGCAGCGAGAAGTTTTTAGCTGCGTACGGATGTTGTATGCTAGGGTCGCTTAATATGGGAATGTTCCCTATTAGTGAGAAAGAATATAAACCACTTCTTCAGGAGAAGGTTTTTAACCTGGTCAGAATGATTGATAATGCCATTACATACGAGATTGAAGAAAAACGTTATGGCGTAATTGAGCAGAAAGAAATAATGGAGCTGACCAGAGAGATTGGTCTTGGGTTTACTAATCTACATCAATGGTTCATTAATGCCAGTGTTCAGTATGATTCCGATGAAGCTATTAACATGATTGATACCTTCATGAAATGGTATGCTTATTATGCCTTTGCAGCTTCTCAAGCTTTAGCAATAGAGAAAGGACCAGCTAAAGCATATGAAGAATTGAATTTCACCAATCAAGATTTGATGGGAAGTTCATTCTTCAGGAATATTGTCGATGAATTCTATGAAGGAAACCCAAAATTAGTAGGACCTCTAAGAAACCTTGCTCTTATGAGTATTGCACCTACTGGATCATTGAGTTTGATCTTTCCTCGAGCCTGCATTTCATCTGGTGCAGAACCTTGCATGCCTGCTCATTGGCGAAAGACAAGAGCAATGTCCAAAGGCGAGTATGAATGGTATTTTATTCTTCCTGGCTTTATTAAGGATGAATTACTTGAAAATATCAATAACGTTATGGGCGCAGATGCTACTGAAGACTTAGCCTTCATTATGAATGTAGGCGAAGCTACTCCTGATAATGGCGGAGAATTAGGAATTGAGGTTTTGCGCATCATTGAAGAATATCTTGGTAAAGGTACCTTCAAACCTGCTCATGATATCGATCCTCTTCAAAAAGTAAAAATGATGTCCAGAATTTATCAATGGGTGGATGCTGCTGTTAGCACCACTTACAATGTACCTGAAAGAACAACTGCTGAAGAAATAGAAGAAATATACATGGAAGCATGGCTGCAAGGTGTACGAGCAGTATCAGTATACAGAGAAGGCTCCAGAGAAGGCATTCTTGTGTTTGATCCTCCTCAATCAAAGGATGTAAAGAAAACATCATACTGTGAACAAAGGCCTGAGGATATAGTTTTTACCTGCGCGCCTAAAAGAAAGATGGATATGCCCTGTGAAATACATCATTGCAAAGTTCAAGGCAAATCATGGATCGCCTTGGTTGGTATGCACAATAACTATCCTTATGAGGTATTTGCAGGCGAATGTCATGAGGATATGTATGTGCCTCAAACAGTGAAAGATGGCATACTCCGAAAGGCGGGTGCTAAATATTCTTTGATAGTTCCTATTCGCAGAAGTGAAGTAGAGTATAAAGATGTGGCTAGCGTTTTTATGAATGCTAATTACAGGGCCCTGACCAGGATGATTTCATTATCATTACGGCATGGAGTAAGACCTGCATTTATTACTGATCAATTGAAAAAAGCGGATGAAGGCCTCACGGAATTTAGCTCAGTAGTCAGTCGTGTTCTTAACAAATACATGAACAAACTTGACTATGATTTTCTTAACAAAAAAAGTAAAGAAGGAGAGGCGTGCCAATTTTGCGGCAGTACAGATTGGACTCATGTAGGTGGATGTCTCATTTGTGCCAATTGCCAAAGAGGTTCTCGCTGTGATTAAAAAACAATGACAAAAGCAAACTTAAGTTGTCCAGATTGTGAAGCAGATTTTAAGGTTATGTATGATATGGAAGAAAGAATGTACAAGCCAAGATTTTGCGCATTTTGCGGGGAAGAGATAGTTAATGAAGAAGATGATATAAATTTAGATTATGAGGATGAGGAGGATGGCGAATAATGTAGCTGAGAAAGCAATGACCAAACAATTGAGAGTGGTGGTGATTTTCATGGACGATTCTCAATTAGCCGGGACAATTCACATCAATAAAAATATTAGGTTGTCTGATGTTTTGAGGGTCATGACCTCACAATTTATTGCACTTACTGATGTGTCGTATAAGGGTAAGGAAATTGATACCTTCATTCTCAATATTTCCCAGATTCGAGGAATTATTCCTATAGAATAAAAATAAATTGATTTTACTGTTGACAAGTAGCCTCCTTAATGTTATAATATCTTATAAAGAATGAGAGATAAACATTAAGGAGGCTTTCCTATGAGTACAGTTAAAATACATAATTTGTCAAATATTCCTTCAGATGTGAAATTAATATGGCATACATTAGAAGATGCTGGCTTTAGTTCATATTTAGTTGGAGGAGCTGTCCGCGACATGATTCTTGGACTTGATCCTCATGATTTTGATCTTGCAACAAGTGCTACTCCTGAAGACATTGAAGAGATTTTCTCGGATCTTGAAGGCTTTAGATTAGATTTCGTTGGTGCATCTTTCGGTGTCATGCTCGTTAATGGTATTGAAGTTGCTACTTTTCGTAGCGACAATTATGATGACGAAGGTGATTTTTCAGGTGTTACTTTCCGCAACACAATCAAAGAGGATCTTTCTAGGCGTAGCATAACAATAAATGCTATGGCTCTTACTTCTTCAGGAATCCTGATTGACCCGTTTGATGGTTCAAATGATCTTGAAAAAGGTATCATTAAATTTGTTGGTGATCCTCGCAAAAGAATCACTGAAGACCCTGTTAGAATGATAAGGGCTTGTAGATTCATTAGTAAATTGGATTTTCTCCCTGTAACAAGTACATTGATGGCTTTCTGGGATTGCTGCGAGATGGCAAAAACAATTGCTCCTGAAAGAATTAGAATTGAAATTCTCAAAGCAATGGAAGCAGACAAGCCAAGTATCTTCTTTGATGCTCTCCGTCTAACGGATTTACTTCCTTTTGTATTTCCTGAATTAGCTGACAGTATAGATCATACTGGAGGAAAGCATCATCCTGAATCAGTTTGGGAACACAACATGCTTGTTGGTGATTCTCTTCCAAAAAGTGATCCTATTCTTAGGCTCGCAGGATTTCTTCATGACATCGGAAAGCCTGAGGCATGGAAACAATGTATTGCTGAAAATAGAGGAGGTCAATTTACTAATCATCATTACATTGGTTCAGATATTCTTGAGGTTAGGCTTGCTGAGCTTAAATTTTCCGATCAAGAAATCAGCAAAATTTGTGGACTAGTTAATTGTCATATGTTCTTTATCAAAGGATTGACTCCTAGGGCACAAAGGAAATTGCTGAAGCGTCTTGATGAATTCAACGTCAATTGGCGGGATCTTGTCAGGCTCAGGATTGCTGACCATAATGGTAACATTGGGAAACCTTTTATTACCATTACAGAAATCAAAGAAATCATCAAAAGTTTTACTCAAGTAGAAAGCTCTCCAAGGGACGTTAAATCGCTTCCAGTCTCTGGAGGGCAAATCATCAATGAATTTCAATTAGTCCCTGGGCGTATAGTCTCTGATGTACAGAAAGCTCTTTTGTTGTTTGTTATTGAAACCGGGGTCGAGGATGAGGATTGTCTTCTGCTCCAATGTCAAAAAATCTTAGATGGAGTCCAAAATGGGTAATCTTAAAGCGGTTCTTTTGGTTGTGCTGTATGCGACTATTACCTTATTCGTCGTGTATGCTGTGTGGTGGGTAGCTAAGACAGGAAGTTATGTATTCTTCTATGAGGCTATGGTTCAAGAGACCATTAGGGAGATGGTCAAACCAGAGTATCTAATCAAATAAAACGAGGGAAGTGTTGATTTTTTCTATTGACACTTCCCTCGTCCTATGTTATACTCTTTATATAAGATTGATTGAGAGAGAAAAATAAATTACTAAGGAGAATATTATGAGTATTGAAGCAAAAGAAGAATACAAATTAATTTATTCAAGATTGTATGATTTATGTGAGGAAAATGGCTGGGGCGACCCATTCTCATATGCAAGAAGCAGAGAAATCCTTATAGCCAGCTATCTAGGTCATGAAATATCCAACACACTGGCGGGTGCTGATGGATATGACGAAGAGGGTGCTTGTGAATATAAATCAACAATTTGTGAAAATATCCATGGATTATATTCAGGCATGTCAAAGCAATCCACTTGGGAAAAACAGAAAGAATATCTAGTAAATGAAAAAATACTTCCTTATAAAAATCATTATTTTATTAGATTTGAAGTAGGGAAAATTAAGGAAGTATGGAAATTATCAGGAGAAGATGTGTATACAATTCTCCTTCCTAAAGTAAAGAAGAATTATTTTTCTTCTGGATCAAGAAAAGATCCTAGAGTAAGAGGCGAGATAACAAAAAAGGAAATATATGACTACGGGAAAAGAATTCTTTAGCAAAACTTTGTTGTATTCTAAAGGTAATAATGATGAATGTTATACTCCTGCGTACGGTGTATGGCCAATATTAGAATACATACCACCTAATAAAATTGTTTGGTGCCCTTTTGATAAAAAAGAAAGTGAATTTGTAAAGCAAATATCCAAGACCAATGAAGTGATACATTCGCACATTGAAGATGGAAAGGATTTTTTCCAATATGAACCAGATAAATGGGATATGATTGTATCAAATCCACCTTTCACCAAAAAAAGAAAATACTTTGAAAGGGCATTATCATTCAACAAGCCTTTTGCTTTGATAATGACAAATACATGGCTCAATGACAGTGCGCCTAAGATTCTATTTAAGGATAAAGAGTTGCAACTCTTGCTGTTTATTGATAGGATGGAATTTATACAGAAAAACAATAATAATCAACCAAAAATAACATTCAGTTCAAGTTATTTTTGCTGGAACTTTTTACCGCAACAAATAATTATTAAGGATTTCACAAATCCAAACAATAAAACTCTGAAAAAATTTCTTGACACATCCTCATAATAATGTTATACTCTTTATATAAGATGAATTGAGAAACAAAATTCTGAGGAGACAAATATATATATATGAGTCATATATGAGACATCAAAATTACAGCAATATGAGCATATACGAATTGAAAATGGCATATCAATCTGTCTGTTCGATTGCTCCTCAAAACGAGCAGGAGAGAGCAGCTAGATACATGGATCTTGAAGTTATTGATGCTGTTCTTGATCAAAAAGTTATTGATGCTCTTCTGGCAAATCGGAGATAATGAATGAAAGATTATTACGCATTACAAGGATCCAATTTGGTGTTTTCTGACATGGGCAAACCGGTTAAGATTTCAAAAACAAAATATATGGCCCTGAAATTTAACGGGTATGAGACATTCAGTGTCCCTGCAGGAACCAATTATATCGGCGTTGTAATACAAGCAGTAATCAACCGAGGAGCAGCAATAGGTTCTTGGACAATGGAGAAGGCTCTGAAAGATTATTGTGGTGTAGAAATTATAATCAAAAAAATTGAAGGAGAAACAAAATGATTTACGATCCAGAGAAACATGAGGTTCAAATAGATTTCCCTGTTAAGTCAGATTTCGCCCGATATTATCTTTATTCTAAAGGCGAGGTTGTTCTTAAAGGTGCAACTGCTGAGGAACTTAGAATTTTTCTTATTGCTAATACTCCTTATTGTGCTGTAGGTTCAGACATTAATGAAGTCAAGCGATATGTCGATAACAACACTCAATATATTCTTGAGTCTGTTATCGATGAGGATGCTTTCAAAGCTCATCGATTCAAATATTACGAGGAAAGTGATAGATTGGCAGGCAAGTACAATGATGATCTTTATAAGGAATACGGGTATGATATTTCCCGCAATGTGTTTGATATTTGCTTTTCTGAGGCTTGGGCGAGGAGTCATTCATCTGGTTATCATGAAGTGGAAAGTACCCTGGAAGATGTGATTGATTTTGCTCAAACCATCATAAATGCACCTAAATAATACAGAGGACAAATAAATGAAAAAAGGCGATGTGGTAGTTGTATGGAATTATGACAATCCTGATGATCGTGAGTTGACTATCTTTCTTAGGAAAGACAGTGAAAAATTTGTTTGTCTTAATACTTTATTTTCATTGAATGAATTTCTGGAGCGTAAGGATGTCCATGAATGGGTTTTTGATAATGCTGAGTTGTATGAAAATACATGCACACCAAAAGTAAAGAATCCAGTGGAGATTATGGCACATCTTCTGGATCAGGGATATGAAGTAGATCACCTTGGCGAATGGTGTACTGAAAGTGATAAAGTTTGTTTTATCCCTGAAATGTGGCAATACTGCGGAAAAGAAAAACCAGATAAATGGAAATGGGAGCCTGAATGGCTTGAATAGTAAGTTGTGGTGTTATATATAAAGTATAGCACCGCAACATAGATATAACATCTTGAGCGGCTAAATAGGAGCTCAAGATAGAATGAAAGAAGAGTACAAAGAAATAAAGTCAGGCGATTTATCCAAAATACGCCAAGAATTATATGACGCCCAAAGTGGCGTCTGCCCTATATTGAAGCAAAACTTTCCAATTGAAAGTTTTGTCGTCGACCATCAACATAGATTAAATAAAAGCCAGAAGATAGGAGAAGATGGGGCTGGCTTAATCCGAGGAGCAATTCAAAGACATGCTAATGCACTGGAAGGAAAAATTGTCAACAACTGGCGAAGGAACGGGATGGATAAGTTTGATATTAGTCTTCCTGATTTTCTTAGAAATCTTGCTGATTATCTGGAAAGACCCAACACTGACATTGTCCACCCTACTGAACTACCTGGCCAACCAAAAATAAAAAAATCAAATTACAATAAATTATTAAAAGTCCTTGATGATAAGGATAAAACTAAAATTCCTGCATGGAAGGAAGATGTCAAGAGTAGACATAGAATGAAAATGACTAAGCCTCTAGAAAAATTATACGAAAAATATAATATAACCCCGGAATTCTATTAATATGAAAATTATAATAACGGTATTACTCCTTTTGCTTATTACGAGCATGTCCTACGCGGATAATGCTTACCAGAATATGAATGACTATATTAATGACCACAATATAGACACGCCAATCCATGCCGCTGTTGGTATTGGCGGCTATCTTGCTGCTGATTATCTTTTACCTGAAGAGATACAAGGTAAATGGAGAGTCCTTGCTTCTTGGTCTGTTCCTGTTGTTTTTTCATTAATTGATGAATGCTTTAATAAAAATTTTAATATCAATGATGTTGGTGAAGTTGCTAGTTTTGCTGCTGTTGTTCCTATCGTAACATTCACTTTTGAGGAAATCAGTGAATATTTTGAGCCGCTTACAATAAAAAGACAAGTTAATGATTAAATCTATTGACAAGCACTGGGATTAATGTTATAGTATATTATACAGTAATTGAGAGATAAACTTTTAAGGAGAATATTATGGAATTTGTTTTGTGCGGCGCATTTATAGTTTTTATCGTTGGTATTTGCAATAAGAAGAGTATTTGGGGAGCCCTTAAGGATGCTTTTATAGTCTCTATAGTATTGTTTATTATTTTCGTGTTAATTTCAGCTGGATCGGTTGCTATTTTACTCAATATGTAAGGGTAAGGAAATGAATGAAATACAGAAATTTATTTTGACAATTGTCAAAGGCTTTGTGATTGGGTTAATAATTGGAATTTTCATCCAAATTATATTATAAAGGATAAATTATGTATTACTTTACTGCGGACGAGCACTATGGACATGCCAAAATCCTCAAATATTGTAAACGTCCATTTAATAATGTTGATGAGATGGACGAATATATGCTTGTAGAGCACAACAATATTGTTGGCCATGATGATACCACAGTCCATATTGGTGATTTTTCTCTATACAGCCGAAAATATAAGGATGTGTATGAGAAATATATTACCCGCCTTAAAGGGAAACATATCTTCATTCCTGGTTCGCATGATCAATGGCTGAAAGGGACTAAGATGAATTCTCATATATGGCAAAAATCAATTGATTACAAACAAATCGTTTGCTGTCATTATTCAATGAATGTATGGCCTGCATCTCATTATAATTCATGGCATTTGTTTGGTCATTCACATGGTAACTTGGAAGGGAAGGGATTGTCATTTGATGTTGGTGTTGATTCACATGATTTTAAACCTTGGTCATTTGAGGAAGTAAAGGAGAAAATCAAGAGTATTTCGGAATCACTTAAAGGAGAAACACAATGAAAAAAATAATACTAGGTATTGCTGCAACCTTTATACTGTTGGCTTCAAATAGCATGGCTATCACTGTTCAATTTGAGGATGATGTTGTTAATTGGGAAGGTTATAGCAGATACACTGAAGATGAGATAGGTAACCCAAAAGTTGATAGTATTACTGTGAATTACGGAAGTAAGATCAACCGTATCACTGTTGAAACCAAAAAGAATTCAATGTTCAAGAGCTATAATAACTTGTTCATTGATACGAGAAATGATGGGTACTGGGATTACATAGTTCATACTGGCGGAGAGACAATGAAGAATGGTCTCTATAAGGTTCTTCCTGGGTACGAATACACATACGCTAATGTAGGAAGAAAGGGCCACCCTAATGGTATTGAACCTTTGTATCTTGAGTATGTCTCGCCAGTTGAATTCAATGTTACAGGGAGCAAGCCAGAAGGATATTCTGCTGAATACAATTTTATCGGGAAAGGAATTTTTGCTTATGGGTTCAGGGTAGGATTTACTCCTTATTGTGCTAATGATGTCGCTTATCATGCATCTCCTTATAAAGACATGTGGCTGCCATTTGATACATCAGGTATCACGCCTCATGAGGATCCCCAGTCTAGTTTTGATGATAAAGAAAATAATGGCAGAGGTTATGCCTATGGACGAGGAAACGGACATGGCCATGGTGGTAATGACCATAATGATTGCTGTAAACCTTGTGACCCTCCTAACCCACCAAACAATCCTGTACCTGAGCCAGCTACCATGCTGTTGTTTGGTGCTGGGTTGGTTGGATTATCTGTTGCAAGAAAGTTGAAAAAACCTGTTGACAAGCCCAAGGAATAATGTTATACTCTTTATATAAGATTGATTGAGAAACAAAATACATTCTGGGGTGACATAATGCAATACGGACTGACATTAGAAAATGAAGCACTTATCATTGAAAAAGCGAAATCAAAAAAAGATGGTGTATATACTTTTCGAGGTGTCTATTACAGAGTCAATAACCATTATGTCACCCATTACGCATGGAAATACGAAATTCTTGAAAAATACGGTTACTTCAATGTGGTTTGTGGTACTTATGATGTTGATCCTGCTAAAATACTAAAACAAATAAAATGATAATGCTTGATGTTGCACAAATTGGTATAAGTGTGTTTGGCTGTACTTCTTTTCTTCTTGTTCTAAGCGAAAACAGGAAGAGACAAAAGATAGGAGCCATGTTGGGCTTATTCTCAGGATTATTTTGGTATACAATGATGGTATGTACAGGAACGTATCTTATGTTGCCTGTTCATCTAATGTATACATTCGGGTGGGCTAAAAAATTATTTGAATTGAGGCGAATCAAATGAAAGATTTTCTAGGTAATGAATTACATGTTGGTGATGAAGTTGTATACAAGAGCATCCTCATTGGTAATCTAAACAGAGGTATAATTACCAAAATCAAAGGTAAAGTAATAACTATCAAAAAAGGAATGTTTAGTTCTCACCAATTTGCAGATCAAATAGTCAAAATACCTGTTGACAAATTAGCTGATTGATGTTATACTCTGTAAGTTGTTAAATATATCCTTAAGGAGGAGTGAATGATTTGTACGGATTTTTCAGGTGTAGCTTATTCAGCTATTATCAATTCAGCAATGAGAGAAAAGGTTACTCTTGATGAACAGATTGTCAAGCACATTGCCATTTCTACATTCAGGAATATACATGTAGCTTTGGCTAAGGAGTATGGTAATCATCTATTGATTTGTGATCATAGATCATGGAGGAAGGATGTATTTCCTTTCTATAAAGCGAATCGCAAAAGAGATGATTCAGAGGAAAGTGCCATCGATTGGGAAATGTTATTCAGGGTTATGGATGAATTGAAAGAGGCATTTGACAAGCATTTCCCTTTTCATGTTATAACAGTTCCTAATACTGAAGCTGATGATGTTATCGCTGCCTTTGCTGTTAAGGCAAAAGAACCTGTTGTTATTGTATCAAAGGATCATGATTTTCATCAATTGCACAGTGCAAAAGTCAAGCAGTATAATCCATCAAAAAAGAAATTCATCGATATTCCTGATCCTAAAGAAGCAAGATTGATGCACATCATTGGAGGGTGCGCTGGTGACGGTGTGCCTAATGTTCTTTCCGATGATGATGCTTTTGTTAATTCTTCTAAAAGGCAGAAAGCTCTTAGGCAGAATAAAATAGCAATGTGCTTGGAGTATGCCAAAGATGATTTCAATTCCGCTCCTGCTGAATTGAAAAAGAATTGGGACAGGAATAAATTGCTTGTTGATTTGACTTCTCCTGTTGATTTTGCTCTTGCGGCGGTTGATAAATATTACGCACAAGGACCCAAAGAAGTATCACAAAATGATACAGCCAATTGGCTTGCTAGTCAACGTATGGTAATGTTATTAGGAAAAATAACAGACTTCTATAAAGGAATTAGAAACCAAAGTACGGAAGAGCCGAAAGGGCCTCTTTCTAATTTTATGTAAACCAGAGGATTTAATTTATGGATCAATATGATAGACATGCAGCTGACACACAAAGAATTATTAACGAAAAATTCAAACAAGGGAATGTAAAGAATCTATACATTCCTGAAATCTTGGAAGGGATTGATGAAATAGAATCATTTGATGATAGAGTTAAAGCTCTGCGAGCTAATTCTGACCGATCATTGAATACAATACTTCAAGTTACTTTCAAAGAAGAAAGACCAAGATTGACTGCTCAGGACATCGAGGCGATTAAATACAAGCCTGCATACTCAGGAGATGATTTTTCGATCTCTCCGAGCACTCTGTACGATGTTTCTAGGCGAGTGTATATCTTTTATCGTACAGACATAACTGTTGCTCAAATGTCAAAAATAGCAATGGAGATACTCTCTAATCTTCATCCTATTGAAGCAGAAGTATTCAAAGGTATCTTTAAAGGTAAAATGCCTTATAAGAACATTACCAAGGAATTAGTAAGAGCTGCATTTCCTGATTTGTTTGCTGGTGAATTGACAGAAGAAGAAAAGAAGGAGAAGGAAGAAAAACACGCCGAGGCTCTTCGGCAGGCTAAAATCTTGGTTGATGCGGAAGAGCTAGCCAAAGCAAAGAAACTTCTTCAAACTGAAGAGGCTAAAGTAAAGACAGAGCCAGAAAAAGATACTGAAGAGAAGAGTAAACCAGAACCAAAATCAACACAGAAGCCTGCTCCAAAGAAAGCAGTAAAAGGAGATAAGTGATGCCACTCTATAGCTATTTTTGCTACGAACACAAAGGCGGATGTGGACATAAATTCGAGGAGCAGCTTTCAGTAGATGAAAGGATGAAGCCCATGAATGAACCTTGTCCTAAATGTAAGAAAGAAAATACCATCTGTAGAGAATATAAATCTAATCTTGCTCCTTCAATGATTGTTAATCCAAAAAGCAAGATGGATGATTCATTCATAGAAACCATGACGCGGATTAAAAAAGAAAACCCGGATATGCAAAGTACATGGTTTTGATTCTCATATGATACATTAGGTTCATAACGTACATTATACTATACAAAAAGCATCATAATGTAAATTATGATGTACATTATGATACTATATCTAAAATGATCTATTATAAAGCATATTTTAGTGGATAAATGGAGATCAAAAAATGGAAAAGCCTCAAATAACAGAATGCCTTAGGAATCCTAATTTCAATGAGTACATTTGCAAAATGGATACTGATGTTGAACTTATAATCAGGAAGATCAATAAAGATAAAGATACATATGGACAAAAATCCTATGTCAAATTGAAATTGCCTTCTGATTATGACTTATTTGCAGAGTATACAACCTCTGAATACAGTGTTAAGATGATTGCAGCTTCATTGAGGACTTTGGCTGATAATATTGAAGCTGTTCAAAAAGAAGTAGAAAAGATTAATGATGTCCTTGGGTTCATGGATTAAGGAGAAGAATTTATGCCGTATTATTCATATGAATGCACTGCATGCAGTAAGCCGTATGAGGATTTTGTTCGCCTCAGGTTTGAGGATGGGAAGGATCTTACTGTGCATCCTTTCTGTCCATTCTGCCATGCTGAAGGGAAAAAGGTAATCACTGCTGCAAATTTCAAGATTAATGGCTACTCAGAAAAGAATGGGTATTCTAAAAATAAGTCTTGACAGTTCCTCAGAATAATGTTATACTCTTTATATAGGATTGATTGAGAGAAAAAAATAAATTCTGTGAGGAGAGTAAAATGAAAAAGATTAATGGACGTTGGATCGATGAAAACAACAATGCATGGAATGGCGCCTTAAGTGAAGAAGAGGCTAATCTCCTGAGTGCTTCAATGATAAATTGCCATGATTGTAATGATTGCAGCGATTGCTTTGATTGTGAGTATTGTAATGCTTGCGTATATTGTAGACATTGTGAATGTTGCATCAATTGTATTAGTTGTGATTATTGTGATTATTGTCAGGACTGTACGGATTGTTTGTATTGTACCCATCAAGATGGCTGCCATAATGGCAACAATTTATGTGAGAATAAAAGATAACCTAAATAATATGGTTCTAATAACAATCAAACTTATAATAACAATCGCTGTTATTATAAGATTATGTAAATCCCTAAAATAAAAAGAAGGCATATACATGACTCTAAAAATGTTAAAACCTGGTTATAGGAATGATTTCATTTATCACGGTATTTGTGGAAATTGCGGAGCTGAATACGAAGCTAGTCCTGAGGACATCAAGACAGCTCGCAAGGATCAAAATTGTCCGTTCTGTCAAGGAGTAAGGACAATACGATTTGAGCCCGTCAATAAAGCACAATATATAAACGGATGATTGAAATTCAGGAATGTGATACGACCTATGATAATATAGGTCGTATTTATAAAACACCGTTGGGTTCATATTATAGCGTTACCACAATGTTGAGCAATTCCAGTGAGAAGGAATTTCTCCAAGATTGGAAAGAAAGAATAGGTGAAGAAGAGGCGGCAAAACAAACCAGAGTAGCAAGTCACTTAGGCACTAATTTTCATGAGTTAGGCGAAGCATATCTCCTAAAACAACCGATGCCTAAAGTACAATGGAAAGCAAAGTATCTTTTCGACAGAGCAATCCCAATTCTCAAAGAACATGTTACTAAGGTTCATGCCGTTGAAATTCCTCTTTGGAGTGAGATTCTTCAATTAGCAGGAAGGACTGATGCTGTTCTTGATTGGGATAATGAATTGTGCGTATTTGATTTTAAATGTATAGGTCATCATAATGAAAAGTGGCTTACGGATTACTGGATTCAAACAGAAGCGTATGGTGTTTGCCTTAAGGAAATGTATGGTGTTGATATAAAGAAACTTGTTCTTCTTTGCGCAAATAAAAAAACATTAAAGGTGAAGGCCTTTACTATCAAACCGAAAAAACATTATATTGATTTAAGAGACAGAATAATAAAATTTAGAAAATTTTTAAGGACGTAATTTACAATTATCAAAATGCCAACAGTGCATTGCAGGTATGGCGCCTTCTTTCATACTTAGGGAAATGTATGGAATGAATGCAAAGAAGCTAATTCTGGTTTATGTGAATAAAAGACTCTGAAAGTGAAATATTTTTCCTGCCATGGCGTATAAATATGCTCAAGAAGTATCAAAAAGAATTATAGCTTTTAGAAATAAAATGATTGACATTCATCCAAATTAATGTTATAATATCTTATACAGAATGAGAATAAAACATTATGTAGGTGAAGCATGAGCTTATTGAGTGTGCTTCCTCTGAACCTATGTACATTTACATTGCCAAAGAAAAAATATTTATGATAGAGGATATGCAATGAGTGGTTACCCAAAAATAAAATATTATGGATGGGATTTTACTGAGCTTCATAAAGCATTCCAGATTCCTTACTGGGATGATATGGAGTTGGAAATGACAAATGAATGGGATGCTATAATGCTGAAAAATTATCTCAGTGGAGTTATAGGAGCCTCGAAATATCATTACGGTGGTAAGGATTTTGTTCTAATCTATACAGCAAAAGAAATTAGGCGATACCTTGCAGCGCTAATTAAAGCAGGCAGAAATTGTCATCCTGATGATTGCCTTCTTTGGGAAGCAATGCTTAATTACAAAGATGACATGAATTTGGTTCGGATTTTTATGCACAATTGCGAAGAGGCTTGGGCATGATAAAGAAATTTTGTGATGCTTGTGGTAAGGACATTACTGATACAAGAAGCAGAAAATTTTCATATGGCTGCCATCTAGGAATGCCAAATCTTGGCAGCCATTCTAATGCTGAAAGTAATTCTGTTTCAAGACGGGATTACTGCCGTAAACAAATTTAAATAACTCAAAAAAGATAATGGAATAGAATGAAACATGTTGGGATATAGTTCAATGGTAGAGCGGATGACTTTGAATCATCAAGTTCCAGTTCGAACCTGGATATCCCTTCCAACATACGAGGGCATCAATGAATAAATTACTAAAGCCATATGACATAGTTGAGATTTATAAAAATGCAACTAAGGATGTAATCAAATACGTCCATAATAATGGCTCTGAAACAACGATCAAAACAGTCAATACTTGTATTGGTCCTGCAGGTATTGTGGATAAAAGCAAAGCAGTAATGTTTATATCTGTGTCCTCTGGCTGCTCACAAAAATGTAAATTTTGCTATCTGACGAGCAAGAAATTTCCTTTTTGTCAATTAGATACAAATACCATAATTAAATCATGCCTAGAAGTTCTAAAGAAATCAACAGAGCAATTAGAAGGGAAATATCTTAAAATTTCATTCATGGGTATGGGAGATGCTTTTGCTTCCAAGACAGATATGAATGAAATTGTCAAAAAGGTATTTCTGTTCGCATACTGTAAAGGAATGATTGCTGGCATTGATGGTGTTGATATCGGGACTTCATATCCTAATGTGGATAATTCAGGGATTTATAATTCAATTAATATGCTGAAAGAAACTATCTTTCACCTCAATATACCTTTTAATCCTTTCTATAATTACAATAAAATTGCTATGGAGTATCCTGATTCAAGGACTCCTGTTAGATTGTTTATATCATTGCATAGTATTAATGATACTGTTAGGTCATATTTGATGCCCAATTCTTCATCAATACAAAGAATATTGGATGATATTAAAAATATTGACATTGATGTTATATTCCATTATATCATGTTTGATGGCATTAATGATTCACAAGATGATATAGAAAAAATTCTTGCCTTCTTTGATCGTGATACCATGAGGAAGTATGAATTAAGGATCCTCAGATATAATATGGATATGAACACAGCAGGGCTTGCTGAATCTCCAGTTGTCAATGAAGCAATCAATACATTGAAACAATCAAAGTTAAAATTCAAGTACCAGATTTCTGCAGGGTCTGAAATTTCAGCATCCTGTGGACAATTTCTTTGCAGAAGATTTACAGATAGAAAAGAAAACTCCTCTGTTAGCTCAATGGTTTAGATCGGAGAATCAAAATAAAATATGCAAGGAGGCAATGATGGAAGAGATACAGGTAGTTGAACCACAACAAGCAGTAGAAAAAAGAAATGGATCATATGAGGACAAGGTAATAAAAGCTTTGCTCCCCGAATCAGGAAAGATTACTGATTACGAATTTGGACCGCCGCAAAGATTGAAAGCTGAGCCAAGAGAGTTCTATGTCATTAGACGTAAACTTGAAAAGCAAATTCTCAAGATGAGAATGAGGCAAGGCATTTCAAAGTGAGTTGTACAGCAAACATCATTCTAATAAAATAAGAAAAGGGCTTATATTAAATTTTATAATGCCCCTTTTCCTTTATAAAGGAGAGAAAATGCAATCAAACAGAGAAATAAAAATAAAAACGACGTATGAGATTGATATCGACGACCAGCTTATTGTAATTGACATTGATGAAGTAAAGGAATTGTATGACCTTTTAAGTAAAATACTCAAACCAGAGAAAACCACGCTGGAGGAAACTCTCCAGCCTGACATTTATAAGAATCCAGGTTGGGAGTTTCCTCAGTATTTGGCTGATCCTTGTTTTGGTACTTGTGATGGTACTACTATGGTTGGAAAGGGAAACAATCCGCCGCTTCCTACCAATGATGATTTTTCAGCTAAATAATCATACTCATTGTCATAAACCACATATTACATTGTATAAATAATATTGTAATTCTTTTACTTAATCTTTTTCTTAATCTGGTTAACGGATGCAATATAATATTCAATGTTTAACAATAATGAACAACTACAATTTATAATATCTGCTGTGATGATGTCTATAGTTGGAGGCATCGCCAACTGGCTCATGGCAGATAAGCACAGTGTATTCCAATTCATTGTTGCAGTATTTCTAGCTGGGTTCGCAGGATTCCTGGTAGGGCAACTATGCCTCGAGGCCAAAATCTCTGAGGCAGTTTCTTTCTTCCTTTGCGGCTCAGCTGGATTATGTGCTGAAATGATCCTCAAAATTTCCAAGAAGGCAATGCTTTCTAAATTTAGCTTAATGACTGACCAGAAGCTGGATGAAGAATTGGACATGATTGAAAAAGAATATGCCAAAAGAAAATCCCTACATGTATCAACAGAAGATGAAAAAGAGTCAAATAATCTAAAAAATTTCCTTAACAAATAACTCCCATGCAATATATTCATGATCTTATTTTCACCCGAACTATAAATATCCACCATGCGTATTCTATAGTTGCTCTTATAATTTCTTTATTTGGCCTTGGTATAGCATTCTTTATAAGAAGGGCGGCTGTGTTTAGATTAAAATTAGCCTGTGTTTACATTTTATTATTCGTAGCAGGGTTAGGTGGCTTCTTATTTGAGCATGAGAAATTTGGTATGGTTGAGCAGACTCTATACACATCATTCTTTATTCTTATGACTGTTTTATATTGGAGGGAAGTCTCTTCATATATGACCACAGAAGGATATCACCGCAAATCTCTTGGAATTTATATAGATGATGTTCCAGATTTGATATGGGTAAAGGATCTTGAGCACAGGTATACCTATGTAAATAAAGCTGTATCAAGTCTTTTGGGATTACCAATTAATCTTATACTTGGCAAAACTGAAAATGATATCCGTGAAGTTTTTGAACGAACAGGAATGACTTATACTATTGGGTCAGAAGCCATTAAAGTAGATAATAATCACACAGGCGATTTCATGATAGAGCCAAGAATTTTTCTTGATTCTGGTATTATCAATCGAAGGTTTATTGCACTTCAGGTATATAAAGGCCCTCTATATAATAGCGATGATGTAATCACAAGAAAGCATGTGGGATATTTTGGTATCGGAAGAGACCTGACATACGACGTCGAAGACCATAACAGAATAACTGAACATATAGAAAAAAATGAAATGGACGAGGCAATGATAATGTTCCAGATTCATAAAAATAGATATCAAAAAGTAAATATTTCTTCTATTAGTTTAAGAAGAAAAGAAGAGGATCAGGATGATAAAAGTAACATGTAGCTCAGAAGATTTGGAATGGCTTGCGAGAAATATATATTTCGAAGCCAGGAGTGAAAATATTCTTGGCAGGATGGCGGTTGCTTTTGTTACAATGAATAGAGCAACCCATCCAAGAGCAAGATGGGGAAAATCAATAACAAGTGTTGTCACCCAGCGGCTTCAATTTTCATGGTACAACAACAGAGTAGTTCCTGAGATAAAGAATCAAAATCTGTATAAAGAAATCAAATCACTTGCAAAGCAATGTGTTGAGATATACAACAATATGTCTGATGCAGGATATGAATTGGATGGTATCGTCCAAGGAGCAGACCATTACTACGCTACTTGGATTGCACCTCCTAATTGGATTGCTTCAATGAAATTCGTGTGCCAAATTGGGGTACATAAATTTTACAAGGCTTGATTTATTTTTGCAATTGTCGAAGTGCCATCTTTTCATAGGAGCAATTTTGCCTTCTTTTCCGCAATAAACACATACAACATTGGATTTTGATAATGATGTTTCTCTCATTTTTTGTTTAGTTGATGAGGAATGAATTCTATTCTTTCCTGCAATAGAAAGATTTTTTTTATGTTCTGGTGATATTATTCTTCCTTTATGGGCTGCACTGATTTTTCTTTTGGTTGCTTCGGTTCTAGTTTTACCTTTGAAAGCTTTGCTTATTTGTTTCTTTTGCCATTCGGATATTATCATGCCTTTATTAGCTTTGCTTATTTTGTCTCTAGTTTCTTGAGAAATTATTCTACTTTTATTAGCGACAGCAATTAATTTTTTAATTTTTTCATAGCTTCTACTGTTAATTTTATAATCACGGTACTGATTTTTAGATTTTCTATGTATCATACACCAAAATGCATAATTAATTTTATGATTACTATGCATTTTGGACAATAACCAATGGCATATAAAATGTTCTCTGGCTTCCAATTCCACTATATTATATTTTGAATTATTCCCTCCCAAACAACTAGGTATTATGTGATGTCTTTCTTTATAAATATTTTGAAGTAAACATCGATTATTTGCCTTATTTATGATGGATTGATATATTTTAGAATAATTCATAATAGTTCCTATAGGATATTAATAAATGATGTTTATTTTATTTATAAGACCATTACTACGCTGATTATATCAAGAAGCCTGTATGGGCAAAGTATATGAAGCCTACTGTTAAGATAGGTGTTCATGAATTCTATCATGATGTATAATAACTAACCCAGCGCCGGGCAATCGCTACCACTGTGCGGGGAAGGACCTCTCTTTCGAAAGATTGAGAGGTTTTTTTATGGTTAATGCTTGACAACGCCTTTCCTTTGTGTTATAATCTTTATATAAAGAATGAGAGAAGAAAACAAAAAGAGATGAAAAAAATAATTATTGACAGAACAAATTAAAAATGTTATAATCTTTATATAAGATGAAAAACATCTTAAATGCTCTGTGATTGAATTTTCAAAGCAAGACATACTAACAGACACAAATCAATTTTAAATGCGAGGATCAAGCAATGGATGACGGAATGATGAATTTTATTGACATGAATTGGGATGAGATTATTTCTGTGATCAAAGCAGAAGGAATACCAACAAGAAGTCTGGATTATGATGATATTGAGGACCTGATTATGAATATGGAATCTCTGTATCTGTGGGCTAGTGAAAATGGCGTAATTGATTGAAAATAGTTCTTGCAATTTGCCTTTTAGTATGTTATAATACTTTATAAAGAATGAGAGAAGAAAACAAAAATCAAAAGGAGATACAACATGGCTATGAAAGATTTTAATACTGTTTCTGTTAAAGTTGATGGTCGTCAGGAATTCTTTGGTAATGTTTATGCTACCAAAGAGGAAGCAAAGGCGGGTGCAGATACTGGTTATACTCCTGTTCTTGTTGCTTCACTTAATGGTGCAGAGGTCAACGGTTGGATGAATCATTCAAAATTCGGCTATCAAGAAGATTGGGCTTGCAATGCGAAGTGATACTTTCAGGATGTATGTTCTTGTTATGTCAAGTCTTCAGAGGATTCTTGACATGGCATGAACATTTCCCAAAGGGTCATTTATCAAAAATGGATGAAGGACCCTGAGCATTACAGGCGAACTGAAACAAGTGATGTTTTATATCTTAAGGAGAAAACAGCATATGGCTCCAAGAAATAATACAAATTGAAAAAGGCTATAAATGATACTCAAAAAAGATGAATTTTCACAGTGGGTAGAAAATACCCACTCATTCACAAAAGAGAGCTACATGGATACTGTTCTGCAGGGTTGTGATAGATTTAATGTAGAAATTGAATTTATACAGCCCCTGCTGAGTGAGCAAATAATCCAAAAGATTAAAGCTGAGGCGATAAATCTTAGATATTTCAAAACGTCCTCAAGATCACTCAAAGCATTTCTATAATGGGTCCTGTTCGGCTATATGAAGTTTTCAATACAATGAAACTTCATTGGAATACCAATTATGATTTTGTCAGGTATAAAGGAAGGTCAAAGAATTTCAATGCTGAAAACTTGGACAAATCGAATAATAAGCATGTATACTATCAGGTAGCTAAGAGATACAAGATAGAAAAGGATTTTGTGCTCACAATATTGCCTATATTCCTTGAAAATAACAATACTCAAATATCCGATTTATTGAGCAAAGAAAGATGTGAAAAAATATCGATGGAGTGGTACAGAAAAATCCAGACTATGCAAAAGTGGTTTTACGAGGATTGTGAGGTTATCTGCAAATACATCAAAGATAATGGCATGAGCTTTCAGCAATTCTTTCTAGGGAATCCAATATTGGATTTTCTTCTTTATGACCACATAAATATAGAGACATTTATTATATTAGACAGGTTCATTTTTTTCTTGACAAAGAACAAAAAGAAGAGTATAATATATACTCAAGTATATGAACAGAAAGTGCAAAATTATTCTTCTTTCATACAAGTTGAAACTGATAAATATGATAAATTGTTTAAGAAGGCTATGACGAGGAGGTAGAGAGATGTAGACCTGATACGATTTACAGTAAACTTAAAGTATCTGTATACAGAAAGGAGGAAGATTATGTAGCCTTGGCAAGCTATACACGATAATATCACAGCAATAATACACGGTAAGACACGAAAATACACGGTAAGACACGAAAATTAATATAAAGGAATAACAAATATGGATTTTAAGAATATCAATGCAAGCAACAAAGGCGCCTCAGCTCTCCTGAATGAACTAAAAAAACGAACCAGCGTTATTAAAAGTGATTATTCAAGAGATGATGAATGGTCAATATCCAAAGATAAAGAAGGTAATGGTGCTGCTGTTATTCGGTTTATCCCTTCTAAAGATGGTGAATTGTTTCAAGAAGTGCGTAGTCATGGATATAAAAATCCAATGACTAATCGTTGGTATATTGAGAATTGTCCTAAAACATTGGACTGGGATAATCCTTGCCCTGCTTGTGAACATGCTCAGGCTCTTCTTGCTGGTCGTGATTACAAAAGCCTTACAGAGAATGAGAAGAAAGAAATCAAACCTTTCTTTGCTAATACCTCTTATTGGTCAGTAATCAATGTTGAAAAGGATGATGCAGTGCCTGATAATGAAGGTAAATCATTCAAATATCGTTATGGTAAGAAAATTCTTGAGAAGATTGGCGCAAGAGCAGCTGATGATCCTCTTGATGATTCTGTAAAAGGTATCAATGTCTTTGATGTTAAGGACGGTGCTAGTTTCAAGCTGGTTGTAAAGAAAGTTGCTGGATATCCTAATTATGATTCTTCATCTTTCAAGAATCCAGAGCCTCTTCTTGGTGGTGATAAGAAGAAAGTAGAAGCTCTTCTTAGTTCTGGACCAGAAATCGGTTATATGTCCACTGAAAAGAATTTCAAGGAGTACGGTGATCTTAAAAAGAAATTCTACAATATTTTAGGAGTGAATGAGAATATTCCTACTTCAGCCGAGAAATTGGATGACACAACAGAAGAAACTAAGTATTCTGCTCCAGATATGTCAGGGACGCCAGAGGTTAATACTTCATTTGATTCTGGTGATGATGATGAAGATTTGGATTACTTCAAGAATCTTTCTACTGAATCAGTGTAGGTACATTAGAAGTACCTAGATAGTCAAAATGGAACAATATTTTATTATTGTTCCATTTTTTATGGTTTAATATCCTAGTTGTGATTGAAAGGAAGCCCATGTAGCATCGGTTTCATAAGGAGATGCACCAGTTTGGTATGTGTTGTTGTTCGATGAGTTAACAACTTTAGTGCTTGAAGGAGCATTCACAATATTTGCTGATGCTGAGGATGCTTTTTCTTTATCAACTGCATCCTTTTGAACTGTTGTTACTGCTTGAGCATTAAGATTTGCTCTAGGTTGTACCTCAGCTATCTTATCTTCATCCGTTGCGCTCATTGACATCTTATCTGCTAGGTTAGCTCTTCTTGCAGCTTCGCCTTCCTTATCAGCAGGTCTTTCATAAAATTTAGAAAATGCTCTTGCTGCTGATCTTGGAGATTCTGCATTTTCTAATTTTTGCCCTGCTTTTTTTTCAGTATTTTGTAATTCCCAGTCTATAAATCTTGCTTGATCCTCAACAGATGATCCTTTCATACTCTTGCCAAAAGCCTTTTCAAATTTTGCTTGTCTATCAGGATGCCATTGAGCAATACCATAAGCAGCACCACTATCACCAACAGCCTTTGGATCAAATTTACTTTCTCTTTGAAGATTAGCAAGTATACCAGTAATCTGGTCATCCGTATAATTACCAGTCTCTTTGAGAGTCTTTCTCACTCTTTCCATATTCTCTTTGGCATCTTTTGTGGGAGGAGCTGAATCTTTACTACCCATGTACCTAGGGCTAGTAATAGCATCTTTCACGTCTATGGCTTTATTTTTTATTTTAGTCAAAAGGCCTTCTTTTGCTGGCTCAGTGGCGGTTGCTTCTTTGCCAACTATCTTTTCCTTTCCCCAAGAGAAAATGCCTCTAGCTTTATTAACAAGTGAATCAATAAGCTCCTGGAAAATATCAGTCATTTTTTTCATGCCTTCTGTCAACATTTTTTCAACAGAAGGAATTTCAGGCAATTCAAAATTAAATAAAGCTTCAACCCATAATTTCATAGCCCGAAGAGGAACAAGAATTACTTCCTTGAGAGAAAATCCATCTGGGAAAAACACATCACCTAGCTTAGTGAAGAAATCGATTACCTTTGTAGCTAAGCCATTGAATTTCTCATTACCGAAATCAATCAGTAATTGAAGTTTTTCTTCCACCCATGCATCAAAGTTATTTTTGATGCTACTGAAGAAATCCTTAACTGTATTGAATAATGATTCAATGTTACTCCATAATCCTTTGAAGAAATCAAATACACCAGCAAGAGATTTGGTCATGAACATATCAACCACAGGACCTATTTGCGTCTCTATACCAAAGAACCCAAGTATACTGTCAAAAAGACTAAATGTCCCGCCTATGAACCCACCTGCTGCTGAAGCGACCTTATCGGAAAGAGTTGCTTGTTCTTTTCCTAGTTTCTCTGCTGCTTTTCCCCAGCCTTCAAAAGCTCCCATGAAACCTTTATATGCTGTGTATGCCAACGCAAGAGTTCCTATTACTGGTAATGCAAATGCTGTAATACCACTAATAACGCCAGTGATCAAAGGTATAGCCCCAAGTAACATTATTCTTATATTGGCTGCTGATTCAAGAAAACCTGTTAATGAAGCTGCTGTTTTCTTTTCTTCTGCAGGAGCAATATCAGCACCTAATGTACCAGCTTCGCCTTGTTCTTTTACTGCATCAATAAGAGCTTCTTCACGGCGAATCCTTTCACGTTCTCTCTCAATATCAGCAAATTTACTGGATTGAGTATCACCAACAATTACATCTAGCAAGGAGCCTATATAATCTAATTTACCTGAATGCGAAGCCAGAATGTCAGCTGTTTTATTTGCTGAATCCTGCTTCCCTTCAATCGCTGTACTTTTTTTCGATGCCTTCTCTGGCTTGCTTTCTTTCTCTGCTGCTGCTGCTTCTTGGCCTTCTAATTCAGTCCTAATAATTTCAGCTTGATGTTCATTAGCTAGGTCTTGCTCTTTTTCAGCAATTGCTCGCCTCTGGTTAATGGTATCCTGTACCATATTACCAAGAAACATGAATGCAGGGTTGTTAAGACCAAGCGCGCCTAGAACACCAGCAATGGAAGGCAGGTTAGATTTAAATGATGTTGAAAGGGTTTTTGCCATGCTGTGCTGATTTTTTACCAGAGTTTTACTAACACCTGCTAATTCATCATGCATTGATTGTAAGCTGGCTAGTTCATCATATGTTAATTCATTTGATTTACTAATATTAAGGTATAATCTTTCAAGTTGTTTATTAGCTTGAATGGCTTCTTTTCTTGAAGTTACATTGGTAATATTTTTACTTACTGATTCAAAATTCTTTGAAAAGGCCTTATATGCGTTTGTTTGATCTTTGATATTATCCTTCTGGTCCATGGACATTTTATCAAATATCATACGAACGCCGTCAAGGAAGATTTCACCATTAACTTTGAATAATTTTTCTAACGGCTTTGAAATTTCTAATGGTTTCTTCTTCTCCATAAACTATCCTCTATATAAATTACTTTTTTGTTTCTTTTATATGCTGTATTAAAAGGGAAACATACACATCCCTTTCCCAAGGAGACAATGAGTTCAACTCAAATAGACTGAACCCATGGAATTTAACAAGATTGAAATTCATCTTTATCCTAGTCGCCAAATCTTCATGGGAAAGGGCTAGATGAAAAAATTTCGTATTCCTTTAAACTTGTAATGATTATCAGCGCCACAATGAGTGCATTTCAAATCGAATTCATGCTGAATAGAAGGCACCGCATTAATGAAATCTGTGATTTTCTGAATGGACTTCGAGGCCATTGATTTGACAAAAAACACAACTTCCTCAGGATTCAATTCAGACACCTCGATAATATTATCACCATTCACTATCTGTTTTATCAATGATGCTATCATCCCGAATATATCATTATCGCCTTTTAGCTCTAATGATTCAAGTATATCAAATCCAGGATATTTCATTATTAGAGATACTTTATCGCTCAATTCTATTATATGTGAATTTTTAATAACTACTGGTTTCTTGATATCAAAGATGTTTATAACAGCTGGATTTGGTTTTTCGCACTCTTTACATTTCATAGTGATTTCAATCTCTTCACCAACAGACCTAGCTCTCAAAATTATCAAGAGATATTCTATATCAAATGATGATAATGTTTCCACATCCAATTCACCAAAGGTACAACTTTTTATACATTCTTTTGTGCCTTCAATAATCAAATTGACATCATTAGAGGCTTTTGTTACAAGAAGAGCTTGCTCTTCTCCTGCGGAATATCCTCTGTATTTGAATTTTTTATTATTACTAGGTAATGTATCAGAGTAAATTGGCATTGTCAACAAGCCATCCAATACGCCTTTTTTTGTTGTTTTATTCTCAATCATTATTCTCTCCTTAATAGATTAACGTTTTTCAAAATGGTGATATGCCCATGTTACTGTAAATTCAGTTATCCTACCTCCTAGGTTATAGCCAAATTCAATCGGGCTTATTGATATAGGATACGCTTCAAAAAGTTCATATGATGCTTTTAAATTATCTTGCTTATCTTCAACTTCTATTATAACTGAGCCGATAAAATCATGATAATATGCCATGTAGTAATCAGCCCCTGCTATAAGTTCTTGCCATGCATTGAAATATTCATGTAAATTCATATCCGCAGTCATATAAAATGTTGTTGACACATCATCGTATAATTCTGCATAAGGAACTTTCCTTATAGGGCCATGATTATATTTATCTACAGTGCTGAAGCCGCGACCCGGTAGTTGAACAGCACTACAAAGAACTGAGAAATCCTGCTTTAATGTTCCCGCAGGACCTGTTATCAGCACCTTGTATCTTGATGCATCCAATATTGGATTTTTTGCTATAACTGACTTGAATCCGCTTATATTCATCTTGGCCTCTGCTTACTTCTGATATTTTATTTTAGAATCATTCCAGACTTGAATTAATGATGCACCTTTGAAATTAGCAACAGGTAAATTAATAGCCACTGGCCATTGTTCTGGTCTTATAATCATTATTTTTGATCTTATTTGATTCTTAAGATACAATTTAATACAAGGTTTGAAGTATCTAAATTTAGTCGCTTCTTGTAATATTTGATATGTAGCTTTAAACTTTGTTGATTTATTCATATGATCATTATTCACTGTATCCATTAAAGCCTTCATAAATACTATTCTCAATTTAGGAGGCAGATAATGTAAATTCAGTCCTTGTATATATTTATTGGTTTCACCTATCACAATTACAAGAGGGAATTTATCCCAGTATGGCAATTTACCATCATATTTTGCTTTATATGCATAATAAATCATCCTGCCCTCTAATGGCAAATTACCACGATATCTAATATCACTCATATTGATACTTAAATCACTAGCACTCAAATTATTAATTTTATCTCTAAACCACATCTTTGCATTTTTAACTTCTTCTTTGCGGAAGATTGCAGTAGCGAAAGGATTACTTTTTGGGGCCATCAAATTTTCCTATTGTTTTTTTATATTTCGGAGCTTTCATTGCTGGGATTTTACTTATTTTCTTTTTAGACTGAATCATCTTGAATGGTTTTGATGTTACTGTTGGTATTCCCATTGCATTCAATTCTTTTTCAGTCCATATCAAGAATTTCGCATTTATTTTGTCAGCGTATCTTGTTGCTGCTTCCCATTTACTTGTATTTGTCGTATATGTAATGACTTCATTAAGTAGCCGTTTTTTTGATTTCTTAGGACCTTGCTCTGGTGCTTGTGTTTGAATCCAAGGTTTAACCTCAATCAAATATTCTTTTTTATCAGAAGTCTTAATATAGAAGTCAATGTAATATCTATGTTGTTTCCCGTCAACTTTATTTATATAAGGTACTATTACTTCCTCAGAGCCCCATGCAATAACTTTTGCTGAATTATCACACCATATCATTACTCCTCTTTCCCAGCTACTTCTTGATATTATATTATCCAGTCTATTTTTATTGATATATTTTTGTGGATTTTTTACTCTGTATATTGATTTGAAAGCTCTTGACATAATATTCCTTAAGGTTATATAAATAGAAACAAACATACATATATTTATATAAGAGGATACTATGTCAAGAATTGATCTTTTATTAACACAAAGCCCAAATAGAGTACCTAAACGTCTGGGTGATATAGGTGCACTAGCACCATACGTGCATTTTCTCTGTGCTGAAGAGAGTGCCATATTACCAATGCCCACAAATGTCACATCAGGAAATCAAATATTATGGGAACAAAAAGACTTTACTCCTGATTCCATAGGTGGAGCTGCTGCTATTTCTGCTTATAAAAAATCTGGTGAAACAGGAGCACTAGAGGCACTAGGTTCTGGAGGAGCTGGAGTTATAGCAGGGAGAGCAAAAGATGCTGCATCCAGCGTTGGTTCTAGCGTATTAGGAGCTTCGGATCTTGGTGATTATGTTCTGCACAAACAAAATAAGGCAGTAAATCCTAATAAAGAAATGACATTCAATGGTATTGGATATAGATCATTTCAATTTGAATTTGAACTAATACCTCTGAATCAAAAAGAGGCAGCTGCAATTAAACAATTCATTGAATTCTTCCAGACACAAGCAATGCCAGATTTCGCGGGTGAAGGAAGCACTTACTTTGCCTACCCTTCAGCATGGGATATAAAATTCGGAAATGCTGAATGGCTACCGAAAATTCTTCCTGCTTATTTAACTGATTATAGTGTGAATTACGGAGGAGTAGGAAAGATGGTTGCTCATAAAGACAGCGCAGTTCAAACCAATATACAATTGACCTTTACTGAATCACAACTCCATACAAAAGCAAAAGTAAAAGAAGGCTATGTAGGATAGATATGGCAACTATATTTGAAAAAAGAAATTTCTATTTCAGAGGATTTAATAAGATACCATACACTCTTGACAATGAAACCCTAGCGGTATTGGACTTTATCCATCGTTGGAAGATTGTTGATGAAGTTAAAAAGAATGCCTCTGTATATTCTCTCTGGAATATTAGAGATGTTGATACCTTATTAAATATATCCAAAAAATTATATAAATCAGAGCATTATTATTGGGTAATTATGATGATGAATGACATGATGGATCCATTCTTTGATTGGCCATTAAATGAAGGTGATTTGCGCAAATATATTATATCTGTGTATGGTGTTGAAAATATTTACAGCATTCATCATTATGAATCAGAATATGATGCCAATATATACGCATTGCCTGCAGGTCATGAAGTTTCAGATGATTATGCTTACAATAAATTAGCCATCAGTAATTACGATTATGAATCGGATTTAAATGAAGCTAAACGCTCAATTAGATTATTACAACCAGAATATCTTGATATGGTTAAGAAAGAACGTGAAGCTATATTATCTTCTAATTTTTCAAGAGGTATATAATGGCGTATAGAAAAAATGACATTACTATAGCACCATTTGGGTATGATATAAAATCATTACTTCTTATTTCAGAAGATGCTGAAATAGATTTGACTTATCTAATGATAGAGCTTAATATCAATGAAAGCATGTTTTCAACTTGTATTGTTGGCAGCATAGTAATTGTTGATTCTCTTAACTTAGTAACAAATCTACCTATAATGGAAGGTGATCTTATTAAAGGTCATTTTGTCCGTAATGAAAATGATCCTTATGTTCAAGAATATGACCCTGAAGATTTAAAATTCACATTTGAAATCATAAAAATCCTAAGACAAGAAAAAACAAAACAGGATCAACAAACAGTTGCGTTATCATTTGTCTCAAGTACATGGACTGACCATTTATCTTCCCGTGTATCAAAAAGTTATAATCAAATGCCATATTCATCTATGGTTAAGGATATATACGATAATTGGTTATCAAAGGGTGGATTAAGAGGTGAATTGCCAGTTAAACCAATTGAAGTAGGCGTTTCAGACAGATTATGGAATATTGTTATACCTAATCTAAAGCCATATAATGCGATAAATTTTCTTTCAAGAAGAGCTTTTTCAGGTGATTCTGTGAATTTCTTATTTTGGGAAGATAAGGACAAATTTAATTTCAAATCATTCTCTGAAATAATGGCTGCTGATCCAGTAGCTGAATATGTTACTGCTATAGGCGAAGAGGTAGCAGATACAATGGGCGAGCCAAAACCAGAATTCTTGAAATCACAGTATCTAAATGTTATGTCCATGAAGAGAGTAGGATATCATGATTTATCCGCAGCTGCTATGTCTGGCATGATGTCAAACAGATTAATACGCCATGACATATTTCATAAAAGAGTAATTGATTATCATCCTACTGGAGATAGTGCAGGGAATTATTCTCTTGATAAACAATATGATTATTATTCTGATTTTGGTAAATTACCTCACACAGACAATCAATCAAAATTAGTAAGAGAATACACAAATAAGAAGATGGCTACTGATGGGGGAAATACAATTATCAGTATATGCCCTGAACATTCATGGCAATATGATAATCAAGAATCATTTGAAGTAAATAATTGGGTTAGACAACGTAAAGGTCAATTAGCTCAATTAAATTTTGTGAAAATGCAGATGACAATTCCAGGAAGCATGACAAGAAAAATAGGCGACAAGATAAAAATAAAAATGTGGTCACCAGAATGGAAACTAAAAACTCCTTCTGATGAATCACCATCGAAAGATTCAAGATTCGCAGGGCATTATATTATAACTGCAATTAGAAGAAAATTCTCTGGTGATCATTTTTCTTGTATATTGGAAGTAATTAGAGATGATTATGCTAAATTAGAATCGAATCCATTATGGGAAGAGGCTGGTGCTCCCGGGAGCGGAAGCAGAGAAAGTGTACCTGGTGGAAGAGGAGGCGTGTAATGGATTCATCAAATTCAGTAAAAAATGTAATGGGCATGGATGGCTTTTATTGGTTCATGGGTGTTGTAGAATCCACTGCTGATCCTGAGAAGCTAGGCAGAGTTCAGGTACGAGTGCTCGGCGATCATACACAAACAAAATCGGATATCCCTACTGCTGATTTACCATGGGCAATGCCCATGATGCCAGTTACTACTGCATCAATGAATGGTATTGGAGAAGCGCCAATTGGTCTTCTTAATGGATCGTGGGTGATGGGATTTTATCGTGATGGTATAGATAAACAGCAACCAATTATAATGGGTTCAATAGGAGGAATTCCTATTGATGTGAGTACTCCAGGAGTTGGGTTCAATGATCCTGATGGGTGTTTTCCTCAGGATTCTAAATTAAATGAGCCTGACACAAATAGACATGCAAGAGGTATTTCAGGTAAACATGTTAAAGAGCCTGTGCCAGTAACAATAAGAAAGGCAAATGTGCTTAAAAATGTTGCTACTGCTTATAGTCAATGGTCTGAACCTGAAACGCCATATGCTCCTATATATCCATACAATTATTCATGGGAAGGTGTATATAATCCTTCATGCGATGGTTGCGAATGGGGACATATTGAAGAATGGGACAGCACACCTGGTTCAGAAAGATATTTTAGACAGCACAAATCCTCTCAAAATTTTTTAGAAATACACCCAGACGGTAAAGAAATTAGAAAGATATATGGTGATGGGTTTGAAATTGATTTAGCTAATAAGCATCTATATGTTGAAGGTGATTACCGTGTAACTGTCAATGGAAACAAAGATGAACATATTAAAGGTAATTATTGGCAGCATGTGGAAGGAAATATGATTAGAGTTGTTGATGGCGACAAATCAACAATAACCAGAGGCAATGATGCTATGACCTCTTATTCTAATACCGTTCGTAGGTCATCAGGAAGCATCATAGACGCAACACAAAATAATCATGTACGATTGGCTAATAACACCATAAATGATTCAGCAGGGTCTAAAATAACAGCATTGGCGGGGTCAGAAACAACATACGGTGTAGGATCCTATTCTCCTGTATCAATAAGCACAGTAACAGCCAGCTCAGTATCTTCAGATGGATATAACAGTGTTGTATTATCATGCTTCGAAGCCAATGGGGGAAAGGGGAGTGTATCTGGTACTATTATTTCTAGTGTCCCAGGGTTCGGCTCTTCAGCTAATAGCACAGCCAACACACAAATCAAAATAGTACCCTCAAGAATATACATCGATGGTATTGCTATCTGTAAAAAATTAGTTACTACGAGCTTTAAAGCTCCTCGAGGAAATATTACTTCATCAGTGTCAATATCTACTGAAACACCATAATAAAGGAATACAATGACTTTAAAATATAATTACACTGAACCAAATCCATCAAGAATATACAGTGATGTTAATATATCACTGACTCCACATCCTATATCATTGGATTTCTCAAGGAAAACTGGAGATAATGCTATCAAGCAGGCATTAAGAAATCTTATATTGCTTAATAGAGGTGAAAAGCCTTTTCATCCTGAAATAGGCGGTGGTATATATGATATGTTATTTGAGAATTATGATCTCCCTGGAGGAACTGATACCTTAAGATACACAATAGCTAGTTTAATTCATAAATACGAGCCTAGAGTTGAATTAACCAGGATTGATATAGATGCTAATCCTAATAGCAATTCATTATCTATAAATATATATTATATAATTCTTAATACATTAATTCCAAGTAATGTAGAGATATTCCTCAAGACAATTAGATAGGTTACCATATGGCATCAAATAAATCCGAAATAAATGTAGCTGAGTTAGATTTTGATTTAATAAAGCAAGAATTAATAGATTATTTCAAATCGGATCCTACATTCCAGGATTATGAATTTGAAGGATCTGCGATTAATATTCTTATGGATATATTAGCGTATAATACCCATATGAATGCAGTTATTGCAAACATGTCCGCTAATGAAATGTTTATTGATTCAGCACAACTTCGGTCTTCTGTTGTGTCGATTGCTAAATCCATTGGGTATACTCCAAGGAGCAAAAGAACAGCAAGAGCGGATATTGACTTATATTTTCCTGCAGTAACTGGCAGTCCATTGTTCCTTACAATGCCAGCTGGTACAAGATTTATAACCGCAGAAAATATAATTTTTTCAACAAAAGAGCAACATCTAATATATCCTAAACCAGATGGATTAGTAAGTGAATATTTAATAGAGGATGTTGATATATATGAAGGAGTGTATAATACCTTCTCATATACTTTTGACGTTAATGCAGAGCAAAGATTTATAATCCCTTCAAATGATGCTGATATATCCTCCCTTACTGTTTCTGTAACATCAAATAATGAGGTTACAGAATACGCTAGGAATGAAAATATTTCTACAGTTACGCCTGATTCTTTGACATACTTTTTACATGAAAGAGCTGACGGAAGATATGAAGTAAAATTCGGTGATAACATAATAGGGAAGCAACCAATAAATAATAGTACAATAAATCTTTCTTATATTATTTCATTGAAAGGTGAAGAGGCAAATAATTCCAAGATATTCAAAAAGCAACAATTGATTGACAATAATAATAATTACACGATAACAACAAAAACTGTTGCATATGGTGCAGCTGATAGAGAATCAATAGAATCGATCAAGCAAAAAGCCCCAAATATGTACACTTCTCAATCAAGAGCAGTAACAACAACTGATTATGAAAATTTTCTGTTAAAAGAATATCCATGGATTGATTCAATGAGAGTGTGGGGTGGTGAATACAATTCACCACCGATATATGGAAAAGTCTTTATAGCTCTAAAACCAAAACATACTGATTTTCTTTCAGAGACCCTTAAGGATTCCATTAAAAATGATTTGATTAAAAAATATAATGTAGTTACTGTAATGCCAGAAATTATGAGTCCTGATTATTTGTATGCAGTTGTAGTTTCTAATGTAACATACGATGTGAGCAAAACTAGTCTTAAAGCTAATGAGCTTGTCGTTCTGGTAAATCAAAGCATAGCAACATATTTCAATGAGAATACCAGATTATTCAGCAAGCCATTATATTACTCAAAATTATCAACTGCAATAGATAATACATCAGTTGCAATAGTGAATTCCAATACCAGTTTTCAATTGATGAAGAAAACATTCCCAGTGCTTGGTTTGTACGAAACAAAGGAAATTAAATTTTCCAATGCGATAGTACCTGGATCTTTATTTTCATCTTATTATAACATAACTGGTACTGAAGGCGCAAGAGTAAAACAAGTAATATTGGATAATTCAGAAGGTGTGCTATTCACAAGAAGTGTATTGACTAATGAAATCATTCATAGCAATATAGGCTCAATTGATTATACAACAGGCGATGTCTATTACTCAATGACAGTTTATGATTTGCCACAAGACACATTGGATTTGAGGTTTTATTGTACTGCTGTTAATAATGATATTATTCCTGGATATAACCAAATTATTCTTCTTGATGAAACGCCATTGGCAATCAATTATAGAAGACTTCAGGGCGTTACTGTCAATATGTATGCTCAAAATAAGGATATAAAATAATCATGTCCAATAAATTCAGATCAACTTTAATAGAAAATAATATACCTTCGTTTATTAGACAGGATTATCCCAATTTTGTCGAATTTATTAAAGTTTATTATTCCCAACAAGATAATGAGGGAGAAGCATATGAATTTATTGGGAATATATTAAAATATTCTGACATAGACCTCACATCATTAGAATTTCTTGATAATTTTGCAAGGAATTTTATATATACTCTTAAGGATAATATTGATATTTCCATAGACAAAAGAAATTTGATATCAAATATCAAACAATTCTATGGATCGGGAGGTTCTGAAAAGTCCATTCAATTTATCTTCAGGGTATTGTTTAATGAAGAAGTAAATTTATATTATCCTTCAAATGATGTCCTGCGAGTTTCTGATGGTAAGTGGTCTAAAAATAATATTATAAAAATATCAAATAACAGAGATAACGGATTAATTGTAGGCCTTGAAGGGACAGAAATATTAGGAGCACTGAGTGGTGCAATTGCTCTTGTTGAATCAGTAACATTATATACAGCATCGAATGGTTTCCATGTAGCTGAATGTGCTGTGTCCACTATAAATCCTGTCAATAGCCCATCATCATTCATCGTTGGGGAAACAATTACTGGTACAACTATCGACGGCATCACCAGTATCTCTGAAAAAATTTATAGTATTATAACTGACATTTCACTAGATGTTAATGCATTATACAACAAAAAAAGTGATGTAATCACTGTGACGAGCAATGTTGGTGTTGATTCGTATATAACAATAGATGAAATTGAAAGCGGTTCTATTGATGATTTAGAGATAATACAAGCAGGCACTGGCTATTCAGTAAATGATATAATCCTATTCCCTAGCACCTCAGGCAGAAATGCAAAGGCTATTGTTGAAAGTGTTGATGGAATAGATGGAAGTATAACAGGTATCAAAATGATTTCTGAAGGATATGGATATCAAGAAATGCCTTTAATTGATATCAGATCCACTGGCACTGGAGCAATCTTATATCCTGTTTCAACAAGCATAGGAAAAATTAAAAGAATAGGTATTATTGACCATGGTGTCAATTATCTCGGTTCTGAATTTGCTGGATTCCCTTATACATTCCCTATCAATTTTATATTTGTTGAGGCAAAAACCTCATTCAATACAAATGCCTTTATATATGATTTTGCATGGAATGAAATAGAGTACCTAATCAATGAAACAGTAGAAGGATCCATATCTGGTGCACAAGGTATAATCAAGCATTATAACCGAAGCACAAATTCAATATCATTCAAAATAACCAATGATATTGAATTTATTGAAGGTGATAATCTAATAGGTATTTCTTCAGGTGCTTCTGGGTTTTATATTCACAAGATATTTCAGACAGCAGGAAATATAGTACCAGGAGCATTAGGAACATTACAAGGCATATATAGAAATACTGATGGTTATGTCTCTGGTAATAAATACATTCAAGATTCATATTATTACCAAGATTTCTCTTATGTAATAACCACTCTGAAAAATAAGAGTGAATGGATATCCTCTATCAATGATCTTGTTCATCCTTCAGGGACTATAGTATTTGGTTTTGGTCTTGAGGAAGGAGATGTTTCTAGTTTCTCATATGGTGGCTTTATAAGTCCTACATTAAATAATGTGGAATTTTATAAATATAATTGGCAAGAGCATTTATCAGATACATTAACGTGGACTGATTTTGGCGATACACAAATATCAGCCTTTGCAGATATTGTTATATACAAAGCTAGCTATATTGATGTGGATTCATATGAATCAGGCGAAGAATTATATGGGATTGATGACATAAATACAATTAGAAAAACAAATATATGCTTTGGTTCAAAAATAGCATATGAATTCGCTGATATAGGTCAGAGTGTATTTATAGATGAATTGAACCAATTATTAATTGACACTGAAAATATTTTACTCTTATAGGAAGATATGGCAAATTACGATAGCAATAAGCAAGCACATGAGCTTGTTATAGTAACTGAAACAATCACAGAGGATTCTTTATTCCTTTGTCAGGATGCTATAGGAAATCCTCTAGGAGTGGCAACTCCTGCATCAATTATCAAGACAGGATCAATTGATGATATACAGGATGGTACTGAATACAAAAAAATATCATTGATAACCAAAACAGGATATGATGAGCATTTAGTTGATGTAACAAATCCGCATTATGTAACAAAGGATCAAATTGGTCTTTCTAATGTGGATAATACTGCTGATTTGGATAAGCCAATAAGCACTGATGTTGGTAGTGCCTTGAATATTCTTACCATTCAGACAAACAGAATTACTCCTATAGAAAATGAGCTTGATTCTCATATAGGAAATATATCGAATCCACATACAGTATCAAAAGACCAAGTTGGACTTTCTAATGTGGATAATACTTCTGATTTGAATAAGCCAATAAGCACAGCTACACAAAGTGCTCTCGACACCAAAGCTAATGGTACAGGTACTGCATATGGATCCAATACCGGCGACCAAATAATTCCAACAACGTTGCCTGCTTCTGATGTATATGCCTGGGCTAAGCTCCCAGAGCCGCCAGATGCCACTATTCAATTTTATGATTATGATAATAGAAATGATGCTCGGGCATTTGAACCTCTATCCGAAAATGTAATAATATCAATAGAGAGTTTAGGAGTTTTTTCTTGGAATGAAGGGAGTACAGAATTAGATGATGATGAAAGCTGTTTTCTCACTGCTAATGGCGCATGGTTATTACAAGCAGCACATTGGGATTTAATTGATGCATGGCATGCAGATGAATTTGATATTAATGCAAAAGAAGTAATTCGCCTTGAATCTGAAATTAACAGTCTTGAAAGTGAATTAAGCACTTCAAATAGTTATATTGGCAATTTAATTAAATTAGTTGATAATGAAAATAATATACTCAAAGCATCATTCACAAATACAGTTACTAGTGTTGCTGCGGATTCCTTAATCACTCTTAATGTCACAGTTACTGGCGCTGTTGTTGGCGATACTGTTATTATAACACCATCTGGGACAAGCCCATTTGGTAGTGATATTGGTGATGTATATGGTTTTGTTTCAGTAATTGATAACGTTGCAGTTACATTTATAGGGTCAGATACAAATATTAGCTATTTCCCAGCTGGGACGTGGCAAATATATGTGATAAAGGATATTTTGGATATTAACCCTAATCACATCAAAACAACATTTTCAAATACTGTAGGAGCAGTTAGTCCCTTACAGAGATGGACAGTGAAAGTATCAGTGCCCGGTGCAAGTGTAAATGACACAGTTACACTTACAAGGAGTGGCCTCGGAGGAGGCAACCGCGATGGCGATGTATATGGTTTTGTTTCAGCAACTGATGAAGTAACCGTTGTATATACTGGTCGGGTCATCGACCAGGGCTCTTTTTCAACTGGTTCTTGGCCAATATGTATTATACAAAATAAATTTAAAGAATTAAATAATATAGAGATATTATTTAGGAGTACTATAACTGTAGTTAGTTCAAACCTTTGGGTAAAAGAGAAAGTATCAGTGCCCGGTGCAAGTGTAAATGACACAGTTATAATTACAAGAAATGGGCTGCCAGTATCAATGATAGAAGGGGACGTATATGGTTTTGTTTCAGCAACCGATGAAGTAACCGTTGTATATACTGGTCGAGACAACCAGGCCAGTTACTTCGCTGCTGGAATATGGACAATATGTGTTATAAAATAATATAAAAAGGAAATAAAAATGCCATCAGTACATACAATGAGGCTATTACGCAGCCTAGAAAAAAGCCAATTGACAAGCGGCGAATTAGAAACATATCTAAATTCAAGCATAGGTAATCTTTCTGAATTTAATATATTATTGTCATTACAAGCGCAAGCACAAAGAATTGCAGCTGCGGAATCAACTCTCACTACAATTCTTGGTTCCGCTACTGCATCCAAATTGTTATTGAATAACCCAGTGTCATATGAAAAATTATTAACAGGATTCTCAGCATTTGGTGAGGCTACTGCATCAACGGATTTTGTAACATATATTCTAGCCAATCGAGGCGATTTTGACATAAATACTCTTTTTGAGGATATATGTCAAACAAATGACAAATCCTTAATTGCTCCTTTTCTTGCATCTTCTGAGTTTGTTACAACAGGGACTTCATTAAATCCAATTGGATTCTTTTATACTATATGGTCAGATGATAATTGCATTACATCATTAGGTACCAGCGAAGCGTCTAAAGATGTATTAATAAATTATGCCACTGCCCAATTAGCTGCTGATACAACTACTACATATACAACTATGAATAAATATTTGGAGCCTGCAAGCAATACATTTGTCGCCCAAGGCACAGAAGACAAATTTTTGGTATGCGCGATGGGATCTGAACAATATAATAACGCCACGTATACATTTACTGTTAATTCAGCAAGTAAAAGAGAAGGCTCAAATATTGAAATGTCTTATATCACTAGCACATTAGCTCAAACAGCTAATGTGCTAGTGATATTAAACACAATGAAATCGAGATATCTAGCTGATGCCAGCTGTAAGAATATACTACCTTTACAATATCCAGTATCAGGTATACACACGCCGGGCGTTTTAGCATGGGAACAATTATTATACATACCAATAACAGAACCTATTTAACATTTATAATAAAGGAATAATATGAAATTATTAATTAGAGAAAATAAAATTATCGGCAGCGCTACTGATGCATACACTGGTCCCGAAGAATTCATTACAGCGCCAGAAGGAATGGATGTTTCTAAATTGAGTGAATACGTCCTTAAGGATGGCGCAGTTGAGAGAGTGTATACAGTAACAATGCGACAGGCAAGGCTAGCTCTCCTACAATCTGGATTGCTGCCTACTATTGAAACAGCAATTGATTCAATGACAGATGAGGCACAAAAAGCCGCGATAAAAATAGAATGGGAATATGCAATGGATGTCAAGAGTGATTGGCCATGGGTTGTTACAATTACTGAAGGCCTTGGAATGACCAAAACAGATGTTGCCAATCTTTTTGAATTAGCTTCATCCTTATAAAGGAATAAAATGTCTGCAACCATAACAACCAGTTCAAGAGTTAATGCTGCTATTGTAGCACTGCAGGATTTCGCTGACTCGGATGTATACTTTTTTGCTGGGAGAAATGAAGTCTGGGATGATGAAGGTGTCCCTGATGTTGCTTTAAATTCTCCTAGTGAAATACGAAAAGTAAAACGATCCAATGTATTCATCAAAAATATATCCGATGAGAGAGCTGCCACTGGGCTGAAAAGATATGACTGGGAAGAAAATGTGATTTATACGCCATGGGATGATTCATTTGATATAAATGACTTCAATGAATGGCTAAGTCCTACCCAACCATTCTATGTCTTTGTCATTGATTCTACTCCTTCTGGTCCACAATATAATGTTTATATGTGCATTGATAATAATTTTGGTTCTGCTTCTGTAAATAAACCTGTGGGGCAGGATCTTAATATTGTATCATACCAGGATGGTTATAAATGGAAATTCATGTATAATATACCATCCGATTATATTACATTTATAAGTGAATCATTTATTCCGTGTCCATATAAAACTGAGGACAAATCCGATCAACATATAGCAGTGGAAGCAAATGCGATACCCGGGACGATTGAAAGATTTGTTATAGAAAATCCTGGGAGTGGGTACACAACCGCCACAATAACAATATATGGTGATGGTACTGGTGCTTTTGCATCTCCAGTAATTGATGCAGAAGGATTGGTTACAAGTTTTATTTTATCCTCATCTGGCACAAATTATTCATATGCAGATGTTGTTATATCAGGCGATGGTGCTGATGCTGTTTTCCGTGCTGTTGTGTCTCCATTGGAAGGACATGGTAGTAATGTAAATGTTCAATTAGGCGCTAATTTTGCATTATTCAAAGGTAGCTTAATAACAGATGAAGCAGGAGTATTTCCTAGTACTGTCAATTATAGACGCATTGGATTAATAAAAAACATGCAGAATAAATCCAATGTTCTATTAACTGGAGATCGGTATGATTTGACTGATCAAATTGAAGTATCCAATATAATAGGGTCTTTCTTATATTCTGAAAGAGTTGTAGGTAATGTTTCTGGAGCTACTGCTGTTTTATATAATATTTCAAGCAGCGTTTTTTATGTGTCAGACCGTAGAGGAACTTTTTTAGTAGGAGAAGCAATTCATACAGCCTCAGATCCTAGTGTTATCGCCACAGTAACAGGAATTACTCTCAATAATATAAATCTTAATAAAGGTGATATTCTGTATTATGAAAATTTTCAGCCAATGACAAGAAGGGCTGGTCAATCCGAATCATTCATTTTTAGTATAGAATTCTAAAGGAAAACATATGTCTGGGTTTGCATCATACATTTATAGCAGCAAAGATTATGGTTGGATTGATGATGGTGATATTTCTGATGATGATGATATAGGACTTCTTGATTTTGAAGATGAAGAAGCCCCTATAGGCTTAATTTTATCAGCTTCTAAAAATAATGTCGCTCCAGTCACTATAGGACTTTGTATAAGATCAAGTGAAGAATGTACCATAGAGAATAGAATCTATACTGGTTTATTGATATCAAAAAATTCCATAATGCCTTGTGAAACATTGAATGGTCCTGTTGATGATAATGAATATATTAGACTTGAAGGTGGAGATACTTCAAACAATAAATCAGGCGGCATACGATTTGGTCTAGGATATTTTGCATATGGTATTTCAACTTCAGAAAGTAATTTTCATAGTGATTGTGCTATACTATTAGGGGAAAGCCAGAAAATAGTCGTAGGATCAGGGCCAGAAGATGATACATACATAAGATTTTCAAGAGCCAGTGAATATTTAAATATACAAGGTATTAATTCAATAAGGATTAATGGTTTGCAGGTACTTCATGAAAGAATATCTGGATGGACCGCGCCTGCAGGAACTATATCAAGAGGTGGATTCAATATTGATGATCCTTTATTAACTGCTGCTGATGTTGGTAGTGCTGTGGGAGCATTAATAGCTGATCTAACCTCTCATGGATTAATAGGGGCATAATATGAAAATAGAATTAAATGAAAAGCAATTGAAGGTATTGAATGATGCTTTAATAGAGCTTCCTTTTAAAATAGCTGCGCCAATAATTAATCATATAAACAATGAAATAAATAAGAATATTGAATTATCAAATACAATTAAAAAAAGTAATGATGAACCATTGATAAATACATGAGGAAGTACTAAATTGAATTTACCCATTATCAAAGTAACAAAGGAATAATATGATATCTTTCAACCGCAGCCCATACTATGATGATTTCGAAGGATCAAAGAAATTTCATAGAATCCTATATAGGCCTTCCTATGCTGTACAAGCAAGAGAGCTTACCCAACAGCAAACAATTTTACAAGCACAAATTTCACGATTCGGGGAGCATATATTCAAAAACGGGTCCATGGTAATTCCTGGACATATTATGTTTGATACAGAAGTCTTCTATGTGAAAATTAATGCTGCTTATAATGGATTTGAAGTTGATGAAACAGCTTTTATTGGTTCTATTATAGAAGGGGTTACCTCTGGCGCAAAAGCTGAAGTAATGCTTTCTTCTGGTGTTGAAGGAACTGATCCTAAGACTTTGTATATCAAGTATACTGACTCTGGGCCTCTTAATGCTCTTTCATTCCTGGATGGTGAAGTTCTTCAAATAGTAGCTAATACAAATGTCAAATGTGAAGTCCGAGGGACTTTTGATGGCACTTCAACATTGAATATTGGTGATAGCTGTATAGCATCTATTCAAGAAGGTATTTACTTCATTAATGGATATTTCGTTATAGTTGACACCCAATCGATTGTTGCTAGTAAGTACACAAACAACCCCTCATTGAAGATTGGACTCCAGCTATACGAGTACATTGTTACAGCCGAAGATGATGCGTCATTGAGAGATAATGCACAAGGATCGTATAATTACGCTGCTCCCGGTGCTGATAGATATAAACTTGATCTTAAACTTGAAACTGCAGGCATTGATGATATACTGAATGATGATTTTATTGAAATACAAAGAATAGATGCTGGGTACATTGTTAATGAAGTACGTGACCCAGAATACAATGAACTGGAAAAAACATTAGCAAGACGGACATATGATGAGTCAGGTGATTATACCGTTAGAAAATATAATCTTAATATCAAAGAGCATCTCCTAGATCCTCTTATCCCTAGATTGAAAAATGGTAGATATCTTGCGATAGAAGGCGGCGATGAATCAAAAATTGCTATTGGTGTTGAACCAGGGAAATCATATGTACGTGGGTTTGAGCGATCAAATATTGCTACTACATGGGTTCCTTCTAATAAAGCGAGAACTACCTCAGCAAATAACAATAGTGTAACAAATTGCAATATTGGTCAATTTATTTATATTCAACAGCTTCATAAATTCCCAGATATTGCTAAATATGCAACCATTAAATTATATGATGTTGCTGGGAGCGATGGTGTATTATCAAGTGTAAATAATTTAATAGGTACTGCAAGGGTTCGTGGGATTCAACTAGTTGAATCCGATGCTACTCCTTCGCTTTCTGTATATAAATTATTCTTATTCGATATTGCTATTAATACAGGAAGAGCTTGGTCTGAAGTTCTTTGGATTGAATCACAAGATACTGATCTTATTTTCACAGCAAGCACTGACATTGATATATCCAGCGCATATTATGATTATGCATTCTCGATTCAACAACCAGCAAATAAAACCTCAGTATTTCATTTACCTCATCAATACATAAAAACATTGAAAATTGATGGTGTGTCTGATACCACATATACTGTACAGAGAACATATACTAATAAAAGTTCCAATGCTGGTGTTATTGCTATTTCAGCAGGATCCAATCAATTATTTGATACATACAATGGATCAAATTATGTTGTAATGAATATTAACGGAACTACTGCTAATAATTCATTTGTTCCTATATCAAGTGTCACATTAGTTGCTGGTGGAGCTTCTGTTGAAATTAATCTTGGAGCGTATCCTGATAGTGATTTCAGGGTGATATTGCCTGTAATTAAAACTGTTGCTGTAGAAAAAACAAAAACAAAACAAACAGCTGTTTTTGATATTGTAGGCGCAGATATAAATTTAATACCAAGTGGATATAATGTTCTGAATAAAGCTGATGGTTATAGATTAGTTTCTGTAATGCTGAATTCAGTTACTGATATTACCAATCGGTATGAATTTGATTCTGGACAGAGAGAAGCTTTTTATGATCTAGCAAGAATTCGTTTACGTAATGATGCAGCTCCTGTAAAAAGTACAGATACATTAACCGTAACATATGAGTATTTTTCACATGGTGCTGGTGATTATAGTTCTGTAGATTCTTATTCAACTTTGGATTATAGTGAAATTCCTTTCTTCTTTTCAGAATCTGGAGTTTTTGCATTATCGGATTGTGTTGATTTTAGACCTGTTGCTAATTCTTCTGGTGGGTGGGATACAAGTAATGAATTACCGATACCGCTATCAAATTTTAGATCGGATTATGAATATTATCTTGGAAGAATAGATAAACTAGTTATTGATTATACTGGCATATTTAATGTTATTGAAGGTCAACCTTCATCTTCTCCAAAGCCGCCGAAATCTCCTGATAATGCTATGCTATTATTTGAGATTACAATGAATCCATATGGTGTTTCTGTTGCTGATATAAAACCGAAGTTTATTGAAAATAAACGATATACAATGAGGGATATTGGTAGCCTTGAGAAAAGAATAGGAAATCTTGAATATTATACAGCTCTTTCTCTTCTTGAGAGAGAAACTGCTGAATTTCAAATAAAAGATGAAAATGGTTTGGATAGATTTAAGAATGGTTTTATTGTAGAACCATTCAATAGTCATGCTCTAGGTGATTCAACAAGTATTGATTATAAATGTTCAATTGATCAAACTGAAGAAAAAATGAGACCTACTTTTTCTTCTGACTCTATAGATTTGGAATTTGATCCTGATCTTTCAGTTAATGTTGTTCGTAATGGGAATCTTGTTACATTGCCATTTACTAGCGTTGCGCTTATTTCACAAACGTTAAATTCTACCTCAGAGAACATAAACCCATTTGCAGTAAGATCATTTCGGGGTGTAATGGATTTCAATCCTGATTCTGATAACTGGTATGATACATCTAAAAATGGTACTATCATTGTTAATGATGATGAAAATATGGCTGCTTTACAACAAATAGCAGACCAAGCAAACCTTAATGGTATAACATGGAATGATTGGGAAACCACATGGACTGGTGTAGAATACTCACATCGATATGGATGGAATAGATATCTTGGCTTAGATGGTGCCGGCGGACCTAGTTGGTACGGCAATGTCAGATACCCTTATAATAATAACCTTAATGGCTGGTATAATGGCGATTATTACGGCGGTGTCGACGGCTGGTACAGCGACAATTATTATGATCGTGGGTTTAATAATTATAATGATATAACATGGAATAATTATTGGTATCAGACACACGGATGGTCCAGGAACTGGCTTGCTACCACTGTTTCAAGCCAAGAAAGAACTGGTCTCCAGACTACAAGCACTGTAAATATTTCAGAGCGTGATATCGGTGATCGTGTTGTTAGTATGAACTATATCCCTTATATGAGAAGTATAGCAATACTAATCAAAGTAGAAAATATGAAACCTAATACGATCATATACCCTTTCTTTGATGATATCGATGTTGCTCCATATTGTATTCAAGCTTCTAGGGTGGCTATATCATCTAAAGTAGGTGATTTTCTCACAAACAATAAATCTGAGGAATATGTAACATCATCTGGTGGTGGGAATGCTAAAATTGTATTCCAGAGTCCTTCTGAATTGGCTTTTGTGGAATGGGATGGTATAGGATTTGCTTCAGGACAAACTGTTATTGGAAGCACTTCTGGAAGCACTGCAGTGTTGGCTGCTAATCTTGTGTTGAATTCTGCAAGCGGTCCATTTACTACTGATGCATTAGGTAGAGTTGCTATGATGTTTCGTATACCTAGTAATGATACTTTAAAATTCAGAACAGGCGACAGAACATTTTTACTTACTGATCAAATAAATAATACCCAATACAACCAAACAGTAAGCCAAGGTATTTTCAAGAGTGAAGGTGTAATGAATATTACTGAAGGTACTATTCTTTCTACTGCTACTCTTCAAACAACAACAAATACTGTTGAAGAAGAAAGAATTGTTAGAAACACTAATCTATTTGGTTGGGGTTGGAATAAACATGATAAAAGGGCAAGAAGATATAGTGCATCTGGCTGGCCATACAGTTATTGTTATGATGATCCTCTTGCTCAAACATTTCTCATTGAAGATGAAGGTGGTTGTTTTGTTACAAAATGTGATATTTACTTTAAGGATAAAGATTCTGAAAATAGACCTGTTATTTTCCAGATTCGTGAAGTTGAGAATGGATATCCTGATCAGGCAGTAGCACCATATTCTGAAGTCATAAAATATCCACATGAAATAACCACATCAACTGATGGTTCTGTTGCTACAACCTTTGTTCTTAATTCACCTGTATATTTACAACAAGGCACTGAATATTGCTTTGTGTTGCTTACAGATTCATTTGATTATAATGTATGGATAGGTGAAGTAGGACAAACTGATATTATATCCAATAATTTGATTTCCAAGCAGCCTGCTACTGGTGTTTTATTCAAATCACAGAATGCAAGTACATGGACTGCTAATCAATTACAGGATATGAAATTCATTTTATATAAGGCTAGATTTGCTATTGAAACTGCTGAGGGTTCAGGCGTACCTAATTATGGTGAAACAGTATTACATAACAAATCACTTTCTCCTGCATATATTGGATCAAATCCATTAGAGACATTTGAAGGCTCTAATCTTGTAAGAGTTAGACATTATTCTCATGGATTCTCAAATGGAAGCACAGTAACATTATCAGGATTTGATGATTCTGAAGGATTGTTTAATAACATCCCTGCAAGTGAAATTAATGGTTCTCATATTGTATACAGAGTTGAAATTGACTCCTATGTGATTCAAGTTTCAACTCTTGCGAATGATTCTGGTTTGGTGGGTGGTAATACTGGTTTGGCAACAAGAAATGTACAATTGGATGTTTTTAGACCTAATATAACAGAAGTGATTGTTACTGGTGCTGGATCTTCTTGGTTTGTAAGAAGTACATCAGGTCAATCTGTTAATGGAAATCAAACACCTTATGTAAAGGAATCATCTTATTCATTAATAAATGTTACTGAAAATAATTTTTTTAATACAGCAAAAGTTATTGCTAGTGATGATAATGAAAATATTTCAATGGCAGGTGAGAAGTCATTGGATGTGAAAAATGTAATTTTTAGTAATAACAGAAATATTTCACCTGTGCTTGATCTAGGCAGAGCTTCTTGTATTGCAGTAGGTAATAGAATTGATTATCCTTCTTATGATACTGCTAATAAAACTATAACAGTTACAGCAGGTAGTTATGAAGTTGTTGTGTCTCATGTTGATCATGGAATTTCAACAGGGACATTTGTTGAAATATCAGCATCCACAACAATTGGTTCATTAACAGCAAGTGAGCTTTCTGGATTCTTTGGTATTACAAGAATTGATGATGATTCATATAAATTTAAAGTGATTTCTAATACTACTCCAACAAATGGATCTGGTCTTGTCAGTGTAACATGGAGTACCTCACATTATAAGAATATTCCAGAAAATGTTCCTGCAGGAAGCTCTGGTATAGCTAGGTATATAACAAGAAGAATAACATTGGAAGAGCCTGCTGTTGCAGTAAAGATTATTATATCTGCTGTTGCAATGGATGAAGCTGAATTTGAGATTTGGTATAAAAAACAAAGTCCTTCAGATAATAATTTATTTGAAAATCTACCTTGGACTAAATTAACTACTGATTCTTTTGTTGCATTGTCAAGTAATATTACTGATTATAGGGATTATGAGTACACAAAAGAATTCTTTATTGATGAACCAACAAATAGTATCCCAGATGAGTATACATCTATTGCTTTTAAATTAGTAATGAAATCAACTAATTCAAATAGAGTTCCTATATTTGATAACCTCAGAGTAATTTGTTTAGGCACTTAATAATTAGGAGATACAATGAAATCAAGCTTTAAAAAAACAAATCATGGCGTTGTTATAAATACTAATACTACTAGTCTAGTAGAGGCTAGAAAAAGAAAAAGAATACAGATGCAAAAGGAAAATCGTATAATTGAACTTGAGAAAAGAGTTCAATTTATCGAAGAGACCTTATCAAAAATACTTTCAAAGTTATCGGTATAATTTATGGCAATAATTAATGTAACACTTAAAGATACATTTGATCAATGGCGGGTCAAATGTAATGAGATTGCTGCTGGAGGAGGGGATTTATCCCTCCTCCAGACAACCATAAAAACCTCTTCTGTGGATGCCATAAATGAATTAAAATTAAGAACTGATGAACAAGGTTCTTTAGTGGACCTTGATACCGATTATAAAATTGATATTGTTGGTTCTATTAATGAAGTCCACAGTGATACAAATCTTTTATTATCAAATGTAGGAGATTTAGTAGACCTTGATACCGATTATAAAATTGATCTTGTTGGTGCTATTAATGAAGTCCATGGAGACTTCAATCTTTTATCTCAAGATATAAACACAAGAGTTCCATATGCTCATGATTCATTGCAGGATCTAGGAAATGCTGGTACAAGCATTATTATTAATACAATTGATTATGACCAATGCATGTTTACAAGAGATGCTAACACATTAGTTTTAGATGCTTCTGGATTGCCTGTCGGTAGGACATTTGAATTGATAATGACTAATGCTGTTGTAGGAACTATTACATGGCCTGTAGGTACCAGATGGCCAGGAACAATCCCAGAATTTGGATCAACAGGAACTGACAGAATTAGATTACAAAGAGTAAGTTCCTCTGTTATTCATGCTACTCTTATCGGGTCAGATTATTAATAAGGAACATATATGGCTTTAATAGACATACCAACAAAAAATGTTGATGGCAATCTTACAGCTTTTGAATTCAATCAATTGATTGAAGCCCTCAAAACTGCTATACGAGGAATTAATACATTAGATGTGCAAGCTAGCACTGGCACTTTTTCTGGTGAAGTTAATTTTTTAGGTAATGTCAGTATAGATGGTGAATCTGGTCCATTTTCTAAATTTTGGGAAGGTCAGAATATAATCTTTATTGGGAAGAATGGTGGAGCATATGACGGAGTTACTTACAATGGCAAATCGCCTGATAAAGCATTAAACAGCTTCCAGAATGCTATTGACAATGTAGCAGCTATTATCGGAGAGCTGCCATCAAGCACAAAGCCAGTGGGCTTGTTTTGTATTGATGCAGGAATATATAATGAAAGCATAACAACAATGGATTATCTTTCTATTTTTGCGCCTATGGCTACATTAAAATTAGGCGGGGTGAGTAATTTACAGCTGGTTATTAAAAATTGTTATGTTTCTTTTGGTGAAATAACGAGAGAGACCGGCAATAATGATATGATTAATATGTCTGCAACCTCTGGTTGTTCACATATAGCTGTTGGCGATATCAATGATTATGGTTCTGGTACTGCTATTGCACAGACAAGTACAGAAGTGGCATATATTGATGCGAAAAGATTAGCGGTATTCGGTAGTGGTGTTGGTATATCGGATGATAGTGCATTGACTAGTCATATGCATATATGGTTGCATTCATTAGTTCTTGCCTCTAATAATGCTATAGGTATTAAAAAAACAAGACCTGGTGCTTTATATGGATATGTTGATGGATTTTCATATAACGGATATATAGTTACTGGGACTACTGGTATTTTACAGACTGACGGCACAATAAGCATGAGTCTTATTGAATTAAAAGCAAATACAGCTATTGATGTGTCGAGTCCAGGTGTTTTGAATATATACGCAAATAGAATAACAGGAACACAGACTGGTACAGGAACAATTGATATAGTTACTCCTAGTATTATTTCAGATGCTATAGATGCTATAGCGAATAAAGAAGATTTTCTTGAATATCCTGCATCAAGCGGGCAAGTTTTATCGAGCCTCATTGATGGGACAAGGTCATGGATTACTGCTGGTAATATGTTAAAATCAGTATATGATCCAACCAATTTACAATCGGATGCATTCAATCATGAAAATCATCATGGTGATTTTATTGATATTGATATTGATACGCCAACACCTTCATACACTGAAGGTAGATTATCATGGAATGATGAAGATAACACATTAAATATTGCCACAGGTTTAAACGGTTCAGTATTACAAGTTGGACAGGAATCAGTAAGAAAAATATATAATAATACAGGTGGTGTTTTAGATAATGGTAGAGTAGTTCATTATCTGTCAGAGCAAACAAACGGACACCCTCATGCTGAATATGCTATTGCTAACACATACGAAACACTTCTAGGTTCTCTTTCTGTAGTAACAGGCGATATCTCACCAGGTGAGTATGGATTTTCAACATTTTTTGGTAAGGTTAGAGGTCTAAACACTTCTGGATTAAGCACCGGGGTAGTTTATCTTTCAGACACAACACCAGGCGCTTTGACAAACACTCCTCCTGATTTTCCTTCTTACAGAATGTATATGGGAGCAGTAATAATTTCAGACAGTGTTAATGGTGAAATTGTTGTCTCGCCACAAAGCCATGTGAATGATTCTTTTGTTAATAGCTGGAATGGCAGTATAAGGGAATCAATTGACTTTAGGGTAACCAGCAACGGAACAGTAATTACTGGTTCTATGGAAAGATCAGGAGGTGGTGATGTTACATTAATGTTTAGTACTGGATTATATCTTCTTGATACTACTCCAGCACTGACAATTACTCTTACTCCTGGTACCGTTTCAATACCAGTAAAGAATTATGTGTATATTCCTGAATCAACAAAAGTACTCACTTCTTCAACAGTCGATTGGCCTGCAGGCGAGCATATTAGAGTTGCTGAATGTGTACTACAAAGTGCATCATACACAAATCTTTATGGAGCCTTTTCAAACAGAAACTGGAATGATCATATTCAAAGCACTGATGGCATAGGCGATCTAATTCATATTTCACAATGGATACGAAATCAATCAGCAACTTGGCTTTCTGGTGTACAAGGCATTGTTACTGTGGTAAATCCAACATCATTATATTTCTCTTGCACATCAGGTAAGGTATACCAAAAACACCCACAAACCTTTAATGCTGCTAATCAACAAACAGGGAAGCCTCTTTTTACTGTCAATGATTCTGTAACACCATATAGTATTTGCACTAATTTAACACAAAAATTAACTGATGCCAATGGCGTTTCAATGGCTACAAGATTTTACAATCTTGTAATTTGGGGAGTAAATAATAAATCAGGTGAACAAAATCAGATTATGATGAATCTGCCGAATGGTTCATATGGCACATTAGCTGATGCAATCAATGATGTTTCAAATTATGATGTATACACAATACCCACAATGTTCAAAGGGACTGGATTCTTAATTGCTAGATTTACTCTTAAACATGCAAATCCATCAACATGGACTCTTGAGAATACTACTGATCTCCGTGGGATACAAAGTAATGCTGCAGGAGGTGGTGTTGGCTCTGGAGGTGCCACATTATTCACTAGCTTAACAGACACACCAGCATCATATGTTGGTAAAGCTGGTGATGTACCAGTTGTAAATGGAACAGAAACTGGTCTTGAATTTCTTGCAGGAGTTAATGGATCTTTCACTACTGCTGATGCAAAAACTGTCACAGTAACAAATGGCATTATAACAAGCATAGTGTAATGATATGAATAAACCATCAAAAGATAATATTAAGGAACCTATACTTTCTCCTATTAAACAAAAATATGATGATAAAAGTATAATCAAAAAAATTATAGCCTGGAGAACCCATAATAGACATTTTCAATTTATAGAAGATTATATTGTATGGGTTGAGTCTATTCAATTATGGGTTAAAATTCCTGCAGGTTTTTTGTTTGATGGCGCCTCCATACCTAAATTATTACAATCAGTGACCAGTGCAATTGATTCTCTTTTTTATGGCAGTATTCTTCATGATTTCATTTACAGAACAGGTCAATTAATAGTATGCAATGATGCAAATTATGGTTGTTGGCATTTAAAAGATTTTAAAAAAGATGAAGCTGATAGTATAATGGCTGCCTTTTCCGATCAAATGGAAGGGGTTACTACTCCTAGTATAATTGTAAAGAATATGTTAGGTGTTTTCGGGTGGGTAGCCTGGGGGAATGCAAGAAAAAGAAATATGCGTATCACCACTCCGTATCCTCCTTTTAATGATAAAACATTAAACTACTATAATTAAAAAGATATGAATCCTACATCCAAAGCCACTTTTATTACATATTGTTTACAATCTCTAGGCTCACCAGTCATTGATATCAATGTTGCTACTGAACAAATCGATGACCGTGTTGATGAAGCCCTACAGTTATTTCAATTATTCCATATGAGTTCAGTAGATAGAATGATACTAACTCATACAATAACACAAACAGATATTGATAACGGGTATCTCACAATTCCTGAGCCTGTAATGTCAATAACAAAAGTATTCTGGGATGGTAACGGTACGATCATAGGCGACTTTGCTTCTGGTTTGTGGCAATATCAAGCAGATGTTTTTGGTAAGTTAGGATTTACTTCTTCAGGAGGTTCATCCAATACATTAACTGATTATGTTATTTCTATGCAAAATTTGTCAAATATAAATTATGTTCTTGGGAATAATCCAACAATAGAATACTCACAGCACTCGAACCGTCTTTTTATTCATGATGATTTGACCCTTCTTAAAATTGATCAAGTGCTCGCTTACGAGGCTTTTGTTATAATTGATCCAGTAGTATACACAGACATTTGGAATGATGTATGGCTCAAGGATTATGCAACGGCGTTGATTGGAAGACAGTGGGGTGAAAATCTCAGTAAATTTCAACAAGTAGAATTGCCAGGTGGAATGATACTGAATGGAGATTCAATATATGATAGGTATAATGAGCGTGTAAAGGACCTTAAGGACGATCTTGATAATCGTTACTCATTCCCTGCAGATTTTATGATAGGATAATAAAATGACTATAAGTCAATATTTTCGACATATAACAGCTTCTAATGAACAGAAACTAGTTAATGATCTTACCATCGAATGCATACAGATGAAAGGTCTTAATATGAAATATGTTCCTAGAGATTCAACAAATTTAGACAATCTATTTGGAGAAGATAATCAAAGCACATTTACTGCTGCTGTTGAATTAGAAATGTATTTCAATGAGATGACTGGATTTGGTGGAGAGTCCGATATATTCTCTAGGTTTGGTCTAAACATTAATGATGAAGGAACATTCATCATTTCTTACTCAAGGTTTAAGGATGTTGTTACTGCCGCCTATCCTTTAATCAATAGACCAAGAGAAGGTGATTTGATCTACTTTGATTTACCGACCTCTGTATTTGAGATTGCATGGGTAGAAGATGAAAAACCATTTTATCAAAATGGTATATTAACTATCTGGACATGCCATTGTAAGAAATTTGAATACAATCATGATATCATGGAATCAGGTGTTGATAATGTGGATGATATTGTTCTTGATCCTGTAAGAACAGCTGATAATGATGATATTCAAACAGAAAGTGATACTTTTGTTAATTTTGATGAAAATGATCCATTCAGCGATAACTCTTATTAAGGAACAATATGGCAATTACAGATTTTTATTCTCATGGGACAATAAGGCGATGTGTAACAGCATTCGCCACATTGTTTAATGGGTATAAAGTAAGAAAAACAGACGGAACTTTGGTTATGGTTCCGTTGAGATGGTCATCAAAGCAAAAATGGCATACAAAATATCAAGAGGATAATACCGGAGCTCCAAATACTTTTGTGTCGATTACATGGCCTAGAATGGGATTCACTATAGCCAATATATCATATAATTTTGAGAGAAAGGTTTCTAGTTTAAATAAAATTTCTGCTGCAAATACTTTAGATGCAGGGAGTATGCTTAGAACTTATTCAGCGGCTCCATATACAATCGATTTTGATTTGTTTATTGGTACAAGGACTATTGATGAAGGGTTACAATTGATTGAGCAGATCATTCCTTTCTTTACACCATCGTTTAATATTACGATTTCAGAGCTTGATACTCTAGGATTGGAACGTGATGTGCCTATACGATTAAACAGTGTACAACCTAATCTTGATATAGAAGGTATGTTTGATGGTGATGATGTAAAATTATGGGATTTGAGCTTCTCAATGGAAGTCAACCTATATAAGAATATTAAGAGTGAAAAAATAATCAAGAAGATAATAGTTGATACTTATCCTTCCACTGATGTGACAGAAGAAACTATTAAATTTAGAACAAAATATACTGTTGATCCAGAGACAGCATTTATAACTGATGAGTATTCCATATTAGAAGAAATTGGATATGTGTCATATGATACACCAAAATTACCAGCTTAGAATGTGATAATATAAAAAGGAAAGAGGAGACAAAAAATCTCCTCTTTCCTTTTGGTTTTATGAGAAGGATCTAATGCGAGGACTCTGAAGGAGTCCTCCAGGTTCGGAGAACCTGCACTCTCAGCCTTCTAAATGTATTAAGAACAAAGCCATAAGGAAATCCTCTTCATGTTTCTATACATGAAGAGGATAATTATGCCTAAGTACTTTTAATCTGACCATGTACTTAATGTATTATAATAACATAAAAATCATATTTAATTTATTTTTATGCTGTTATAATACATTAAATTCTTAATGTGTATTAAGATGTCTTAATGCTTCATTCACTCCGTGAATGATGTTCATGATTATGCTCCGCATAATCATTCACGCATTTAATTTTTTATTCTTTATATTAAATTCTTCATTATTATTTACTCAGCCATGGTTTACCCTTTAGCTTGATTTAATTGTTTATAGTAGAGATGAAATCTAAAAAAAGAGGTTATTTTCAGCTATATTTTTTTAGCAAAACACAGCGAGAATCCCTTTGTAGTGTTTAAGTGACACAATACTTTATATTCTCTTCTTTTTTTATTGCCCGTCAGACTGGTCAATTAGTTTCCTAATTGCATCAAGCGTTCCATTTCCGGAACAAACCAGCTCGATCGGTGGCATCGGAGGTTGAAGCGACCTGTTTCAATGTGTTACAATTTCAGAACACATATCAGCTGTACCACCATCTCTACATCAACTTAGGCTTTCTACATTCATGGAACTGTACTTTTTGTATTTCTACGTTTTTCTAATCCAGATGAATGGAGCGGTTAGAATCTACAGCAAGAGGACTAGCATCTGGGAAGTCAGTATCCACCCATCTGGGCTTAGTTATCTCCAAATCCTCGGAACATATTTGATGCTAGTCATTATCTGTATAAAGCAGTCTTATTCAAAATATAATTCTAAATCACTCCGCAAGTCACTAAAGTTTTCGTCTGGTCATTACTTGTTAAGATAAATATTACCATATGCTTTTTTCAGATATTTATCCAAGCACCAGAGAGAATAACAATTTCAGGCATTCTGTTACCAAATGCTTCCCCTTACTTTTGTTATCCTGACTACATCTTTTCAATCTACATATCTATTTATACAACTCAAAAATTACTTCTTTGTTCTGCTTGCCCTGATATTTGGATTTTCCAAATATTTGTTTAAACAAGGGTCACATATTTCAACATGAGTAATATTAAATCTTTTTGTTCCTTCAAGACCAAGAAAAAATACTCTGGCGTACATGCCTTCATACATTTTCCCACATTCACAGCATTTTTTATACCCTAACTTTCTTAATGCTTTTTGTGCTTTGCTTTGTTTTCCAGCATTTCTCGATTGGTTCATATTACCTTCAATATTAATTATTTTCTGCCTGTAAATTTACACATTTGATTTTCTTCTGTCCATTTAGGACTGATTTCGATAATTTCATCAGGCTTTGACCAATCAATAATTGAATCCAATTGGTTTTTGATTGAAGCTGATAAATTCTGAGCTTCAATTTTACCTAATTCAGCATAAGGTCCATATTTCTTATCAAAAGGAGCCTCACCTTTCAATTGAAATTGAACACTAGGCCTCTTCCAAATCTTTACTTCCCTTGATATAATCATATTTATCTCATTAATTTTTGCATTCCTGAAAAGTCCAATCATAGAAATCATCAATTGAACACACTTTCCTTACTGGAATTCTCTCAAATCTGTAAACAGAACAAAGAACTTTATCCAAGCCTAACTCTCTGACTGCTTTCTCTACTCGACTTAAGTCATTCATTTCTGGCACATGCATACCACAACAGAAACCAATGATCTTCCAATTTCTGTTTTCATCTTCATAAATGTCAACTGATATCATAATTTTCTCCTCAAGATTTAATTTGTACTCTCATTTTCTTATAGTATATTATAACATCTAATATATCCTTTGTCAAGTATTTTTTAATTTATTTTTTCTTTTTTCTTCATTCTTTATATAGAGATTATAACATTAAAAATTCCTGGTGTCAAGTATTTTTCTTGTGTTTTTTTTCATTTTTATAAATATATAGAGAATATTTATATACAGGAGGATATTATGGAAAACCAAGAATTGTTAATACCTGAATCAATAGGGATGGATGTTGCTAAATATAATGACATCGATCAAGATGCCTTTGATGATATTGAAGAGGTACGACAAAATTACAAAACACTTTTAGAAAAGGGTAATGATGCCCTGGACACAGCAGCTTCAATTATTGAATCATCCGAGCATCCACGTGCTATTGAAGTTTTTTCTGGTTTGATATCAAATCTTGCTAATGTGAACAAGCAATTAATCGAACTTCACAAATCCAAAAAAGAGCTTCGTGAAGCCAGAAAAATGAATGATGACCAAAGCAACGGGAATAACATTCAAAACAACATGTTCATTGGGTCTCCAAAAGATTTGCTTGATATGCTAATGGCTAATAATGGATAATGAAGAAAAACAAGCCCATGATAATCAGCAAGAATTATCGGAGATAGGCTACAGAGGGAATAAGAATTTAAGAAAATCCGGGCTTACCCAGAAGTGGACAAAGAGACAATTAATTGAATGGAAAAAATGTCATGATGATCCAATATATTTTATTAAAAAATACGTAAAAATTGTTCATATTGATCATGGTATTGTGCCTTTTGAGTTATGGGATTTTCAAGAAAAATTAATAAATGATCTACATAATAATAGATTTGTTGTGGGATGTTGGAGCCGCCAATCTGGGAAGTCTTCAACCATTGCAGCTTATATGCTTCATTATGTATTGTTCAATTCTAATAAAACCTGTGCTATACTTGCGAATAAAGCAGCAGGTGCCAGAGAGATACTTGGAAGAATTCAGATGGCTTACGAATTATTGCCATTCTGGATGAAAATGGGCGTAGAAGATTGGAACAAAGGTAATTTCAATCTTGAAAATGGATCAAGTATTATTGCTTCAGCTACGTCCAGTTCAGCTATACGTGGTTTGTCAATATCATTTCTTCTACTGGATGAGTTTGCTTTCGTACCAAAAAACATAGCTGAGGATTTCTTTAGGTCAGTATATCCTACAATTTCATCTGGTAAAGAATCTAAAATAGCTGTTATTAGTACACCATATGGCATGAATCATTTTTACAAATTATGGAATGAAGCATTAACAGGCGTTAATGGGTATGTATCTAACAGAGCATATTGGCATCAGGTTCCTGGTAGAGATGATGTATGGAAAGCAGAGACAATTAGAAATATTGGGTTAGAGGCATTTGATCAGGAATTTGCAATTGAATTCCTAGGATCCTCAGGGACTCTTATTTCTTCTGCTAAACTATCAGCAATGTCCTATAGGACACCTATATTACAAAATGATGATGGATTCAAGATGTATTATGCACCTAAACCAGACCATGCTTATATCATGACTGTTGATACTGCTGAAGGCTTAGGATTAGATAGCCATGCTATTAGTGTGTTTGATGTTACTGAAAAGCCATACCAACAAGTAGCAGTGTATAAGAATGCTTTTCTCGAACCATTATTACTTCCTGATATTTGTTTGAGTATTGCAATAAAATATAATGAGGCTTTTATAATGGTTGAATTGAATCACTTAGGCCCTCAAGTAGCGAATACATTATATCAGGATCTTGAGTATGAAAATATGATGTTTACAACTATAGGAGGCAGAAGTGGCCAAGTACTTGGTGGTGGCTTCGCCGGCAAAGCTCAAATTGGTGTTAAATCAACTACTCAATCAAAGAGAGTATCCTGCTCATTAACAAAAACATTAATTGAAAACGATCAATTAATAATAAATGACTTTGACACATATTCCGAATTTACTACATTTGCTAGAAATAAAAATTCATATGAGGCAGAGGAAGGAGCTAATGATGACCTTGTAACCACTGTTAGATTGTTTGCATGGATAACAGGTCAGAAATATTTTAAGGAGGATTTAGAGCGAGATTTGAGGGATAATCTAAACCGACAATCAATTAATAGAATGGAAGAATTATTAGTTCCATTCGGCATAATTGATAATGGTATAGAAGCTGATGACATTCACACAAGAGCAGAACAGCATAAATATCAGGTTGATTATACAACCAGATATAGTGATATGTCTAATTTCAATGAATGATAAATAGTAATAAGATAAATAATAGTATCTAATTACAAAGAACACAATTACAAATAAATAATAAACCCAAAGGAGTATAACATGGGAATGTCTTTCCAGCTTAGTCCAGGTGTAGTAACCAGAGAATTTGATCTTACAACTATGGTGCCTCAGGTAGCAACATCTTCTGCTGCATACGTAGGTTCTTTTCAGTGGGGACCATTAGATCAAATCAAGACTATTTCATCTGAAGAAATTCTTAACAATGTATTTGGTACACCTAATGATGATACCTTTTTGCATTATTTTTCAGTAAAGAATTTTTTAGATTATTCAAATAATATTAAAGTTATTCGTGTAGCTGAAGCTACTGCATTAAATTCAACTGTTGATGGCACAGGAATTGTTGTCAAAAATGATGCTGATTGGGTGGATAATCATTCTGCTGGCGTTAATGGTATTGGTGAGTTTGCTGGAAGATATCCAGGTATTATCGGTAATAATATAAAAATAGAAATGGCTGATGCTCATTCATATAGCTCTGTTGTTTCTATTACAATTACTGACCCTGGTTCTGGATATACCACTGTTGCTGATGATGGGGTTGCTGTTATAATTGCTGACCCTGTATCAGGAACAACAGCTACCGGCACAATGATTGTTGCTGGCGATGTTCTTACTGGCGTATTACTAACAGAGACAGGAACAGGCTATAAATCAGCACCTGCAATAACATTCCCAGTACCAGTTGGTGGTGGCGTTGCTGCAACAGGTACAACCAGTCTTTGGGCATATCGTGGTCAATTTCTTTCTCCTCCTGGTACCTCTGAATTTGTGGCTAATAAAGGCGGTACAAATGATGAGCTTCATATTATAGTAATTGATGCCACTGGCGCAATTACTGGCGATGTAGGTACTATTCTTGAGAGATATCCTTTCTTGTCTAAAGCTAAGGATGCAAAAAATGATGATGGTACTAATGCTTACTATGTTGATACTATCAGGGATTCTTCCAATTATATTCACTGGATGGATCATCCTATAATTGGCACTAATTGGGGTGAAAATTCAGCTGGTACTAATTTTGCATTAACCGAAGAAATTTATTCTGTAACTCTTTCTGGCGGTGTTGATGGCAATGTTGTATCTAATGATGAATTGATATTAGGCTGGGCTATGTTCTTGAATGCTGAAGAAGTTGATGTAAGCATTCTCATTGCTGGCCCTGCTGATGCGACTCTTGCTCAATATTTAATCCAGAATATAGCAGAAACAAGAATGGATTGTGTTGCAGTTATTTCTCCTCTATTTGTTGCTGCTGTAAGAAATGCTGGTAGTGAAATGGATGATATCATTAATATGAGAGATACAATGACTTCTAGTTCATATGGTATCTTTGATTGTAACTGGAAATATCAATTTGATTCTTATAATAATACTTTTAGATGGCTCCCTTGTAATCCAGATGTTGCTGGTTTAATGGCAAGGACTGACCATACTAATGATCCTTGGTGGAGCCCTGCAGGATTTAATCGAGGTCAAATTAAGAATGTTGTCAAATTAGCATGGAATCCTTCTAAAACTGAAAGGGATGAGTTGTATCAAAAAGGAATCAATCCTATTGTAGTAATTTCTGGCGAAGGCACTATTCTTTATGGCGATAAGACAATGCTCGCCAAGCCTTCTGCTTTTGATAGAATCAATGTAAGACGATTGTTTATTGTTCTTGAAAAGGCGATTGCTAAAGCGGCTAAGTATTCCTTATTCGAGTTTAATGATGCATTCACAAGAGCAAGATTTGTACAGATGGTTGAACCTTATCTTCGTGATGTACAAGGACGAAGAGGTATTACTGATTTCAAAGTTGTGTGTGATACGACAAATAATACTGGTTATGTTATTGATTCTAATGCATTTGTTGGGGATATATACATCCAACCAGCAAGAAGTATCAATTTCATTACATTGAATTTCATTGCCACTCCCACTGGAGTGGACTTTGAAGAGGTTATTGGAACTTTCTAAAATAATCCTTGCAAATCTTGAGGATTGATGTTATAATGATTTAATAGTATAAGAAGAGGATAGGGTCTGCAGCCTGAAAGCAAGAAAACCTATCTTGTTTCCTCTTCTGTTTTTAATTAATAGGTGATTCTTAAAGGTAAAGATAATGACTAGAGAAGAAGCTAGAATTTGGATATTGAATAATTGTTTCACAAAAAAAGGAGATAAATTGTCTCCTTGTTATTGTAGGGTGGAATATTTAGCAGCAAAAAATAAAGATGTATATGAAATTTTATTAAAAAAAACGAATCCAATATATTGTGATTCAATATCCAAAATGATACAATTATTTTTGGATGACAAATACCAATGTGAATGTATTTCCTGTGGTAAAATACTTAAAAAATTAAATCTTTTTTGTGATGCAAAATGTCAAAATAAATCTGGTTTATATGAAAATTTTAAGAATTCTCACAGCCCAGAAGCTAATAGGAAACGAAAGAAAACTAATATAGAAAAATTTGGTAATGAATATGCTGTAGCTTCAGAAACAGTAAAGAAAAAAATTAAAACTGTTTGTAGAGAAAAATACAATGCTGATAGTTATTTTGGGTCTGATGAAGGTCAACAAAAAATAAATGAAACACAAATTAAATTATATGGCGCTGTTGGATTAAAATCAAAATTCATACTAAACAAGACACAAGAAAAACAGAAAGTTTTATATGGTGGAGTTGGCTTAAAATCAAACTCTATATTATTAAAGGCTCATAAAGAAAAAAATAAATTAAATCCTTTTGGTGTGATTGATAAAAATTCTTTACGTGAATCTGTAAAGGAAAATGGTGTTTATCGATTATCATTGATTAACAATTGTGATGATAGCACAATTTATAAAGCTATTCATCGTTGTGGATTAAATAAAGAATTATTAAGGAAGCAATCATCCATCTTCGAGGATGAAGTTTATAATTTTGTCCTTAAAAATTCAGCTTATAAAGTAATTAAAAATGATAGGAATGTGATTAAACCTTATGAGATGGATATCTTAATTCCTGAATATAATATTGGATTTGAATGTAATGGTCTTTTTTGGCATTCAGAAAAATATAAAGATAATAATTATCATTATATCAAATCCGAACAATCTAGGGCTAATGGAATTAAATTAATTCATATATGGGAAGATGATTGGAATTATTCTAAAGATATTATCAAACATAAAATTTTACATCATTTGAATAAAAATGATAAAGTATACGCTAGAAAAACTATTCCAGGGTTTGTTGGCAAAATAGAAGCTAAGGATTTTTTAATTAAATACCATATACAAGGCAATGGTAATTCATCAATAGCAACTGGTTTGTATTATGATGATGTATTAATTTCATTGATGACCTTTAAGAGGCATAAAAATAATGAATACACATTGGATAGGTTTTGTTCTAGTTGTGATGTAATTGGTGGGTTCTCTAAACTCCTCAAATACACTATTAATGAATACAAGATTGGTGTAATACATACCTTCCATGATATATCATACAATGGAATGGGCAATAATGTTTATAATAAATCTGGGTTTGAATTTGATTATCTCATTAAACCAGATTATAAATACTTGTATAATAATAAAAGAATACACAAATTTAATTTTAGACATAAAAATTTAAAGAGAATTCTTAATAATTATAATGAAAATGAATCCGAACATACTAATTGTTATAATCACAAAATATATAAGGTGTATGATGCTGGTAAACAAAAATATAAAATGATTATAAAGGAAAATCTAAATGCCTAATGCTATAATAAAATCATTTGCTAAAAAGGCTGGTAAGTCAACTAGGGAAGTTGAAAAGCTTTGGGATAAAGCTAAATCTGCTGCTTATTCTGCTGGGAAGAAACCTGATGATCCTTCATTTTTTGCTTATGTTACTGGTACATTAAAAAATATGTTAGACATAAAGGAAAATAAATTGATTAGATTCAAGGATTATATAATTGAGGAAGATGATAGAGAAGAGTATGGTATACTGCTTGTTAGATTAGACCAATTGGTCAAGGATAAAATACTTGAATTTGCTTTAAGAATACCTCAGGAAGAATTATATGTTGCTGAGGATGAAGGTTATGGTATTGAGTATGATACTCATATTACATTACGATACGGGACTAAAATAACAGATCCTTCTAAATTGGATGATATATCAACTTTCTTACCTATTACAGGGAAATTAAGCACTACTTCTTTTTTTAGCTTACCTGAATATGATGTTCTTAAGATTGGTGTGTCAAGCAAATCTTTAGAAATAGCAAACAAAGCTGCAGGAGAAATGATATCTTTCCCGGGAGAAACCTTTCCTGAGTATAAACCTCATTGTACAATGGCATATCTAAAAAAGGGATTCATTGGTAAATATATCAATGATTCTATATTTGAGGATGTTAAATTTGATATTAATGAAATATATTTTATCGATCATATGGATAACGAATATGTAATTTCATACTAGATAAATAAACAAGTAAGCAAAAGAAGTATACAAGTAAATAATAATTAAACATTTTAATAGGAGTATAACATGGCCGAATTATCGATTTCAGCTTTTAAGGGGCAATTTGCCTCAGGCGCAAGACCTAATCTATATACTGTTACAATAGCTGAATTAGGCTCAGGCGTGGAATTTCTTTGTAAGGCAACATCTTTGCCTTCAAGCACAATGGGACAAATTGATGTTCCTTATAAAGGCCGTCAATTAAAAGTCGCTGGTAATAGAACATATGCAGATTGGGTTGTTACTATTCTCAACGACACAAATTTTAATATCAGGCGAGCAGCTGAATTTTGGCAGCAGCAAATTAATGGCGCAGCCTCTAATATTGGAGCAACTAGTGTTTCTGATTACATGAGAGATGCTGTTGTCCAACAATTAGATCAAGCTGGTTCTGTTCTGTATACATACATGTTTAAGGATATTTGGCCTACAGAGATTGGCGAAATTGAGCTGGCGTATGATACGAATGATACTATTGAAGAATTTACTATTACATTTGCTATTGGTTCTTATTTTCAGTCTGATGGCGCCTCTCTTTAATATTGAACAAATCAAAGATGGCTTAATGCCATCTTTGAACTAATGGAAGGGATTAATGGCTATTAATATATTTGGCATCACCATAGGGAAAGAAGAAAAACAATCACCAACAATTGTTTATGATAAAACTCCTGACGGCGCCACAGAAATTGTTGATTATGGTGGAATTTATTTTGATGGATATGATGACATTGTACGTAATATTAAAGATGAAAAGGAATTAATAACATTATACCGTGCTCTTGCTAATGTTCCGGAGGTGGATCAAGCAATAGTTGAGATTATAAATGATGGTATTGTATATCCAAAAGCTGATATATATCCTGTCAAATTAAATCTTGATGAAATGGATATTTCTGATGGCATAAAAAATAAGATGATTGAATGTTTTGATGAGGTTTTACAAAAGCTCAAATTTGAACAAAGAGCTGATGACCTTTTCAGAAACTGGTATATTGATGGAAGATTACCAGTGTATATTCATCTTGACAAAAATAAAATGAATAAAGGTATTGATAAATTAATATATGTTGATCCTTTACAAGTGAGAAAGATTAGAGAAGTAAAAAAGGCGATGGATGACAATGTTGAGAAAATTGTCGAAATTCAGGAATATTACATTTATATGCCTGATACAAATACGCCTATAGAATTTTCCAACATGTCTGTTGATCAATACAACGTTGGCGGAGCAGCAACAAAAGGGATAAAATTTTCTAAGGATTCTTTTGTATATGCTACCAGTGGGCAAATGGATGCCCAAAGAAAATTTGTAGTATCACATCTACACAAGGCAATAAAACCATCTAATCAATTGGAGCAGATTGAGGACTCAATTGTAATTTACCGTCTATCAAGAGCACCTGAAAGAAGAGTATTTTATGTTGATGTTGGTAGTTTACCTAAACAAAAAGCAGAGCAATATTTGGCTAGCTTGATGAATAAATTTAGGAACAAACTGTCATACAATTCTAATACTGGTAAAGTTGCTAATCAAACACATCAAAAAAGTATCCTTGAAGATTTCTGGCTGCCAAGAAGAGAAGGTGGCAAAGGCACTGAAATATCTACATTAGGTGGTGGAGACGGATTTACTGGCGTAATTGATGAGACAAAATATTTTAAGGATAAATTATATAAAGCATTGAATGTGCCTGTAGGTCGTATTGATACAGAAAGCACTTTTGTTTTTGGAAATCAAGGTGAAATTACAAGAGATGAAGTTAAATTCTCAAAATTCATAAATACTCTTAGAAATACTTTTGCTCATGGTTTGTTTGATCAATTACTAAAGACTCAATTAATTCTTAAAAGAGTTATGAAGTCTGAAGAATTTACTTCTATAGCTGACAGTCTTTTCTATTCATGGGAAGATGACTCACATTTTGCTGAAATGAAAGCTCTTGAAGTGACTCAGAAAAGAATGGAAGTCCTAGCATTACAAAATGATTATACTGATATTTATTTTTCAAGAGATTGGACTAGAAAACATATTTTATTCCAGACTGATGAAGAAATTGAAGAGCTGAAAAAACAAAGAGAATTAGAAAAAGATACGGAGCCTCCAATGCCTGATTCTGATGGCAGTATGCCTTTTGGACAATCTGATGGTGAACCAGAATCAAAGCTAGACGCGAAGCCAAAAGAGAAGGAATAGCCTAAAGAAGAGCCAAAAACATCAATTAAGACAACGGAGAAATAATGAACCCATTAGCAATTCTACATCAAGCAATGAACAAACAATCAGCTGGCGTATCATCTGCGTTTAAACTCGCTATCAAACCTTCTATCAATAAAGTAATTGAAATCAAAAGAGCAGAGATGGGCTCTAATTTATTTAAGACAAAAAAATCCGCATGAGGACAAAAGTAGTAAATCTTAAAACTGGTGATAGGGTAATGTTATATTACAATGAGGATACTTCTTCATGGACACAGTTTAAGAATGAAGCGCAGGATGTGTTTCATAAAAGGATTTTAAAGGGATCTGATAAAAAAGCCCACGTGATTAGAAGATATTATTCAAAGTCTACTGTAGAGCACACCAGACAAAAGATTCGGGAAATGGTCAATGAGAGTGATGAAAAAATGAATCTCCTTTATCAGACAATATTAACAATTAGAGGATAGAATGTTAAATCTAATTTCAGAAGCCGCAGACTTTAATAATGTTTCTTTTATTGTAGAAGAAAA